>Ga0123342_1000210_pt1 | contig 81978 bp, 32 predicted proteins | sample Turbeawhitnodule_FD_89960 | JGI IMG/M metagenome (GOLD analysis project Ga0123342, IMG submission 89960) | Root nodule microbial communities of legume samples collected from Mexico - Turtle bean Mexico white nodule | ecosystem: Host-associated > Plants > Roots > Nodule | place: Mexico: Nepantla... | reverse complement strand
CTAGAAGGGCACTGACATTTATCTCACAGAGGTGTTTTTTGTGTATATATTTGAAGATAAAAAAAATATGTATATATATATATATATATATATATATATATATATATATATAAATAATTTTTAAAATGGAAAATATGGAGATATAAATTTATATATTATATAATTATAAATTATATAAATTAATAATAAAGATTTACTTTTATTTCCAACATATATGTCCCTCATAAATCAAACAATAGAAATCAACACAAAATTCTTCCATTTCGTCACTTTTTTGATAGAAGTTCTTTCCATAAAAACTGATTTTTTTTGAGAAAACTGTTTGGAATTTGTCATATTTTTAGATTTTTTTTAAAAGCTTTTATAAATCATTTTTCTTTAATTTTTTAAAGAAAGGGAAAACCTTCCTAAAATTTGGATACTCATATTTATGCTTTTTTGAATAAAGGAGAAGGTAGAAAAGTAAAAATTACATCTTTAATTTGATTATGATTGTAAAATTTAATAAAATAATTATAGAGACTTTCTTTGCAAGACAGAGAGCGAAAATTTATGGTAAAATATTTTCTCGTTTTTTTGTAATTTTATACCTTATTTTTCGGATTTAATTCGTTTTTCTCCGTTTGATAAGTTTCCGTCATTGGAAACAAACACACCTTTAGCATAATAGGTCTATTTTGATAAATAACGCTGATACATCTTTTATTTTATTGCAAAAAATCATAGGTGTTTTCAAATTCAATTTATTTATAAATTAAATAATTTTGATGGATGAATCTCTCAACCAAAGTTTTTAAAAATAATTTATTTTTTTAAATAAAATGTCTTTTGAAAAACGGAGAAAATATGATTACTGTATGATAATGTTTTGAAAGAGTGATATTTTTTTCAAATGAGAAAAATCATGACAAAATAGTGGGTGTTTCTCCCTTCACCCCCAGCAAATGACTTCTTGCACCCTATCACTTTTGGAAAAGACTATTTTACCCTTCTTAAAAATGACTTCCAAATTATTATTTTTCTATATTTTTGAAAAAGACTATTTTACCCCGTTTAGAAATGACTTCCAAATTATTATTTTCAGAATATTTTCGGAACACATATTTTATAAATTCTAGATTTACCATTGGGAATTAAAAAAATATGTTCCAAAAAAGATATTTTGGAATAATTTGATTTTTTTCTTTCAGGATTTTCTATTTCAGAAATATACTTTGTTTGCAAAACCATATTTCAGAAACACCTTTTGTTTATGGACTCTATTTTGGAAATTATAAAAAATTATCAAGGATAATTATGGTATTCCAAAGAATTTAGGGGTGCAGGAAGAAAATGTAGGAGTGCAGGAAGGAATATCCCAAAATAGTATGGGGGCGGGAAAATGGCCCAATAATGAAAACTCTCCAAAAAAGGACGAATGGGCCCAATGTGAAGTTTGGATCGGCGCGAGAGTTAAATGTTGGAGAAATGAATGAAAAGGAAAAGGCGCGGTTATTGGCGCTTAAACGAAAAACATGGCTATTCGGTTTTCCCTCCTTTGATTTCATATATATTGCAAATCGGTTTCTTCGTGTTCTTACTTTCGAATTTGAGTGCATTGTTAAGTTGCAGAACAGAACTGCGATAAGAAATGGCATCTCAGACGAGGAAGAGAGTGGACGCCGTTGATTCTCGCTCTGCTTCCGTTCTTGTTCGTGCTAAAGATGGCAGTGCTTTTGCGCGATGGTTCGTTATTCCTTTTCACTTTGATTGAAACCATTCGCATTGTTCTTAACATCATATTATTAGGTTTTGGACTATCTATTTTCTGATATTGTTTACGCCTCTTATTTACGAAGCGGTGAAATTGTAGTGTGTTTTCTACTTCCGGTTTTGATTGTTGATGTTTGTTTTCTTTTCGTTTCTTTGCAGCGACGATTGCAAGAAGAATGTGCCGGTTGTACTCATCGACATGCACAATTGCAGCCTTGAGGCGAAAATTAAAATGAACCTTGGTACGACTGATTTTGTTTTTTTTGCCTTAACTGTTTTGTTTTTCGGTGATTTTATTGTGAGTTTGTTTTTGTTTCGTTATTCAGATGCGCAGGTTGTGGATCAGGCTGCTGAAGCTAAGAAGATAGAGAGGTGATTTATCTCGTTCCTCTTTTTTCAATGATTTGTTTTAAAATGTATGTAATTACTTTTACTGACGCTTGTTTATTGAAATTGTGTAGGAAGAAACCGAAATCTAAAGAGCCGAAGGCGAAAAAGGCTAAGACAGAGAAGGGGAAGAAGGTCAAGGATCCTAACAAGCCTAAGCGTCCTGCCACGGCCTTCTTTGTCTTCTTGTAAGGATTGATTTGTTTGTATGTGTCAACGATTCCGTGGTTTGTTTGCTTGAGTGTTTGATTTAGGCAACCGTCTGTTGCAGGGATGATTTTAGGAAAACGTTCAAGGAAGCTAATCCTGACTCAAAGGATGTTAAAAGGGTATACTAAGTTTGCTTAAGTCTGTCTTTGCTTTAACTAATTGAATTGGAATTGGGATTAATTGGTTGTCTTGTTTGTTGGAAATTATAGGTTGGTAAGGAGGCCGGTGAGAAGTGGAAGTCTATGACTGATGAAGTAAGTACAAATGTTGTGTAGTGATACAGTTTTCATTTGATTGTTTGATGCCTAGTAACGTTCTTGACATGCATTGGTGTTTCAGGAGAAGAAACCTTATTTGGATAAAGTTGCTGAACTCAAGGCAGAATATGAGAAGGCCATGGAAAGCTATAGAGCCGGTGAAGTCGAAGAAGTATGTTTTAACTTTTTTTTATTCTATGGACAATATATTTCATGTTATTTGTTTATTGTTCTTTTGTTTTAACTGCGTTGATTTTGGTTCAGGATCAAGCTGGATCTGATAAGGAAACTGCAGCAAAAGAAGTGGAAGAGGAGTTAACGGATGAAGAGTAGTGATGGCGCTTGTGCACTTCTTAGAGCTTATAACTGTTATTGAAAGGCCACTGAATTTCCTAGTCAGACTAGGGTTGTAAATTTCGAAACATGTTTTAGTTTGAGTTTAACATTTAGGTGTTACTTTTTAGAATGCTGTTGAAATCCTGGTGCAACATCTTGTTTTTGTAATTCTCGCATGAAATATTAATGAATGGTAGTCACATTGTTTTCTACAAAGAGTCTTTTCATGCCTTTAGTTTTATTTCTTGCTTATTATATGTTTAGGGTAATTGATGATATGGTGTGTGGCTACAGCTATTCATGACATCGACATGTGCGTAGCATTCAGTAGTAAGAGTTGCTTTGCTTTGTTGGCTTGATTCACGCCATGTTTTTCTGGATAAGATTCTTTGAGGGCAGGGTGATCTTGAGCGTGGTGGTCAACCTTTAAAAGCAAGGTCCACATGTGCCAGGGTTTACTGTAATATTTTTTAGTGCCCACACAAAAAAGCCGTTGAGGTGAGACTATTCTAATCTAGAATCCAAGCACTTAATAAAATGAGTGCTATTTTATTAGAAACAATGTTGAATTATAAAATTGAACTTGCATTGTGGTCGACCACGAATAGAAATATTCAGATGTGGGGGGTACCTATTCTATTTTCTCTACGTAACAATGGTCGTAGGACATGAGCATATATTTAGTATGATAGAGTCAGCATCTCACTGACCCATGCTTCCGTGTTTCTTGCATGGTTGTAAAGGTTTGCCACATAAACACAAGTTGTGGGCGTAAGCAACCGGTCGAAAGATGTTGAACGGTCTGGTTTGTGGTATTTCACCACACAGCCTGTTTGCCCTGAAATTTGCATGCTTTAGGCCAGTTAACTGTGACAAACTACTCGGAATTTGGCCTGTTAATCCGTTTATGGATACATCAAGCCATTGTAGTTTCAGCAACTGACCTATACCCGAGGGGATGGTTCCCAATACGTGGTTTCTTGAGATGTCCAGTCTTTCAAGATACATCAAATTTGAGATAGAGACTGGGATTGGACCTGTTATGTTGTTGCTTCCCACGTTCAGCACCTTCAAGCTTGACCCTTCCACAAATCCTGGAATGTGTCCCGAAATGAAGTTGTTTGACACGTCTATAACCTCCAATGAGCTACTTGTCCTGTTATTTACTATTGTTGATAATGAACCCACCAGTAAATTTGCATGCAAGTCCATGGAAGAGAGCTCCGTTGGCAATTCGATTGCAGATATGTCAAACCTCAACTGGTTGTTGGAGAGCTTGACCTTTTGCAGGCTGGACATATTAGTGAAGAAATTTGAAATACCATCAACCAAGTAGTTATCTGATAGGTCTATGGAGCTCAAAGAGTCAGGTCTTGTGAATTGTGGAAGATCTCCCTTCAATTTGCATCCAGCAAGATGTACATCTTTCAGTTGCTTGCTTCTGATCCAATCAGGAACACTTCCAAGGCTGAGGTTATTGTAAGACAGGTCTATGGACAAAAGGGCAGGAATGCCCTTGGTGGGGATTGCTGGTAAAGGATCTGAAAGACAATTCCTCGATACATTGAGATACCAAAGGTTCTGTAATCTTGATATGGACAGTGGAATATGCCCTGTGAGCAGATTGGCACTGACTTGAAGACTAGTCAGGGACTTCATATTTCCAACCTGATCTGGAATGTTCCCTGTGAGCTTGTTATTGCTCAAGGACAAGTCTAAAAGATTTACAAGGCCGAACAAAGAAACTGGAATTTTCCCGGTTAGAAGGTTAGAGGAAAGGTCTATGAAAGTCAAATTTTTGAACTCCCCAACAAATTCCGGGATGGGAGCTGATAACAAATTGTAGCTGAGATCAAGGTATTGCAAATTTATAACGGTTTTAAGAGTAAGGGGGATAGGACCTGTCAGAGAATTTCTTGCTAAATTAAGTTGGACAAGGTTTCTCAGACCCCCGAGTGTTGGAGGGATCTGTCCTTTCAGATGGTTCCCAGCGAGTGAAAGGGACTGAAGCAAGGACAAACGACCTAAACTCGGAGGAATGCACCCTCCAATGGAATTGTCATCCAAAATCAGCTGGGTGAGGTGGGTTAAATTTGAGAAACTATCAGGAATTGCTCCTGTAATATGCTTCATACCACTTATGATCATTACCTCCAAGAAATGCAAGTTGCCCAGAGAGGGAGAAAGAGTACCCTTCATGTAAGTTTCATCATCTCTCTCTGGCCTCTGAATCTGCAACATGTTCACTCGCCCTGTGGATGGATTGCACTGAACTCCCTCCCACCCGCCATCGCAGCAATCTCTGCCTGTCCACGTGGACAGTGTCTGTGACGTATCCTGCGAAATGCTTGCTTTGAAGCTCAGAAGAGAAGCCCTGTCTTCTTCCGAGCAGACCGGTGCCGGCGGTGTTGAAGATGACTCTGCCACACTTTCAGAGAACTGCCTGAGAAGTGAAAATATGAGCACAAGGCTGAACACCCATGTCCCAAGTTCCATTTTTGGAAGGTGGGTCTTGGTCAGATCAGGGATTGGCGTGAGGTTGGGATCTGAGAACTGAGAAGAGAACTTTGGGTGAGGAAAAGAAATTTGAAAAGAAGATGCAGTATAATTTAGGGAGAAAAAGAAAAAGAAAAAGGGTAGAAAAAGTAACAGTCCGACATTGGGGTTCTTATTGTATTATTTCACGTAGAGAGGAAGGTATAATGATGATAAAGATGGTAAAAAAATTGAGCATTGTAATTTTTGTGTGGGAGATCTGCATGCAGATTGATTCAGCAAGCTCTGATATTTATAGATACATAGTTAGAGAAGAAGAAGAAGAAGAAAAAGAGGTTGAGAGTGAAATAGAAGGGGGATTTTACGAGATCAATTTAAAGAATTTCACATGGAAATTTGTGACCGTTTGATGGATCACGAGGATCCTTGCTCTATTTGAACGTTGGAGCGCACTACATTCAAATTCTTTCCCCTGTCCTCTTCTACAAAACAAAATTCACCATCACAAAAACTCTTTAATATTTTTTTTATTACTCACTCAATACGCTTTATTTTCAATTTAACCAATATTTTCATGCTTTTATACTTTTTATTTGATATATTAAAAAACTTAACCATAATACACAGTAAACAAATTAAGAAAACACTGTATCTGTAAGAATTAAATTAAAGATACTGAATGAGAAAAATAAAATGAGTATACATACATGTAATAAAAATTTATGTATAGAATCTATAACATTTAAATGTGTTATTTATGACAGCTCAAAACCACTTTACTTGGATTATTACAGAAGCTTACCCTTGATGTCATTTTCGATCTGATTTATTGCCTCTTTCAAGTCTTAACATGAGATTGCTTCTTTTATTCTTTACTTAGTGTTCTTAATCTCTTTGGATTGTTCTAGACTTTTATTTTTCTTGTTTGGAAGAAATTAACCAATGGATTTTTTTAATCAGTAAATATATTTTAAAGTATATTCATTTTCGTAAAGGCTGATCAATAATAACAATTAGCTTTTAATAATTCAAGTGTTTTATTTCAATCAATTATTAAAATTGAATTAGAATATATTGATTATGTCTTGTAATCACACAATATTTTATATATTTAAAAAGTAATTAATAAATATTATTGAATACTGGCATATATAATAATTTGTTGATTTTATTAGTTAAAAGTATAAATAAAAGTATCTTACAAATACATTACTAACAAACAAATGTGTTACAAAAATATTGAAAGAGAGAATAAAAAATGTAAGAACAAAATTAGATGGCCCACACAAAACACGAGGGGACAATAAATTGAATGTTTGGTACGCCGCACGTTCATTCAATTGTTTTTTATTTTTAAGAAACATAGTGGAAAATAAACTATTTGATAATTAATTAGTTATTCTCTTATAATTTTTCTGAAGAATTACCCGTTTATGACTATTTAAGTATCTTTAATGACATAACATACGAAAATTTACTTCAAATTTTATTTAAGAAACTAAATATTAATAGCAAAACGGGAGAGCGAGGGTTAAATCTGAAAAAAATAGAAAATAAAAGAGGACTAAAGTAAATAAGAAAAATAAATATTTTTTTATAAGTTAAAATTAATTTATGAAATAAATTTTCTAAATTCTTATTTTTAATAAAGAAATTTATTTTTTTTCTTGACTTTCTTTTCTATAAGCATTTGTGAACTTTTTTTCCAAATAGTCTCTAATCTCTACTCATAGCATTGTATTTTTTTTATTTACTTGTACCATTGAATTTGTAAAAAATGTCACATATCATTCTCTCTTTATTCGTTTGTGTAATTTTTTAATTTGAAAACTAAATTAAAAATATTGTAAACATACAATAAATGAAATGTAATTAATAAACAATGCAATGATTGATATTTATTACAAAATTCAGTTGCTAAAATGAACATTTATTCTTAATAAAGAGAAAGCTAAAGCTATAGATGATCTTTAGTAGAAGGAAGTGACTTCTGTCTTTTTATTGTGTTTATTATTAGTTTTATTTTAAGAAAAGGTAATGGAAAATTTAGAAAATAAATTATAAAATGAAACTTAATATTTATAATTTATTATGTTACTCTTGTAAAGCTCTAAAACCCATGTTTAAAGTAAAAGATGCAAAGAATATATGTGTTTTTAAGTATGCTTAACATGTAAGAAATGATAATCCAAACATGTTATAACTTGCATCTCACAAACATTATTAACAATAATACCATTTTCTTAATTTTATTTTAAAGAGTTTTTTTTTCTCTGGAAAAATTCTCTTCTTCAAATAGTATTAATAATAGATTCTCTAGCATGCTTCTTATTATTAATAAAAAATATAATTAAATATATATTTTTTCCTATATTTTGACATAAAATTGATTTTAATTAGTAGTTAAAATTTTAGATCTTTTGAATACTTCATAATAATTTTTTTTAATACTTATAATAAGAAAATTATTGAAATAGTCCTGTTAATTTGTTTTTATTTGATAAATAAATTTTCAATATCGATTATAAAATATTAAAATATTTCATACTTACTCATTGTTAACGTAAATAATATAATATTATTTAACCTTAAAAAATATTAAAAACCAGCCTAAAAAATATTAAAAACCAGGACTGAAGTGTATCAATTTTTCTTCTTCAAAATTTTAGAACATTTAACTAACATTCAAAAAGTATTTAACATTATGATCTTATTATTTATTTTATTATTTATTTTTTGAAAACATGATATGATGAAAAAATGCGTATATTATTTGGTGGAGTCCTTTTCAGTAAATAGCATGGAACAAACAATCACTATTTATATGTTTTTTTGGAAGCAAAATGAATATTGACTTTTCTCTATCAATAAGTATACTTATCTTCCTCCTTTACAAAAACACAAATTTCCCTGTTTATCACTTCAAAAAGAAAAAATAGTTTAAAAAAAAAAAAAAGCATTAAAGTGCTCTATTTTTTGTGGTTATAATAGAACAATGTTTTCACATTGTTTTTTCAATCAATAATTTGTCACGGGTTGACTATTCTACCACCTTAATGCATCTTTAGTTTATTTATTTTTTATAATAATTTAATTTATCAATGAACCTGTAAAAAATAAATGGGTGTTAATTCAAGTAGTGTAATTAATTGTATTTATATAATGTTCATGTAAAAGATGATATCTTAAAGAATAATTAAGATGAATTGGTGTATGAAATATATTCGAAACTTGTTGTAATTATGCAAGATATTTACAAGCTCACAACACTTTTTTTTACCCACTTACTTTTGCTCATACAGAATATTTTCTTTTTCCTTGTTTTGATGACATGTTAATTTTTTTAAGGGTTATTAATTATTATTATTATTATTATTATTCATAGATATCATCCTATGATATATGGATATTTTCATACTCACCGAAATGTTGAAAAGGACTTTACTTTTTATTGTGAAATGTGTCTTTCAATATAATTTTCATTTTCTAAAATATGTATTATTTATTTATTTATTCATTGTCTTTCGATTTAATAGGGTTGCCACAGTTTCACAGAATCTGTCTCTGGCTCTACTCTACTCTTGTTCAATTTTTAGTAAAGTTTTTTCTGAAAGATTATTCTTTCATTCTACTAATTCTACTAATTGTAAAGAACCATACACTATTTTCTATATATAGTTTTGTCATTTTTTTAATTATTTTTTTTCAAATCTCTTTATAAAATGGTAGTTTTGTAAGATGGAATTGAATTTAAAATTTACTTTTTTTTAAGAAGATATTAGAATATTTAAAGTGTATTATAATCATAATTTATAGGGTTTATCGCATACACACTATCTATCGGATCCTATAAGATATTTGAAAACCAAGAGTGTTGAAAGATTAAAATTAATATTGATGTCTTCTAAAGAATTCTTGAGTTTCTACCTAAGATATAAATTAATTAATTTAACTTTGAGTTTAGGTGTACTTAGAGTATAATATGGAATTTGAGACCCTAAGGATGTCTATGTTACCTAAATAAGTAATAATTTAAGAAAAAGATTTTAGGGTTGACCTAAATTAGTAGATGTAAATTGCAAACATAGAAATTGAGTTACTACATAGGTTAATTAGGTAGTTGTTACTTTAATGTTGGTGATTTACAACTAATTTTGTAACAAAATTTTCTTTGAAATTAAAGTATATAAAAATATTTTATTAATTTATTGCATAATCATAATGGATGAAGCAGTTTGAAAAACATTTGTAACAAAAATATGAGAAACAAGAACAACTAAAAAAAAATATTATTCATTGTTTCACTAACCACCACCCACTTTCTTATGCATAAGTTAACAATTTTCTTACTCAAACCAACTCCAACCATGAAAAAAAGTTGACTAAGGTTAGTGGATCAAAATGAGGAAGTGATGGTTAATTATGGTGATACTCATATACTTTAAAACTAACTGAATGTATATGTAATTTCCAACACACATCTTTAAATGGTTCTGATATTATATTAAAATATATATTTTAAGTCTAACTCAATCTTATAAGTTATAAAATAAAGTTTGTATTCACTTATATACTAAAAAATGTTTTTATCTCTGTCGACGTGGGATCTCCAACCTATTTTAATCCTAAATTAAATTTTGAAGAAAAAACTTGATGATGGTTACAGTAGAGGATGGTATTTAACATAAGAAAATGAGAAGTAAAAATGGCATTGAGTTGTAGGTAATGGCTGCATAATGAGAAGATTGGATTGTGTTATTAAGTGTGTAATGAGAAATTATAAAAGAAATGGAAAGAAAGAAGAAAGTGGTGTGGTCTCTTAGAAGAGAAGAGTGAATTATGAAAATGCAGTGATTGAAAACTGATGATTGCGGTGATTGCGGCATCCATGTGGGATGATTGTGGTTGAACTCAAATTTGGATTTTGTAGACTTTAAGTTTAAGACTTTTAAGAAAAAGGGTCCCAAAATTCTTAAAAGCTAACATTATAGTCCAAAAGAGTGCCTCCTAATAAGAGGGTCTTCCCATTCTCATCCACTCATTCATTCATTCACACTGTTGCTTGCTCACAGAATCATCTGTCAAAATGTTCTCTGCAACAGACAGATTAGCTGCAGGTAGGGAACATGTCAAAAACTTTGACAAAAATAATTATCTTTTTCTTATATTTTTTGCTTCTTCCAATTTCAAATTTTACTTCATCATCCTTCTGGACCTGTGTGTGCATGTTTTTTCTTTTTTATCTCTATCAAACTTTGACTCCTTCACTCAAAAAGGTGACTCCATTTTTTACTAAATAGTGTATGAGTTGGTTTTATGGTGTCATCCAACTTGTTTAATCACACATTTTTTTAGTATCATAAGTTCGATGAAATTTTGACTAAATAATATAGATAAGTGATCAAATAAAAACAAATATTTTTTATTGCTTTATCACCTTAATCAAACAGTTTCACATGATTTATTATTATAACTAGTGGGAAGATGATAATAGGGCATTCTGAAATTCTTTATTCTATCTTATAAAACTTATAATATAGCTTCTATGTGAGAGTAATTTTAAACTCATATCTTAAATGAAAGTCAATTTTTTTCCTATAAATAAACAAGAAATATGTACAATCTTTACCTAATAAAATAATATTTTTATTTTTTATCAATTTATCCTAAATTATTTTGTATTTTAAAGTAAAAAATGTCTTATATTATTAATATTTGATGGGATTTGATGAGTTTTGATAAAAAAATAGAATATGCCTACTCATTCATGGATAGGATAGCCAACATCCATCACCTCAAGCTTGTCAAATTGAATTGACTAACAAAAAAGTGAGAAAGAAAACAAAGATAACAAATAATTAGTGAGGCAAAGAAATGGAAAATGGGAGACTTCAAGCTTGGTCAGGTGTCTCTTCAAGAACTAATAGATACAAAGCTTCTGACTTTGGAATTCTAATCATATTCATAAAATGTTAGGATTCTAAAAGCTATATGCTATAAAACTGAGACTACTCAAAATATTCCTCTTCATTCCTTCATTCATTTTTTACATCCTAAATTGATTACCTATACAATGAACAACAATTCTACAAGTCTAGTTTTAAAAGTTAAATTTAACATTAACAGACTAATATACTAGACTTGTTCAATATAATATTTTAATCAATTTAAACCTTTTTGGTCATCCTAAAACATTAGAAGGTACTTAGTGATGGATCTTAAATAGGTATCTATGAATTCTACTAACATCAAATGACGAAAGATTGAACTTTTCTAGATTTGCGCAAAGTTCAGGACCCATCCATTTGGTGTGATTGAATTATTTTGTTTCATTTTCCCACTTTATCAAATAGTTTGAATTTATGATCAAGTTTGCTTTCATTTCTACCTTATTTAAAGATGTTAGCTTCAGTGACATTTTGTCTTCTCTTTATTTATTTTTAAATTAGGATTTCTAATTTCACCACTATTATTTGATAATGATCATAATTTTTTCAAAATAATTTAGTTATGATTGGATTCTTAATAATTTTTTCCTTCAAGCTTATAGGATATTTTGAGAAGGATTCACAGGTAGATTCAATGATGAGACATGAGTTAAATACACCTAAGATATTGAACCCATAATCCAAAACCTTAAAAGCAATGAGCAATGAATTTTAGGTACCTTATAACATGTTCTTATTATTAACCGATTGAAAAAATGAACTTAATCAATATATATTTATAAAAAAAGTTATAAAACAAATCAAACTTATATTATATGTTTCAATTAAATTTGGATTCTCTCTTATGTTTAGTGTTGTCCTTTTACTTGTCTTTAAAATTTCCTGACTTTAATATTTTAAAATATATTTTTGAAGACACAATAAAGTGATATCACTAAAAACCCAACATAAAATCTAAACTTGTTTCAATTAGATTCAGAAGTTTTCTAGTAAAATAGTTCTACTAGTGACACATCTATTTTGATTTTATCTTGTATAGAATTTTGATTGGTTTAATCTTTTTTATTTTTCTTGTAAGTTTATTTAAACCTGTTGATGTTTTACCTTCCAAAAGCTGGGAAAAAACTTTGGATCTGGTTCATAAATACAACACAAGAGGTTCTTTCATAATCATTGACAAAAATTGTTTTGCATTAATCTAAAGTAAGGTCCATCAAATTTAGTTAATTAAATTTACTTACCAAATCATGTTCTACAATTCAGCAGATGTACATAGAAGAGTCATAAAAGGCCTTTTGTTAAACTTTCTAAGAATAGAAATAAAAAACATCAATTTTTAAACAAATTAAAATATAAATGCTTTTCTATATTAGATGAAGACCTTGTTTTTTTTAGCGACCTCTTAATTTGCTATCTCAAGCTTAATACATCACATACAACCAACAAGTGCTAATAGGGTTGATGTATTAAGCTATCTCAAGGTTTTAATTTTTAGTTAAGTTTTTTTTTTCCATAGAAATTGAAAAATAATAGAATTCCAATCGTTGAACTGCAAGTTATATTACATCCAAACACGCACAAATGCATCATTCCTAATTAAGACGGACCAAAAGTCTGTCATTGCAAGCTCTTCTGACTCAGAAGAATGATGGTATTTACTTACTCAGTTGATCTCACTCAAGCCATGGATGTATTAAAGTATGCACCTGATGCAGCTAAGGACTAAATCATGTTTAGAGTCTTCATGATGAATGCATAAGTGAAGGCATCTTCCTGGAGCTTCTCAAATCTACATCCACACGGAACACATCAACAAGCAAAATAAATAAAATCTACAGTTGTCTCATTACATTTCAGAAACCATTTTTTTCTTTTTAATTTTTCAAAATGTGAGCAAGATTATAATTTTTTATCATTCCAAAAAGTAAAAGAAAAACATTAATGACCATGACATCGGACATCAAAACAGAATAGGTAGCACGAGGTCCAGACCCCAATTACACTCTTGTTCATATTAAAATTATACTCTGAGAAAAAGTATAATTTTAGTATGTTAAGATTACGGTGCATTTAATTTAAATGAAACAGATATCTCCGTATTGTTTCAGTTTGGATAAACATTTTAATAACAATTTATAAAACAATAAAAAGGTAAAATGAATCAAAAAAATTTAAATTAAAACTAAAATACTTTAATATTATTAGAAATTCTTGTCTAACTTCTTCAAAAGGTTTAGCAAGTGCATTTGATTTCCTTTCTTTTAAGAAGCGTGACTTGATATTGTTTAATATCAATGATACTTTATTATTTTATTATTTACTCAAAAAAATTCTTAACTTTAAAAGTACCGGTAGAAAAAGACAAGAAATCTGAGATTACCTTCCCGACTTAGAAAAATGTCCAGCACCAAGCTCGCATTTAAACAACAGGATGCTATCATCAGTCTTCACATCCCTCAGTTTTGCAACAAACTTCGCAGGTTCAGAATACAGAACCCGTGGGTCTACAGCATGCACAAGCAGATAGAAGCACATGTCACGCGTAAAAGCAAAGGATATTTTTCCAGCTAATTATCAGTAATCACAAAACAGAAATAATGATCTGGCTTAAGCATTAAAATTCAAAACAGAAACAGTTCAGTGGCATGAATCAGATATGCTTACCATTTAATCCAGCTGTAACAAGAATGTGTGGATAGTTTTGTGCCTTCACCTGCGTAAAATGGGAGACTTAGAAAAAACTTATTCATAAAATTCATTTAATACAAGAGAAAAATAAAAATTATGCTCGGACTGAAAAATAATGATAGCCAATGAAAGAATACAAGGCATCAATCAACACAGCCATAAGGTTCTCACGTTATCAACGGGGGAATATGATTTCATGTAAAAGTAGAATTCCTCCTTTCTAGATCACCCCATTCCTGCGGTAACACAAGGAAACAATCTCATTTGTGAAAAAAGAAAAACAAGAGAAATCATATCATAGACACTCTGGACTAGCTTGAATAATGATATTCAAAAAATTTATAGCACATATGAAACAAAGACCCGTACAATTACAAAAATGTCGAAGAATTTTGATGGAAGGATAATGCCCCTTATTACATCAGTTTAAACGACAAATGATGGTATGACAATTAAAAACATAACTCCATATTTATGATCTGATACATTTTACGAAAAATAAGATGAAAAAGAATGCTAAAACAATTTCACTGGCTTAAGGAGACAGTAAAAAGATAAAACATAGAGGGGCACCCCGGGCACCACACGACCATGTATTAATCAAATTAGGAAAACAGTATTTGTGCAACAAAATTGAAAGGAAGGCCCAGTTAAAGCCACGAAAAACATGGAAAATGATAGGGTGCGCAACAAGGTTGAATACGATTAGAGTGTATACCATGAGAAACAAAATGTGTAGAAGTGGTTTCTATAAAGACATGGCTTGACCAGACAAATTCATCCATTTTAGCAAGGAAACAAGTCCAGCTGACATATTATCATCAATTAAGCAAGAATACATTAATTCAACCAACTATCTTGACTCCTACAAATCCTCTTCCAGAACCCAATAAAACAGTATTCAAAATATCTTCTAATATCCATATGGAATGGTAGAACAAGGGAAAAAATTACCTCCCATTCTGAAGTAGTAAGAGGAATGGTTGGATCAAGCATTGTTGTCACAACATCCACAAAAGGTACTCCAGCAACAGCAGCCCTGAATAAATCAGGTCTCATATTAAGAACTGCACCGATTAGCAAACCACCAGCACTTCTTCCTTCAATGCACAGTTTTTCCTTAGAACCGAATTTTTTTTCAATCAAATATTCAGCACATGCAATAAAATCAGTGAAAGTGTTATTTTTCTTCAACAGCTTCCCGTTCTCGTACCACTGCCTCCCCATTTCCCCACCTCCACGTACATGAGCTATGGCATATACAAAACCCCGATCTAACAATGAAAGCCTTGCTGATTTGAAACTGGGATCTATGCATATCTGTTGACAATTTGAGGTCACTAAATTATGGATTCTAGATGAAACGGAAGGAGACATGTTCAAAGGTGCAAAAATCAGATTCTTAAATGGAAAAAATCTGTAACCAAAGGAACTAACAGGCTAACTAATAGTGTCCGCAACCCATATATACAAGAGCAAACATTGAAGTAAACAAATAACTATCTTTACACGTTGAATCAATAATGACACAATGGAATCAGAAACCTATTTCTGAAACAATCAATAAAAAGGGGACATAAATAAGGATGTTCTACTTAAAAGAATCTTGCACTCATAAAATGATACAAGACAAAGATACCACTAGATCTTATTTCTGATTAGACAAAAATGTAAGTGCTTAGCAGCAGAAAAAGGTACAAATGTTCAATTATATTTTTAAAAAAGTACAGCATCCTTTTACTTTCAAGTGGCAAGCATTAAAGACTGATGGAAAACAGCAGCTAGTAACTTTTATCCATTATCCCGTACAAAATCAAAGCATATAATTCAAAAATGGTATTGTTATATGCAACTCAATCTATGTAAACTTATATGCTTTTACCTCATAGGATCCATATCCATAAAGTAGTAATGGATCTGATCCATCAAGCTTCACAACATCTTTACGGTAAACAATCGAAATGGGAATCAAAGTTCCATCCAAAGCAGGTGCCCATTGCCTTTCAGTGACATACCGTGCTGAATCAAAACCTCCTAGAACCTGAGTAAAATAGGACCATGCAGAATAATTAAACCACCCCAAAGAAAAAGAAGACTTGCATACAACAAATAAATCTACATGACAAACTATTAAGACAGAAGAAAGACCAGATGCAAAATTGAAAAATTTGGGACCCCTTTAACTTACCGAGTTAATCTTCTTCAAAACAGAAATGCCTGTCTTCATATCATAATCATATACAGAGAAAGGAGTCCTCAATGAGCTATATGAAAACCTTAAAATACTTGATGAAAACTCTGAATCTGAAGAATCCACTGAATATACAGGATCAACAAAACTAACTGCTTGGCCACTTTCAAGGCTTCTTAGTGGTTCACCAACTGGAGGAAGGTGATAAACGATTATTTTTTGTAGACCATTTTCTCTCTCATATGCTACTAGATGATCACTAAAAAGTTGTATCTCCTGAATTTTAACACTAAAAAAAATTCAATGTAAGTTTTGGTGAAAGAGAAAGACACAAGCTCCAAGAATTTCTATTGTTTACATTTATTCATGCTAATCACTTTGGATGTTGAGAGATGATAAGGATCATCATATAAATATAATGTGGCAGAAAATTAGTTCACTATAAACTGCAATGGAATATAATACCAGCCAAGGAACAGCTCACCAAAGTTTAATTAGAAAGGTAACAGCCCAAAACAGTTTTTGAATTATTGAATAGTAATGAAGAGACAACAACCAGAGAGAAAAAAAAAGAAAGTTACATAAACCACAAACGGTTACTTACAAAGTATCATACAAAATATATCTTCTATTAGAATGCAGGCTTAACTACCACAAACTAATACATGGCTTTTGAAAGGAGAATAGTATATCTCGTGTAAGAACAATTCATCATTTTTTAGTAAATAAGTGACCGCATTCTTCAGAAAGCTGTTTACTCTTATTTAATGCTGTATTTTACATCGATGAATGCACCACCCAGTGGCCCACACGAATTCATAAGATAAGTCTTATATAATTTATCAAGGTTATGGCAAGAATGAACAAAACAATGGACCAATGATACATAATTTTTTTACCTTTCCTTGTGAGGAATAAGAACTATAGTTGAGGAGGTGTTATTGACAGCACAAGCTATAACCTCCGAATTGAAAAACTGATCACTTCTCCTCTTAATAAAAAAATGATCTCCACGATGGCTCACAGTTGTGTCAATACCCTCAACACGTGGGGTCAAAACTTTAAGACCCTCTTCAGGCTTAGAAACATCCATATAAAAATTGAACCTTGTATTTTTGCTCTCTGATGCAACAAACAAATATTTTTCGCTTTCAGAAGCTTCAAGATCAAGAGAAAACATGTCGTCCTTTTCCACATAAAGAAGAGTATCCTTTGATTGTTCTGTTCCAAGCACATGAAGCCATGCCTGTATTACTTAAGATGTTAGCGTAGAAAGTAGACAACAAGTGTAATGAATTTAGAAAATGCGACCACCAAAAAGGAGTTTTTTTATGGCAAAAAATAAACATTGTAAATATATCCAAATACCATATTGGAGCAACGCTTGGACCTGCTTGTTTCATATTTGGAAAAAGAAAATTGTGATATACTCTTTCCTCCAGACTTTGAGTTTTTAGCTCTTTTTGATAAACATACCTAATTACTATAACTATTATTTTTAAATTAAAAAAGAAAACAATTTTCCCTTAATAAGCACAAACTGAGCCCTAATCAATCAGAACTTAGCATCTGGCTAAGAATTAAGCAGAAAACATTCAGTATCACTGCCACATTGAACCACAGCATCACACAGTAAATCACAAATTTCATTTTCCTGTTTTCAGCATTTATCAGACTAAACTTCAAATTAAATTTGGCTAGTTTCACTCCTAATCAGATTGGGATTTACAATGTCCATCAAATGGGTTCGGAGTTGGACATGCGAAAATTTAGCTGAGTTGAAGTTAATATGGAAATAGAGGCTCCAGTTGTAAGAGTTGGTAAGATCTTGAATTAAATGATTTTGTTGAAGAAGTGATTTCGGAAAGAACAATGGTATTGTTTGATATATTTAACTGGCCCTGTCTAAAAGGAAAAAGGTTTTGGTTGCTGCTCCTGCTATTGTTAAAAAACGAAATATTATTAGAACTGAATGGGTCAACAATACTGAGTCCAGAGGAGTATGGCCCACCTTGTCAGGTCTGAGAATTTCATCCATTGTGACATAAACTAAAGAATCATTACCAGCCCATTCAAGGTATCCGGTTACACCAACAAGAGGCTCTCCAATAGTAGCTTGAGTCTCAACATCAATGACATGCACAGTATATATTTCATCTCCTTTGGTATCTTCTGCATAAGCTACCAACTTGTTATTTGGGCTAACCTGAAAATAAATGTAGCTTGAGATAAAATAAAAGCAGTTCGAAGTCGGGTAACAAGACAGAAGAAAGTGAAAAAAAAAATGGCATAATACTATGATCTAACCTTAAAGGTACCAATACTGTAGTATTGGTGATGTTGTGCTTTGACATTCTCATCCAAAATAACGTGCTCCTGAGGAGCTTCAGGTCCAGTGGGCATGATGTCATGCACAGATGGAACCTTTTGGCTATCAGATATAAGGCGCCTACAATGTTGAACATACTCCTTCCCTTCCAAAGTTCTCTCATAATAGTAATAAGACCCTTTGCGTAAAGGTGCAGACATATCATCCTCCTTAATCCTTCCTCTTATCTCAGCAAAAAGCTTATCTTCAAATTCCTTAGTTCCTAATAATTTAAAGAAAATGAGGATAACTTTCTCTGCTAATCTTAAGAAATTTCCTTCAAAAGTGAGTGTTTGTAGCAAAGAAGAGGGTAGATACAGCAAAGGAATTCCTAAGCCGCACCCCGCAGTCCTAGATGGAGCCTTTTACCCCTTTATATTTGTTCAGTTTATCAATTAATCATTTCCAAATATTGCAGAGGAAGCGAACAGAACACTGAAATTCTAGTAACACTTTGCAATATAATCTTTTGAATGCACTATACTATGAGTCAAAACTTATTAAAAATCACAAATTTTTGTGGATAATTTTACTTAATGATTGTCATAATTTTTTAGTTTTTTTTTTCAATATTTTTTTATTAATACCAGTGTCTTGATAGCACTCCTCAAGTTACACCGGAGCCAACCCATCAACAACCTCCAGCTCGACAATAAACTTTACAAAGCATGGATGCATCTGATGGTGACATAGTTTCTATAGCCATTATGATCTACTGTTTAGGAGGCGTCTTATCTTGAGCACAGTTGAATTATAAATTACAACTCCGAGCAAATTATATTAGTTGAATTAATTACTCGCTTGGAATTTTCGTTGTTTGTAGAATAATCATAGGTCACAAGTTGGTCTGTTGCTTTATACTATTCCAGATGAAATACAAAACTGAGAGAGAGAAAATCCAAATTATTTCAATTTTGCCTCGTCGGTCACCGCACCAAATACAGTGTTACAATTCCGTTCTCGAGAACCAAACTTCATAAATTCATAACCGAGAAGACAAGTCCGTGCAATCAATTACTGAAACTAAACCAACGATGCCTTTTAGCTACTGTAACCAAGACTTTCTTCAGTAAATCTACACTTGACAGTCATGCTTAGAGTGAGCTACACTTACATGCTTAAGCGGATTGTATTTTCAAAAGAAAAATATAAATCGAAAGCAAAAATAGAGAGAGAGAGAAAAAACTGCGAAAGCGAAAGAGGATAAGAAAAAGACGATTCGCACCAGACATGACGGAATCGGTGTAGGCATTCTCCTGGCCGAGGTAAGACAGCACCTCGGGATCGGTGCGGGAATCGTCTCGGAGCCAGTAGTAGTTGTCGATTCTGACGTCGCCGAACATCTCCATCGCGTGCTCCACCTTCTTCGCCACAGGAGGAGGCGGAGAGTGAGAGTGCGGCGACGGATTCATCGGCGATGCGGAGGCGGCGAGACTGCGGTGGTGAGAGAATGGTGCGGTGGCGGCGGTTGGAGGAAATGGAACGGCGGAGGAGAGAACAACGGAAACGGTTAGAGGAATGCAGAAAATGTGACGAAGGTTTAAGCGGAGATTTTGAAGCACCATTTGATGCAATATTTTTCAATCTTTATCTTTATATTTTGAAAATATTCCACTTTTTTCTCTTTTTCTTTTTATGTTTTAAATATTCGTGAATTGTCTTGGAATTTGGAACAGAGAGAGAGTGAAGTGGTGAGTGAGTAGTAGCAGTTGGTATGAATTGATAATTGGATATTTGGTGGTGAAGCTCATGAACCCCTTGATTTACCTATTTCCATGGTTTCGGATATATACAAATCTCACTACACCTATATCTCTACCTATCCAACTAAATATTTAATACTAAATCACATCTACAATTGTGACACCATTCATCATCTTCTTCGTCACATCCTAACATAATCCAAAATAAATATCAAGATTATTGATTGAATATTTTTAGATATATTTTTTATAAACATTATTAATACAAAATAATTAACTTAATTATAATATAAAAATTCATCTAAAATTTGAAGGTTAATTTAAAACTTTACCTTGATGTAAGTTCAACGTGAATGATTAATCACGATCTTATAAATAAACACACAATAATTAAGACAAAAATACATATGAAACAGTACATATTACATTCAACTATCATATATTGAACACTAACCTAGACATTGAACTATCTTTTGATTATACACTACTTATAATCGAATTATCTTTTGACTATACACTACTTATATTGATAACAATAGTAAGATATTCTCTATCAGAATCAATAATGGTTTACAAAGATTAAAGAGGATCGAGATTTTTTTGATTTTTTTAAAATACAAATATAAATAATTTGAATAAATTGTCTAAGATATAGTATTTTATATTTTTTTTTTTATTTTAGGATAAATTTTGTTGATTAGATGTGAAAGGTGGTATAGGTGATACAACTCACCTTTCCACAATAGTGTTTTTATTGAAAATGTGATGCAAATTTGTCTTTCCGTTTTTCTAAAACAATAGAAAGTTTTGGCTGGCTTTTGAAAGTTACATTTTCCCTCTCATTTCCATGACTAGTGTAGATTGTGGAGGTGGTCATGGGTACACTTTGTTAATGATGAATCACTTCTCTCAAATATTTTTCGACATCATAATCATGTTGGAAGACTTAACTTTTTTATTAAGTTAATTATCTTGATTTCTGTTATTTGTAACTGTAAATATAAAAAAAATTCACCAAATTCAATTAATTGGAGTTTTCCTGTAGTTGTTAATTCAACTAAAACTTAAATTATGTCCAAAACAAAATAAATGATTATATTGATTAATGTGAATAGACACATATTTGGATATATTTTTTCTAACAACTATAGATAAAGCATCATTAATGATGAATGATTATGTATTGATCGAGACCGGACAATCCAGTAACACTTGGTATTACAAATCGTTTGATGAACTAAAGTAAAAACCTTAAAAGGAAAAAAAAGAAATATAGAACAAATAAAGTAATTATATTTTTATGATTATACACATTAAATAGGATTCATTAATAATATAGTTCATTATGAACTATATAAATAAACACTAAACAAAAGTAAATGTACATCATCATTATAGCAATCATTGCACCTCGAATAATAAACACTTATTTAAATGTTATAGTACTTTTTGTAAATGCACTGTTGACTTAATAACCAAAATTTGAATGAATAAAAAAAAAAACAAAATCCTCCGAAAAAGAATAATAAAATATTCAACTCGTAGTCTTGACTCTCTCAACTCCATATACAAACAATAACACATTACAATAAACATTTTTAAAATCTCAAGTGATTTATATATTTTATAATAATTCTTTTCATATAAAACGCGTGCTATATGAAAAATAACCCTAAACACAAACTAATCAATATACATGACGATTTCACTTAAAAAAATGAAAAATGTTAAATATGTATTAATTTTTAATTAAAGTCACGTACATCTAATTCGATTTATGCATGAAAAAATCTCAACAAAAGTCTTTCAAAAGATATGACTTCAAACTTTAAAAAATTAAGAATGAATCTCTGTTAGAGAAATATGACTATTCCAAATTTGTAATGTTTTTTTTTAACTTGTCCATTTACTTAAAATTGGTATAAAAGTTGAATGCTTTAGTGAGAAAAAAGAAGTAAACATATTAATAAGCAATATTAATGTAACTAATAATCTACCAAGACTCGAACATAACTCTTAAATGGTATATCTGTATCAGAAATTCGGACACCGACACTCATATAATACTTATAGGATACATAACATATCTATGTACATAAATCTTTATTATCAATTTATATAATTTATAATTATATAGATAATAATACTCTTTAAATTCCACAAATTTAGGGGGAAAATAGTTTAACAGATATAAGCAAAAGGCGAAAGAAATGAAGGAAGAAAAAGGTTATTAATATAAGTGTTAGTTTGTTGACTCCTTTCAACCTAATAAATCATTCACCGTGTTTCTGGTTCTGGTTCTGTTTCTGGTTCTTGCTGTGCCCCTTCGTTACCCAAACCCAACCGTAACCGGAGAAGATGGATTTGGACCAGTGGATCTCGAAGGTCAAAGATGGCCAGCATCTTCTCGAAGACGAGCTTCAACTTCTCTGTGAATATGTACTCCAAAATCCTCTCATGCTCACCCTTTATTCTCTTTATCTTTCCCCTTTTTTTCCAAACTAGGAATTTGATTCCGCATTTTCTTCCCATTGCCTTTTCAATCCAAGTCTTTGTTCCCGAGATTATTCGGATTCTCGCACTATTTCTGCATGGACGGTTTTGTCCTTTTTTCCTTGAACTGTTCTGTGCAAACAAAATTCTGAGTGCTGTATCTGTATCGTGTATCTAAAGTTCTTTCTTTCTCACTCTTCATGCCTTGTATTGTGCTCAATTCAAAGAAGATGGTATTTAATAAAGTCAGTGATCAAATTAATTTTCTCATTGCTAAGTTGCTTTTTTGGAAAAGAAAATGCTAAACGAGTTTCTTTGTAACCTAATTTTAGCTTAAGCCAATTTTAGTTCATAGAGAATCTTGTTTTACTTTATCTCCTTAAAGTGTTTGTAGAGAAGTTTTTCCAATAAAGTCCATAGTTACGTTGAAAAGCTTTTATTAAGAGCCGTATGCGGTGAATGAGAGTTCGGTCGGACTATAAGAACTCTTAGTAGCCTCTGAACAAAATATCACAGTTCATTACAGTAGAAATAAACTTGTTTTCCAGTGACATTTCCTGGGCCGACTTAATTCAATATCCGAAGGGTCTTTAGCGTTATTATGAAATCCTGCCAGAAAACAGTTATGTTTTGGTCTGGGCTGCCTCTGTTGTGTTTTGTGCTTATTGCTGGACATGCTTGTTTTATTTTGTGATAAGTTAGCCATATTTTGTTTGCGGATGCTTCTGGGAACAAGGTTGGTAACTTGGTAATAACAGAGGTTGCTGTATAGTGGTTCTTCTCAAGGCTACTTTTTCTTTAGTTCTAGTTGTCATTTGTGCACGTTGGCGTTACTACTCAAATATGTTTTATACTAACATGCATATTCTTTTGTTTCTATTGAATCCGTAATTAAAAGTTTTGTTTTTTCAAATATCGTAGGTAAAAGAAATCCTTATTGAAGAGTCCAATGTGCAGCCTGTCAATAGTCCGGTAACTGTTTGTGGTGATATTCATGGTCAATTCCATGATCTGATGAAACTTTTCGAAACTGGGGGTCATGTGCCGGAGACCAATTATATTTTTATGGTATTTGCTACACCTTTCTTTGCATTGACTTCAATGATTTAGTATCTCTTTTTTTGAGTTTTATATTTTTGTAAATGTATGCCAGGGAGACTTTGTTGATCGAGGTTACAATAGTGTTGAGGTTTTCACCATTCTTTTACTTCTAAAAGCTAGGTATGTTCTTTTAATGTATGTTTGCACCTATCTTGACTCTTGACATGCTATTCCCTTTGCTTGAATTGTTAATAAGATTTTCACTTGGATTTTGTCTTAGCCGTGGAGGCATTTAAGAAGAGTTTTAAGATTAAGTCCCTCATAGTATCAAAGTGTCTAATACTATACTATGTCCGTTTAATGATTTTTACACGGTTAACTTATTAAAAAGTTCCTTAGATATATACCTTTCAAGGTAATTGCTATAATAGTAAATAATCTTACCTGGATGACAATATAAATAACATTTACATTGTGATTTATTCTTATTTAATTCTAATACCAAAATGCTTACGATACTTCACAGAAGTCTGTAATTGCTTAGCATATTTGACTTTGGATTGGACAGTTACATCCATTTGCAAGTGGTGCAATTTTATGAATGATCACATAAATAATTCAGTAATAGTTTTAAATACTTATATTTTAGTTTTTACTACATGGCCTGTCCTTCCCATTTGAACCAGAAACTTTTAGTCTTCTACTTTTATATTAAAATTCTACATTGGAGCATTAGTTGTGGTTTTGATTTTTGGGTTTAGACCATCTGACCTTTGGTGCTGTGGTGTACAGTAGGAAGAAAAGGAGGGTAATAATGGTTAGTGTCTCATGTAAAAAAAAAAAAAAGGAAAACTTTTTGTAGCATGGGTAGTGCTAGGGGGCAGTTAGCATTAGAAAGGTGGCAATGGTTTAGGGATTCGGAGGCAAATTGCGAGTAAGGTTTGGGAAGGAAGGTAGCAAAAGTGTTTGTGCATTTATGTAGCATGGGTAGTGCTAGGGGTCAGTTAGCATTAGGAAGTGGTAATGGTTAAGGGATTCAGAGGCAAATTGCGAGTAAGATTTGGGAAGGAAGGAGGCAAAAGTGTTTCTGCATTTATTTTCTGTCTCTGTTTTGTGATCACCATTTAAGTATCTGATAAGATTTAGCAAAGGGGATGCAATTCTTGTTTCTTCTCCTTGGAAGGAATAAGATTGATCAAGCTTTCTGAAATTGTTGAAGCTCTTGCATGGAAGACTAAACATTAACATATTAATTAGTTGGCTCTTTTTGTAAAGATTTTATCTACAGTTTAACATGGCACAAAAAATGTGATTGTAAACTTGTAGATTTCATTGGTCATATTTGAAGCTCAAATGCTAGATCTATTGCAACTTTCATTTGCTGTATAATTTATGTCTTTTGTTTAGAAGCAGCTATTGGTGTGTGATTCTTTTATTTTTATTTTTCCTTTTAAAATTTATGGATCCTTTGTTTTTCTGTAATTTCATAGATACCCAGCTAACATTACTCTTTTACGTGGAAATCATGAAAGTAGACAATTAACCCAGGTACGCTTTATGAATGAAATCCTTACGTGAATCATTCCAAGCTTACTGAATTTTATATATTATTATTCAACTGGGAGGGCTCTATAAAATATTTCTGAATCTTGTCAGTCTAGCATGCTAGTTAGTTATGATATTAAAAAGTTTTAGTAGCGTGATTACATATGTATATGACTCCATTACCCTACTTAATTTTTCAATATTGCTAGTATTGTTGAGTTCACTGTGTTTTTTTCCTGGGTCCAATAATTAATTATTGACAATTTTAAATTTAGTCCTTTTGAAATTTTTAAGCATGCATTGGCTAAGCTAGAGGAATCTAGTTGTTTGGTATTTTCTGAAGCTGTAATCAATGTTTGGAGATGGTTGTTTTGTTTGAAATTTGAAAATGGCTAGGGAAACTAATGGAAGTTATGACCCTTAGGGATCTTTTCTTCCATGGATGTGAGATTCAAGAGGTAAGTAATAGCCAGGTTTCTGTGTGTCTTCTGACATTTGTAGGCTTTGGTGGGGCTTGTTTATTGGCTTTGGCTACTTGACATTGGAATATTGCAGAGTAACATATTTTACCTTGCCTTATAAAGACTAAAGGGTGTAAAGTTTTGTTTCTTTTAGTTTGTGCTCACTTGATTATTGTAGATTATGTGTAATGTGCATCATCATTTCTTGACAGTCGGGGTTATGTGCATTATTAAAGATGTGACCTCATGTAACTTTCTGTTTGCACACCCAGCCGCAGTGAGCATTGTGAACTTAATTTGGAATGGTGGGAAGGAGAGGGAAGTAGGGAAACAAAGTGAGGTAGAGGTGAGGCAGCCACTCTAAATTCGTAGGTTTATCAATTGTCTTTAGTCTGCTTCTGACATAGTAACTACATTTGTTCTCTTTTAGTAGCATCACCTAAATCATTATCAGGGAATGGATTTATGCACGATAAAATACAATGGTGCCTATTTTTCAGTTTTTATCAGTGTGTTGTCAGAAGTCATAATTATAAAATGTATAGTTCTTAATAATCATAAATAATAATACAAGGGCCATGATGAAGTATTTAGCCTGCATGTTTAAGAGAAGGAAAGAGGGAAGAATAGAACAAAAAAGATAGAGAGATGAGAGAAGCGGATAGATTGAAGAACCGAGTAGTTTCCAATTTGTGTAAAATACAATAGCCATGCTTCATTTATTGATAAGTGCTTAACATTAACAACTATAAAATCTGACCAATCCATAGACCAGAAATGCCAAAGTATCATGCTGATTTATGTTAATTTTTTAATTTACTGTTTTGATAGGTCTATGGATTTTATGATGAATGCCAGAGGAAGTACGGCAATGCCAATGCATGGCGGTATTGTACAGATGTGTTTGACTATCTAACACTTTCTGCAATTATTGATGGAACTGTAAATATCTTTTACTCTCTTCTCTCAAGTATATATCTCCCATGTGCCTATGTGCATCTTGGTAGGGGTAGCTTACTGGATTAACTTGACTTCTGTTTGATGTTGCTTGTTCAAAACTTAAGTCTTCTACATCTTATGCTTGACCCAGGTGCTTTGTGTTCACGGTGGCCTTTCTCCTGACATTCGAACAATCGATCAGGTCCTCTAGCCCCCTCCTTAATTGTTAGCCAAACAATATTTCTATAGCATAGACTGTCTCTTCACATGTGTCGTTTTCAGGCACTGGCGGATGCACATTATGTCTTGTGAGGACAATTGCCTCAAGATTTTTTATTTTATTTTATTTGTTAATGTATGAAAAAAAAAAATCCTCTGTTAAAATTGTGGTCAAAGCTCAAGCATAATGTGATATTGAAACTAAAGTATTTTATATTTTTTTGATTAAATAGGGACTTTGTGAAACCTTGTGATATTTCCTTTTTTTTGAAAATATTATAAATTATTGTTTGCCCCCAGGGGAAAAAATTCTGGATCCACCGTTGTTTTAAGCAGTCTAATTATATTTTCAATTAAAAATGTGCAAATTTTTGGCATACACATTGTCTATTTGTCATCCTGATAATGTCTTCATGACCTGTCGGTTTGTGAATCTTGGAGATCCAACATCGAGTGAAAATAAGATCAGATTATAATATATAAGTATGATGCAATCCTTACTTTAAAAGCCGGTTTTGTGAGATTAAGTTAAGTATAAACTCACTTCCTAAGAGTGAATACATAACATGTAGAGTAAAATTGCAATTTGATGTTTTTGAATTTATGGTTCTTGACTCTGCTTTCATGATGTGAAATGTCTCTTTAACTTAGCTTGCGTGCTGGTCCTTCCCAATGATTCTCATACTATTTTGACTTTTGGCAGGAAAATGAGCAGTTGCACACATGTATATTTTCCTTTTCTTTTAATTTTTTAATTCTAACTTAATTATGTGCCCTTTTTTTTTTACTTCAGAAAGCCTTCAATGCTAACCGTTTTGGTATTTTTTTTGAGTCAAACATATTTGGGGCACACAAATTTAGATTTTATTTTTAATAACCACACTAAAAAACACTTGTTTCTCAGTTTTTGGGATCAGTATTATGATATATGTTGTGGTTTTTGTTAGTCTTACCGAAAGTCATTGTCTATCTTGATTAAATAGACAGTAATGAATTTTTTATTGCAGATAAGGGTCGTTGATCGGAACTGTGAAATTCCTCACGAGGGTCCTTTCTGTGATCTAATGTGGAGTGATCCTGAAGATATTGAGACATGGGCAGTCAGTCCCCGTGGTGCAGGTTGGCTATTTGGATCAAGGGTGACTTCTGAGGTAATGCTTTAAAATCAATATTTCTTATCGATTTTAGAATTGAATATTATGCTTTAATCTCACCAGTGCATTTTTTTAATGTAGTTCAATCACGTAAATAATCTCGATCTTGTTTGTCGAGCACATCAACTTGTTCAAGAAGGCCTCAAGTATATGTTCCAAGATAAAGGCCTTGTAACTGTATGTTTCTTATATGAATTACATTAAATTTTATTTGCCCTAAAATTTTCAAATATAGTTTCAGACCCATAAATATTAAGTGGTTAACAGTGATTCCCTTGGAAATTTGCAGGTATGGTCTGCACCTAATTACTGTTACCGATGTGGAAATGTAGCTTCTATTCTGAGTTTCAATGAAAATATGGTGAGTCATCTGAAGCCTTTTGTTTTGTCTAAATCTATGTCCTTTATTATAATCTCGGTCACTTCATTTTGAATTTGTGGTATCATGGTGCTTTTCTTTTCCCTTGATGCATCAAATACTACTTATTCTATAACGACTCCATTGTGATGATATGGAGGGCGCTGTGATGGCATGAACATTTATGCATCGTGTTTGCCTTGTGGTTTTATATGCTATCCGGTGGTCACTGTTGAACTTCAATGAAATCATGATGAAATTTCATCTTTTATTTTACCTGGCATGAAATTTTCAATTTAGTACTGCTAAATTTGCTGTGATGCGATGAGTGTGTCAGGAATGGATAATAAATCTTTTATGTGAAGTGAGTTTAGTGCAGTTGGTTGAGCCTACATCCATTGTAAAAACTTCCTGAATCTATGTTCAATTCATACGGATAAAAAATGCAATCTTGTATGTCTTTCAACTGCATTCCAATATAATAATTTTGTTTGTTTATGTAATGTTTTTTTATTAGACATGTTATTGAATACTTTCATCAATCAGATCCTGTTAACAAGTTATAAGTTTTTTTTTGCATGATTATAAATAAAAACTTTATTCTAGGTTTTACTATTTATTAGTTTAATATCTGACATACTAAGGAATTTGATTTAAATAAAGGAGATATACTTGGAATAGAATAAAAGTGAAAATGTGGCAAGTATGAATAGGCATGTAAAATTGCTATAACTTGTAGATTCTCCTTTGTGACAGGAAAGAGAAGTTAAATTTTTCACTGAAACAGAGAACAATCAGATGAGAGGGCCCAGGACAGGCGTTCCATATTTCTTATAAATTGGTGCAAATTGTTTGAATTTATTGTAAAATTATAGTGATTTAATGATTGGACATTGATGGTCATGTATTACTTGTTGTGCTTTGCTTATAAAGGATCCTAATGTCATAACATTGGGTCGCAGGATATTTTATATTTAATTTTTTTAGTGAGAATGATTTTATTGTTTAATTATTATAAAAATGTATCTATTTAAATGGAGTTATTAGAATATCTTGCTATATTTTAAAACAGCCAAGAGCTCAATATCGTGGCTGGAACATGAAAATTTCTCGCAAGATGAAAAAAGGAAAGAAAAAAAAGCTCACGTTTTGTTTTCCTACAAAATTCTAGTTGACTCTATGCACTTTTAATTCTTATTTAAACATACAGTTGTAGGTTCTCTCATTGTAATAATTCATATCAATGTTTATAGTTTTCTGTTGCTCAATAAATAGTTATCGTTTCGTCTAATAGTATCACAAATGCATCGATAAATAGAGTTAACTTTTTATAAAAACTAAAATATCTTAATAAAAAAAGTATAAATTCTTCCTAAAATGCATCAAATCGAGGGGAGTGTAACAATTAATTTAAATGCCCATGTTTTTAAACAAACTAGTCAAGTTACCAGTTTCAAGTTCAATAAAATTATTATAGTAATTAAGATATCAAATATTACTAAAAATATACTTCATAACTCAATAAAGTAAAACTAAAATAAAACACTCCTATAAATTTATAAACATTTAAAGTACATCTACAAATTAAAATAAAATATTATATTTAAATTAAAATTCAAGTGATACTTATTACTAATAAGTTTATACGTAGAATAAAAAGAAAACGATAAATATTTTAGACACTTTTACTTTTTAAGAATAAAAATATCATTAAATATTTTTTTTAAGTCAAGTTTTGACCTTTTTTAATGTTCTTCAAGTTGATTTTGTAATTTCTATAAATTAGTTATTCCCCAGTATTGTGATTTATTTTGTAATTCGTTTGAATAGATTACATGACCATCAGAAACAGTTTTAACACATTAAATACTAATTGCCTGTTCCCATAACGTCACTTTGATTTAACAGAGAAAAATGAATTATTTTATGCAATCATAAATACTACTTGCCAGCATACTCTACTGTCTGTCAAAGTTTAACCATCAAAATCTCATACAGTATTGTTAGCCAATACTACTTCCTAACACCCTTTAATATTACAAATAACTCTCATCTATACCAAAAATGACCCAATGAACCTTCTAAATATGCAAAGGGCCCCAAGGATACATGGAGTTTTGACTCAGTAGCAAACTAGTAATCTGGTCTTGAATTTTCATCTTCCATGTTCAGTTTTTCTTTCATCCCAACAAGCTAAGTCTGATGCTCATTTCCTCTGATGGCTTCCATGGCTAACAATTTTCTTGCCTTTTTATGCAAGTTATTTTATCATATTATGTGCAGTCAATAGAGCTATACATTCCCCATGCATTGGTTATACAAGGGCAGAATGTCAGAGGCATCTCTACATTGAAATATTTCAGTAGGATGGACTCAATTTGGATCCTTCATTTTTCAGGACACTGGATTACTAAGTGACAATAGAAGGAATATTTTCTTGGGAAAATGTCATATTATTCAAACAGGGTGGTTTAGCTGCTCCATAGTAAAAGTAAGCCATGACTTTTGACCACTCTTCTGCAGTGCGAATGTCTGAGAGACCACCAAATGGAAGTTAAGCAAAGTCAGAAGGAAAAGAGCAAAGAAATGATGGGAAACACATATTTCTTTTCTTTTTAAAATATTTTGGGGGTAATATAGAGCAATACCTTTGTCACGGAATAAAATCTTGCCAGCTTTAGTGAAGAGAATCTCTGGGAATACTGATACTTGAAGTGCATCTACCAGTTCAGTCTCAACAACAGCATCAATTGCAACACACTTTAATAAGAGATGTACCAGAATGTGAGACAACAAAAAAACCATCTCATGCTAAAGTAGCAGGAACCAAAGGCAATAAGCGTATGATTTTACTGAGTACTTACTCTTGGTGATGGCAATCTGCAGTTCCATATGATGTGCACAGCCTTCTCCAGTTCATCCCGAATTTTTTCATTCTCCTTTGGCCTACAAATAAAATTAAGAAATTTTACTTTTATTTGATTCTAAATGTGATATGGAGCACTACAATTTCATAAATATAAATGTGATGTAGCAGACCAATTAAATAAAATTCCCTTAAAGTACATTAGCTACATTCTGAGGGTAACTAAAGAAAAGGTTGGAAGTCTGAAAAAGCCCCCATCAGAGCTCCATTCCAGAAGATAAAAAGGACTGGTTAAAGAACCCATAAGTATAAAGGTTTTATTAGAAATTGGAACAGGGATGCATTGATAGCACTTTTCTATAAAAATGGTTTACTTTTGATTTCCTAACCAGTACCCTAAGGGAACTTGTTAGCATTGTCCAAAGATACAAAACATTCATACTCATGTGCAAACGAAGTATTCTGCAGGAAAACTAAATCTAGGAAAGGAATCCTCATAGTAAGGAGTTGGAAAAGAAACAAAAACCAGGTGAGTAATTAGTATATCCAACTGCACTAAACCTTAAGTTGTCAAAACTAACCAATTCCAAACAACAGACTACTCTGAGTTGAGTCCTCTAAAATGGCCACAATTGTTAATAATGGTAACATACATATTAACTCTGTAGCATTGACAACAGCAGAACAACCAGCATTTAGCAACTTACTTAAGAATACTCAAGCAATTATTGGGCTTAAACACAGGATGTACAAAATAAACATCAGAAATATGTTAGAGCAAACCTTCTATATCGATTGTGCACGAGAACAATCAAGGGACTTATGTCTTTGAATACTGTCTCCTCCCATTCTGCAGTCTTTATGTCTTTGATAGGACGAATGTAATTATCATCTTGCCACACTATTTCCGGATGGTCAACATCATCGTCATTGTCATCATCCTTTTTCTCGTTCTTAATGGTAATTTTGTCAAAAAACTGACCCATGCTGAATCCCCTTCCATCAGCATCTTCAGGCCAGTTTGGATCATCCTCTTCCACAACAAGAGGGTAATCCTCCATAAGCTTCTGCATTTTTTTCTTCTTTTCCTCAGGGTCTATTTCCTCTTCCACATCAGGTTTCTTAACCAACACCTGTCTAATTGCTCTCCTCCATTCCAGTCTCTCCTCGGGACTCATAAGGTAAGGGTCATTATTAGCAGACCCAGTTGGTGCATACTTGTCATCATCATCATCATCATCATCGGAGTCACTAGATGCTTCTTTCCCTCTCTTCCATTTACCACCATCGGATTTGAGTGCTTGGACTCTGCTTGTGAGTCTTATTGTTCTGCTATTACCATCCTGTTTGAGAGAAATATAAGAGTTTATCAAACTGTATAGGAGATAGTACTCTACTTAGACCTTAATTGAATAAATTTCTCCATAAACACTTTGGAGAAAAAGAACACAAGGAGATGAAAATGAACTAAAACAACTAAAGTCCTTAACTTTTACAGAAAATATTCCATCTAATTTGTTAAAAAGCTAAGGTAGGAAGTTATGGGAGAATCTCAAGTCATGTCCTTTTGCCTTCTTATTTTCTTCTTCTCTGATGAAGAAGTTTACTTTTTTACAAAAAGGGTGGTAGAAAAATTGCATGGAGAAGAGATTGATGTACTTGCCAGGTTTAAGGGAAGGGTAAAATTGAAAAGGGCATTGGAAGGAAGAAAACATGAAATGGAGCTCTGTTTTGTAACCCTAGATGTAACGATAGAGGGGAAGGGCAGAGTGATGGAATGTGGCAGCGCCATTTCTTGATTCAAAGTTCTGTAAAAAGGAAAGAATGAAAAAGTTGAGTTGAATTGAAATGAAAGTGTGACAGAAAGTTGAATCTACAGTGAAACTGAAAAATGCAGAAAAAAGGGTTTATAGTTGAAAGAGGAATGGTGAGGTGGCTTGCCAAGCTAAGCTATGCTTCACGTTCCCCTAATCCACTCTGTTTCCAAATTTTGTGTTTGCTTCCACAGAGAGGATTTGAGTTGGCGGTGGAAGATAATGGAGAGAGAACAAAGGGGTGCGAACAGAAGGTTTTTGCTTCCTGCACCCCATATTAACAACAAATACACTGAAATACTTTTTAGATACGGCTCATCCTCATTGCCCTTAATAATTTAAAAGATTTTGACTTTCAAATTAAAGTTTTGAATATGCAAGTCTGAAACTAATATGTCACTATGAAAGTTTATCTGAATAACATAAATGACCTTCTGAATGTCAAGATCTGAAAGCAAACATAAATGAGTTTCAAATTCTGATCCTCAACACCACTTATAAAACATAATTCTAGAACTCATAACTCACTTATGTATATGGTCATTTGAAAACTTAAATAAAACACGAAAATGACTTTCCACATATCTAAATTCAAAGTATATAACTATCACTTTCGAATTTCTATATCCGTAACAAAAATAAAGTCAAAAGCAATGTTGAGTTTTAAATTTTAATTTGGATGCATGTCTTGAATGATATGGTGCAAGGAGAAATTGCCTTTAAGATATTATTTAATCTTTAAACTTAATTCTTCCTCACCTCCATGTTTTCCCTCTTCTCCGCTACACCATCACTGTTAGAGAAGAAGGCATATGGGTATATGAACATGGGCCTAAGTTCACTATAGGTTAAAATTCAAAAGTTTCAGGCTTTTACTTCCTGCACCCACATTTTTGAACATACACTCCCACAATTAAGTGAAATGGCCAAATTGCCCCCTAGGTCATCCCCACTACACCATCACTGTTAGAGAAGAAGAACAATGTAGTTAAAAGAAGAAGAGTAAAAGAAATTTCGTATAGAAAACTCTTTCCTGAAAAGTATTGTATATGTTGGAAAGTTTATTTTGAAAAGTTTATTCCAAAAATTTTATTCTGAAAATCTTTTCCCGTTCCAACAAATCTGTTTTAGAATGTTTTTCATGAATTTTGAAAAAGTTTTTTATATAAGAATTTCCAGAACAAGTTGTCTAGAAATCACTTTAAAGAAATGTAGAATAGTTCTTTTGAAAATTGTGGGAGTGCAGGTTCAGAAACAGGGGTGCAAGAAGTAAAACCAAAGTTTTGTCCCTTATGGAATTTATTGGGCCAGTGCTTTTAATAACTTAAAACTAGAAAATAAAATTGAAAACCCAGAAAAAAAAGAGCAGAACAGAAACTGAGAGAAGGGGGAAAATAAAAGAAAAACGCGACAATTTTTCTCTCCTAAATTCTGACCAGCTCCGAGGTAGGAAGCAACAGACTCCAAATTCATACTCAATTCTTTCGATTAGTATTGTTGGTGTTTAAGGATTGAGGATGCGGTTTTATTGACGGTTTTAAAGTCGTGATTGAAACAGGAAAAGGGGTTTTGGAATGAAAAAAATGATCAATTTTTCAGAAAGAATTTTTGGAACTTGAAATGGTTTGATTTGATCATGTTTTTCCAGCGTATGAATGTTTGTTGTTTAATTGGGTATGCAGATTAAGGTCGGAAAGCCATGGAAGAAGATATGTCGAGTTCAGCAACAGCAATAAACTCTTCCAATATTGGATTTCAGGTACTTTCTTTCTTATCTTTATTTTATTTCATGTGCTGTGATTTTTATTTTTGGTTCTATAGTTCCTTTTTTCTGGGTTCTTGAAAATATAATTTGGGGTGCTGTTTTATGCAGCTACTGAAGAAACAAGGTTGGAAAGAAGGAACTGGTCTTGGAGTATCTGAACAGGTTTTCTTTCTTACTCTCTTTTTTTTTTCTAACTGAATGATGGAATCTGCTCTCAAAATTTGTAATGTACTTTGATTATAGAAAACAATGTATAATCATTGTGATAATTGCAATAATTCTGAAGAGTAATTGATTATGGAAACAGGGTAGATTAGAACCTGTGGAAACTTATATAAAGAATAATAAACGAGGTTTGGGAGCAGAGCAAGTGAAGAAAAAGGCCTTGAAAGTAAAACCTGATCGTAGTGATTCCTCTAAAGAGACCAGTCAACAGGTAATATTTTCTTGAGATTGCCTAGGGTTTTTATACAATTTATTTGTTTGCATCTTTTATGTAAAAATTTACCTAAACAAATTTAAATGGTAGAAAGAACTTTGGCTTGACATATCCAGAAGCATGTCATAACCATGCAAATACTACTTTTTGTTTGGAGTTGGAGGATGATCAGCAAAGGTTTATTACTTAGAGAATGCTGGTTCCAAGTTTAATTGATTGAAATAGACTTATTCTTCAAGAAAATGGAGTTGAAGGAACACTAACCAAATGTAGTTGAACTGTTGAATATAATTGGGATGTGACCAAATTAACCTGTTATAAAATTTTATATTAGAACATGTGTCACGACGAGAGGAACCAATTCTGGTTTCTTTAACATGGGACTAGACTTTTTCATGTTACTGGAAATATGCTTTGAGAATTTGTTGCATTCAAGTTTATTATAGGGTTATTTTGGTAAGTTTTTTTCCCTCTTCCTTTCAAAGTAAAAAGAAATGCTGAAACCACCAAGTTAGAAAATGAGACGAAGAAGATGCATGATAATAGTAATTTGTTCCAACAGTGTGGCAAAACTCATGTACTACAGTAGTACACAGTGTTGAGATCATTTTGAATTTACTGTATTTTTAAATTTTTGCATTTTTTAGCCATGTTGACATGAATACAAGATTTACAAGTTAATGATGTCCTGTTTTTCATTGACTGCAAATAATTTCAGGATCATTTACCTAAAAAGAAAAGCAAAACATTTTCTAAACGGATGAGAAAGATGCAGGAGTTTGAAAAGAAGATGCAAGAGAAGGAATTTGAACGCGCTTTTTTCAGAGAGTTCTGGCCAGATAATGTATAAAAGAGAATCAAGTAGTCCATACTCTGTCAGAAGAACTTGTGAAGATTTCAGGACTTGTGCAAAGAAACGGGGAATTAGGTGCAAATATTATTCACATTATTTTGAGAAATATGTAAAAGGGGTGGAGGAAGAAGCATTGTAAGCATTGTACTAATATTTCATTTAGGGACTAAATTGTCCTGTTTATCTGGGGTACCCTGTATCTAGACAATGTTTTACTTTTTTGGCCCCTTTCTAACAAACATTTTAGCTGTACTGAACATGTTCTTTATGAAACATCCAATTTTTTTCTTGAAAACCGACTTGATTCTTAAAGAAATAATAAATCATCAAATGTTTTCAAGATTATAAACACAAAATTCTTTGTTCCATTACTTATTTTATTTCTAATTTTAGTATATAATCGGTTCTTAAAAAAGATACATGCGTATTAATTAGTCTATAAAGAAACTATTAACGAGCAAAATTGAACCTTAAAATTACTTACTGAACGTCAAAGAAAGACTAGGATGTGTTGTGTACAATTTTTAGGATTATTTGATGCTTCCTAGAGAATAAATTGAATTTGAGTACGTTTTTGTAGGATCAACTTTGGGTATTTACATTTTTTTAAACAAAATCAGAAGTATTTAGTCATGCCTAGAACAAATTCTATTACATCAATGAATGGATTATTATATATACTGAATTAAGGAGATGACATTGAAAAGAAGCTTGTTTTGTTGGGATCCTCTTTAATCTTGTCAAAATTCACCGGTCATATTTCTGTAGCACATTGCTATGATGCCGTACAAAAGATCCAAACAACCTCAGCAGCATAAGAAGGAAGAAAGAGGTAAGAGAAGAATATACAAGTTTTGCTCCCAAATACGAAAAGGATTCATACTTCAAGAAGAGACAAAAAAAAAAAAAAGAATGAAAGAACTAGATTATATGGTTAATGAATGATGGTTACCCAGAAAATGATGTCATTTTCTTTTCTTGGAGTCTTCAGGCTTAATGAGCTGAACAGGAGCAGCTGGTATTCTGATCCACCATTCTCTAATCCTCCTTATCCATCTATCACTACTCTCCTTCCTACATGGCATCTCCCTTGTGTAATACTCAAGGAATACCGCCAAAAATATATATTTTGGTGGAACGAAAGCAAACACTACTGCTATGAATACGAGTAATAGTGCAACCTTCTCTGTTGCCTGCACAACAAATGCTAAACTTCAGAAAAAGGTTAACTATTCAGGAAACTTACTTTCCAATCAGCGGATACTTCATAAAATAGGAAATTAGCAGTGCTACAAAGGATGCCATTATTTATATGCTGATAAATAAACTTATTTATGACAAAAAAATATGTTCAGCAGGGAACGGGTGATAATTTGCTGTTATTGTATACATTAAAAATGAACCATTTAACTCAATGGAAAATGCTAGCTCAATGGAAAATATTAGTCTTCTAAAGAGTATTCTTGCAATATTCCTGGCCAAGATGGGGGGACATCTTGAAAAAATCCAAGGCTTCCTACTGTGCTTAAGTCATCATTTAGATAATGGCATTCAATAAGACTACTATTCCTTACGTTTTTTATAAGATCCTATTAAAGAAATTAGTTTCATATAGTCAGTAGCATTAAATTTGTCTTGAACTTGTATGTTTTTTCCAAAATTAACCCTAGCATTAATGAAATACACTTATTCTTTTTTTTTAAATAATTAGTTTTAATCATGTTAGTCTCTTTTATAATTAACAATATAATTTCCCAAAATGTTCTTTATCCAAGACAAAGCTAGACAAACAAATAGTTTAAGACAATGCATTTTACTTGTTATTTTTTGAACGAAGAAAAATAATTAATAATGAAGGGTATTTTGTAAAAAAAATTAATGTGGTAGACATTCTAGATTGAATCTTACAAGAAGGGCAGGAGTATTAATAATTAATAGAATCCACAAAGTCTTCTCTCTTGATATATGCATTTCGTATACCTTGTACTGTGGACCTATACTTGGAATAGTACATTTATGGAGTTTAAGGTCATGAATTGCCATGAAGTTTGGGGTGGAAGGAATTTTGATTATTAGATCAGTGTTGGTCGCACCAGTAATGAAGTAAAAAGTTGTGGCAGTATGTTTTTTAAAATTTGGTGTAGCAGAATACCATATCTCAAAGGCACCTTGTGGCTGCGGTTAAAATTTCAAAGATTGTTTATTTAGCCTCTCTTTATTACCCTCCCCAGGGTTTCTTCAAGAAACCTGCCTATACAGAGGGATTGTATTTGTAGAGCTATTTTTCCCTTTCGAGCCTGTTTAAATTTTCAGTGTTTATTTGCATATGTTCAAATCAAAGCATGCCTTATCCTCCTCCACCCTCTCTTCCTATAACTCAAAAAAATTCCAACAGATGATGAAGTTCTTTTCGTTTATGTTTAATAACATATCTACTTCATTCACATTGGATTATGAAAAGCAGCACAAACCTCATTATATTAATGTACGCATGTTAAAAAATGTATTCGACCAACTACATGCACAACGTTTTAATTTTTTCTTCGTAGAAATAGAGCAAGACTAGGACACTCACCTGTGGTAATATAGCAAGTAGAAGAGCTCTCAATTTTAGGAGAACAATATTTGCAGCTTGAATGAGTGATTCAAAATGTGTAATGGCCTCTTGTAATGTGAGAAGTTGTTCTACAGCATTTCGATTTGCGGGTGGAGTTACTACGAAGGCTTCTAATGATCTTCCCTTTCTGAAATACCTTCGCCAGAGCATGAGAACTGCAATACACACAAAAATAGATGGCAGAAGGTACTGGATCCACCCCCTGTATTCAGAATGGTGCGAAAAACATTATGGACAGATTAAAGGCAGGACAAAGTGGTGATTAGACGTACATCAGACATGCACTTGTTAAATAATAGAAAGACTACATTTTGTTCATTTGATTAATATCCTTCCATATTGATTTGTTTCTTTGCCTTCTGTTTTTCTTGACTCTCTTGCACTGTAATCTGGTTTAATTTACAATTATTTCTCAATAATCAATACATGTTAAAAGTCAACACCGTATAGTGATCAACTTGAGCTTTGTCCATTTATATGTGTGAGGAAAATGCTAAGAAACTAAAGAAACCATTGTTGGGTCTTACCCAAACATCTTAGGAACTGAGATCAAGTGGTTATGACTATGACATTTATACTAGACGGGACGAGAGTTGAGATAAGAAACAACATAAAATCCTTTTGAAATGTACTGAAATAAAAGAATTTTTTTATAAATCAGAATGTGATAGAGTTGAGAATCAAAGATACCTACGAACAAAAAATGAGAGTGATACTGGCTTTTATACGGAAATCACCAATTTGAAACAGCAGATATAAATGACATCGGATATTAATGGGCCAAATCCAGTATATGCTGATTTTACAAGAAAACAATTACCTTATAATCATATAACAGGCGAGTAGCAAAAAGGCTGCTGATTTGTAAAAGTCTTTCCATGAGGCTAATAGCTGTAGTCGGTTAGCAGATACGATGACCGGGTATAGTAGTTCCTACAAAAGAGAAAAGAATTAACCATACAAAATATATAAAAAATATTGGTTCCTTTTATTTTTCTTTCATCCTCTTGGGAAACCTTATAGTTTGAGTTTGAGAAGTTGAATCATGCCAACCCAGCATACATATCTTTAAGGTTTAAAATTGAAATACATTTCAAGTACGAAGCAAAATAACGAGATGAAGGAGCATTTTCAATTTTAGTTGCAGCATACTATGACAACGACAACAACAAAATCATATTTAACTAGGTTAGGATTTACGGCATATTATAACAACAACAAAATTATTTCCTTTCTGATTAATCCTCTTAACTTTACTATAATTTCCATGATCAGAGCAACTCGATTTACCAAAAAAAAAGGAATATAGAATGTAAATAATTATGAACCTTCATTACTGCAACATTTGTATCAATTCCCTCCACCTTCACTTGGTCCACAGTTGCTTGTGCAGCTTCAGCTTTTCCAGTGTCCAGAAGGGACTTTCTCACTGCCATTTCCAAGGGATGTATCTCACCAACCCGGAGATCACTAAAAAAACTTGTTCCCTCACAAATATCAACCAGCACTTTTGATCTGAATCCAAGATAGAAAAGTGCCATAACTGCAACCGGAGACACTGATAGATTTCCTTTTGTATCTTTAGCTGCAGGAATATCACGTTTACCAGAAACAGCCGTCAAATTTGCTAAGTTATGTGACATGGTTTCCAAGATTAGGTCTCCCCGGGGAAGAGTTTCAGCCAGGTTAAAAGTAAGTAAAGTTTTGTAGTGGGATGAGAAAAACCGGAAAGCTTCTCTAACTGCGCGATAACGGAAAATGCCCAGAATAGCCCTGGCAAGTACTTCTGATTTTTGTGTATCTTTAAGGTTGTATTTCCTGATAAACTTGTGTGTACGTAAGATCTCCAGACTAATGTCCAACCAATAGTCACGGCGCAAGTTTGCTTTAAATTCAGGGAATTCAAAATACACAGGCTCCGCTCTGTCAATACATCGGGAACAATCATAAAATTCGAGTGGAAAGCAAGTGGAATATATAGACAAGTCAGATGATATTTGTCAACAGATAACATACACAGAAGTTGACTTATACATCACAGCTTTATCAAACAGGCGAGCACCAAGGGGTCCAGTTAGATCAGGCTTTATGACCTGTTTCATATCTGAGCACAGATCATATCGAACAGCTTTCTCATATATTCCAACTCCCAGCGGCTCAAAGTACAGAGCATAATTGGTCAGGGTCAACCGCCCTATAAAGGTCAGAAAATTGAGGTTCAACTGAGTAAAGTGGAAAACATGTATGGATCATTCATTACTCAGCAAGATGAAAATGGGTTCCTAGTCAGTTTGTTACTACATTTCTCAGAGACAAAGCAGCGAGGAAAGGCAATCTAAAATAATTTATTTCATTAAATCCAGTTTGCTGGATTCTACAATTATCTTTTAATTAAGGCCCTAAAAAGACTTCCCTTGAGCATAAATAAAGGAGATTATTCCACGAATTTTTTTACACAAACAGACCTTCGTTATAACTAACCCGCATAAGGGTTTCCCTTCAATTAGTGCAAAAAAAACAACTAAGGGAATGTTCTAGAAATAATTAACAACAAAAATTCTATTGCAGCTCTTGGTGACTGATTGGGCTCTTGGTAGCTCAATGACTCCAGCAGGATTGTGTTAACTAGTGAGAGCTGGTAACCACCTATGCAAGCTATTTGAATCTGCCATAATCCTTGTAGTAATTCCAACATGTTGGCGAACTAAAATCAACATGGACAACTAGACTATTTCAACATATAAAATCGGTTTTGGGTATTACAATGAACAACTCACCAGGCCATGCAGCGATTCCAATATGTTGAAGAACAGGTTGAGTTGGAATTGTCCCATCAATATCAAGGACAATCTCTTCGTCGGCAAGCTGAAGATTTCCAATAGATGCAGACGTCACATTCTTAGAATTCTTGATAACCCTGCATGCAACTTGTGTCAACACAAACAACTACAACAACAGCAAAGCCTCATTCCATTAGATGAGCTTAACCACATGGACCACACTGCACCATTTGGCTGTTATTAAAGACCAAAGGTTCAGCAATGCAGCAAGTACACAAAAAACGTAAGTGACGAAGTGGAAGGAAAAAAAAAACAATAATCGTACTTATCAAGGAATCTAAGGTATTTGTCATAAACAAGAAAATGAAGCCGATGCGCGGAACTACTCGTGAGCGCATAGAAGAGATTGTGGACAGTTACAATATCAGCAACGGAAACACACACAGGAGCAATCCGCGAGAAAGCCTCTTGACCAACCGTCTTCTTTTCATCAACCTAAATAAAAAATTCATTGCAATCACATCATCAACACTAATATTTGAATGACTATTCAATCTAGAGTTTAATTGTCATGTACCATCAATGTAAAAAAATTCCCAGTGTCAAATCATGATAAAAATGACTTTTTAGTTGATTCTTGTAAAAAAAAAACCCAACAACACACTTATTCTAAATAACAATGTGTGACTGAAAAAGCAGTGCAAAATCCTTAACCCACATGACAATTTGTGATTGTATGATAGTATATAATCTTTTTACATTGTTAGTACAAAGCTTTTCAATTTTATTGCTTAGGATAATGGGATTGGATTGGATTGTTAAAACCTGAAGCGCCATATTAGTGGAACTTGAATAAAAGAAGGAGGAGTCATCCTCATCCGCGGTGGTTTCCTCTTTACTTGAACTGGGGATTTCCTGCAATGCAGAAAAGAACTGAATAACAATGATGATGATGATGATGATGATGAATGTGTGGAAAAGAGAACGGACTGAACTGGGAGGGTGTTGACGCTGGGATCCTCCCATGCAAGCATCATGTCAAAGGTTAAACGACGAAACTCCTTGTCGTTTAGAAAATCGGAGTTTTGACTGAGTTTTTGAAGCGCTTTGTAGGAACAGAACTCCAAGAGCTGTCTAGCGTAGGTGAGAAGCTCCTTGACGCCGAGAGGGAGTTCCGAATCGAAGCAGTATTGCAATTCCTGCGCGGACATTCCAAGGATCCTGCGCACACAACCAAATGCATTGGTAATGAAATGAAAATGAAAACGAAATGAAGGAAAAGAGAGTGAGGAGAATAACTTGGAGCAGCGGGAGACGACGGAGTTGGCGAGAGGAGAGAGCTGAGGGATGGGTTTGGGGGAATTGTCGGAACCATCGGCGGCGGCGTCGGCGTCCGGCGAAGAAGGCTTGCTGCGGTGGAATAAGGATTTGAGCGAGTTCTGATGATTTCGAAGGATGTTCTCCCACATTCCCTCCATCTCATTTCCTTCAATTGCTTTTCAATTCGATTCAACGATTTATCTCTCTTCTATCTCATTGCTATCTCATTGCAATTCGATTCAACCCACTTTGCTTCTGCACTCCTTCTTCTCCATCTTTTCACTTTTTCGCTTTCTCATCAATTTTCGAATCCCTTATTCATTTCCTTTTTTTAATTTTATTAAAAAACAACTCAAATTCATAAAATTCGATTTATTATATATTATTATATATTTTAATTTCAAGTGTAATCTTTAATATACCCTCCACGTAAAAGTTATTAACTCGTGCGTTTAAATACTGATGCGGACACTGATGAGACACAGACACAAACACCGATTCAAAATGTAGGATACGGGGACATGGATCTATATTATATAAATTGACAATAAAAATTTATGTGCACAAGTATTTTTTAGATTATTTTTTGGAGCAGAAAAATGTTTTTCATGACTGGTTCAAAAGGATTTGTTTCTTATTTTTATAATCATAATAAAAAATTATACAATAAATTTGAGTTTTTAGAAAATTAATGTATTTTTTCTTTTTAAAATTGTGTTAGAATCGTACTATAATTGTCAGAAATCCAACAATTACTTCACGGATATGTGTCCTACAAGTGTCATACGAGTGTATATGAGTATCCAACATTCCATTTATAAGTGATTCGGTAAGTAATGATTTAATAGCGGATGATTTAATAAGTTTAAACCATCACTAAAATATGCTATAAATAACTTTATATCATACTAAGAAGGATTTTTAAGTCAGTTTTATGAGGTTGAATATTGATTACTCCACTCTCTTTTTTTCCTTCCACTCTCTTTTTTCCTTTGTAAGAAAACAATATATATTTTTTCCTTTATTTATATTTTATTATTTAAATGAAAACGTGTGTTATTTTTTCTTAAATTTAATTAAAGTGTTAAATTTTTCAAAAATCTTTCATTTTCATTATTTTATAGGGAACGATCAACATTACTAAGGAAAAGTAACACCACCTTATGTTAAAATAGTAATGATATATTAATAATCCATAATTTTTTATATAACTTTTAATATTTTTTATATTATTTAATTGTAAATTTATTTTTTATTATATATATTAATTATATATAATTCTAAGAGTTGTTAGAGTTGGATATAATTTTAAGATTCCTCAAAGTATCATTTTTCATGTATAAATCATATGACTAAATTAGCCTACACACATTTCAATTATGTTCTGTCACAACACAAAATTGAATCACAGAACACAGTTCTATATCTGATTCTGGGCTTCTACATGTAGATGATGATGATGATGATGAGAAAACAAAAAAGACCTACAAAGTGGACAAGAAAATTGATTGCGAAGAATCCATTGATGAATGCAATTGAAATGAAACACATGCCCACACATTCCCAATTTGCTTACTGCATCTTCTTCTTCATACTCCACCAAGCAAATGGAGCAACTTTCTTCTCTTTCTCCATCACCCTCATGACCCTTTAAGTCCTGGTACCTTCCCACATGCAGAGAAGGTGTTTGTGGGAAGTCCATGTCTGTGGGCACCCCTTTGGTCTCAGAAGAGAAGAAGACCATGATGCTTCTCTTGAGTTGCATCAGTGGGATGAAAACGCACGTGTAGAACACAATGGTCACTACCCACAAAGGGGAGTGACAAACCACAAAACAATTCATTCTGCAATTAATTCAATACCCCAAATGAAACCCTCTCTCTGTGATGATTCTTGTTTGGTATCTGTTGTTATCAGTGACAATGATGCTTAACAGAAGCTGTATCTATCTATCTATATATATGTATATATATTGCACACAGTGATATATGTTGCCACCGACCTCTTCATAAAATAATGCAAATCCTAAACCTGGATTCTTGTTTTATAAGAATAACTTCTTGCATTAGTTCTGACTTTGGAGCCTGCTAATTTTTTATTACATAGGTCAGCTACAATTATTCATGGTTTTGTTCATCATAGGTTTTTGGCTACTTGTTTTATACCAAAATACAAAGTCGTCCCATGTTTAAGTATATGATTAAGAGATTATGTATCTAAATAGTTTTATACTGTATAAGTATGAAAAAATCTTCAACTTCATTATATTAGTTATCAGCTTAAAATTCATAGAAAATTTAAATTCTTGAGGAAGTGATGTAAAATTATTTTAATACAAACGAATAATTTTGAATTTAATTCAACTTATAAAATGTCTTTATTTGAATCAATTCCGATCTCAAATCCGAAAGATATATTATTAATCAGTGCATATGAAGTATTGTCCGTTTTGAAGGTCAGTGTTCTGTCACAATTTTATTCTTAAAAGGCGTTTCAGTGAGTTGAGGAAGAAGGAAGAGTGTGAGAGTCCAATTGAGGAGAAGGAGCAAGATGCAGCTCAACCGACCGAAAAGTAGTTTGAATCATTCTCTTTGTTCCAACCCTGTTCGAAAACATAATCAATATAATATGAAATCTTCAATATATAATTAATATTTATTATATTTTCATTGATATAATGTTTTTTTTACATTCTTTATTAACAGGTATAGACCGATTATCTATGTATCTTTTTTGTTAATATATGAGTTAAAGTCTAATATTTCCATATTTATTTGTATTTTTTTTTAATAATATTTTTTTATATGGTGATATATGATTGTTGTTACTTGATGTGCCCTTGTATTCAGAGATGAAATTTCACACTGATGCGTATTAGTGTTTATTATTTTGAAACAAATTCTTGTAATGTCAAATAATATTTAATTTAAAATAAAGAAATGGACATTAATAGTAATAGATATGATGTTCCTTGACCTTGGGTTAATGATAATTAATTAAATGATGGATAGATGAAGGTATGTGAGTATAAATAGGCGGTGTGGTGCGGTGGTTTTGGTTTATAATAATGAGCCACCGCGTGTCGTATGCAGAAGAAGTGCAGCGGTTAGCGGAGGGTTAAAGCTATCTCATTCTTCTTACTTACTTTTGCTTCTGCATCATTTCCACTAAACTAAGCATCTTCACCTCTCTCTTTTTTTACTTTAACTTTTTTGCTACTTTTTGTTTCTTTTTTATCACTTTATTCGTATGAAACATTGGTTACTGTTATTTTCTTGAGGGCTTCTTTTCTTTCATTTTGTTCTTCATTTCTGTTTTTCTTCTGATTTTTTAGTTTAGAGAATATTTGTAATAGGGATTTTAAATATTTAATATTTAATATATAATAATGACATATATTTGTTTTGGTTGATATATTTATTTATATGATTCTGATATGGTTGGATTATATTATATTTGTTCCCTGTATTACTAAAATAGTCCTAGAATGCAATGCTTCTAATAAGTAACACAATGGTTTAGAATAGAATGTGAAAAGTGTCTTCTTTTTTTCCCACTACGTTGTCTTAAGAATTACTATTTTGGAATAAAGCGTCATTTATAACCTAATAATACATCATGGTTATCAATCTTGCATCGCATGAATTTCATCACACCCGCAGACCCAATCTCCTTTTATTAGGTTCATTAACAATAAAATATCCACAATATTTATATAAATTAGTATATATTTCAAAGAATGAGATACGTAATCATCTAATCCTAAACAATGAGTGTCGAGTGTTGAAATCTGACTTGAACGTCAGAGTATTTTTTACAGGTACCATTTCAGCCCAGACCTAACAAGGAGGAGGAGTGGAAGAGCGAGTGTGAAAGTTTAGCCGAGAAAGAAAGAGTGAGCTGTAGACCGACTGGTCGAATGAGTAGTTTGAATCGTTCTCTTAGTTCCAACCTCATTCGAGAACAAAAAGAAAATGTTTTCCTCTTTTTAAAATGATTTCTAGATTATCTTTTTCAAAAAAAAAAAATCATAGAACATACTTTTTAGAATTCATGAAATATATTATGAAAAGAAATTAAAATAGAATTTTCAAAAATCGTTTTTTAGAAAAACATCTTTTCAGAAAATATTTTTTGGAAGATTTCTCAAATAAACTTTCCTTTAGGAATGTGTTCTCTAGAATAAATTTTTAAAATATATTATAAAAGGAACTTTTTTGAATGAGGGTGAATTAGATGTTGCATTTGGTGATTTGAGTTAAATAATATGGTGCAAGAAGAAATTTGATATGAAGGAAAAAAAGACCAATAATATATTGGTGGAACCTTTGAGTTAATCATTCACAAGATAGGCCCACATCGTGGGTCCTTAGCCTTGCTGAAAAGAGTAGATATGATAACTTGGGAGAATTTGTTTAAGTATTACCTGTAAAGTGAACGTTTCAAGTATATATATACCACTTATATTATTTTCTATTACATAAATCACATCACTTCTTTTCATTGTGTAACGTATGTGAACTTCTAGAGATAAAAAGGTTTAAAAAGCATAAACGAGATTATAAATGTAAAATTATCACTATTCAACTGATTAAATGACTCTTTTTATCCTAAGCTATTTTATCTCGTTAATTTTATTTATTATCAAGTACAGTCTATTTTTCAAATATAATTAAAACAATATTCTATTAAATTTTGAAAATTAGAATATATATATATATATATTAGATAAGGAAAATATGATCTTTTAAAATAAAAATGAAATGGAGAAATTTTGTAATCATACAATAACATACTCCTATTTATATCATTTTGAGGATTTCATTTTAAAGATTTTGTTTTAAAAGATTTTGAAATTTATTAATGGAGGATAATCTTATCGTATTAGACACGTTCTTAGAAACCCATGCATAGTAACCATATTAAGTTGGGTCATCATAGTTAACATTCTACACTCAACAATGGATAGGAAAAACAAAACATATAAGTCCTTAAATAAACATTCATACACAAAAGCAAGATAAGTATTCCTTAATAAAAAGAAGCTCAATATCATTTTGGTTATTATACAAGTAGAAGAATTTTGGAAACTCTTCAACTCATCCCTTCAAGACATACTCGAAGGCATATGAATTCACTTTGTTGAGCACCTAATGGTACTCAAAACTCAAGATGGAAGATAACTTATCCTTATGTTTCCTATTAAGGTACTTGGTCTTACTTGACATGTACCTTCTTAGTCATAAACATTTCATTTTCGTCCCCATTAAGCTTGAGTTGCGATAAAGTGATGATTAACGATCGTCGCTAGTGGAGCCTTCACAACCACCTTTCATTTTTGTTCACATTAAGCTTGAGTTGCAATGAAATGATGATTAACCATTGTCGCTAATGGAGTCTTCACAACCACCTTTCATTTTCGTCTTCATTAAGCTTGAGTTGCGATGAAGTGATGATTAACCATCGTCGCTAGTGGAGCCTTCACAACCACCTTTCATTTTCGTCCCCATTAATGACATCATATTGCAAGATCAAATCATCTTCGCTTGAAGCGCTTAAAACTCATATGGAAACCATTATCTAAAAGAATGAAATGAGTGTCCAAAATGTCATTACTCGCATGCAACACAAGTTTGACAAGGATATGGAGCTTTTGCGAAATCAACATCATGATGAGATGCACATTCTTCATTAGCAAATCACACACTATACCAAGATTGGACCACCCACCAATTCAAACAACGTCTACAATAACATATAGAGCAAGAAGTCAAATCACATCCTGTGATTCCTTCCTCTTAAACCAGTTGAGAATATAGGTCTAACAACACAAAACATTCAAGAAAAAGTGGTTATGAATGTGCAACAAATTATGAACTATGGCTAATCTTGAGGACCAACAAAAATACTCGACTTGGTTCAATATGTGGGTCAAACGCAAACATCCTAAGATCATGAGTATGCGATCTACAAATATCATTTAAAACATTGTCACCTCTTCAAAAAAAGAATGAAGGTATTACTGGTTACTTATCAATCAATTGATTCATTCAACACTTTTTTTCACAATATTAATATAAAGTTGATAAGATTTAATGAATACTTCCAATAACTTTTATAATTGATAGTATTTAAGTTAGTGGATAAAATTTAATGAATACTTCCAAGAAAATATTTAGGTTTGGTGAAATATCCAATAAAATAGTTATCAAATATTTGACTGTTTTTTTACATAAATAAATTTTCGAATATATTTGAGTTTTTCCATTACAAAGGTGACTTGGTCCAATTACCTTAAGTAGGTATCATATTCTCAATATTTTACCAAAGAATAAATATGCACTTACTTATTTATTTGTATAAAAGAATTTTATAAAATATAGCATTATATTTTTATCAAGCAATTGCTAATCACACAAGGAGCCATTCTTTTAAAAAGATGTGCTGTGTTATTTGCATCAACGGTTTAAAGGTGATTATGATAAGTCCTTTATGAGGTTTCTTGAAAAAAAAAAGGATTGAATGTATACAATATTTATGTTGCAGTAGAAAAATAACAAATAATAACTGCAAAGAAGGTTGTTTGAGGCTCATTTCAACAGTTTATTATTATAGTAAAAAATCATGTGGTTATTATTAAAATATATCCAGCATAAAGCATTTGATACAGTGGACCACCCTGACCAACGTCAAATGTTGAATTAGGTTAATAGAGGGGTAAGTCCTGAAAAGTGACATTTGAATAAGGTAATACAAGGGTAAGTCCTCAAAAGTCTGAAGGAATATAACCACAGCATATGAAAGGAACATTTGAAAATGGTCCCACTAGACAACTTATAAATGCATATTTCTATTTGTTGACATAGTAATAAAAGTCAAAGCAGTTTGTTTTGTTGGGAATAGAAAATGACGCCTGGATACCAATTATGGTCAATGAGAATGGGACAGAAAATCAAAATAATACACACACAATCACAAATCACATAAATAATGCTGTTAAATAAGAACTAGGACAGGTTGTCACCTCTTCGATATAGCAACATAAAAAATCAATTAATAACTTCCATATTCAATAAAAGTACAAAATATTATCTTTAAATATTTAATCAGTCAAATTTATCATCATATACTTTACAAAATTAAAATAAAATGAAATATATACTACATACCTTTAAAGCAATGGTTTTGTCAAGCAATTGGAAGAAGTAACCAATCCCCATTGATTATTCGTATTAGCAACCCCACTGAAAAATGTTCATAGACACAATAATGATTCTTTACTAGAAGATAAGGATGACAACAGATAGGTAATGAGCATTAACATTTCACAATTTGGTGTGACATAAAACTTTGGAAAAGAAAAAGGAAAATGAAAAAACTCATGTCCTATGTAGAAGAGATACCGACACGAACACTAAATACAAGATACCAACACGAACAATAAATATGAATACTGATATGACACGAAACGAATATTAGTATAAAATCACATACAATCTAAACACTGATACGACACGAAACGAATATTAGTATAAAATCACATACTATCTTTCAATGTAAAACACGATAACACAAAACACAATGCAACTATCCGTGTCAACGAATACAAAATTTAAGAGAAGTTTTCGGATAGTTGTGAGTATGTAATAAAGAGTTTGATTATATAAGAAAACATTTTCTACCCATCAATCAATATTTGGTGATAAGAAAAGAAAATGAGCATAGCCCTATGACGTGATTTAATTTAAGAAATTGAAAGGGAAAAAGAGGAAAGAAAGAAAAGATGGAAGAAGAAGAAAATGAAAGGACAGGAGATTAGGAGAGACCACACCTTGTCACGGCCATGCCTGCTGTTAGCACGCTTTCTGTCTCGAACAACTTTTATCGAACACATTCCACGCAGTTTCTTTTCTCACCAATAAATTAAAAGCTAAAACCAACACTCACACTACACACTGCACACATCCCTCTCTCTCGATTCATCAAACTCTCGCTCTCTCCCGTGACTCCCTCGCCATAATAACCAACATGAAAATCCAAACAACGAAATAGACTTCCAACCTTAGTAATCCAAGCATGCGATCCCCTCAGCCGCTTCGCAACGGCGGTGATAACAGTTGTTCACCGTCTCACAACCCTCGCTTCCACTCCACGGTGGCGGAACACAAACTGCGCCGTTTCAACTCCCTCATCCTCGTTTTCCGCCTCGTCTCCTTCTCCTTCTCCCTCGCCTCCTCCGTCTTCGTGCTCACCAATACTCGCGGCTCCGATTCTCCTCACTGGTACCACTACGACACCTTCAGGTACTCTTCTTACAACTACTTTCTTTCTATTTCAAACCTAATTTATATAATCTATCCGTTTGTTTCAAAATTCGTGTCGGAAATTGAATATTAAGTTACCGAAATCCGTCCAGGTTCGTTCTCGCGGCGAATGCGATAGTGGCGGTGTACTCCGTGTTCGAAATGGGCGCGTCGGTGTGGGAAATTTCACGAGGCGTAACACTGTTCCCCGAAGTGTTGCAGATATGGTTCGACTTCGGACATGACCAGGTCATAGTCAAAATAAGATTCAACAAATTCCATACTCTCTGTTGTTAATTGTTTCAGTCTGAATTGTGTGTGGGGAGGAGTGATGTGATGTGATGTGGTGGCGGTGCAGGTGTTCGCGTACCTGCTGTTGTCGGCGAACGCGGCGGGGACGACGATGGCGAGGACGCTGAAGGAGATGGACACGTGTAGGGCGAGCAATGCGTTCTGCGTGCAAATGGACATAGCCATAGCGTTGGGATACGCGGCGTTTGTGTTCCTAGGGTTGACCTCGCTCCTAACGGGGTTCCGCGTGGTCTGTTTCATAATCAACGGTTCCCGTTTCCATCTCTGAGTTTGGTTTTGCGTGGGAACGACACAGAGGAAACCAGCCATAAACGAATATTTCGGGTGGGGCCGGGTTTTCTTTTCACTGTTCTCCAAAACACAAAGCCCTTTGTATCAAAATTATTTATTAAAAGTAAGTAATTCAAGTACAAGAGCCTCTTTTGCTGGGACTGTGTACAGACCAATTTTTTTTTTTTTTTCCATACATTAGTTTCTATTTCATAATATGTATCTTCATTATTTTTAACAAATCTTAATAACACCTTCGCTTATTTTATATTTTTATAGTGCAATAATTATTTTTTATTTTTTATTTTTTGAGTCACAAACTATATACTCTCTAGTCATAAGTTTTTTATTTTCATAATAATAATTTCTTATAAATTCAAGACTTGTTTTCCCCTCTCTCTGTATATAAATATGTAAATAAATTAAATTACGAGTCTAAAATCTACTTCGTACTTGTATTATGGACAAAGCTGATTTTAGGTTAAAATAAAAGATTTTCCCCCATAATTATTTAGAGAATATTCGACCAACTTCACATGCTAGCAATTTAGGATTTAAATTCCCCCCATGTCATCTTTCACATAGAATAAAACCCGCTCAAAGAAAGTACTTAAGCTTTGGGTACTTTAATATATAACCGCATTTTGTGAACTCGGAATTTTCGATAATATTAATCATTGTTTATGACTATGAATAATTTATACGAATATCATCTTAATTATAAAAAATATATTTGGATTCTAGTAAAAAAAAATCATTAATATCTTTATTTCTAAAAGAAAAAAAAAATCTTATTTATTTTTTATATTAAAATTCACAAAAGTAATGTAACAATTACAATTCCAACAAATCTTTATAATCCTAAATTCATGTTTGGGTTCCCCCGCCTCCTAGAACCAAGCCAAACACTGAATTTATATAAAGCATAATTTTATATTTATTGATATAAACTACACACAAACATGATAAAAAGAACATAATCTTTTACAGGGTCTTACGGGTAGATTTAAAATTGCAGTATCCAACTGCTATTTGTTTATTTAGTTTAGAAGTTTATGCGAAATAAAATGAGGTAAATATTCATGTACAAAAATCACGTTAGATCTAATTTAAAGTATTCACTGTAAAAATTAATCAATATGTCATAATAGTAATTTACGATTGGATGATAAAGTAGAATTATTTTATATTTTCCATGTATAGTTATAATTAAGATAAGTGACCTAAACTGTGCATATTTATATCGAAATACATTCATAATCCAATATTTTATACAACCCCATTACAACTTTTAATATTTTTTATATCATTTAATTACAAATTTATTATATTTTCAATATAACCCCATTACAATTTTTAATATTATTATTTTAATATTTTTTATATCATTTAATTACAAATTTGTTATTTATTATATATATTTATTTATTTTTAAACTCATCATTTCCCGTTTACATCAACTTTAGAACAAAACAAGGGATGTTTGTTGCTGCATGGGACCACCAGAAATTGATACTTAATCGTGCTTCTCCATCAAGCATGGCATGGTAACAATCACTGTACAAAAAACATCATTGACTTGATTGCATCATATTCTCCCACTAACATTAGTGGTAGAACATTAAGATGCTTATAGACGAGACCAGATTGAAGTTGTATTTTATTTCCAAATCATCCTCACTCAGGAAGTCATTAAGAAAAAAATTCTCCTAATATTATTTCCTTTACATACTAAAATTTTGAAATCAAACCCAAATAAAAAAAAAATCCAAACCCCTTCCATTTGAACTATTATATAAGGCCAGTTTTCGGCAACAAACTTTAAAACTGAGCTACTAAATGCCAAACTTACGTTTTAGAGGTGGCTAAACGCCAAAACAACAATTATAACGATGGCATCCAAATATATCCATGCCATGGGCTTGCCCATTTTCCCTAAAAGCTCGCAATCCAAAGCAAGACTATGTTTTTGTTAAGCACCGGAACTCGCAAAAGCAAAGTTCCAAAATTTACAACTGAGCACTAATAAATACTTGAACAAACACGGTCCTGATTGAGCTTGATTGCTAGTATACTACACTCTTCGACCATTCAAGTTGGACCTCAGTGTACAATTTCATGGAAAAGACTCTTCTTATCTTCCAACATTATCAGTAAACACCTAACTAATGAAGCATGATAGATGCTCACTAGTATTATCTATCACAATGCAAATACTGGAATGATCCACTGCTATATCAGGACATTTTCAGGAGATGTTTTCTAGACTTTCACTAACACCACATCAAGATCATTACTCTACCTAACACGACAAAAACACTAACTATTATGCATATCCACATACTGGCACCCCATGTTGCAAGAACTTTTTAGAGTCACCCGACGTATGGCAAGGCCAAAGGAAAATTACGCAATGGTCATCAAACCTCTGATAAGGATGTTCGCTATTTCAAGATATTTAGAGTCATCATTTTGTAACCTTGCAGTTGAATGACCTCATATAAACAGTACTTAATAAAAAGACATGCAAGCTCCATAAGATAGGGAGAAGATGCGCATAAAGAAGCATCACATCTATTACTTTAGCTAACTATAAACCAAAATTCATAATCTGTAGTTTTTATCATAAGCCAACAAGCACATAAATGAAAATTGAAGACATCAACTAGCCGCAAAATTCTACAACATTGTTTAGCATGCTTGATCCAACTTAATATAGAGAAATAGTTCAACAAGATGCTTCTTCACAAGATCTTTTGATCTTGACAAAAGTCAGAAACAGTTTATCATATGCTCTTGGAGTTATTCGTATACTAGAATTAAAGTACCACTTCGGTAACATAGTAACATATAATTGTGATTAATAAAGGAATTTAATTTATAAGATTATAAAATTACAATATTTGTCCTATGATTAAAATGAATTGAAAATTAAATATAATTTTTATTTTATTTTTCATGAAATGTGTGTGATTAAAACAGATATTTAATGCAAACCTTTATTACAGGTGAAACACCAACTAATGGGAGAAGAGAACCAAAAGCATTTAAGGAACTATGTCTAAGTTTTATCCAAATGATTTCTTAACATGAAGTCCTAATACCAACAAACCACAAATTTAATTATTTAAGGGTCACATCATCCAAGTGGAGCACGAAAACATTAAGGCTTACATTCAGAATTCACCATCTACAACTATAAAGAGTAAAAGAGTCACCAACAATATTTGGCAACCAAAAATTTCCTTACACCTTACTTAAACGAGCAAACCTTGGTCCACCTTTTGCAGTCTTTCAATTCTTCCCAGTTGAATCATTTCACAGTTATGCAATGCATATAGGCATATACAGGATATTCATAAATGAGCCGAGTAACAGGCCAATATTTTATAAGACGTGCAAAAAAACAAGATCATTAGCTCTAATAACTCAACAAGCTTTTTGTGCGGAAAAAGTTTGTACATCATAAAAATGGCGAACTATTTCAGAATTATCAGGAACAGAACAAATATAGGCTTTAAAATTTCAACGTAAAATAAATAAAAAAAGCGATCGCAGTGGGATTCGAACCCACGACCTTTAGATTCGGAGTCTAACGCGATATCCACTCCGCTATGCGATCGTTACACGAAAGTTATGAAATAAAATTTTGAAGAACAGCCGCAACATTGAGATGAATATGGTCATGCAGATCTACGAAGCGAAAGCGACAAAAAAATCCCTCGCATAACTCAATTATTCCAAGGAAAGTAAAAAATAAAGGAAAAAACTAAACGGCATACGAAGGCTAGAATGGCGAAGACGAAAGAGAATGAAGATCAAGACATAACTACGGCATGCACATAAATCTACAAAGCGATGGAATCGGAAATCTAGCATTGGTAGCGCGAGCGAGTGGAAGAGAGAAATTAGGTTACCTGGTAGTTTTCTTCTGAATTTTCTCCCATGATGAAACTAACTCTTTGATCTGCTTCTACTTTTATTTTATACCTCACTGTGGCGTACGTGGGCCTAACGATTAATTGCAATCTTAATCAAACTTATACTTAACCACGCGGCCCACATCGACACGCGGTTAATGCTTTTTTTCCAGCCCACGTGTCATGCACTCATGTTAATATATAAATAAAATTAATTTCACACTTTAATATTAAAAAACAACCACTTTACAACCCATTTTTTAAATAAAATATTATATTATATTACAATAAAATAATAATAATTTTTTATGTCAAAGTGAATGAACTTTGCTTTTTTATGTCCAGTTCCATTTTCATTACAGTTAATATAGAAAGTAAAAAAATATATAGTTAACCACCAAGAAATTATTTTGAATTTAGAAACAATATTTTTTCCTTCTTCATTAGATGTACTAAAATCTGTTAATAACTACTACCTCACATAAATACTGACATAAACACTTATATGACATTATATGACACCGACAAAAAATACATATAATCTCTAAAATACATGACAAAAAAAACACAGATCTATATATCATATAATTATAAATTTATCATTTTTAAAATTGTGTTGATATATTAGAATTGTCAGAAATCAAACAAATATTTTTTTAATTAGACACTTCACTATCCTACAAGTGTCAAAGTGTCAGTATCCGATATGTAACACATCTTTTAAAAGACGTGTCTGAGCCTCGTGTTAATAATGAAATGAAATTTGCAAGCAAAAGTACTTTCAAAACTTTAACCTGTGACAGGAACAGAACGTGGAAGGTGAACTTAGCTGAAACCTGTAGTTGATGAATGACGAGGATGCACATGGAGCATGAAAAGTTATGCACTCCAACTTTGTTTCTAAAATAAAAATTTGTTCAAAATTCATATACATGCATGTGCCTGGTGCTCATGCTACCTTCTTGCACATGTATGTATCTAAATATTTTTGTGTACATAAATAAGCAAAAGAATTGGTTTTTACATGAAGCTAAGTTAGAGAAAACAATTAACAATTTAGAAAGGGGAAAAGCATGAAACATGGTATCTAAGCTCCTGCGACTTCTTGAGCTTGTTTCAACTTTCCTTTGCTTTTCACAGTCTTACCAACTGCAACAACCCCTTTGCCTTTGTCTTCCACTTCAGTTTGGTTTTCAATCCTACCAAAGATTGGTTTAGGTTCAGCCATCACTTGGCCACCCTTAAGTCCACCCCACTTGGTGTCTCTCTACAAAGTCAAACAACTTAAATCAGATAGGTAGCAGAACATATTAGTTCAAACCCATGAATACCTCACGAGTGTGTATTATACACACACATACATACATATATATTTATATGCTATGTAGCAGAGACACTTAACGGACAGACACTCTGATACGACATAGACACAGAAATATATATATAATCCCTAAAATGTAGAACACGGTGACATGAATTTATATATTATATAATTATGAATTATATAAATTGACAATAAAGATTTATGTGAACAAGTATGTTTCAATTTTTTTTGTAGCAGAAAGATATCTCTCATGACTGGTTCAAAATGATTTGTTCCTTATTTTTACAATCATAATAAAAATTTATACAATAAGTTTGAGTTTTTATAAAATTAATGCATTTCTCCTTTTTAAAATTGTGTTAGAACTGTGCTATAATTGTTAGAAATCCAATAAATATTTTTTGAATTAAACACTTCAGCGATATGTGTGTCAGTGTCCGATACGGACACACCATTTAAGAGGAGTGTCTGAGCCTCATAGTTTATATGTATGTGTGTGAAAAAAAAAAAGGTTTGAGTGTGCATGTGTATGAAAGAGAGAGAGAGAGAGAGGAGAGACCCAGGTTGCTGCATCAAATTGGTCCCGGGAATAGCCAAGTTGTGCATATATTCTCCAACTCAAGCTTGGTGTAACAGGAAATAGAGCAATAGCAATAATCCTCATCGTCTCTAATATAATTACAAGGTCCTGCTCCAACATCATAAATAAAAAAATCTTTAGGCATTTGCTTATCTTTAACAGCAGCAAAAGTACGTGAATTTATTTTACTTTTTATCAATGAGCAACACGTTGATTAAGCTTATTATACTTGTTGAAGAAGGAAAAACAAAGTTCAAAAATTGATTATTGTCAGTTAAGGGGTTTGAATGTCAATGAACTTAATTAAATCTCTGACTAAGTACTTGAAAAAGAAATTAAAGGTAAAATGAACTAAATTGCTGTTATAAGTTACAAAGCAATAAACTTGTGCGCTTCAACTTTTATAAAGCTTTCTCGTGTAGTTTTTTCAAAAGTTGAGATGTGCAAAGTTGATTTTAACTTGTGAGAGAAGTTTAATTTGTTTTAGCTTCTTATTTTCTGCTCCTGTGAATACTTACTGAAAAGTTTATTCAAATTGACCCTGTATGATGGAACCCTTATATCAATAAATGAGAGAAATTAAAGGAAACATTTTTTCTGTAGGAGAAACGGATCACATCTAATACATTTTCATAAATAAGGGACCAAAAGGAGACAATTATTTTTTAGGGACTAAAGTTGAACATTGTCTCTAACTTGTAGGGACTAAACAAATCAAACCCATTGTTCTGTTTCCTGATAGCATTTGAAGTTTGATATTTAACAGAAAACAATGTATCATGTTTAGACTTTTACCAATCTAAAGGATCCAGCAAATTACCTTAGCAGCTGCTTCAGCAGCAGTATCTCCTTGCTTAAAGAGAGACCATGGTGCACGTTGATCCATATAGGAATTACCAACATTACCAATCTCCAGAACAGCCTCACAAGCTGATGACAAGGAGAGATTTTCATAGTGAATGCGAGCTTTATCAACCTACAGATATAATAAACATTCGTTAACCTTTAAGTCACAGGCAGCATTACCTTAAACTGCTGAATATGACATAGTTTAAAATTACAAATTGAATATATAGATTTAGAAACATAGTTTATAAGAGGTCTTACCAAATTCTCTACATTGTCCTTGAATGCATTTCCTTCAGCAGCGGTAGAGGAATCCACTACCAGAATTGATTGGCAGTTCTTTTTTAGAAGCCCTAGTGTTCGATTAAGAAGATTTCCTGCCAAAATAGTGAAGGAAGGAAATACATATCACATTTTGCATTATGGTCATAATAAAAAGAAGAAAAATCAATTGGTTTCTGAAAGTTACAAGTAATAAAGCAAGCTTGAAATACCAACTGTATTGGCAAGATGCGCATTGACAATATTGATGAAGCGTTCCTCCGAGTAATCTCCATCACTGCCAAATTCCACCTCTCTGAGGAAGAAGTATCTAACTGCATCTGCCCCAAATTTATTAACCAAATCGTTTGGTTCAAGTGTATTCCCTAGTGACTTGCCCATTTTCATGCCATCCTAACATTTCAAAATAAAAAAAGCATTGCTGCATGAAATTTAAATTAAATATAAGAAACAGATTTATGAAATTTTACAGTGTCTCAAATTGCCAAACTTAGTTTCCGACCTTTTGCTAATACCTATACTTTACTTAACTAATGATTGTAAATTTATTCAAATTTGAATTGAATTGAATGTATTAGACTCAAGAATTGAACAAGGAGATAGTAAAAAAGTTATGACCAGAATACAATGTTCTGGGCAGGGAGAGCCCTTAGATATGCAGGGTTGTGTCTAGCTAGCCTCTTACAACTCAGTTATACACCAAGTTTGAAGAACAGTACATAAGTATCACACAAGGTTCCCCCCAAACAAGGAGTTTCCTCTGTCAAAAAAGCATAAACAGAAAACTGACACAATGGCTACCTCCTATTATATGGATATGTCACAAAAAATACAGACGAAACATAATAATTTAGTCCTTATACGAGTTATGGATTCTATGTTTGTTCCTTGCATGTAAAACTAATTAGATTGATCCCTCTACACGTAAATGTTACCACTTTGGTGCTACCCCACTTACACATTCTTAATCCAGCCCAAATACATGTAGCATATTCTTAGGACCAAATTAAGAATGTGCTATATGTATAATGGCAAAATTAAGAATTTTTTTTTTCTTTAACTAATGGCAAAATTAAGAATGTATAAGCGGTTTAACGATCAACATGACAGTAGGGATCAAACCAGTAACGCCAACTCATATAGGGACCAATTTAATAAATTTTTATGTATATAAAGAGGTCAAATTAAGAATACATGACACATATAGGGAGTAAATTATATGTTTAACCAAAAATATATAACACTACAACTGCCCCACAAATCCATAACTTACTAAAAGCACAACTGCTTCAAAAACAATAACAATTCAGATCCGTAACTACCTAAGGACACAAATACTGTACAGACACTGATAGTTCATTAGATCTATTGAGTCTTCTCACAAAAACCTTCCTAGGTCTATCAATGCTCGCCAGGAAATGAATAGCCTTGTCCTCAAGGCTGATGAAACTGTACCATTAAAGTTACCTCAAGACGAAACATAAGATAGCAAATAAGTTAAACTCCAAATACCTTTGTCAAGAATCCATGGCCAAATACCCTTTTAGGAAGGCTTAGTCCAGCAGACATTAGCATAGCTGGCCAATAAACAGCATGAAAGCGTAGAATATCCTACAGAGTGAACAAATATTAAAAATATATAGAAACTCAATGTTTTGGCTATTTTTTCATCTCTTTTAATAATTATAAGAAAATCATTAATTAGCATATATCAAAGGTTGCAAAAAACATCGCAAGAATACAAATGCTTAGGTAGAAATTAAAATGTTTAAGAAAAAAAAATTGACATGTTGCATTTTTTGGCAAAAAAATTAAAACAGATAAAAGTGAACAAATACTTAAATCAAAAGTTTCCAATTTTATGAGACTGTTTTCCAGAAAGTGATAAAACCATGCAAAAAAAGTAGCATCTCATCAAAAGACAACTAACTAAATGTAAGTTGGAACAAATTGTGCAGCCTCTCTCACAAACACAAAAATAAGAGAAGGATGCATAAAAGGAAAGCTTAGAGTACAAAATGTTTTCAATAAGTAGATGAAAAATTGTTTTCAATAAATTAAAATTAACTAAAAAAATAGAAGGAACGCAGGTGACATACCTTGCCAATCAAGTGCAATGAAGCTGGCCAACCTGAAGAAACAGCTTTTAGTAAATCAGGTTGTTCTTGATCATCAGATAATGCAGATATATATCTGCAAATATGAAAAAGAGAAAAGAAAATATATTCAATAAAAGTTTAGAAAGGTAATTAGCAACTTTTTAATTAAAGAATATTTGGCAGAATAGCAGAAACCCAAACTTTTCCTCATCTTTTTTGTCATACAAATACTTGTGCATAAATTGAACTTCCATGCATTTCAGCAATTTATTTCCAACAATACATAAAAAAACAATTATTGATTGTGATAGACATAAACGACAAGAATATAGAATAGAGCCAGGGGAAATTAGAGAAGCATGCACAAACTATAAAATATATATTCTTACCCTAGTAAAGCATCAAACCAAACATATATAGTCTGGCTCTTGTCATCAGGAACAGGAATGCCCCAATCAACTGCTGCTCGGGAAATGGAAAAGTCCCTCAAGCCACTTTTGATCCAACCTTGAACCTTGGAAGTTTGTAGACGAAATTAATTTTTAAGCACAATATCAAAAAAGAAAATCAATCTTATGTCCTCCAAAACGAGATAATTTGCAGTTCATTAGATACCTACATCTCATAGATGAATCTGCTATAAAGCGTTATTACACTGTTTATGGGGACCATGTAGGGCAGTATGAAGGGTGGGTTGTATTGTATTAACAAGCCAGATCAAACAGCTTGGTATTTGAATTTTTTAACAATGTATTTGTTGTTATGTTATGATCTTTTAAATGGAATAAGATCCATAACTCCAAAATCACTTTAGTGAACTATATAGTCACATGACCTTAAAAACATATAACATATAAACTCAAACTCTAATATAACATATAATCATGCCAGGACTTTGGAGTGTTAATAGGCTGGGCTTGTTATCAACTCAAACTCCAATACTAGAGAAATCTAAAAAAAGTTCAAGTACACCATAACTGATCCATCCTATCAATGTGAATCTTAAGACCGTATAAGTCCATTCTGAATCTTCTCAAGTGAATGTATCAGGTATGTTCTGAAAACAAAATTGGACACGGCCTGCAACTGAGTGCACTATACTCAAAAGGTAACAGACAGAAATACAAGACAAAGAGAAAAACAAACTCCCCATCGCCTTACCTCATTTAAACGGAATGATGGTTGCACAAAATTAGGATTTTTATCTAGTGTTTCCTCCAATGCCTTCTGATATTTTGATAGTGCAAAGAAGTAATTGTCCTCTTTCCTTGAAACACAAGGCTTTAGGTGCACTGGACAACAGCTATTATCAAGCAGTTCCTTCTCATCCTGCACCAAATGCCAGTACATTCTTAAGGTAAAGTCGTGAAATTAAGATGGTAAATCTTTGGAAGGCAAGAAGCTCAATCAAAGTTTTCCATCATCAGAGAAAGCTGTCTATTTTCCTGGTTATTAAATGATGGTTAGCAGAAAGAGTGCTAGCAGTTGCACATGGCATACACAGACCCTTCAACATAAAGAGCCAACAGAAACTAAACATAAAACGTTGCTAACCAGAACTACAACTTACAAGTTCAAACTATCACCTTATATTCCTCACAGTTAACACAATAAAGTCCGCCATAATCAGCTCGATAGATGTCACCATTGTCAAGCACTCTTGAATAGAATTCCTTCACAATTGCTTCATGCTTGCTATCAGTTGTTCTGATGAACTTGTCATAAGAAATATCTAACTGCAATCAAGCAATAATAAAAGAATATCACGAAAAAATGTAAAATATTTATAAATATCCAACAAAATAAACACACACAAAAAATGACAAATTTCCAGGAAAAACTAATAATCAAATTACATCTTTCCAAAGCGTCTTGTAAGATTGAGATATGAGATTGCAATGGTCAGGAGGCGTTGAACCCTGAGCCATGGCAGCAGTTGCAATTTTCTCCCCGTGCTCATCCGTGCCAGTAATAAATATAACCTTTTTTCCCAATAGCCGCTGTCAAATACGCAAACCTTACATTATGTAATAGGAAACAATGAACAGTTAAAACACCAACTTGCTTTAAATCCATCACACAGATATGTCTAATCTTACACCAGTTTATCCCAATTTCCAAACTCGACCCATTTCAGGAATTGGGCCAAAGTTACATAATTTAAACTAAAATCGAAGAGGGTAAGGAAATTCACCTGGAAGCGAGCAATGGCATCGGCGGCGATGGTGGTGTAAGCGCTACCCATGTGAGGAGGGGCATTGACGTAGTAGAGAGGAGTGGTGAGGACAAAGGGTTCAGCATTTGAGGGAGTGATATCTGTGGTGGCGTAGGTACAGAACAAAGCTCCTCGAGAGAGGTTTTGACCAAAACGGAACTGGGGTTTCAGCTTCAGGGGAGAAGCTCTGTAACGGAGGGAAGAGAGAGGAGGGTTAAGGAGAGAGAGGGTGTTTTGAATGGAGCAGTTTATTCTCAGTGCCATGGCTTCAGATTCTGAGGTTTCACTGTTTCACTGGTTCTTCATTCACAGGGTTCCTCGTGCCATGCCCATCCTTTCCAACGGATAGCATTAGCTTCAATGTTCCCTAAATTTTCAACAAATCACACAGAGAAAACAGAGTAAGAAAATTATATATTATTAATTTCACCCCAAGTCTTTCGATTTATTAATTAAAACCACTTTTCTTTTATTTAAAATAAAAATTATATTTCTCAACCTAGTATACTAGTTATTTGTAGCTATTCAAAATATTTCTATCTAATCATTTTTTAATGTTTGTAATTTAAATACATTGAGTTAATTTTATTAATAGACCATCACCTTATATACATAATTACATAATAACCTTATTTCATTTTTTCAACATAAATTTGGCATCTTAGATATATTTTCACAAATAGACACACACAAATAACAAGTTTAAATCAATAAATATATATATAATCATACATTCTCATCTTGAAAAAATAAAAATATCAAAATATTTTCCTATGAATTATATAATTTGATAAAATTGACATTTATGTTTCCTTAAATTGTTTAAACAAAATTAGTAAAATGAGGTGTATAATGAAATTATTCTTATAAAAAAATACGTGAAATTAATCGATCGAATGAGTCAAACAAATAAAAAATACAATGAAGATTTTTATAAAAAAAATCAAATGAAATTAACCAAATAATCAAAGAAGGTAGGAATGAGAATTAGATAAACATGTATATATGTGTTCTCATGTGTGGTTTAAAAGAACAAGTATTACTCATACTTAAACCTCATACTCATGTTAGGTAAATGGAAAAATTCTTTATCAAAATTATGATGGATTTTATACAATACATGTATACTCATTTACAAATTATGACCAAATTTAATGCTCCAATCATTTTAACTAAATGTTATAATAAAAACTTTATATATTATTCAATTTTATTTCAGGATATCTTTTTAGGGTTTAGGGTTTAGAGTTGTTCAATTCAACTTCTACACCTAACTTAATTGCAATAGTTTTGATAATATCCTATGATACTCAGACACTTCTCTTAAATGACGTATCCGTGTCAGATACATGTATCGGTGTCGACACTTTTAGGACATTATCAATAAAGTGTTTAATTAAAAAAATATTTGTTGGATTTTTTTAAAATTCTTGTATGATTTTAACACAATTTGAAAAAAAATAAATACAAAATTTGTTTAAAAACTAAAATTTATTATATAATTTTTTTGATGATTATAAAAATAAGAAACAAATTCTTTTCAATAAGTCATGAAAAACATCTTTTTGTTCCCACAAAAATTTGAAACATACTTATGCACATAAATATAAATATTTATTGTCAATTTATATAATTCATAATTATATAATATATAGATCTGTATCCTCATGTTCTACATTTTATATATTTTACGTATCTCTGTATTCGTATCCGTATTTGTGCTACATATATCCCTTGTTTGAAAGTGCATTACACTCCAAACACTAATTAGAAAGGATTGAAAAAATATCAAATTCTAATCGCTTAACACAAGATAACTAATTAAGATAATTACTTCAAATACTTAAAAAAAAAAGTTATTTTTAAAAAATATTTATTATAAAGTGAAACATGTTCAAATACATTTGATCCTTGTCACATCACCATTACCTATTATAAAGTAGGATTTGATTTAAAAAAAATGAGAGTTGGAGTAAAAAACTCAAAAAGGATAAAAGATGAGAAGAATTGGAAAGAACAACTTACACTTTATATCTTTATAAAAGAATAAGAAATAAAACACAATGAAAAAAAAAATATTACTTCTTATTTTCAACATGCACTAAATTTCGATTAAACCAACCATTACTAACATTACAAAGTTATTCACAAAGAGTTCTACCAACTTCTTAATTTCTTACATGAATAACTTAGTTTGTTCAATTTTATATTTAACTAAACTTTTAAACCTAACTCAATTACATTAACTTATTTATCACCTTTATCAACTAACACAACTAGTATTTAACTAAAATACTTTAAAAAAATAAAAAAATATTTTCACAATAAAAAGATATTTTTTATGAAGTGAAATATGTTCAAAATATTTTTTATTTGGACACATCACCTTATGTAAGTAGGATTTTATTTTAAAAAAATATATGAGAATTGTAGTAACAAAGAAAGATAAAAGATAACGAGAGTTATAGAAAAAAAAATACACTTTAAAAAAAATGAAAAAAGGTAAAAAAGAAATTAATAAGCATAATTCTTATACATTAAGATATTATTATAAGTGAGTTTTAATTTTGATCTATATACACTTTTCCTCTCTTTAAACTAAAAATGGATATTTTTATATTTAGTATTATATATCACTGATTAGTTATGCATGGAGAAAATTCACCTTGTAATTATAAACTACATATATTTCATCTATCTATTTTAAGATCCTACTTATCTACATATCTTAAAATAAAGTCTTGAATTAAAACCAGTGATTTAAAAAATATATAAAAATAAATTTTGAGTCAAGAATTAAATTACTTGGGACAATATTTGTTCTCAACTAACATAACCAATATTAAATTTAAATGTTTACAATTTTTGTTTGAAAGAACATAAAATAAATACTTATTATCAAGTAGAACTTGTTATATCATCTATTATTATTTTTGAAAAATATGAAAATTACAATGAAAAGAAAAGCAAAGAGGATTAGAAAAAGAAAATCACAATTTGAAACAATACAAAAAAAAATTAATAAACAAAACCCATAAGTTTTATATTTGTAATTAGAAGACATATGTATCAGACATCGACCTACATTCAGATAACACTGGTAAGACATGTATCGGTGATGTGTCTAATTTAAACAAAATCAGTTAAATTTTTAACAATTATAACATGATTCTAACACAATTTTTAAAAGAATAAATACATTAATTTTTTAAAAACTCAAATTTATTGTATAAATTTTTATTATGATTATAAAAATAAGAAATAAATTATTTGAATGACCAATAGAAAATATTTTTGTCAAAATAAATTTTTATTTTCAATTTATATAATTTATAATTATATAATATATAAATTCGTATATATGTGTAAATTTTATAAATTATACATTTGTGTTTGTATTACAAAGATATTTAAAATATTTCTCTATTTTTTTTTAATATTTGTAATTTAAATACATAAAGTTAATTTTATTAATAAACCATCACCCTTGTGTACATAATTACATAAGTATAATAATAACTTTATTTAATTATTTTCAACATAGTTTTAGTTGGATAAAATAACATTTTTATGAAGAAGGCATAAACAGGGGATTGCAGAAACTATGTTAAACCCTATATTCTGAAGTGAAAAGTAGCGGCGAAGGGTTTGAGCAATGAAGAACTTGAAACTCTTCTATGAAGTTCCTTTGGGACTTCGTCTTCATTCCAACGACGAAACCCTTCGATTCTCCACCGTCGACATCGAACGCAACCGCATCTTCTTCCTCTCTTCTCACAATCTCATTTACACTTCCCATCTCTCCTCTTTCCATGTCCGTTTTCAACACCATTCACCATTTTCATTTACTCACTCATTCATTCCTTCATTCTGATTATTGTTGTGTTGTGTTTTGTGCAGGAAAACGGTGTTTGGAGCCGTAACGCTTCGCTACCGGCGGAGTCCGTTACCGTCGACCTGGAGCCCGGAGATTCCGTTACTTCCTTTGACTATCTCATGGAGAAGGAAGCGCTTCTTCTTGGAACTTCCAACGGCCTTCTCTTGCTTTGCAATGTCGACGACGGCTCTCGCGCAACGCAAGTCGTTGGCCAGCTCGACGGCGGTGTCAATGCTGTGTCTCTCAGTCCCGACGGAGAACTAATTGCCGTCACCACCGGCTTCTCGCAGCTCTTGGTGATGAGTCACGATTGGGACGTGTTGTATGAAGCACCACTTCACGACGATGTTCCTGACGACTGTCACGTAAGTAAGGACACTGAAACCCTATTTTAGTTTCAATGCCTTCTATCTCTGTTTTGTATTGTATCGGTGTTGTTTGGAAGATTTTATGTTTTGGGATGGAAGGCTGGAAAGAAGAAAGGTATATATAGAGAAAGTTATAGATGTGGCAAATTGTGTAGTTGAAGCGAATAGAGTGAGATAGTGAGACAAATATGGTGAGTGAGATGAGAGAGAGAGAGAGAGAATGAATTTGATACTTATATCATGATTTGTGAATTTGATTGTTTGATGTTTAGTTTAGGATGGTGAATATTGTGTGTTTTCAGGTGAAGGGAACTTTCTTCCTGTGTCTTGGCGAGGAGATGGGAAATACTTTGCTACCATGAGTGATGTGTCCGACTCTGGTTCTATGCTTAAAAAAATCAAGGTTTGGGATCGAGATTCGGGGGATTTGCTTGCCTTTTCGGAACCAAGAAATTTTGCCGGGGCAGTTTTGGAGTGGATGCCCAGTGGTGCTAAAGTTGCAACTGTTTGTCATGGGAAAGATGAAAATGAGTGTTCCTCTATTGTTTTCTTTGAGAGGAACGGATTAGAGAGAAGCAGGTTTAGTGTTGACGCAAAAGTAAAGTTTCTGAAGTGGAATTGCAGTTCTGATCTTCTTGCCGGTGTTGTTGAATGCAAAAATTATGACGCTGTAAGGATATGGAGTTTTAGCAATAACCATTGGTACCTGAAGCAGGAAATTAGATTCTTGAAGCGAGATAAAGTCAGATTCATTTGGAATCCGACAAAGCCTCTGCAGTTAATTTGTTGGACTCTTGGTGGTCAGGTCACGGTTTTAAACTTTGTTTGGATTACGGCTGTTGTTATGGAGAATTCTGTTGCACTAGTCGTTGATGGCTCCAATATTCGTGTAACCCCGCTGTCATTGTCCTTGATGCCACCTCCTATGTTTTTATTTAGCCTGAATTTTTCTTCTCATGTCCGGGGTATGGCTGTATATTGTAAAAACTCTAAGAACCAGTTAGCAGCATTTCTTTCAGACGGTAGCTTGTGTGTTGTGGAGCTTCCGTCAATTGAAACCTGGGAAGAACTAGAGGGAAAAGAGTTCAACGTTGAAGCCTCTCATACAGAATTGGTGTTTGGATCTCTTTTACATCTTGAATGGTTGGATTCCCATAAGCTATTAACCGTTTCACATTATGGTTTCAGTCACAGTAGTGACTCATTTCAAACATCAACTGATGATGGACTTCAAGGCTTCTATTTGCATGAAATGGAACTTGAATGTTCTGAGGATGTTATTCCAGGATTGCTGACGTGTTCGGGATGGCACACAACAGTTTCAAAACGACAAACCCTTGAAGAGCCGGTTCTTGGCATCGCTTCATGTCCTGCTAATAAGCACGCTGCATACATTCAGTTTTCTAGGGGGGAAATCCAAGAATATGTATCTGAAATTGGGATTAGTAAAGGATCTCTAGTTCAAGAACAACTAGGTTTTTCTGCGGCTTGCCCTTGGATGAGTGTAGTGCTAGTTGGCAGTGCTGGCCTATCAAAGCAAGTGCTTTTTGGACTGGATGAGTTTGGCAGACTACATGTTAATGGGGGTATAGTTTGCAACAACTGCAGCACCTTCTCATTTTACTCAAATTTGGCCGACCAAGTTATCACACATCTAGTTCTTGCAACTAAACATGATTTGCTTTTTATTGTTGACATTGCTGATATATTTAATGGGGAATTAGATTTGAAATATAGTAATTTTGTTCGGATTAGCAATAGAAAAAAAGAGGAAAATGAAAGCTACATAAATATATGGGAGAGAGGTGCTAAAATTGTTGGAGTTTTACATGGGGATGAAGCTGCCATTATACTGCAAACTACACGAGGGAACCTAGAATGTATATACCCTAGAAAGTTGGTTTTGGTTTCCATTATTAATGCATTGGTTCAAAACCGCTTTAAAGATGCATTGCTTATGGTTAGAAGGCAAAGAATAGATTTCAATGTAATTGTTGATTATTGTGGCTGGCAAGCATTTTCCCAGTCAGCTTCTGAAGTAGTCAGGCAGGTTAACAATCTGGGTTATATAACCGAGTTTGTTTGTTCTGTAAAGAATGGAAATATTATGGAGAAACTCTACAAAAATTATGTTTCTGTCCCTTATCCAAAGGTTCTTAATGATACGTTAGTTGGTCCCCCCCAGAATTGTCCTGCCGGTAACAAGGTTTCTTCTGTTCTGATGGCTGTAAGAAAAGCTATTGAGGAGCACATAACAGAAAGCCCAGCAAGGGAGCTTTGCATTTTGACCACTTTAGCTCGGAGTGATCCTCCATTACTTGAAGATGCTTTAAAGAGAATAAAAGTGATCCGTGAAAAGGAATTGTCTCAAACTGATGACCAGGGTAGAATGTCTCACCCTTCTGCTGAAGAAGCTTTGAAGCATCTTTTGTGGTTAGCTGATTCCGATGCTGTCTATGAAGCTGCTTTGGGTCTTTATGATTTAAATCTTGCAGCTATTGTGGCATTAAATGCTCAGAAAGATCCAAAAGAGTTTCTTCCATTCTTACAGGTATTGGAGCGTATGCCTACTCAAATAATGCAATATAATATTGACCTTAAGCTGAAAAGGTTTGAAAAGGCTCTCAGACACCTTGCTTCTGCTGGTGATTGTTATTATGATGATTGTATGACACTTGTGAAGGAAAATCCTCAACTTTTTCCATTGGCTCTTCAACTTTTTACTGGCCACACTGAGAAGATGCAATTCCTTGAGGCATGGGGGGATTATCTTAGTGATGAAAAACGCTTTGAAGATGCCGCGACAATTTACTTATCCTGTTTCAATCTGGATAAAGCTATGAAGTCCTATCGAGCTATCAGTAACTGGAGCGGGGTTCTTACAGTTGCTGGGTTACTTAATCTGGGAAAGGATCAGATACTGTGTATTGCCAATGAGCTCTGTGAAGAACTTCAAGCACTTGGTAAACCTGGGGAGGCTGCCAAAATTGCCCTGGAGTACTGTGGAGATGTTAACACTGGTGTTAATTTGTTGGTTACTGCAAGGGACTGGGAGGAGGCTTTGAGGGTTGTTTTTATGCACAGAAGACAGGACTTAATTGAAATGGTGAAGAATGCATCTTTGGAATGTGCAAGCACACTTACTGGTGAATACGAGGAAAGCTTAGAGAAAGTGGGGAAGTACTTGGCTCGTTACCTTGCTGTTCGACAAAGAAGACTACTTCTTGCAGCAAAGCTCCAGTCAGAGGAGCGTGCAGCAAGTGATATCGAGGATGATGCTGCTTCTGAAGCTAGCAGTAATTTTAGTGGAATGAGTGCATACACCACAGGGTATGTATTTTCCTTGGTCGCATATATCTTTATAATTTCCCAGCTTCAGAATGTTAATTTGATGTGCTTTTGGCATATACTCCGAGTCAGTTTTCCTTGACTTTTAGGATGGATTTTACCATTTTGGCCTTTTAACACGTTAAAACGGACATAACCACTAAGCCATGATACTCAATTAATCTTCCTTGCATTAAATGAATATACTGTTTACAAAACTGCTACAAAATCTAGCAGTGTGGTATTATGATTTTTACAACTGTAGTCTCTACCTCATAAAATTTGTGATAACTATTTATTGTGTCTTCATGTATAATGACATATAAGTGAAACTCATTGTTGTTTCGGAGAAAAGTCGGACATTTCATTTCCCACCCCATCCCGGGGGTAACAGAATTATTATCACATTCAAGCACATTTTTATCCATCTTACCACATTTATGGTTCTAAACTCTCTTTGTAATGCTACATTTATTTGTCTGGACACCAGTTATGTCCATGATTGAGTTTCTCTTTACGACTCAATTTCTTAAAAGTGAATTGTAAAAATGACAAGATTGAACCATACTTTTCTTTTCACAAAAATAAATAAATTAGCAAAGGTTGTTCTTTGGGTGTGTGAAGTTTCATTGTGCCTCATTTCATCAACAGGACCAGGAAAAGTTCTGCTGCTTCATTTAGCTCAACTGCTACCAGCAAGGCAAGAGACGCCAGACGACAGAAGAAAAGAGGAAAAATCCGTCCTGGGAGGTATCTTGATACGATAATTTAATGTTTCCTTCTGCCATTCTTGCTCTACTATTGATTTGTGTTAATCATGAGTTCTTGTGAAGTAATAGTTTTTTATTCTTATACCTTATTGTAGTCCTGATGAGGAGATGGCCTTGGTGGAGCATTTGAAAGGCATGTCCCTAACAGTGGAAGCTAGACGGGAACTGAAATCTTTGTTGGTTTCCCTCATGATGTTTGGCGAGGGCGAAACATGTAGGAAGCTACAGATAATGGGGGAAAACTTTCAATTATCTCACATGGCAGCTGTGAGATTAGCTGAAGATACAATATCTAGTGATACCATAAACGAGTATGCACATACGTTGGAGCAATATGCCCTAAAAATAAAGAGTGAACTTCCAAATTCAGAGGCTTTCTCGTGGCGGCTTCAAGTATTTTTGCCCTACGAGTGAACCTTAAGTTGGATATATCCACATGCAATTTGATGTTGTTGATTGTGCTGCACTCAATATCTACATTAACAGCGAAATCAATTAGTTCCTCAGGAGAGTGGATAGACTTCAGGAATAGTATAAGGGTGTGACCAAATCTTGTTCTCAAACACGAATAATTTGTTTCGTATGCCCCCCTTTTTCACTTTCCTAAGAAAAGCTACTAAAACTTCTTCAAATGATGCTATGCAGCAAAATTGCAGCGACAGTTCATGCTTTGTTTAAAAGAATTTGAACAATACATTACTTTAATTATTAGAGAGGAGGAAAGGTTGTTCATGTGTAGGATTCTGATGAATGAAAGAATTTGATTGAGATAATCGACCCCTTTATCTATTATTTTACTGATCGATGTCTCAAATGTTTCAATACATGTCTTTTATAGTCAGTCAAGAAACGAAAGATTATCACAACAATGTTAGAGTATTCTATGGTATCTCACCAGTAGGAGTTATATTATAGTTGATTTGATTGATGTAATAGAAAAAGGTTATATATATTTAAATAATAATTTGTAAAAAAAAATAAAAAACTATAATTGAAATAAATGATTATTTTAAAATTTTAATAAATAAAAATTATAATTCAAAATAAATTAATTTATAAAATGTACAAAATGAAAGGGCCCAACCGGGTTCGAACCGGTGACCTCTTGATCTGCAGTCAAATGCTCTACCACTGAGCTATGGACCCATTTGTTATAACTGTTTATCTGTTTTTAATAAAATAAAAATTGGGAACAATAATATGCCGGTCATTGCGCCGGGAACCACTCCTCGCAAATTATTTTAAATATATCAACCAATTGACTTGGTATTTGAATAAATTATATGATATTCTTTAAACTAGACAATGTGTTTTTATTTATCAAACATTTGATTTAAGTTTCAAAGCTTAATTATTTAAATGTTTTATTTTCAATTTAAATATACTTTGGTTCCAAAAATTAATAAATTTACTTTTTTAATTTTCATTAAATCTCTAATTCTTATAAAGATGGTGTTTTTTTTAGTTCTTATGTGTCACGTATGATTTAACACAATAAAAGTAACGACTAAGATTATAACTATGCATTTCTATAAATTAAAAATTAAAAGTTAAATATTTTTATTTTTTTTAATCTTAACACTATCATCTACTCACCAGTTACGTATAATAGTTTGTTAACTTTTATAAAAATAAACTTAAAAAACTCATTCCAATTATGTCTAAAAGATTTTTCTTTATCAGTATAATTTTTTTTTGTATGCCATCAAATATCATGTTAAGTTTATTGACATTGATCATAGTTACTCTACAAAATAATACTAAAAATTAAATTTAATACTTTTTATAAATTTACAAGTCAGAGAAACTCATCAGGCTATAATATCTGAACAAACTCAAATAATAAAAAAATATAACCATATTTGGAAAAGTGCTTAAATAAAATTGCAGATTGTTGGACACTCATGAAGTGGTCCAAACAAAAGCTACATAATTTAGGTCTGAACGTGGAATTTGATTTGAATAACGTTGTTTCTACATACTAGATTTTTACCTCTGTTGATAATGTTATTCATGTCATTTTTTTATTTATTACAGAAGATGTTGTAATAAGTAGGCACCGCAAAAATAATATAAAGAATGAGGAACGAGTCACATGTGGCACAGCGTTAAAGAGGATCAAATTTCTGGTTTAAAATGTTTGTGTGTTTTGTCTGTTTCTCTCACTTTCTGCTTTTCTGACAACCTTTGTGGACTTCTCTTTCTCCTTCTCTCTCTTCATCAAATCGACAACATCATCATAATTCAGAGCGCAATCATCGTCGCAGAGAGAGGGACAAAGCAGAAGAGATGGTGAACGTGGTGGAGTTGCAGAAACAGCTGCAGAGGTGGCAGCAGAGTGGGAACAATAATGTCAATGTCGATGCCAACGGAGAACTCATGTATGTCCAAGTCATGACTGACGAACAGTTGGAAACTCTCAGGAAACAAATTGCTGTTTATGGTACCATCTGTGATCAACTCATTGAGATGCACAGAACACTCTCAGCCCAACAGGATCTTGCAGGTCCCTCTTCTTTTTTACCATTATTTCTTTAGTTTGTGTAGTAATTATGAACCATGTTGTCTCCTCTATAGGCAAATTCTCATGGTATCTTGTTTCTTACCCTTTTGACTGTTAAATCAAGAATCTTTTACTCATAAGGTTTGTACGTGTAGTTTAAGTCTAATTCAATTTTATAAAATTAACTTAAAATCGGTTTTTTAATATGATATAAAGTCTCAGTTAGGTTTACTATACCACCTATTATTGTTATTAGACTATCCATAATATATAGTTTTACTTATGCATGAGTTATCATTCTCGTACCTCGTACGAGGAGGTGTGTTGAAAATCTTACTAGATATTATCACAATTCATAAGATATAAGTCGAGATATAACTGGATGCAAAGAATGATATTGTTTTTATTATTGATATTAGGTGTTTCCACTTTCTACTATTTAAGCCAGCCTGTTCCAACAAAGTAGAAAATGACAGGGACAAATACCAACCATACCTTTTCCCCCTACATCAGGGCACATTGGATTTGAAATTTGTAATCATAACCAGTAACCATACCTTTCATGCTTTAAGATATTACATGCATTTTTTGCATTTAGTATTTCTAGAAATGATTGAATGATATGTTACACTTACATGCTTCACTTTAAGCAACTAGTAATTAGTTTTTTCTTGTATTTTCAGTTCATTCCGGTAATATTATCTCATCACATGTAGTAGAGATCTTTTGAAGTGACAAACATTTGAATAGAGGAAATTTCTGAATATCAATCTTTTCCTTGCATTTTGCTTTGGCAACTTCTTCTGCTGCTAAAGTATAGTCTTCAAGTTGTGCAGTAAATTTTTTAAATAAGAGGGAATGATCACTAATAATATTGTTGGATGGAACAGCAAGTGTTTCTGAATCTCATCCAATTAAATTAACTCTTATTAAAATTTAAAAAATGACTTAAGTTCTTGATGTTAGTCTAGTTGAGATGTGAAGTTGTATTGTAAAGTTTTTATAAAAGAAAATGACTTATGTTAGATAAGATCCAACATTATCTGCAGAAAATATTGATGTTTTGATTTGTTTTCTTGATCAGGGGTTAGATTGGGAAACCTGTACTGTGATCCATTGATGATATCTGGTGGACACAAAATAACATCGAGACAAAGGTGGACACCTACACCTGTGCAGCTTCAGATTCTTGAACGTATATTTGATCAGGGAAATGGAACTCCAAGCAAGGAAAAAATCAAGGAGATCACTGCTGAACTGGGCCAGCATGGCCAAATTTCTGAAACAAATGTGTACAATTGGTTTCAGAATAGGCGTGCTCGATCCAAAAGAAAACTGCAAAACGTGGCTCCTACCAACACTGAATCAGAAGTGGACACTGAGGTTGATTCTAAGGATAAGAAGACAAAAGCTGAGGAGTTTCAGTCCCAACATATCATAGGACCTGAAAAGCTGTGCTTTCAGAACCCTCAAGTCTACTCTGACTTGCAGTACTTGAATCCTGATTCCAACAAACCATACTCCATCTTCCCATCAGATGACAGTTTGAAATCCACAAGAAATTTGACTCATGTGTCTGTTTTTAACCAGGTGCTGTCAAACTCAAGTATGTAACATCTTGTGCCTTTTTCCTTCAATTCATTCTTTATCAGCAACAATTATTAAGAAGTGAACTTTGATTTCATACTATATAAATGAGTGCAAACCTCACCTTATTAATCTGGATTATCCATCATCGAACCACTCATAATATATAGTTTCACGCACGAGTTATAGTCTTAACGTCTCAATCGACTTTAGAACATTTGATAATATATAAGTGAGGACAAACTCCATCTTATAAGTTGGTTTTACAAAGTTTAGTTAGACTTAAAATTCACTTCTTAATAACAATAAATCAATTTATCTGTAAACACTTGTGAAAAAAAATAATCAATTTTTTTTACTAGTTAAAATTTGGAAAGGGGTTATGTTATTTATATTTCTGTTGTAGCAGATGATCCTCAAGATTGGTTCTCTCTTCACTGTGTTTCTTTTGCAGGGAGTGAGTATGCAGGTGGAAAAATGGAAGTTGGTGGGACAGTGAGCTACAATTTGATCCACCAAACAGGAGACTGCAATCTGGGGGGTTGATTTATACTGTGATCTGCAAAGAATTTACCTTGAGTGTGCTGTTTGGGCTTGTGTTCATGAGTTCATCACAAACTAGAACTCAATGTTTGTGATATTTACTAATCTTTGTAATATTATTACTGAAAACCTGTCCAGAGAATAGCATAAAAATGTCACACTTCATATTCTGTAGTTGGATTCTTGGTAGTATATATCTTATTAGTATAAAAGAAATTTATAGTATCAATCATGTATAAAATACTGTTGCTGCCCTTTTGTGATAATTGATGATTAATGTAAAATTGACAATGTTATTTTACACGATTTAATAATGATATGAAAAAAATCTTTATAAGCATGTACTGTTGAGATAATGGGAAAGAAAGTAAGGAAATAAAAAAAATAAAAGTAAAAGGTAAAATTATTTGAATACATGACAAATAAAATAAATTTATTTATTTATATTAATATTATTTTTTAATTATTTATAATTATAATATGATTACGAGGTTCAGACACGTTTTTTAAATGATTTGTCCGTGTTGAACACATGAATTGAAACATTGACACTCGTAGGTAGGACATAGGACACTCGTAGGATCCGTATTGATAAAATGTCCAATTAAAAAATATTTGTTGGATATCAAATAATTCTAACACAGTTCTAACACAATTTTTTTTAAAAAAAATATATTAATTTTTTAAAAACTCAAGCTTATATAAATTTTAATTACAATTATAAAAATAAGAAACAAATTATTTTGAACCAGTTATGGAAAATTTTTTCTGTTAAAAAAACTAAAATATACTTATTCACATAAACTTTATTATCAATTTATATAATTTATAATTATATAATATATAAATTCGTTTTTCTATATCTTATATTTTAAAAATTACACATATTTTGTATTTATGTTTGTGTTCGTGTTAATGTCTATCTTCGTACTGGGTTACATAAATTATGAATAAGAAAAGCAAAAAAACTATAATCAATTATTACACGTGTCGATATATAGATGAATAGATAATATTAAGAAGAATAGAGAAGAAAGTGAGGGAGGGGAGAATAGAGTGTGGGCGGGAGCATGAAAGCAGAAGTGTGGTGGCAAAACGTAACAGGATCCGCTTCCTTCTCCTTCTAACCATTTCCCATTCCGATCCCTCTTCTGCACGTTAGGGCTTTTTCCTCACTCAACCATGGCAGCACCACCCGCCAGAGCTCGCGCCGATTACGATTACCTCATCAAGCTTCTTCTTATCGGCGACAGCGGTTCGTTATTCCCCCTTTCCCATTCTCCTTTTCCATCACTGCAAACCTCTTTTAACAACCCTGATTGCAAGTTTTCCTTCGGAATTGGACTCAGTGTTTTATGGAGATAGTTTCGAATAGCTGAGTATGGAACAAGGAGTGCTGCCTCTGCTCTAATAGTTTTTCTTTTTAATGTCTTTCTGACTCTTAATTTCAGGTGTGGGGAAGAGTTGTCTGCTTTTGAGATTTTCTGATGGTTCATTCACAACCAGTTTCATCACCACCATTGGGTTAGTATAATATCTTTTGACCCCTCTTTTATCCCCTGTGAAACGTTGTCGTCTTGTTTCTAGATGCTTGCATTTATCTATTGACTATTTTGTCTGTAATGCTTCTGTTTCTCCTTTAGTGGTTTTTGGAAGCATCGCAATTCGGGACCTAATGTCTTGAGCTCGTTTAAAAAATAGTGCTTAGTGAATGTCATTTTTAATATGGACAATTTTTAGCTGTTGGGTACACAAATGTTTGCACACAACCAGACCTGTATCTTTTTGTTGTTGAAAATAAAATCTTGTTATAATAATCCGTGGCAGCATCGATTTTAAGATAAGAACCATTGAACTGGACGGCAAACGGATTAAGTTACAAATCTGGGATACTGCTGGTCAAGAGCGATTTCGAACTATTACCACAGGTTTGGATTTTGTCTTGTGTAACCTTGCTGTGAATTCATAATTGGCAGCTGTCTTCTTGGTAGGTAATTATATCGTGTTTGCAAATTGCATGCATTCATGTGCAAGTTAGTTGAAGTATTTCAGATGTGATTGATAAAAATGAAAATTTTAAGGTAAATAGTTTCTGTAAGTATTATCAGTAACTCAATTAAGTTTTGAGAAGTTATTATTCATAAAAAAATAAATGTTTTGGGGGCAAGTTATACGTTTTGAAGGAATAGTGATTTAATTCACGGACTCATAAATGTAAAGTGCACACTGGCTTGCGTTATATTTCCATAGAAGGGCACAATGCTTTAATCTGTCAGGTTCAATTCTTACTTGATTTTAAATACTATGGATAAATCAAATTATATTGCATGCTCCATTTCTTTGATGAAAGGAAGACTTGTCTTACAATGTTACATGCTGTTGCAGCTTATTACCGAGGAGCCATGGGTATCTTGCTGGTCTATGATGTTACTGATGAAGCATCTTTCAATAGTAATCTCCTTTCCCTGACCTGGTTGTGTTGGAAGTTAAAAGATATTTCAACGAATGACATTCTTTTTGTGTCTGAGGATTGTAGACTTCATTTCAGCTTTAGTTGACCCAATAAATTGTGTTTTCTTTATATTTTCCCCATTTCGTATTTTCCCCATTCTCTGATTTACATTTAACAGGGAGTCAAACAATCTCTCTTTTTGGTTAAGTTTGCTTCATTTGTTCTGCCCATCTTTTGATTTTCAATGTAGTTTGTTTATTGTTATCCAGATATTAGGAATTGGATTCGCAATATTGAACAACATGCTTCTGACAATGTAAACAAGATACTTGTTGGCAACAAGGCTGATATGGATGAAAGTAAAAGGGTATGTACATTGTGGGGTACTTTTTTATTTACATTTTACATTCTTAATTGGCGAGGGTCTGAAATTCGTTGACTGAGAGGCTATGGCATTTTTGACTCTATGCTGTCCAAGCCGCATTTGTTTACTGATATGAGATTAATCAGTCTCCTTCTCTGCATTTTGATACAAACAAGTTTTTCCTTTATCCTCTAGGCTGTACCTACTTCCAAAGGTCAAGCACTTGCTGATGAGTATGGTATCAAGTTCTTTGAAACTGTGAGTGACAATAACAATTTCATTACAGTTATATGTAATTTCGTTACATTTATATCTAAGAAAACATGCAGAGTGCAAAAACAAACATGAATGTGGAAGAGGTTTTCTTTTCAATAGCAAGAGATATCAAGCAAAGGCTTTCAGACACAGATTCAAAAGCTGAGGTAATTTGTCAACTCTTTTCTCTATGTCCTTTGTTCTTCCTTTTCGCCAGATATATGCAGGTACTCTCTTCTTCTGAAAGACTGACATTTTTGCCAGTGTGTGTACCAACCAAGTACTTGAAGAAAAATAATTGTTAGGAAGTATTTGGGATTTTCTTAATGCTAACTTTCAGAATAAGTGAATAGTTGTGTGACTTTTTCCGAATTGCTGACCATTGATACTCTCTTCTCTGTTGATTCAGCCTCAGACCATAAAGATTAACCAACCTGACCAGGCAGACGGTGGTGGCCAACCTGCACAAAAGTCGGCTTGCTGCGGTTCATGAAAAGAATCAGTATCTGCAGCAAGTGGTGCAGGTTTCTGCAATAGCCTCATGTGGGTGCTGATGTTATTCTGATGACATTATTAGTGGGAGCGTGTATTTGATCCTCCGTATCTCCCAGCTGCAGTGTTTTAGAGTTAATATTTTAAATTCTTTGCTCATCATGAGTTGGTGGAATTTATTGTGACCAGTTCATTTGCTTCACTTTTCCTCTTTCATTTGTAGTTTGACTCTTTTTAAAGGATATCTTGATTAGATGCGGATAGATTATCAAAAAACAACTTGATCATTTGCAAAATATCGGTCCAAATGTTTTTTTGTTGTTGCTGGCTTAGGAATCTAGAGGCAAACATAAGAATGCTTTTACTTGGAAGCAAAATGTAAAATCATTGTCTAATTCTCCAATCTTTTAAATTTTGTATTAGTCACCCTAATGGAGGAGTGGTTTATGCTTGTTTTTGTTAGAACGACAGAAAAAACCACGACAAAAATAGCTGAAGTACCTTGCAAGAATCACTTTCCAATGTGAGCTTTGTTTGATATAAGATGGATGCAATCAGTTGGAAGATTTTTAATTCCCAATATCAATCGTGCAGTCCAATACCAAATTTGCTCGTCAGAATGAACTTTTAGCTATATATATTTTTTAAAATCTCTATTAAAAAATAAATTTTGGATACAAAATCTAAAATGTTGATCCATTTGTTTTCATCAGAGAAAAATTATTGATCCATTTATTTAAATTTAAGTAAAATTGATATTTGTATTCAGTTCCACAGTTACCAACAATTGATGGTGCCAAATTGATGAAAATATTAGGTCATGTTAGGGTTATCCTCTGAATTTTATAGGTAACTCAGCAGTTTGTAACAAAATAAAAACAAGTTAGCTCAGCCAATCGTGAAATAACTAAGTAAAAAAAAATCCACTTAGAAATCTCAAGTTTTGAGGCCACAACTAATATACTCAAGGTCTTGCAATTAACTTGTAGACAAAAGGAAACTCCTGGAATCACAGCCAAAAGTGAAATATGCAGGATGATTTGTTGCATCTGTTGAAAGATTATCTCAGCAGCAGAGACATAATGTTAGAAAAAGCATGTCAATTTCAATTTCAAAATATATGCAAAAAAATGAACATATAGTAACTAACCAAGATTCACATTATCAAGCTACTGATTGCAACTAGATCCCAATTGCTAGAACCGAAATCCTTTACCTTAAATCCCAATTGATTGGAACATGGGAGGCTTTTGAATTATAATGATACAAATAATTGGAGATTTCATTTGTGTCATTGAGAAATAAAAACAAGAACCAAACGGTATAATATAAATCTGTAATTGAGATATCAGTTCTTTTAATATGATTATGAGTAACAAAAAAACTCAGAGGGCAACTGAGGAAGCACAATGGAAAACATCTAAGTAGTTCAGTCCTATCTTCTGAAGTGTATCTTACTTTAATTTTGTTACGTCTGAAAGACAACTATGTAGAGAATGTTGACCATCAGATACACAAGGGTACGAATAAAGTCCAACTACTGTCACAAGAAACACCATAACTCTTGCATGAAACATAACTGAAAGTCAATAATTAAAGCAATAGCCTAAATAACTCAATAACCATCACCAAACAATCTAAAAGCAAAAAAAAAAAAGGTTATTTAATGCACCCGTTTGATTCTTACATGGAAAAACCTAGAGAAACAATGCAGGAGAAACTAGAGTAAAAAGATCTGGTTAAATCCACAGATATCATTCAATTATGCTGGTTGGCTTCTACGGTGAGTTTACATTTTCTATCAGTTCCAAAATTTTTGCAGTTTCCTGATGTGTATACTGACAAAAAGAATGAAAGTCACTGCACTAAGCAATGGGAAAAGGAGACATATGTAGCTGATGAATCTGTTGAATGTGGTTAACCATGTTTATCACTAAGAGGAAAAAATGATGCCTACTCACTTACATGGGTGGTTGGAATGTAGCATTGCATTATGGTTAATGTTGATGATTGATATGTTGATGAAAAATACTGGTCAGTTCAGTTTAGGGAATATGTAGATGAATTGTGGTTAACCATGTTGGTGGCCAAAGTCCCACACTGACTAAGTTATGAGATAGAGTATATAGAACTTAATATAAATACAATTCTCGATGACCTTCGGAAGTATCTTTGCGCTTGGGGCAATGACGCAGCTAGTGAGGTTCTAACCGAGGCGCGTCTATTGCTGGTTGAAAACTATTTCCAAACCCCCTCTTAGGCCTGGGTTCAGCCTAGGCCTTCGAGAAT
>Ga0123342_1000209_pt1 | contig 81984 bp, 37 predicted proteins | sample Turbeawhitnodule_FD_89960 | JGI IMG/M metagenome (GOLD analysis project Ga0123342, IMG submission 89960) | Root nodule microbial communities of legume samples collected from Mexico - Turtle bean Mexico white nodule | ecosystem: Host-associated > Plants > Roots > Nodule | place: Mexico: Nepantla... | reverse complement strand
GGAAACCTAAAGATACCTCTTATGTAAAGCATCTTTAGATATTAGTTTTAGAACATTCTAGTAGTTGACCCTTCATACCTCACTATAGGCGCTAGAAGTGGGAGATGTGCAAGGGACCTTTGGGTAGCTTCCTTTGTAAGCTTCTTGGACACTCATGATCGGTCATCCTTCTATAAAAGGAGGGCTAGAGTCTTTATAATATAGATTTGATATTTTGAGTAAAGAACCTCTCCCAAATTGGTGAGTGATTGAGTGAGATTTGTCTTCTCCTCTTCTAGTCTCATCTTGAGTGCTTCTTAAAATCCTCAAGTGGCGACATCTGCACTTATCTTGGAGCCTTCACCCTTCAAGTGGCGTGTTCATCTCCAAGAACTCCAACCACATAAGTTCTCTTCTCTTTTCCATCTTATTCATCCATTTCCATGTCCATATAAACTCTAGAAACATGTCTCAGGCTTTTCTTGCACTTTTGTTCGGTTCATTTGTTCCAATTCCTATTTTGTTCGATTCATTTCATTTGTTAGTCATTTTAATCGGTTCAGTAGCTTTCTTTCTTGCTTTTGTTCGGTTCATTTGCTTTCTAGGTAGTTTTAATCGGTTTCTTTGCTTTCTTGTGCATTTCAATCGGTTCATTTGGCAAAAAATGGGTTTCTACATGAGTTTTGGTTTGGTGGCTCAAGTTTTGGTGAGTTATTGAATGAAACAACATTGATCCAATTCTAGAAAAGTGTCTATTCATATTCCAACTCAAGTTGATTCCATATGATGTCTATGAATCATCTTTATTTTGCTATTGGAATCATATCAAAGACTGAGGGTTACTCTCATCTCAACTGTTGGATCTCCCTTAATCCAACGACCCATGACGAATGACGCCAAAAAAACCTAAGTCATCATTATGGGTCACATCACGCATTTGACGTTGTCAACGTCACATCTCACCTCAAGAATACCAACCGACACAACAATCTCAAATAAAGACTCTCCAGATTAACCATCATCGAGCCTGGAGACAAGTGTAGGTCCGCACGATTGAGTTTCTAACTCGACACCCGGTCCAGACCGACCGACATGATCAATAATGAAACTGATTAATGACCCATCATTTGTTAATCTCCTTTTATTAGACCCATTTACGATGATGGACCCACAATAATTATATAAATTATCACAAATTTCAAAGGAGCAGGTACGCAATCATCTAATATTAAATACTGATTGTCGAGTGCTAAGTCTGACTTAAACCTCAAAGCACCTTTTGCATGTACCATCCGAATCCGAGTTCAAGGAGAGGAGAACTGGAGAAGCAAGAGTAGCAGTAGTTAGTCCGAGAGGAAGGAAGAAGGTACCGACCGAGAAAAGGTACAATCATGGTTTTAGTCTCAAATCTGTTTGAGAAAAAAAAAAATACCTTGAAAATGTTTATTTAAAAATAGTCAAACTTTTAATTAATTCTGAAAGGTTGCTTTTAATATTGTAACTATACCATTTTATTTACATATCTCTAGAATGTAATTATTTTATACTTGTCGAAACTAACATTTAAGAAAAAAAAATGCAATTTTCATGCACCGGCTATATAAACATTTTTAATATTCTCAATGAATTAAAAACTATTTTGCATAATGTTTTTAACAATTATCATAAAAACTTAATAAATTTATCATGCACAATAATTTATATTTGATAAAAGAATACCTATTGTATTTTAATTAATTTTTAAAAAATAAAGAAAAATATTCTAAATAACAAGAATTCCCAATCTCCTTTTAGAATTAAATAAGAAAAACCTCCTTAAAATTTTAATTCACAATTTATAGCAATAACTAAGGAAATCCCTCATTCAATTTTATATATTTTGGTAAATTATTTAATTTTCCATTTTCCTTTATTAAAAATTTATCTTGGTTCAGAATTTAAGCTCAAATTAAACTGTTTTTTAAAGATAAAAAAAAATGTTAAAAAAAAAGAGTTTTGAGAGAAAGAAGGAAAGAAGAAAGAAAGAAAATGACGTTATCCCAAACTGCAAAAACTGCACGAAAATGAGGTCATAATAGCCATATTCTGCAAATCCCCGCCTTCCCCTCTCCGCCTTTTATTTCCCACTCTTCATTTCATTTCATTTCTACAGAGAGAAACCTTCCACCATGCACCACCACACCGTTAACCTTCCACCTTCCACCACCACCGTGCCGGCGGCGGTGAAGAATCTTGACCTTCCTTCGCTTCCTCCCAAAACTAAAGAGGAAGGCGAACTCTCTTCCGACGCCGACGACGAGGCCGAGGTATTCTTCCTCACGAAACCTATTTTTTCTTATCTTTTTCATTCTTCTCCAATTTGTCTTCCTCACGATACAATCGTTGACTTCCTCCTTCTTCTTCATCTTCTTCTTATTATTATGATTATTATTATTCAGTCCTTTGTTTGTTCTGTTTGTATCTCAGTCACAGAATTTTATTTATTGTTTTTTATTATGAATTGGGAACTCTGTAATTTGTCTTTGTTAGCTAGTGAATTTATCTAGGTTGCTGTAGATCTGAAGAACTACTCGGTTCTGTTTCTCTCCTGTTTGAGAACTATGCAGAGTTCGGCGTTTGTGTTTACTAATTGGTTTTGTTTTTATTTGGATAAAGCAGTGGAAATCGAAAAGGGAAGAGTGTCGAAATTTGATTGCATGTGTTGCTCTTGACTTCGTACTAATTTAAATTTATCATTTCTTTGTTTACTTTCTTTTTTGTTAATGAGTAATTTGTGTGCACCAGGATAATCTTGAAAGCTTGAATGTGCAATCCACTCCTGCTGTTGTGACTGGTTCTGTCCCATTGGTCCGAAAGAGTACACTCGGCGTTCAGGATGGTGAGATTTGCTAACTTTGTATTAAGTGTGTTATCAGCCTTATGTCTCTTCTCTTTTGGTGTCATCTTGAACTTCCCGTGGGTATATATAACTTGTCCGGGCTTATTGGTCTGGTTTATGGATTTGAAAACTTCATCTGAACTATTGCAAGATCTGGAAATGGGTATATTTGATGATATATCTATCTATGATTGCTGATATGATCTTTAGTTTTACATGTTGGATAAGAGCTTTTTTAATGTATTTTTCTTTGAAATCTTATTGTTGTTTTTTTGTGCGTCAAGGATTTCAAATCTTGGTTTAGTGTGCATATCATCTTTCAAAACTCATTTACTGGCTCACACAGTATCTAAATGGTAAATCTTATGGCAATATTTTACAGGCTCCACTAATGTACAGTTGCAAACTACCACACAACCAACTGTGCAGAAGGACTTAAAAAAGAACCAATTACCTCCTAAATCTTCTCCATGGATTGGCCATGTCGGCACTGATAAAAATCTTGTGATAAGCTTCTCTGATGATGATAGTGGTAGTGACCATGAAACTAAAGGTAATACATCCAGGTTAGATAGCAGTATAAAGAGGACTATCTCATCTTTGGGAAAAGTTAACAAGTTAAAGCAAACAAGTTTACCCAAGGAAGTGCCCAAGGGATCATCCTTAAGTCGCACTTTTGTCTCTTCAATGACCAAAATCCCTGGTTCTAATTCTAAGGGTGTTGGATCCATGCCACTAGCACAAGGATCAAGAGCTAGGAATTTCAATCTAGTGAACAAAAATTTAGTGCGTACACGGGATCAAGGATTGGTGTCAAATGACAATAAACTTCAGGATTTGCGGCATCAGATTGCACTTCGGGAAAGTGAGCTCAAGCTGAAGGCAGCCCAGCATAATAAGGAAAATGTTTCAGTTTTGAGTAAGGACCACAGTGCCATGAACCCAAAGAAGCCAGTGGTAATGCCTAGTAAAAGTACTCCTGTTTCCTCCGGACCTGCACAATTTGAGCCAACAGAGCCAGCTAGGAAGCGCTTGAAACATAGCACCTCTAATGGTGTCTCTCAAGCTGTTGAGAGTCAGCAAGAAGTTCCAGCTGTTAAATCTTTGTTGCCTCCAAAAGACTCTACATTAGGAAACTATTATCCTCAGGAAAGAAACAAGGTTGATCGGGGCCAAAAAGAGATTCCATTATGCAGAGCAGAGCCAAAATCTGGCATATCACGAAGGCAACCTGACAATAATCTTGACAATCCATTAGAAAATATGCCTCGTGGTAAATACTTTTTCTTCATATGCCACCTGTACCTTAAGCAACTTTGGTCTGCAAATTGGCTAATGAACTTTGTTATACTAATCTGGATTTTAGAAATTAAAGGAAGGTTTTAATCAAGCTACTTGTACTCTACATCAGATTCCTAAATCCCTAAAATTGAACAAATGTTTCCTGATTTTGTTTTTATCTTTTCAACAACCCCTTAGCTTTTAGGGTGCAGTGTTTTCATTATCATATCTCCAGATTCTGGCCACAAGTTTAAGCAAAGGAGCTTCCAAGTGCCATTGCAAAATTTATATAACGAAATTTTTGTCAAAATATAAAATCATATTGCCATGTCATATGAATGTGTGAAGTATTATTATCTAATCGGACTCAGCTCTTGATTTAAATCTTGGCTAAGTATTACAAAGCCAATCACTTGATAACAACCTTGCCCAAACACTAGACAGTCAAGCATGTTTAAGTTATTTTCTGTTTATAATCTCTCATGATCTAATTATACTGTGTAGGTGATGTCAATTATGGTTGCAATCAAACTGAAAAGAGTAGTAGGCTGGTGAACCCTGGTGTTGCTTCGAATCAAAATGCAGTGCCAGCAAATAGGAGTTCTGATACCGTGTCAAAAAGTTTTGTGAGTTATAGTTTATTTTACTTGACATTTTCCTTTTCTACTTTGTGACTTCAGAAAACTCCATCATTTGATCTTTGTAATAGACTGACTTTTTTTTATTTAGTAGTGTAGTATGGACTTTTTGAACTTGTTATTGTTGTGCCTCTTCACTGTTTTTCTTATAACAGTGTGGGTCCCAGTAGGTCATAAGATAAACCAAGTTAAACTTTTTACAACAAGACAGTGATATTTCTAATATAATTTTGAATTTCTTGATATTGTGATTCTGTTGTCTTTAACAATGCCAAATGATGTAGGATTTTTTTGTACATCGAGTTCTTCCCTGAATAAATTTCTGGTATTAGACATTGAGATAAAGAGGCCTATAATATGTATGACATTATAGTCTTATGTGTTTTTCATCTTGTTTGACTCCCTCTCCTCTCATGTAGGAAGCATTAAGCAATGCAGTTCTTTTGAATCATAATGGCAATGTAAATGCCTCAGAGCATACCAACGTAGATTTTCAGTCATTTTTTGGTATGGAAGAATTGATAGACAAGGAACTTGAGGAAGCTCAAGAGCACAGGCACAAATGTGAAATTGAAGAAAGAAATGCTCTTAAAGCTTATCTTAAAGCTCAGAGGTCTCTGCTTGAGGCTAATGCACGATGCACCAATCTTTATCATAAAAGGGAATTGTATTCAGCCAAGGTACGATCTTTAATTTTAAGCAGTTCTGGCTTATCTTGGCCTTCAGGGCAGCATCAACATCCTGATATAGAGTTGGATTACTTACCTAGACTTGGATATGAAATGCCCACATCGAGCTGTCAGAGGTTGGCTGAGTATAATGGTATCAATAATCCCAGTTTTGATTTTAATAACCAAGGGATCAATAAGAGGAATTCCAATATATCCAATCACCATGTAACTCGAGCAAATTTAGGGTCTGAACCTTTTGGTGAGCCAGATGCCAGTACATCAGAGCCACTGCCTCAAAGGGATAATTATGCTGCAGATGAAAATTACTCTCCCTCAGATGAATTAGGTACATCAGCTAATGAAAATGAAGAGAGCTCTCTATCTGGACATGTTTCTAATCATCACTGTGATGCTGACTATTTTAGGAAACAAGACTCTGTTTCCAAATTAGTGGACAGAGATACAACATCAAATGCAATTTTTTCTTGTGATAATCCTGAGGATTCTTTGCTTCTTGAAGCAAAATTAAGATCTGAATTATTTGCACGATTCGGAGCAAGAGCTAAGAAGAGAAGCAATTCGTGTAATGAAGTAGAGCCTGCTGCTGAACGAGGAGGTGAAAATGAGGTTGGAAATGAGAAAACCCAGGTGCTTCAAAAAGTTGCTGTTCCACACTCTAGGGCAGAAGATATTGATCTTAAAGGTCTTTCTTTTCCTTCAATAAGTGTGTTCTGGTGTGGTGTTTTTCTTATATAGATACAAGTTACAACTGTTAAGTCCTGTACTGATCATGAATCCTTAGCTATAAATGTAGCATATGTAAACTGTATAATTCATATGCTCTTATCTATCCCCCTCTCCCTTGCAGTCACTTTTCTATATCTTTGCTAAAATATATATTTAATTTTTCTAACATGAGTATCTTTGGCACCAAATATTTTAGATTACTAATTTACTATGACTGTATCAACTGTTAATGCAAAAAAAAAAGAACAGAAATCATAGTTCGTATGCTTTTATAGTCAATGTAAGTCTTCATCTCTTGAAATCAGTTCATATGAATGCTGTTTTTAATGCATATATTTTACTATAATTTATGTCTTTTGTCAGCTATTTCGAAAGAATGTGCTTGGAGTATCTATCATATATTTAATGATAAGGTTTTCGTATCATTCAATGTTGGTTTTTGAGTACAATTAGTTTCCTTTATTGAATCCATGCCATCCTTTCGTGCATAGAAATTGTTTATAAGGAGCCTGTTGTAGGCAAATATATGCTACCTAGTTGGTTGCTCAGTTTTTATGATTGTACTCCAAATGTACAGGCTATGATTTTAGTGGCTGAAATTTCTCCAAATGACTGGCCGTTTTAGTTCAACTTTATCATGTTTTTTTTATGGACTTGCATGTTTATAACTTGTTTTGAATATTTTGTTCAATAAATCTAGGCATTGAGAGTCATGAAAGGAGTGTCTTTGTGGACATGAGTGAGAATCAAAGTCAGCAAAACATTGGTGGAAATTCTTTGATTGTCAACCACAGCATTGGTTCAAGTGTTCAAGGAGATATGCCTTGTGAAGGTCACCTGTCTACAAATACATTAGACATCCCACCTTTGATTTTTAGGAGTGCATTCAGTAAGCTGAGAGGAATGTTTCCATTCAATACAAATCAATTACAGAGTAAAAATATGTTTATTAATGCTAATGATGCTCCAAATGGAAATTCTACTTCCCTCAGTTCTAATGAAAGAAAGTGTAGCAATGTTTTAGCAATATCAATGCCTGTCAATATTGGAAATTTACTCTCAGATGACAGCTCCTATGGCCACAGTGCTGCAGTTGATCCATTTTGGCCACTTTGCATGTTTGAGCTGCGAGGAAAATGCAACAATGATGAGTGTCCCTGGCAACATGCTAAGGACTATGGTAATGAAAACATTCAGCACAGTGATTCTAATAATGCAGGTATAAAAAATAGTTATTGTTTTGAAACCTATTTTCGTCCTTGTCAAACTTTGAAAATTTCCATGTGGTATTCTTTGGGTGCTTTCGAAAGCTGAAATTTTGCACATATGATATAGGTAGGTCATTGAACAACAAAATTATGTAAAAAGGTGCATGTGCAATAAAGCTTATACATTGTGTGAACCATGTTGGGTTTTGGGTTATAATAGTTCAATTATTAGAGCATTTTAATCTGGAGCTACGTCAGAAATACTGATGTTTTTAATGAGAGGTTGTGTTAAGCCAATTTTCAGTTAGATGTAGCATGGATTGGGAAAATTAATTAATCTCCTCATTTTTATTAAAATTCAGCTTGGATTTTAAAATGACAGACAAACAAAGGCATATTTTTCTTCAAAGAGTGACTTAAGAAAGAAAAAATGCAATAAAATGAGAGAAATGACAAAGAATAAATGACTTTCGAGTCTCTAAATATCTAAAATATGCTATTTGTACAACACAATTACAGCCATGAGATGTGTGATGTGATAGAGAGATAAAGTGAAAAAGTGTTGTATATAAATTGTTCTATTCTATAAATAACACATTTTAATATCTTATGATTTGCTAACTTAAACTCTAATGGCACTGTTTTGTAGGCATCTAATACTTCCTTGAGCTATATTTAATGAACAAATCCTTGTAATTCAGATTTCAGATTAAACTACTAAAATTCCTTCTTGACGCATGAAAATGATTTCTTTATTCTTCATCAAAGGCGAACCACAATATTGAAAAATCTAGAAATGTGTAGTGTATTGACTTGACTATTAAGTAATACTGTAACTCCATCATCGACTACTAACCATAAACAGTGTGGATATTAAAAAATGGAATTTGATCACAGAATCTGAAGTATATTATTTTTAGATTGCTTTTCTGAAGACTTATTGACTATTTTTGTCAAGGGAGATTACCATTGCATCAACAGAATTGGGATGGTGTGGCAAAAGTTCCGGAGTGTCACAAAGCTACTGTCCTACCAACTTACCTTGTTGGTTTAGATACTCTGAAAGCAGATCAATTTGCATATAAACCTGTTGTGGTGCATAGAAACGCTCAATGCTGGCAGAAACATTTCACCCTTACTTTAGCTACTTCAAGTCTGCTTGGAAATGGCATACCTGTGGATGGTCCGTTACTGAATGGTGGTAATGAACGCATAGAGGTCCATGGGGCATGGAACAAACAATTGTCTTCTTTTCATTGGAGGAGTGGATCTGGGGTTTGTTGCTTTTAACTATTTTTTTGTTTTGTTTATTACACTTCTATTGGTTTTCTATTATTATCTTTTTAATTATGTTTCAGTCTAAGACTCCAAGGTTATCACTCAGATGCAGAAGTGAGCAAAATGGGTCAACTGTAATTATTTTTTGATTTTTTATGATTTTATTTTGGTTTTGTAGAATCATTTTTAGGATTTATTTCTTTATACGTGTGATGGTTAACAGTTAGAAAAATGCATGCTTGCCAACAAGTTTTATTGTGCCTATAGAGGGATCTAATTGAATTGAAAATAGGATAAAATTTTAATTTTCTATTTTATTCCTAGAACACTTACCCTGTGGATTCTAGGTTACATGGTGAAAATGTTCAGTCCTCTCATGTCTCTTTAGTCCTTCTGTCCATTGTCACACTTCCATTCTTATATTTTGTGTAATTGTTATTGTCTGTACATATATATATATTGTATGTTAGCTGTTTGTGTATGTAGCTTGATGAACTAACCAAAGAGTTTCTTTCTAGTCATGACTATAGTTCTTGGAGCTTTAAATGAGTTAATTTGAGAACTTGGAGTGGAAAAGTATTTATTTTGTAAAAGGAAATTTTCCCCTCCAGTTTTATGGAGAACTTTCATGTGTATTTAACTATATCCCTGGTCAACACGTTCATTAATCTGGTTTTGATACCCTAGTTCAAATTTATGGATTCCTAGTATTCCTTTCTGCATACTAAATTTCCATTTATTTATTGCATACTTAACCAAATTAAACAGGCTATGGCTGATAGTGAACAATCTGTTGAGATGGCTCTTCTTATTCTCAACCATGAAATTAATAAAGTGCAGGGTGTAAGGAAGGTAACAGTTGCATTTGGACTGTGTGAATGGTTAGTGTTCAATTCGTCCACCTATTTCCATCTCAAATTTTGGATTTTCCAGGCCCTATCTGTACTGTCAAAAGCACTGGAAAATGATCCAACATCTGTGGTTCTCTGGATTGTTTATCTACTCATTTATTACGGAAATTTGAAGCCAAATGACAAGGATGACATGTTCTTGTGTGCGGTATGTTTTTCTTTGCTTCCTAATTTTGTGTAGTCTGTGCCCGGGAGAATATTTCCTTCGTCTGAAAGGAGAATGGGGAATTTATGAAAATATATTTAATATAGATGGTAAACTCAGTAAATCTACTGATAGACTTTATGTATTATCCAGATTCTGGATAGGTTGTGGTTTGGTTTGTGTGATAACTAATGGTGTCTTTCTGTTTTGCTTCTATTTCCCACGTAGAAGTAAAAATACAAATCCAAAGTACATTTCCTCCATCCATCATTTTACATAATATAAGAAGAACTTTAGTTATACACCCAAACATATCGTTAGAACCTGTCTATCATTTTATAGAAGGCTAGTTATTGGCAAGTATATTCAGGGAATGACGGGTGAATGGTTGAATTAAAAAGCATTTTAAGACAGTCTTGTTCGGAACGTGGGCTATTGTGTGTTTATTTTTTTTAGTTTTGTCCTTCTGTCTTTAGATAAGAGAGAATTTCTTGGTCTCTACTTCAATTCTCTTTTAACTTTTTGTTAGCTTGTTAATTCTTCCTTTTGAGAACTGAATGTGGGCTGTGAAAACACTCAACTGTTGTTTCCCAGGTCAAGCTCTGTGAAGAATCTTATGTACTGTGGCTCATGTATATCAATAGTCAGGGAAAGCTTGATGACCGACTGATTGCCTATGATACTGCCCTTTCAGTTCTCTGTCAGCATGCATCTGCCAATCCCAAGGACAAAGTACACGAAAGTGCATGCATATTGGACCTTTTTCTGCAGATGATACATTGCCTATACATTTCAGGGAATGTTGAGAAGGCCATTGAAAGAACTTATGGAATATTCCCTACAACAACAAAATCCAATGAGCCGCATCATCTGTCACTCTCAGATATACTCAATTGCTTAACAGTTTCTGACAAATGTGTATTCTGGATTTGTTGTGTTTACTTAGTTATTTACAGGAGATTGCCTGATGCTGTAGTTCAGAAGTTTGAATCTGAGAAAAATCTTCTTGATATTGAATGGCCCTTTGTCAATTTATCTGAAGATGACAAGGAGATGGCTATTAAACTTGTGGAAACAGCTGTTGAATCTATTGATTCTTTTGTCTATAACGAATCTGGAAAAAGTGAAGTTAATCTCAGGTCTGCTCAACTTTTTTCTCTCAATCATCTGAGATGCATGGCTGCCCTTGATAGCAGAGAATGCTTTAGAGATTTGCTGGATAAATACATTAAGTTGTATCCGTCGTGCTTAGAACTGGTCCTGGCATCAGCTCGTATACAAAAACTGAATATTCATGTTGATAGTTTCATGGGATTTGAGGAAGCCATTAACAGATGGCCAAAAGAAGTTCCTGGTATACATTGCATCTGGAATCAGTATATTGAAAATGCCCTCCACAATCAAAGAACTGATCTTGCAAAAGAAATTACAGTTAGATGGTTCCAAGATGTTTGGCAAGTACAAGATCTCCCTATTGAAGGGATGAAGATCACTGACAAGGGTAATTCTTGTAGCTCATTCGGAATGGGTGCAAAATTTGTTTCAGACAGATCCAGCACTGATCATAAGCTAATAGATACAATGTTTGGATTTCTTAATCTTTCTCTCTATAATTTTTTCCAGAATGATAAAACAGCAGCATGCACAGCTTTTGACAAGGCAAAGAGTACTGCTAATTTTGGAGGTTTAGAGCAATGTATGAGAAAATATGTGATGTTTCTGGTTTATGATGCGTTGAGCTTGAAGGAGGATGGTCCCGATGGTGCCATTAAGAAGATTTTAGAGTTATATACAGATGCTTCCTCTCAGGCATTGCTAGTCCCCAAGGTGTTGACAAGAAAAATTGTTGACAACATCAAGAAGCCAAGACTACAGCATCTCATTAGTAACATAATTAGTCCGGTTACATTCGACTGTTCTCTACTAAATTTGATACTTCAATCATGGTTTGGTTCATCTCTTCTACCCGAAACTACTAGTGACCCCAAACATTTGGTTGATTTTGTTGAAGCCATTATGGAGGCCGTTCCTCACAACTTCCAATTAGCTATTACTGTGTGCAAACTATTGATCAAGCAATACAATTCTTCTGACTCAAAACCAGCCAGTCTTTTGTTTTGGGCTTGTTCAACCCTGGTAAATGCAATTTTGGATTCCATGCCAATACCACCAGAATACGTCTGGGTGGAAGCTGCTGAGCTTTTGCACAATGCTATGGGCGTTGAGGCAATACTTGACAGGTTTTATACAAGGGCTCTAGCAGTGTATCCATTTTCTATCATGTTGTGGAAATACTTCTATAAGCTATATATGACCAGTGGACATGCAAAGGATGCTGTTGATGCAGCAAAAGAAAGGGGTATTGAACTTGATTAACTAAAGATTTAGGAACTGATTCGGAATGTATGGTTTGGTAGGATCAACATAATTACAGATGGGAAATTAGATGCCAGTTTTGCACCCAACCTACACGCAAAAAACAATTTTGTATCCACACATGGGAAAGCTAGTCCACCATAGGGAAATGTTAATAACTCTTAGATACTTCTTTTAACATTTTTTTATCATTGGGTGAAACCTTGTGCTGGCAACACAATAACTTGAACCTTATCTCTATTTAGGTATGAGCAACATGAGGTTTTATCTGTTAGTGTTGAAGGAGTGTCAGAGTTGAGTTACTATCATTTCTTCCACGTTGTACGCTGGACATGGTGGTATCATATTTTGAATATTCCAATTTTGTAGACTTATACTTTTTTTTTTTTGAAAGATTGTAGATTGTTACTTGACAGAAGGAATGAAAGAAAATATTACCTAAGGTCTTGTGATTGGTGTTGTTTTTTATTCGTTTGAGGTGACAGTTCATTGTGTTTTACCCGTTTAAGCATGTTCTTTTGTTTATTAAAGTTTACAAAATTAGGAAAGAGAATAAGTAAACAGGATATGAAATTCACAAATTTTTTTATTTTTAATATTTTTCGACTAATAAAAGAAATGTATTTAAAAGTGTTATTGACTCTCTTTTTACGAATATTTTCATTATTTCTCTTCAAATACCAGGCCTCGAAATTCAATGGTTAACAAAACTAAGTTAATTATATGATTGAATGGTAGCATTAACCACATAAATGAAATTAGAATGATAATAGAAGAATTTGAGGTTGAAAGTTTCCAGAATGCAATGCCTGTTAGAAATAAACAGAATGAAATCAAATGAGTATGTTGTTCTTAGCTATATATTCTAGTCACACCCATTTATACAATTATTTGTAAAAATATTAATGGATTTAGATGTTATTATAAAAATTATTATTAATTAGTTGTATATAGAAAATAAGTTATCAACTAATTATTTTTCTATCCATGTATGTTTACAACATACCCTTATTAACTTTTCATTCGAAATTTTTATTGATCTCAGATATTTAAATTTATAACTTTATGGCGTCACATATTTTATATTTTACTTTGTGAATCATTCTTATAATTTTTTAAAATTGCAACGAATATACTATCTCTTACTGCTAATTAAGCAAAAACACTTTTGTTTTCTAAATCTACGCCTACAATTCAAATTTAATGTTAATCACTTAATGCAAAAAAAGAAGATAATTCTTTATCTAAATCAACTTTTATACTATGAATTTGAAGTAACTACTAGATTGGAATATTTATAAATAATTATCAAGAAAAATTATTACTAATCCTACTACTAAAAATGTGCTCGAAGAATACTGTAGCGCTACAAATCTCAATATCCTTATACGAATGAATCCTCAATTGTTTATTTGAAAAAAATATATATGATGTTTAAGTCCTAAAGAACACAAAAATGATAATATATGTGTCAAACATGAATATGAGTGTATTGAATAAGATGAATTGTACTTCATGGAGAATTTGTCTTTAAAGGACCTTTAGAATGACTCTTAGGTTGACCTTAATGGTAGTTATTATGGTTCTTAAGTAGTCGCTCAACGTTTACAATTCATTGAATTGATCGTTCAACTCATGATGGACATTTATATAATTAGAGTTCGATTTTAGAATACTAATAGTCATTTCGAGTTAAGGACATTTCTAACTTTACGACGGGTAGGTACATAAATCGATATGAAAATTATAGTAAAGTCTGTAATAACCTTAATCTCAAGTTACTTCATATTATTAACTTTTATAAACAGAATGACATTTCTCTGAACTCCTCTATTATTTGCAGCAATGAATTAATTGTGTTTGAAAATAACCATCGAGTTATCAGGGTTTGTTCCGATACACTCAATAGTTCCACATAACTTAGGAATTGATGTCAATAACAATTTATATATACATTTCTCTCTAATTCATCGAAACATTTTTTAAAAATAACAAAATTTCAAATTCTAAAAAAATAATACTTCGACCTGTATGCTACCTCAACAAATATGACATTGAGATAATTACAATAGTCATTCGTAAGTTACTAATAAAATAAGACTTATTTCATTATTTTAAAATTCAGATTAGAGGAACGCAAATTTATCAATTACTTTAATCAGTCCCAATTAAGAATATTTCTTAATCTTGAAATCATACATGTATTCTAAAACCTTCTAAAAAGAGCAATTTATTATTGTATCCAATTTGTTTACTATGATACGCAAATCAATTTAAATGAAGTTGTTCTAAATTAATCCGCAGTGTCAACCATATGCTAAAAAAACCTCTTTTATAGTTATAGATAAATTAAAACTCTCAAAATTATTATTTTTAAAATGTGTTTATAAGAATTATTATTTATTAATATTAACATTGATTCCGTTTTCTCCTTTTTTTTGGTGTTTAAAACGAGACACTATTCCCTCTCACGGTAATTTAGCTATAACCGCGAGAATTCAAATCCCTGAATTTGGCGAGATGAGGCCAGAGAGCCTTTTGCTACTGCGCCACCGCAGCGAGAAGTGCTCCGTCGGCTGTCCCGTACTAAATCGCTGCCTCCACGGCGGCGTTCCCTGCCACTCCATCACGGAGTTTGTCGGCGAGAGCGGTTCCGGCAAGACGCAGCTCTGCCTCCAACTCGCCCTCTCCGCCCAACTCCCCTCCTCCCGCGGCGGCCTCTCCGCCTCCTCCATCTTCATCCACACCGAGTTCCCCTTCCCCTTCCGCCGCCTCCGGCAACTCTCAGGCGCCTTCCGCACGTTGCACCCCGACCTCCCCGACCCCTGCGACCGCGTCTTCGTACGCGCCGTCCACTCCGCCGACGAGCTCCTCCACCTAATCCCAACCATCGAAACGTTCCTCTTGTACTCTCGATCTCGGTGGCGGCCGGTGCGAATCGTCGTCATCGATTCCATCGCGGCTCTCTTCCGCTCCGATTTCGAGAACACCGGAGCAGACCTCCGGCGCAGGTCGTCGCTGTTCTTCGGAATCTCGGGCGGATTGCGGCGGTTGGCGAAGAGATTTGGGCTGGCGGTGGTGGTGACGAATCAGGTTGTGGATTTCATCGGAGATGGTGATGTGAGGGTTGGGAATTTGAGTAATGGGCTTTTTTCGTCGGGCCGACGGGTCTGCCCTGCCTTGGGCCTGTCTTGGGCCAATTGTGTTAACTCGAGGGTGTTTTTATCGCGTGATGAGGATGGGCCTGTGAGAATGAGGAAAATGAGTGTTGTGTTCGCTCCTCATTTGCCGCATTCTTCTTGCCACTTTCTTATCAAAGGAGAAGGCGTTCTTGGAGTTGAGGATTTGCAGCCCCAACAAGACAAAACTGTTTGACTTGTTTTCACCAACCAACCTTCTACACTCTTATGTATATATATTTATTATCTTCACTCTGCAACACCACACCATAACTTATTCTACGGGTTTCAAGCTGTGATTAACTGTAATATATCAAATCAATGATGAACTTTGCATATAACTTTTTACCTTGCAAACAATGATTTCTTTTTGTCAAACATGTTGTAACAAGTTCTTCTCTATTTGCATGCTATAATACTGGTTTGAGAAATGGATGATCCTTGCTTATGAGCTCCAACCCAACTATACCCGGGTTTTTTCTTCAATCCATGGTCGATCATGTTTGATCTTGTTCTTCTGGCATCGATCCACCTACCACATTGAGCATATATGTCTGACAAAACTACAAAATGAACTGCGTTTCTTGGTTCAAGTTTATGGAGGTGATGAAGGGCAACCTCTCCTAACTTCACATTGGAATGCATTTTACATGCTCCCAGGAGGGCACCCCAGACCTGAGCATCGGGTTCTGTTGGCATTCTATCAATTAAACTCAAAACTTCGTCGAATAAACCAGCACGGCCTAAAAGATCCACCATGCAAGCGTAGTGTTCCATGCTGGGTTGAAGATTGTGCTTCTCGATCATGGCATGGAAAATGTTCTTTCCTTCTGGAATCAAACCAGCATGTCTGCAGGCAGATAGTACACTGATGTAGGAAAGTGAATCAACATGGACATGGTTCTCTTGCATAAGTGAAAAAAGTGCGAGGGCAAGTTCACCTTGGCCATGCATTGCATAACCTGAAAGCATTGCATTCCATGAGTTCGTGCCTTTATTTTCCATCTCATGAAAGCATTTCTCTGAATAACTGAGTTGCCCACATTTAGCATACATGTCAATAAGACTGTTTCCGACCAGGGTACTTGATATAAATCCCATTCTGACTATGCAGGCATGAAAAGCCATGGCCTCTCTTACCATTGACAAATATGTTACAGCCGGAAGGATGATCACAAAGGTGACTAAATTGGGCCTTACACTTTCTAATTTCATTTGGTTGAAGGTGGAAAATGCTTCATTAGCACCTCCATTATGCAGGTACCCTGCAATCATCACATTCCAAGGTACCTCATCCTTTACATGCTTGATTAATTGAAACAAGTTTTCAGCTGAGAAAAGGCTTCCGCATTTTGCATACATGTCTATTAGAGCAACTCTTACATGCACGTCACATTCAAAACCACTCTTTATAGTATTTCCATGAAAGCAGCTTCCTAGATCTAGGTCATCCAGAAGGGAACAAGCTGAAACCAAACTCACCATGGTTCCACTATCTGGTTGAATCCCAGTTAACTGTAATGTATGGAACATTTTGAAGGCAAGACGCGGGTCACCAAATTTGGTAAACCCATTTATCAAAGTATTCCATGCCACAACATCTTTATACTGCATTCTGTTGAATAATGCTATAGCATACATAAATAATTCACATCTAGTGTACATGGAGACAAGGGTTGTCGCAACTGAAATATCAGACACCATGTCTGCTTTAATAGTGTAGCAGTGCACAATCTTACCTAACCCCGCATTTGAAATGTCTGCACATGCAGAAACAAGAATTTTCAGAATCGTTTTATCTGGTTTCAAACCTTCATGCCACATCTCTTGGAATATAGACAATGCTTCTCCAGAAAATCCTGCTTGGACAAGAGCTGATAAAAAGGCAGACCAAGCAACCAAATCTCTTCCTTTAAGACTCAGAAACAACTCTTTAGCTTTTTTCAACTCACCACATTTTGCATACATGCTCACAATAGGAGTAGCAACAACAATATCTGACATTATCCCTTCGTGTAAAGCATAATGATGAACATCCCTCCCTTTCTCTAGGTCTCTCATCTCTGCAGCCGCTAAAAGGGAATTCACAACCGATACCTTATTCATCTTGATACGTTGTTGTTTCATTTTATCAAGTAATTGAAGCACCTCAAAGAAACAGCCATGATGTACATATCCAGCCATCATCGTTGCCCACGAGACATCATCTTTAACCTGCATCTCGTCAAATATCCGACGAGCCAAATTCACCTCACCACATTTAGAGTACATATCTATCAATGAATTAGAAACCACACCAAATAAACCTCTCCTAACCACATAACAATTAATAGACTTGCAAGAACCAACATCCTCTAGTTTAGAAACAGCCGGAGCCAAGTTCAAGATGCTCACAGAATCAGGCTCCACACCCTCCTTCTGCATCCTCCGAAATATTTCCATTGCTTCACAAGGGTTTGAGCTCTGGGAATACCCTGAAATCATTGTATTCCAGGAAGCAACATCCTTCATGGGCATTTTATCAAATACCTTTCTTGCACTGTCCAAGTGACCCATCTTACAGTACATATCAACAAGTCCAGTCCCAATAAAGACATCACACTCTAACTCCCTGGAAGTTATATCTTGGTGAATGGCAACACCCTCACGGAACTTCAAAGCACCAGTGCAAGCCTTCAAAACAAAGGTGAATGTGTACTTGTCAGGTTCAAGTCCCACACATAACATTCTATGATACAATTTTATTGCTTCCTGGAATAGACGGAGTCTAGAATAGGCTCTAATCAATGAGTTCCACAGAATTAGAGGTGGGTTTGTGATTGATATAGGTGTTGATTGAGCCAAGAAGGTGCACTGTTCTGAGACAATTAAACGGGCATGGATTTGGTGCAAAGGGTTCAAGTGTTTGCATGAACGAAGAAGGTGAAGGTAGTAGTGATTATGGTTGCAATATTGTTGAATGTTGGTGGTGGTTGGAGAAATTACAAAGGCATCCGAATGAACATGCCGAGGGTGATGGTGAACTGAATGTGTCGCTGTTCTCATTCTCAATCTCAATCTCATTGTCATAGTTTAATCTTTCTTTTCTTCACAAGCTTGCAACACTCCTCCATAACATGACCACAACCTAGGACCTGCTAAGGTTTTGGTTTCATATCCTTTACTACTTATATTTGCACATATGACATATTAACACTCTTAACAGTAGAAACATATACTTTATTTAATAAATCAATGTTTTATTTATTTTTATTTAAAAATATTATTATATTATTATAAATAGTATCAACAGAACTTTTTTCTTGACTGAAATTATAAATCAACTTACTCATTCATCTTATTTTATTTATTATTTCGCATGAAATGTATTTTAATTTCTTGAAGCTCAAAATTGATTTTATTTCATACATTTTAAAACTATTGGTTTTGATTTTTGTGAAATGTGATAAATTTTAAAGTGAAGTATATCAATAAATGTGTAATGGAAGAGAAAGTCTCGTTAAAAATAATCCCATTATTCTATAAAATTAGGATATATTTCACGTTTATAAAATAATAATATTATTATGCTATAAATAATAATATGTAATAAAAATGAAGTAAAAAATTAGTGACAAAATTCATTGCATCTCAAAGATAACATGAACAAAATCACAATTTTTATATACGGACTAAAACAAATTTGAACAAAATCTTTTTACTGTTATTTCCACGCGTGTGCTGTAAAAAAACTTCTATTATTTTAAATATGTGATGTCTTTTACTTTAGTCTACAAATTCAACTAAATTCTTGTCTAACATAAATTTAACCTTTGAGATAAATTTCAAACATGAATTTATATTGTATTAAACTAAATTTCTTACTAAGTTTTTCTATGAAAAACTTAAAATGTAACTTGTTTTAGTTTTTTTAATATGGTAACAATATTATGTTACTTTTATTATATTATTTAATATTATAAACAAAAAATTTTGGTAAATAATTTTAAATCTTCCTAAAACACCTTTTCTATATAAAATCTTCTTATTTATAAAATAAATCAATACATTAAAATATATTTTTTTAGCTATAAGGCTTACTTTATAAACCATTAAAATGGTTAACAGTAAATTAATAAAAAAAATATAATACTATTCTATACTATACTATTAAGTGTTTTAAAACATCTAAACCTTTAATTGATAATTTAATTTTTAAATAACCTTTAATTGATAATTTATTTTTGAATATGAAAACTCTTAGATTCGAAAAAGTCTAGAATGTTCAGGAAATAAAAAGCCCAGAACTAGGGACAGTGAAATAATTTTGTTTTGGACGAGAATATCCCTGGGGACATTCTTGCTTTTTATTCTCTCCCCGCATCGTACGCCGCCGACACAGCTTCGAGTTTTGGCAAGTGCTAACATACGCCTCTGACACCAAAGCAACGCTCTCTGCTACCATGTCAGATCTGAACCCTTTTCTCTTCCATTCTTAATTAATTTTCTCTGCTTCTTGTTTTCGTCGTTTCATGATTAGGGTTCACACTCTCAATTTAAAATAAACAATAATAAATGCATAACACATTGTGGACACGTGTTTCTCTGTGATCGCAGAGAGAAGGCGATGGTGAACGTCATGGAGTGGCAGAAGCAGCGTTGGCAACCCAACGGCAACGCCGAAATGATGTACGTCAAAGTCATGACCGACGAACAACTCGAGACTCTCCGCAAGCAGATTGCGGTTTACGCAACAATCTGCGAACAACTCGTCGAGATGCACAAAACCATCTCTTCTCACCAAGATCTCGCAGGTTTCGATTCATCTTTCACCCTTATTTATTAATTACTTAGTTCTTATCTGTTATCTATATATCACATACATTGATACAGAAATGTGTATATTGATACAGAAATGTGTATGAAGTATGCTTTTGTTTTTTTCCATAAAAATATTTTTCTTAATTTGTTACTTATTGTTATAATTATAATAAAAAAAATTATATAATAAATTTGAGTTTTTAGAAAATTGATTTTTTTAAAAAATTTCGTATTATAATTGCCAGAAATCCAACAAATAGTTTTTGAAAGTGTCCTATGAGTATCATGTAGTGTCCAATAATAGGTATGTCCGACACAGATACGCCATTTAAGAGGAGTATCTGAGCTTTCTATGACATTCGTGTCGTAGACATATAATTTATTTAAGATTAGTGTCAGAGCTTCTGTTACGATGTATGATACTGTGTTATTTTGTTCTCCAACGCTTCAATTAAACTGTTATTAATTCAGCCATGTCCATCACCGTGTCATTTAATTCACTGCATAAAGTTTTTCTCCCGATGTGGTACTGCCGAATTGTACAAGTATGAGCTAATTTAATGAAGGAATCCAAAAACAAATTTTGATGATCAGAACTTTTTATTGAATCGGAAGTGGCATATGTTCTCAAAATGGTAGTTTAATTTAATTTCTATTCAATGTCAGTGTATATACTCTTAACCAATTGGATTTTGTAATCATGGGTTGTATGAATTCAGGGATGAGCATTGTAATTGTCAGCAAACTTAAAATGCATGTTTTTCTTTTAATGTGATAAGAGTGTAAAATCCTTTACATTGATGGTATATGCTTTCTTTAGTGGTGATAATATTGTTGTTTCATTGGTGGTGTTTTCATTGTCAGGGATTAGACTGGGTAGTATGTACTGCGATCCTTTGTTGGGTTCTGGTGGGCACAAAATAGCTTCGAGGCAGAGGTGGACTCCAACGGCTATGCAGCTTCAGATTTTGGAGCGGATATTTGACCAGGGAACTGGGACTCCCAGCAAGGAGAAGATCAAGGATATCACTGCTGAGCTCAGCCAGCATGGCCAGATTTCGGAGACTAATGTGTATAACTGGTTTCAGAACAGGAGGGCTCGCTCCAAAAGAAAGCAGCAGAATGTGGCATCTGGTGTTAATGCTGAATCAGAAGTAGAGACCGAGGTTGATTCCAAAGATAAGAAGACAAAGCCAGATGATTTTTGGTCCCAGCACAGTGTTTCTGCTGGGCCTTCTGATAGTTTAGGTTTCCAGAACCATGATGATCTGCAGTACTTGAATGAGAATCCAGAGTCCAACAAACCAGATTCTGTTTTCCCCTCTGATGGGAGTTTAAGATCCACCAGAAATTTCAACCATGTGCCTGTTTTCGATGGGCTGCTATCGAATCCTGGTATGCAACTTCATATCCTCTATTCATGTGTGTGTCTTTATTTTAATCAAAGATTGGTAAGATTGTTGTTTTTTAACGTTATAAGTTGGAAGTGAGTTTATTATATGTAGCAGAAAAACTACAAAGGCAAATAAAATGTTCTGTATTGTTTAGTGTTAGGCCGGATCATGGTGATCCTGGAACTAGTATAGCTGTATTTCCCACTAGTTATGGAAAAAACCACTCTAGGTGTTCAAGAGGTCTAGTTCTAGTTTCCTCGCAATCTCTTTTAGGGTTTAGGATTAGTCATCATATCTCAGTGCAGATTCTTGTGCCCTCATCATCCATTCGCACCACAGCCCCCCTAACTGACACTGCCATCCACGCACGAATACCTTCGTTTAAGAGAATATTTTTTGTGTAGAAAGTCTCAAATTCAGGATCTTCCGCTGCGCGGATTTCTTGAGAAACGAAATCATAAGAACGAAAGTTCAGGGCCAAACCGATCACCCCAAGAACACTCATTCATAAACTACTGGTACAAATCACATAAAGAAATGTAACCAACGTTTATTGGGAAAAGCAACCCCAAAGATTTTGGACCAAAAGCGATTAGCAGTAACCATTGTGTCTCTCTGTCTTCAATTATGATAATTCATAACCTAATCATGTGTATCAGGTGCTTCTTCCTTTAGGGATCCTCACATAAACTTTGGTGACTTTGGGCAGCTGGTTTAAATCAACTCTCCTCCCTTCAAAACTCATCTTGTCGTCCCTTCTACTTGATGAAGACCTCCACAATTTCCTGGGCATTCTGTCTTGATTTATGGATGCACTTGACTTCCCTTGGGCATCTGCATAAACACTCGAATGCAAGTTGTTTAAGTGGTCAAGCTATCTTCCCGTTGTTTCTGGCCTTTCTATAATAACAAATCAACAAGAGGAACCCCTAAGCCCCTTCACACCCACGAGTGCAAGCCAATCTAACATATTTTTTTTACCTTTTTATAATCCTGTTGAATTCCTCTGTTAAGAGATGATATGCCCTAAGTATTCAGTTCTGGATAAAAGAACAATTCTTCCTGTCAATAGAGCTTGTTATCTCTCAACACCTGCACCACCTTTACTTTCTTGGATTTGAGATTTTCTTTATTTATAGACAAGGCTTAGATCAGTTCCGTACATCTCCAATTAAATGACGAGGCATGCATATATATTTAAAACTGTTCAATACATCTAGTTATTTATTATTGGAAAGAATATTCACATGTCATCATTTAAATGGAGAACTTGATCTTACTTCTACCCTTGTCCAAAAATCCCTTTATATGTAATATACTTTGCATATTCGTGCATCTCCAGAAACCATTTTAATGAGTCTCATTTTCTTGTATATGAATCTAACTAGACAATGGAGTGTAGTGAAAATTACCTTCCTAGTTTTATTTAATACTGAAATTTAGCAAAGGGTTACTGTATCAAAGAATTTGCCAATCAAGACTGTTTTATTAATTTTTGCAGGAAACGGCTATCTTACTGGTAAAATGGAAGCCACTGAGAACTACGACTTGTATCAGCCATCAGACGACTTCGACATGGCAGGCTGACATTTATTGTAATTTCTGACGACTGTGATTAGCTGTAAAGAATTGCTGCTTGATTTTGGGCTTGTGTTGATGGGAAAAATTGAACCAATTGAAACATGAGAACTTATAGCTTATAGAATATAGATACAAGGACCTTTGAAAATGGTAGTGGACATTTTACTTGATAATGGAATATATTTGGGAGTTCATTTTGATACTGTGAAGTTGTTGTTTTTTTTATTAATGGTGTACCATAAGCATCTTTACGTTTGGTATTTGGCTGGAAGAGACGTGGGAAGAATATATTATGTGTGGCTGTGGCTTTCTTTCTAAATTTAATGGAAACAGATAGTTTAAGATGAAATTGTGACTAAAAATGTTGATTTGGTTTTATTTTTCAAATCCAATGTCCTGAAGACAAGCATGCGTGTTCAAGATCATGTAAAACTAAGTAGAGTAAATTAATTACATTTACATTTCTTTTATCATCATTACAGTGAACTTTTTGAAAGGAGTTTATATACATAAAAGGAGAAATAATGTAATTTTTAAAAAATAAATATGTATAAATTTAGAAAAAGTGAAGTGTTAGTGTATCTTGAAAAAACTTCACCCATGTTAATTTAATTTACTCAATTAAATATATGCATTCTTGTGAGAAATGTGCCAACTTATTACAAACATGCTTTATAAAGAGCAATGTCTCTGTTCATTTTCAGCATCATGCTGTTCACAATTGTGGAATTAGAAATTTGAGGAGTAAATGATTGTTGAGGCTGAATACTGGTGAATCTGGTCTACCATTTTTACTTTCTCTGTTACTGATACAGGAACCAAACACGGTCCTCTGCTCCTTAGGTCAACCTGCAATTTGTCTCAACATTCATGATGTGACACCTGCAGTTAAGAAACAAAATTATCTGAGATAAAGAACAAAATATAACAAACCTTCTTCTTGTTTAACATATTCTTTATTCACCTGAGCATGAAGATCTTTAATCGTATTAATGTAAGAGAAGCTCAGCATCTGAAAAAAAGTCTACAATCCCATAATAAAAAGGTAAAATTAGTGTAATTTCAAAATAAGTAGCTTACAATCCCAGAATAAAAAGGTAAATTAGAGTAATCTCAAAATAAGTTGTTATGCTCTCGCAATGAAAATTTATTAGATGGTCTTTGTCTCTACTATTTGATCAATGGTCTCAATCAATCTTTGTCACATTTAATTAAATAGTATCAATTGGTTGGAATTACAAATCAAGTGGTGATTTTAAGATCACTTAATAATTTCTTTCATCATAATCTAGTCACAGCCCAACAGAAGAATAGGAGGAAGGGGAAAATATTCTTTTCCAAGTTCTATTTTGCTTGCATATTTATGTCTTTTTATTGTTTGGTCTTTTAAGTTTTAAAAGTTTCATTTTAGTTTCTTAAAATGTTTTTTTATATCAATATTACTATAGTAATTTTATGAAATTAGTGACATGTGCCAATTTTAATGCATTTTGACTTACCTAAAATTAAAACAATTAACACAAAAATCTAACAGAATGTGTTGATTCGGTCTTAAAGAGTGATACTTCAAGAAATCAAAATGAATGAAACTTCAAAATTTAAGATCAAACTGAAAAAGAAATAAAATAATATATATATATATATATACACACACACACACAAGATGCCATAGTATATTTTCTGGCAAGAGATATGAGAATCAATTAAGTACCTGGATCTGTGCTTTAAGAAGCTTGATATAAAGAGAAGCCTCATGAAGAACTGAGACTGTGTCAGTCTGCAGATGTCCAGAAAGTGAGGGTCATTTTCTCAAAGATGATGTTTATTTACTACTAAATGCAACACCCTAGTGCCTAATTTAATTAGCAATACGAAACAAAAACTGACAACTATTATCATAGTTTCTAATTCTAAATTCAACTCAGTAATGAAGCATGAGTCTTTCTCTTACAATCTTATTGTGATTCTGCTGTTGGGATTGCTTTTCATTTTTTTCCAAAGGGACATGTTGTGAGTGTACTTAAATGGACGTTTATTTCCACATACCTGAGAAACCCACATTGACTTCAAATTAAGAATTCCAAATACTTTTCCAAAATTTTGAAAAGGAAACACTGGAAATGTCTTTTTTGTTTTGTTTTCACTTTAATCTAAAAAATGTTTCAGATAAAAATTTGGAACAGATGTATTTCTTTGAAAATGACTGAGGTGAACGTGCCCATAAGTTTCAAAGCAAAATGTAAGGAAGTACCAACTCTTGTGCATATATTCAGCAGACAACTGCATTCAAAAGCTGTAATTGATCATCAAAATGTTTATGTTGTCTCTACTGATAATTAGGAAAAAAGAAACTATCAATGATTCCAAATCAGTTGGTATTTGATAAAACTAGCAAGCAAAAAAACTTATATGGTGAACTGCAACCAACCTCGGCTTCTGGTTTGAGGTTGAGACATTCTTCTTACCAATAGTCGCGACATGAACACAACCCATCTTTAAAATGATGAAACCGGTTTGCATCCCTTACAATTATTTCCCTTTCAACAAGTTTTGATATAAGCTTTATTGCAGAGTGACAGTTCACACATGCTCGAAGATTCTTTGTTATTCTAAGTGTAGTTCCAGGAGCAGTACTAATAAGCCCATAAGCAACAGCGATCCTCTCACTATGAAAACTAAGATTCTCCTCCTTCTCTTCGTAATTCAGATCATGCAAAACAGATTCTGTATGTGGAACAAACCCAATCTCCTTCAACTTTCGGTCTAATATCTGAAGCTCGTTGAATATTTCATTAGCCATTGGGTGTGACTTGTCACCTACATGAAATGCTTGCAGCTTCCCATTTATTTCAATGACACTATAACCAAGGTCCTTATTCAGTCCCTTCTCCCTCATTAGAACTCGAATATGTGCAACACGATCCCACAAGCGGGAGGAAGCGTAGAGATTAGAGAGTTGTACATAATGCCCTGTATTATTTGGATCCAATGAGAATAGCTTCTTTGCAGCATATTCTCCCAATGTTACACAACGATGGATCTTGCATGCACTCAGAAGTGCTCCCCATACACTTACCCCAGGTTCAATGGGCATCTTCATTATAAATGCACAAGCCTGACCCAGATAACCTGCTCGTCCCAAGAGATCAACAACACAAGAATAATGCTCATTGCGAGGCTCAATTTCAAAGTCTTTCATGGAATGGAATAGCTCCCACCCCTCTTTTACCAGGCCAGAATGATTGCATGCAGTGAGAAGCCCAATAAAGGTAACATCATTTGGGAATACACTTGTTTGCTTCATTGCATAGTAAAGATCAATGGCTTCCCATCCTTGACCATGCAAGCCATATCCCATAATCATGGCACTCCACATAACAACATCCTTATCAGAATTACGATCAAATACCATGCGAGCAGATTCTACACTTCCACATTTTGCATACATATCAATGAGGGCGGTGTTAACAAAAATGCAACTTCCAAAGTTACTGTTGCTCACGTAGCCATCCATCCATTGTGCTAATTTGAGGGAACCAACATGTGCACTAGCTAAGACTGCAGACCTAATAGTGACAGAATCTGGTTTCACATTTCTTGAGATCATGTCACGAAACAGATGTACCGCTTCCTCAGCATGGCCATTCTTTGCATAGCCAGAGATCATTGCGTTCCACATAATCACATTTGGTGTCTTCATTTGATCAAAGAAAGATCTTGCAACCGTCACCATCCCACACTTAGCATATAAAGCTGCAAGTGAGATAAGCAAATCAGGCTCATCTTCAAGACCCATCTTGATGACACAACCATGAAGAGATCTCCCTTGCTCCAAATCATCGACATCGGTATAAGCCCTCAGAATGCTTACCAGAGCAATCCAATCTGGTTTCACATCAGCATTTCTCATTTGACTGAACATTCGCAATGCTTCCATGGATTCCCCGTTCTGTGCGTATCCAGAAATGATGGAAGTCCATGAAACAATCGTTCTATGGTATAACCCATCAAACACCACTTTTGCCACACTAATACGACCACATTTTGCATACAGTGCCACAAGGCCATTCTGCACAAACACATCCGACCCAAATCCATATCTGATTATATGTCCATGAATTAGGCCACTCAAACCAAAATCTAATAACTCAGTACAAGCTTTAAGTACATAAGGAAAAGTGAATCCATCCGGATGCACTCCTGTCCATCTCATCCACCTATACATATCAATGGTGTCCCTGAACATATTGTTCCTCGAATAACTCCTAATGATAGCATTCCACATAAACACGTCAGGGAAGCAAAATCCATCAAACAGCTTGCGGGCATAACAAATCTGCGCAAGATTCGAGCTCCCATTAACCAGTTTTGTCATGAGAAACCCATTATGTTGCAGCCCAGAGACAACTAACTGGTTATGTATCTGATCAAGGTGTCTCTTGTGGGTAGAATTATCAATAAGAGACGCATAAAAAGAGTCTGAATTGACACTACGATCATGGTTAACAGAATGTTGAGGATGAAAAGCTGATGAAGAACAAGTATATTTGACACACTTGAGCACCAAGCATGTGGGTATTTTTGAAGTTGTAACCTTTCGGTATTTTGTAGTAAGGGGAGATAAGCTAAAGAATTTCCAAGCCATAGAAGTGCCATTATCTTTCAATGTTTGTTTGCAAATTCTAAACTCATATTAACAGATGCACTTCAATTAGACAATGAAGCCTCAATCCGAGTAAAAACCACAATCATAATTTAAAACTGCAATGAAGCCTCTCCAAAAACAACCCAGCACCAACCCTTTGGCTCTAGAAAGGAACACCCAAACCCCACAAAAAAGGGGGAAAACTGAAATCTGAAATCTGAAATAAACCCATTTTGTGGGGGCACGATGAGGTAATCGTAATCGTAATCGGCACGTGCCCTCGCAGGTGGTGCTGTCATTGGTGACCACACGGTAACAATAACACATTTTTCTTCCTGCATCTACATTTTTTGAAATATCAGAATTATTCTTATAATTTTGGGTGATTTCTGAATAAGAGTTCCGTAACAAAAGGTGTTATCGGAAAATATGTTTCTGTAATAGAAAATTCGAAAGGAAAAAACAATTTTAGAATATTCTTTTCAAAACACGTTTTCTAATTTTCAAAAAATAATAAATCTAAAATTAATAAAATATTTGAAAGTCATTTTTAAAAGAGGTAAAATGATTTTTTCAATGAAATGCAGGAAGTCAATTGTTGGATACCGAAGAAACATCCTATATAAAATTATCAATCTTTATAATAAATCTCAATATTTGAAAGGTTTTTCTCGACTTCGAGTTTTCGCGAGAACACAAACTATATGAGAGATTTTGAATAAATTATCATATATAATTAATTTTAATTTATCAGAGACTAATCTTAACTTTATTTAAATATTTATAGAAAAAAATGGGTTCTTATATAAAATAAACTATTATATATAGGATTATGTTTACATGTATGATGTACGTGTGGTGAAACTTGTAGTGTCTGACATTTTCAGTGTTGTGTTTTTCCTCCCAAACACTCTTACTCTTACTATGTGTAATTCCAATACCAAATAATAGAAATATTTTATATATTCCACAATGAAAAGAGAACGACTTTTATAAAAGCCTTACAACCACCGAAAGATTTATTCAACTCCTAAAAACTAGCTTGACTTATTCATCTTAAGACTTTGTCGAATATCCAACATACAAAAGATATGTTTTCTTGACATGAGAAATAGTTTGTGTCACCAATTTGTGTTTAGTGCATAATGGAGCCAAGGAGTTTAATTGCAGACAATGATCTTACTAATGCATTAAGATGACTTTGCACTTCAGGAATTGGAATAAGGTTAGAAAGATTTGTTTTCTAATCATTGAAACTTGAAACAATTTGAAGCCAAGAAGGTTATATATGCATGAACTCAAACTTCAATGCACATGAAGAGAAAAATGTCTTTAGAAATAGGTATAGCAGCATTTGAAGTTCTCGTACAATAAAATTGCTAGTTATTATTATTCTTACAAGGTCGGATTCCTCTTAGAATGACTTATTCTTTCTTTGTCTTTCGGTCTTCACGGTCTCCAGGTGTGGTGGTCTCTGATTGGTTCCTACCGAGATTAGTGAGAAGAACCTGCAAAGACACTCCGATAATCAAGTTAGTCCGAGTACAATGTACAAGTGAACTGTGAATACCGAAAGGCAAAAATAGAAGGAGTCACCCCGAACTTATAAGAACAATTATTAATTCACAAAATTACATAAACTAGCAAAACTAATAATATCAAGCATGTGACATCTTATAATAATTTCCCAAGTGAAATATGAAGAATACAATCCAACAACCAAACCCTTGAAGAAAAATGCCATCAAAGAGACATAACAAAACAGAATACAACTTAGTACCTTCCAATGAAAACCTTAACTATTGAAGATGTTTAAAGATTTGAAGAATTTAAGAGGTAATTAGTCTTGGAAATTTTGGCCTTGATCATCCACTTCATTTTGGTTAATCAATGCCTTCTTACAAATGTAATACATTTTTCCATAAACCATTTTAAAGACAAAAAAAAGGATATAAATTTAATTTAACTTATTTTATAAATTAAAATTAGTTTATTTATAAACTAGTTTATGCAAAAGTTTTATTTTTTAAATGAATTTATTACATTTTTTTTGTCTAAATACCTCAAAATATATTAATTAGTGTGACACAATATACTTGTAATGTAAACATTTGGAGTAAGAATAGAAAAGTAATTAAATGCAACACCTTACCTAAGGATTTATATTAAAAGTAGGTTTGGACTAATTTTAAAAAAAATTAAAACTAATTGACTTTTTCAAAAGTTAATTTATATCCAAGTTAAAAGTAAAAAATTAAAAAGGTTGTCTAGAAGAATTTTTTATAAATTAATTATAAATAAACTAATTTTAACTTATAAAATAATTAATTTTGTTTTTTTTTCCTATTTGTTTAAAATATGCAGTGACTACTTGCAAACTTGTTCCAATAAATCATCTAGGTAAAAGTTAGTGATCACATTATACCAGTGTAATTTAAAAAGGAAAAGAAAAATAACAAAACTTTTTTGTTTCTTGTTGGAACTTTCAATGTAACGTTAGGTTTCTTTTATTTGGGGTGTTCAATTAGAGCTATGTGATTCATGATTTGGGGTAAGAATTCTCAATATTAACATTGGTTTCTCAATTGAGTGAATTTTCAAATTTGTAACATTTAATATTGAAGATGAGTTTGAGTTTAAGGATAATTTAACCAAGCTTTAAAATCAGAGAGACATGTGAAATGTAGTAACAAATTTCACTTTGTTTGTTCCAATTTTTTATCTGAAACATTTTGTAGATTAGAAATAAAAGTGAAAACAAAACAAAAACACATTTACAATGTTTCCTTTTAAAAAAATTTGAAAATATGAAACATGAAAATATTACATTGGTTAAATCACAGTGTATTTTAATGTATAGTTATCAAAGTAACTTTTTTTTTTCAAAAATATTATTTTCCCATTCAAAATATATATATATATATATATATATATATATATTTAATTTGGAAATCTCACATTAACTTAAAAATAAAATTAATTTGTGATATATACTTAATTTTCACCTTACAAATTAATTTTGTAAAGATGTATTAAATTTTCATTTTCTTAATTGAATATCACGTGTAGTGTCTCTGTTATTACGAAGAAGCTTCACTTCTCATGTTATAAAATCTGTTTTATTCAATTTGTTCCTACTTCATTGTTGCAAATATCAATGCAGAATGTTATTTTTTTTTTATTAATTTGATGCAAAGATACCACAAGACATGGAAACTTGTTTTATGGTATACTTTTTTCTATGGCATGTTTATTTATGTTTCAAATTACAGAAAAATACTAACAACATATTCTTTTAAACATGTCTACATCAAAAAGATAAAAGAAGATGTATTACAAAGTGAACTTTAAACCTAACTCAACTTTCATAAAACCTGACTCATAAGGTTGAGGTTTGCATCCGATAACAGCCCGATAGCGAGTGGCCTGGTAAGGCCAATAAACATTCGTTAGGATAAACTTTAAATAACTCGGATACCATATTACGAACTGGACTTTAAGCCTAACTCAACCTCATAAAACCAACTCATGAGATTGAGGTTTGCACCCACTTATATATAATGTAAGACTCTAATCTTTAGTTGTGGGATCTCCAACAAGATGACAACTTTCAAATAACCTCCCAATTAAGGTACTATGTTTCTTTGGACCAAGTTTGATAAGAAGCCATGTAAAACACAACTCAAAATATATATTTTTTGGTTTATTAGAAAATATCTAAACATGATTTTGTATAACATCAATGTAATTGTTGAAACACTTTCATTGTGCATATTTTCTAATTTAGTTTTCGGAACCTTAAAATTGTATTTTGGAACATATATATAAACAACGAAAAAATATATCCTCAAATTTACTTTTCATCATGTAACTTTAACATTCTATAAACTAAACACCCACAAACAATTTTTAAAAAAATAGTTTTAGATTGGAAAAATTACACTCAAAAAATTAAGTTACAAAACTTGTGTCAATATCAAGAAATACATTTCAGAAACTAATTTTAAAAGGAATATTTTTTGTGAGAAAAATGCAAACAACGTGTTGTGACAACCCGTGATTCTTATCTATATTGCAATTATTGGACTTTATAGATTTTAGAAATGTACATCATTTTTGTTAATTTATTATTCATTCGGTTCTGCATATGCTATCTACATGGTGTGTAGATCGTGAGATGATGAAGATTGAAAGGAACTGAATTTCATCTCCCATAGACATGGTGTTTAAGATCTCTCATTCTAATTTGAAATTGAGGTTAGAGTGCTTAACACCCAGTTGTTGATTCTTTGCCGTGTTAATTATGAGATTGTTGATAAATGTTTTGAATAAGTTTTGTTGAGAGGTTGTACAACGTCATCAACAATTTCTACCGTTTATTGGTGAGATGATCATCGTCACTCTAGATGTTGTGTCCGCATTGCTCCATCTCCTACTGTAGGACAATTTTGTATGTGTGACATAAATTTCACAATAGCATTGTTATAGTGATAGAGTTAATTGGGGGTAGATTTTGATGAAGTCACAACAAAGTTGGAGTTGTGTCGTAGTGTTCACACTAAGTTAGGTGTACGAGGAATACGAGAGGAGTGCATCATACATCAGATATAGAGTGCAATATAACTTATAACTTATTTATTGAGTGCACAAATTTTGCTTACAAAAATGCAACTCTTAGCATGTTATACTTATCTATTTTATTTTATATAAAACTATTTCTTCAAATTTTTCTATAAGCTTTTAAACAAAATTAAAATTAGTTTCTTCATAAATTAAAATTAATTGTATATAGTAATTTACTAAAAAACAATCTTGTATTAAAATATAGTTAAACTCGTTTAATAAAGTACTATTCCTGTTTTTTTTACTTTGAAATGTGTTTTTCACTTTAAATTTTGTTAGTAATTTTGTTTGGGTTGAAGTTAAGTGTTTTTGTGACCAAAATTAAAAAAAAAAACAAAAACTTTGAAGTATTGAGATTTATTCAAAAGATTGATATTTTTTACAAAATAGAAAAATCACATACACTAATTAAATATCGAATTTCTGACTTTGCATTTATAAACAAATCAAGGTCATCATTTTTTGTTTTTTTTTTTTATCTAGAAAGAAGAATTCGCATCTAAAATTGACTTTTGAAAAATATTGTTTGTTTAGATTTTTCACATTTGTATATTATGTTTACTTTATGATGTTTAGATTAATTAGTCTCTTTCATCACATAATCATCCATTCCACATCACTATCCATCGCAATTATTATGTTACCATTTGCTTAATTATTTTCATAATCTAATTTAATTAGTAACAAGCTTGGTCACCATTAGCAATTGGAAGTGGGTGACAACAACTGACTTAGCTAAAACTCTCTCCAACATTATCAATGGTTGACAACTTCAACTATTAGTAATTTTAATTATCCAAATATTTTTAAAAATTATATTTCAATTTTTATATCATGGGAAAAAAAATCATTATTATTTTCAAATTCATCTATCCGTTTAGACTTGGACACTTTGAAGCTCGGACACGCTTCTTAAATGGTGTGTATGCGTCGTCACACACACATATTGAATATCAACACTTGTAAGACACGTATTGGTGAAATGTAAAATTTAAAAGAAATTATTGAATTTATGACAATTCTAACACAATTTTAACCTAATTTTAAAAAAATATATATATTAATTTTCTAAAATTCAAATTTTTTGGATAAAATTTTCTTATGATTATAAAAATAAGAAACAAATACTTTTAATCAACCATGAGAACTATCGTTTTACTAAAAAAAATAAATTGAAATATACTTATGTATAAATTTTTATTGATAATTTATATAATTTATAATTATGTGATATATAAATGTAAATTCATGTGTTATATTTTAGAAATTATACTATCATCATATCTGAATAGTATAAGTGTATATGCTACCTAACTTGACATAGCTTCATAAATTTTTATTTGAAAATACTTAAATAATAAAATACAATTTTTTTATTTTTTTTTATGTTAACGGAAACTGGTGACAGTGAAGAGAGAGGGCCACGCAGCATACGCGGAGAGAAAGAAAGAAAGAAAAAGAAACCCAAAACTCTCTCATAACCAAAACCAAAACCAAAAGCAGAACAACACAACACAACCAAACCCATTAGATCCTCTCTTCGATCTCGCGTACCCTTTTGATTTTTTCGACAGTTCTCCACAAAGTGAGAGAGAAAGAGAGGATCTTTTTGAGTGAGTTTGCGTGGGTTGTTGTTGTTATTGTGTGGTCACCGATGGCAGCACCACCTGCGAGGGCACGTGCCGATTACGATTACCTCATCAAGCTTCTTCTTATTGGCGACAGCGGTTAGTTATATCGTGTCCCCCTTTCTCTCTCTGTCTCTGCACAACTAAGAAAACAACAAAATGGGTTTATTTCAGATTTCAGATCTTATTTTTTCCCCCTTTTTTTGTGGGGTTTGGGTGTTCTGTTTCTAGAGCCAAAGGGTCGGTGCTGGGTTGTTTTTGGAGAGGCTTCATTGCTGGTTTTGAATTATGATTGTGGTTTTTACTCGGATTGGAAGCTGTTGTATGGTTAAGCTTCCTGTTTTTTGTTTTTTATTTGGGGTTTTTGGTTGTTAAATTTGATGTCGGCTTATGTTGTTGAGAACTTGAAGCATCATTTCTTTCGACACGTGATTGCTATATTTGACAAAATCTAAGAAAAAGCGATGGCACTTGATGATATAGGCACTGAAGTTTTCCGAGTGTGTACGGAGGAGAATAATAGCTTGACATGCATATTAAACACTTGTGTTGTGACAGAAGAAAATTAGCAGTTAAAATGAAGTAAGTTTCTCCTAAGTTAAAAATAACTTACGATGAGTTAAAATCAGTGTTTGTAGAAGTTAAATGAGTTTTAAGTGCACTAGTTTATTTTAATTCGTTTTACTTTGCTATTTTCTTGTCCTACTTGTGCTTATGGAGGAGTATATCTAACAGGTCCAAAGTTATCCTAGGAGATAGTCCTAAACAATGTTTAAAGACGACACACTTGTGTACTAATTTGGTTTTATGCCACTCAATCGCAGATGTTATAGATGCTTGTTGTTGGATTTCATATAATGATACATAAGAAAACAAGAAGACCTACATCATTGATTTAGAAAAACTGCTGTTGTTTTAGGGTGCTATGAGAAACATTGTGGAAGACTTCGGAGAAAGAAGGGGATCCAATAATATATGTTTGATTTATAAATGAAAAGATATGTTTGATGGGGCAATGGCTAGCATGCAAACTATAGTATATCTCACGAATGATTTCTACAATAGTAGGTTTATAGTAATCAGTGTTATGAATTATGACATGTGCTATAATAGTCAGTGTTATGAGTTATGTTATGACATGTGCTACGAACTTAAATATGTGAGCACTTTGCATGTGCTACATGTGTTAAATGAGCCTGTGAGATACTCTACTTTCCTACCCTATGTACATACTGAGTATGTTTAGCAAGCATTTTAGATTAACTTCTAGATATTTAATTAGTTAAAAATGATTTAAGTTTATCAGTAGTGTTCAGTAAACAAGGTTATTTAAGTAACTTGTAGTGCTTTGTGAGACACTCCACCCCGAATAAGTAGCACTGATTATTCTCTGGTCATTTTTGTATATATAGATATATGTATGTGATGCATATAAATAAATCCATAAATAATACATAAATATAAATGTGCATGTATGTTGCCATCTTGAATTGAAAGTAATCCATAAAATAAGTCACAGGAGATGAGGGGTAGTATTGCAAATTTTAAATATAAAAATTCTTGTAATCTGGTCAGTTGGTAGTTATTTTGGAATGTTAGAAAATTTTAATTTTTTTAGCATTTTAAAAAATAGAAGTGAGAAAGCAGATTGATCAGTGTACAAAGTGCAACATCTCACAAGTGAAGGTCCATCCATCCAGTATTATTGTATCTCCAAAATATAAAATATATATGAACAATGCTCTCCAAATATACAGATATACGTATTGAAGTTTGTTTTTATGTATTTAAGCATTTTGAGTGTGTGCATATAGATCTGGTGTCTTGTTTTGTCTTTTTTAAATTTCACTTGAACTTTTGTCTTCTTTTAATAGCTATCTTGTCCAACAATTGCAGGTGTGGGGAAAAGTTGTCTGCTTTTGCGTTTTTCTGATGGTTCCTTCACGACCAGCTTTATCACCACCATTGGGTTAGTATCTGTTGGTTTATTCTTATTCTTGTGAAAATGCTGTAGGATCTGCTGGTTACTGTCTTCCAATCGGCACCGACAATATTGTAGTCCAAGTAATTAATAAGGCTGCTTAGAATATTTGTGCTATTTGACTATATTGTATTCCAAGTAGTTAATAAGACTTCCTGGAATATTTGTCCCAATTAACTTATAATGGGATGTCTAGACTTCATGCTGCTGTCATGCTTATCATACATCATACTTAAAACACCATTCTCTCATTAGCTTATTATCTGTCAACTCTCTATTTCACAGAAGCTAATATATATATTTTTGTTGATGGATAAAACTATGTTATATACGTATTTGGCAGCATTGATTTTAAGATAAGAACCATTGAACTTGATGGCAAACGCATTAAGTTACAAATCTGGGATACAGCTGGTCAGGAACGATTTCGAACTATTACCACAGGTATTTGTTTTGACTTTTGGAACCTAGCTAATTGAATATGTTTGAAGTTTAAGCACATTTCAGTTTTGGTTTATATATAGAAGGCATGGAAGTTTAATGGCATTTCATAACCCATAAATTTTAATAGGCTGGCTGTCTTATTGCATAATAAATTTGATCAGTTGTTACTGTGATTTAGGTTCATTTTGTGAATAAATGTCCTACTTTAATTGCATCCTTCATTTTTTTATGAAAGAAAATTTTCTTACAAATGCTACTTGATTTTGCAGCTTACTACCGTGGAGCCATGGGGATCTTGCTCGTTTATGATGTTACTGATGAGGCATCTTTCAACAGTAATATCCTTCACATTCAAATTCTTCTGATATTTTTCTGTACTTATTTATGGGCCAGTATACGAATGAGAGTATTATCAGATATACTTCTTTTCAGCTGCAGCCGACCCTTCAAAATGTGTTTTCTTCTTTCTCCCCTCTTCCCCCATTCTCTTGTTCACTTGGACTGTCTTTCTCTCTATTTAGTTGAATTATGTGGACAAATAATTTTGTTTTATGGTTAAGTGTCTTTTATTTTCATTCCTTTCATTTTTAATATATCTTTGTTCTATCTGTTAAGATATTAGGAATTGGATTCGCAACATCGAACAACATGCTTCTGACAATGTAAACAAGATACTTGTGGGCAACAAGGCTGATATGGATGAAAGTAAAAGGGTATGTACCTCGGAGGCTACTTTTCTAAATACTTCTAACAACTTGATTGGCTGGAGCAGATCATATATGATTGGCTCTGCTCAAGCCACATTTGTTTCCTGCTATAGTGCTATGTCATTGAACAATCTCTCTGTGTTTATCTCTTCAAATTAATGTTGTCTTTATTCCATGGATTCCAACAAAGGGTCTTTTTTCTCCTCTAGGCCGTGCCTACCTCCAAAGGTCAAGCTCTTGCTGATGAATATGGTATCAAGTTTTTTGAAACCGTGAGTTGAGCTTGTTTGCTAATCACATTATCGTGTAATAAAATGTTACTTCATTGTATTTACATCGGAAGATCTCTTGCAGAGTGCAAAGACAAACATGAATGTTGAAGAGGTTTTCTTTTCAATAGCAAGAGATATTAAGCAAAGGCTTGCTGACACAGATTCTAAGTCCGAGGTATTTCACATTTTTGTTTGTCATTTTAACTCAATTTTTATTTCTTTTCTGAAAGACAGATTTTGCCACCATCAAATTCTAGTTTTTTAAACTCACCAGTGAAATATCTGGGGAGTTTGAATTCTAACTTTTGAAGAAAGTGCATGGAATTGTTGTTTCTTTCTTGATCCTGAATGATGTTAGTATCAACTTCTTTTGTGGTTCAGCCTCATACTATCAAGATTAACCAACCAGACCAGACTGCCAGTGGGGGTCTAGCTGCTCAAAAATCTGCTTGCTGTGGTTCATGAAAAAAATTTGAATCTTGGGTTAGAGGGTGCAGATTCAATCAACACTATCCCTTATATGGGTGCTATAGTTATTTTGATGAGTTTAGAAGTGGGAGCATGTATTTGTCCTTGTATTTCCCAACTGCAAAAATTGTGTTTTGAAGTTAGTGTTTTAAGATTTCAGTTACTTAGTTGTCGGATTTGTTGTGATTAGTTCATTTACTCGACTCTCCTCTTTCATTTGTACTCTTAAAAAAACATCCTTCGATTGGATTGAGATTGATTATCACAAAAACTTTTATCTGTTGCAAATAATATTCCAAACTGGATGGCTTCTTCCTGCACCTCCATCCTTCTTATGCCACCCCATACTAAATGTGAAAATATCTTTTTATCTTTTTGTGTCAATCTCATTCATAATCCAGAAGATGTTTTTGGATCCAAAAGTGTTATATAGATCTATAAAATTCGGAACTTTTTTTTTTATTTGAGATAAGCCGATGGATTATGTAATCTTAATCTTGATATATTTCGGATTACATAATCTGGAAGTTAATCTCATTCAAAAAATACTTATGGACTATGTAATCCATAAGTTAATCATGCATTTGAAAAAAACTTTCGATTACATAATGCGGAAGTTAATTTTATATTTAGAAAAGACTTTTGGATTATGTAATTCAGAAACTAATCACGCATATAAAAAAAAGTTTCTGAATTGTATAATCTGAAAGTTAATCTTATGTATAGAAAAAATTTTCGGATTATCGCAAAAAATTACATAATCCAGCTACTAATTAAAGTATAGAGGTGCAGGATGTAAATAAAACTGTGGCAAAATAGATTATTTCCTATATTTATTTTAGTTGTTATGAATATTTATAGTATTTGATAGAAGAATCTCTTTACTGTTGAGATAAATAATATTTGATTAAAATAGTGGTAATTATAGTTCATGTTAACTTATCATTTAATTAGGTTAATGCATGTTTTAATTAATATATTAAATCCATATTATTTTGTACGAATACCAATACATTCTGACCACTGGATCTGACGGTACAGAAACAATTACTTAATTTTGCACACTTTCCCAAAACAAAAATTAAATAATATTTTTCTCTTTCATTGACTTTACTTCTTATCATTTCATCAATACTATTACAATTTTTTTTTATTTTTTTTTTAATGTTTTCTGAATTCATAGATAAGAGGTTAAGTGGTGTCTCTCACAGTCTATATAATTTAATAAAAACCCCGTTTTAGTATTTCACAAAAGATTATACTTAAATATTTCTTTTAATGTGGGAATTAAAGAATATACATTTATAGGATAACATAAAAACCTATAATATTTTTTGAAAAAAAAGCATATTCAACCTAATATTTAAATGTAATCTTACTGTTTGAGAAAAACTTTAAAGCTTTTAATGCGAAAAATAAAGTTTTATTAGATAATATAATGAAATTTTTAGCCAAAAAAAAAAATTATTTAAAGAAATATATTGACTCCAAAGAACATTCCTTTCTTTCACTAATTTATCATAATCTATATGTAGGAGACCAACACCATAATTATTTTGAAAATTTTATTATGTATAAAAAAATTACAATTTTTTTGTTAAATATAATTATTACTAATCAAAAAATTATAAATATCATTTACTAATATTTTAAAACTTCGTCTTACACTAATTTAATTCGATATGATTCCATTTCATTAACCATTTTATGCCAATTCCTTGATTATATAAGGATTATTCTCATTATTAGATTTGAATTATTAGATTTCATTCCAACAAACTAAAAAAATCAATATATTATAAATCAAAACAATATAATAAAGAGGAAAGCAAGAAAGGATAATTAAAAATAAAATTCCTAAATAATTAATAAGAAAAAAATGTTAAAATCAATCAAAAAGATGTAATAAAAGATCAAATAAGCAAGTGGATTAAAAAAAATAGAAGAAGAAATAAGCTGAGAAAGTAAATAAAATAATGGCATTGAAAATGTGTGTTAGTAATAAATTAACCTGAAATTGAATAATAATTAATTAAATTGGTTTGACTTCAATATTTTTTTTCTGTTACCAATAACGGTTAGGTGATTTGAATTGAAATATTGCAAGAATCAATTAAAATATTTTCACATTAACTGTTTTATTTTTAAGTTTCAGCTATGTTTTGAAAACAAAATATAAAATAAGGTGCATATTTTAGGTATCAATTGGGTTTTAATAAAATATGTTTATTATCTCAAAATTAGTTTTTTTCATGAATCTAAATCATTTTTATTTATGATTCTTTTAAAAAATAATTATATATATAGCATGTAGCATAAATATGATACTTATAATCTTTAAAATCTCTTTTAAAAAATATTTGTTCATTATTTTGATAATTATAATAAAAATTTATACAATAAATTTTAATTTTTTTAAATTATATTATAATCGTGTTAAAAATATAAAAAATTTAATAAATATTTTTAAATCTAACATTTCATCCAATATGTATTAAAACTAAAATTGGACATACCATTTATATAAAACTTACTTTTAATATCAACACAAAATTAATTATTTTAAAATTAGTTTTGCAATAAGTAATAATAACAATATAAGAAATATTTGATAAATAGAATAGTGTAAGAAGTAGCATAAAAATTGGAAAAGGGAAATAAGAGAAAAGAAAGAAAGGGAAAGAAGACACATTCACTCCTAATACAACACGCAGCCATTGTTACCGAAGAAACCTAAATCTATTCAAAGCGTTGAATTTTCCAATCTTCCAACAAAGTAGCAAAATCTCTCTCTCTCTCTCTCTCACTGGCTTTGCATCAACGCTACTAGGGCTTCTTCTCTTTCAATTTCCCTAATATTTCTCCATTTTCTTCACTCCAATCATTCATATCACAATTGAATCCTTTCTCGCCCTCCACTGGATCCCATGTAAATTCTCCTGCAAACCGCATTTTTGTTTCTGGGTATTTTTATTTCCTTCTAATTTTGTTAAAAAAATCATTTTTTTTGTTTAACTCTTTTCTGGGTATGTATGTATGTATGTGTATATGGTTGTCACAGATGTGTTGAGGATAGGATCGTATTGGTGATAGTGAAAGGCATCATCATCAAGCATGGCATGGTTTAGAGCTGGAACAAGCATAGCAAAACAAGCGATCAGAAGAACCCTTTCGAAGGGTGGATCCACATATCTTGTATCAAGGGCAAGGGTCTTTCCATCATCGTCAACATCATCACATGGCAGAAGCTTCCACAGTACGGTTTTCAAATCAAGGGCACAAGCTGCACCTATTCCACGAGCGGTTCCTCTTTCCAAGTTGACTGATAGTTTCTTGGATGGCACAAGCAGTGTGTATTTGGAAGAGCTTCAGAGGGCTTGGGAGGCTGACCCCAGCAGTGTTGATGAGTCCTGGGATAATTTCTTCAGGAACTTTGTGGGGCAGTCCTCAACCTCGCCCGGGATTTCGGGTCAGACAATTCAAGAGAGTATGAGGTTGTTGTTGCTGGTGAGGGCATACCAGGTTAATGGCCACATGAAGGCCAACTTGGACCCCTTGAATCTGGAAGCAAGGGAAATCCCTGAGGATTTGGACCCTGCACTCTATGGCTTCTCTGAGGCTGATCTTGATAGGGAATTCTTCTTGGGGGTCTGGAGGATGGCTGGTTTCTTGTCCGAGAACCGCCCCGTGCAAACCCTTAGATCCATTTTGACAAGGCTTGAGCAAGCCTATTGTGGAAACATTGGATATGAGTATATGCACATTGCAGATCGTCATAAGTGTAATTGGCTTAGGGACAAGATTGAAACCCCCACCATTACACAGTATAATAGGGAGAGGCGCGAGGCTATCTTTGATAGGCTTGCTTGGAGTTCTTTGTTTGAGAACTTCTTGGCCACCAAGTGGACCTCTGCAAAGAGGTTTGGACTTGAGGGTGGAGAGACTCTTATTCCTGGAATGAAGGAAATGTTTGATAGAGCATCTGATCTTGGTGTTGAGAACATAGTTATAGGTATGGCACATAGGGGGAGGCTGAATGTTTTGGGAAATGTGGTTAGGAAGCCGCTGAGACAGATTTTCTGCGAGTTTAGCAGTGGGCTTCAGCCTGAGGATGAACTTGGACTCTACACTGGAACTGGTGATGTTAAGTATCACTTGGGAACGTCATACGATCGGCCTACTCGGGGTGGAAAGAGGATTCATTTGTCTTTGGTGGCAAATCCTAGTCACTTGGAAGCTGTCAATCCAGTTGTTGTTGGGAAAACTCGTGCCAAACAGTATTACTCAAATGATGTGGACAGAACCAAGAACATGGGTGTGTTGATTCATGGAGATGGAAGTTTTGCTGGACAGGGTGTGGTCTATGAAACTTTGCATTTAAGTGCTCTTCCAAATTACACCACTGGTGGGACTATTCACATTGTGTTTAACAACCAGGTTGCATTTACAACTGATCCAACATCTGGCAGGTCTTCACAGTATTGCACTGATGTTGCCAAGGCTTTGGATGCTCCCATCTTTCATGTGAATGGTGATGATGTGGAAGCAGTTGTTCATGCCTGTGAACTTGCTGCTGAGTGGCGCCAGACTTTCCACTCTGATGTGGTTGTCGACTTGGTGTGTTATCGTCGATTTGGCCACAATGAGATTGATGAACCATCATTCACTCAGCCTAAAATGTACAAGGTTCGCCCTTTTGTTTTGTTTTTCTTCTTTTTGTGTGCATATTGCTTTTAGACAATCTAATCAATTTTGAACTTTTTGGGGTTGATAGGTAATCCGAAACCATCCATCAACTCTTGAGATCTATGAGAAGAAACTTCTCGAATCAGGGGAGCTGTCACAAGAAGAAATTGATAAGATACACAAGAAGGTCACATCAATTCTAAATGAAGAATTTTTGTCTAGCAAAGAATACATTCCAAAAAGAAGAGATTGGCTTTCAGCATATTGGCTTGGTTTCAAGTCCCCTGAACAGCTTTCACGTATCCGAAACACTGGGTACACCAAATTTATATTCTTTATGTTCTAATATTTTTTATTTTTTAACAAAAATGCTGAAGTCTGTGGCCTGTCCCATGCAGTGTGAAACCAGAGATCTTGAAAAATGTTGGAAAAGCAATCACGACCATCCCTGAAAATTTCACACCTCATAAAGCTGTGAAGAGGATTTATGAACAACGAGCTCAAATGATTGAAACTGGGGAAGATATTGACTGGGGATGTGCAGAGGCACTTGCTTTTGCCACCTTGCTTATTGAAGGCAACCATGTTCGATTAAGTGGTCAGGATGTTGAAAGAGGAACTTTTAGTCATAGGCATGCTGTGGTTCACGATCAGACAACAGGGGATAAATATTGCCCCCTTGACCATGTTACAATGAACCAAGATGAAGAGATGTTCACTGTTAGCAATAGGTAACATTTCTTCTATTTACATATAATTATCTTGCCTCTTTATGCTTTTTACTTCTACCTTAGTCATTCATGAAGCTTAAGCTTCTCAATTTTGGATTTATACGTTACTGTTAATTTGGTAATGAACGTATGTTATGGCTGTTTTAGACTTTGAAATCTATCTTTGTTGTGCCTTATTGACCCGCCTCCAAATGTGTTTCATTGATTGATCCTAGTCACTGAATTGTAGTTTGAACTCATTAATAAAAAGGTGATGTAGAAAATGTGGTTGCATTTCATATGTTGTATTCACTAAATTGGAATAATAAGGCGATCAATCATTTAGGAATGTCGTATGGATCACACAATAATGATTTACAAATGACATTTGCTATCTTGTTAATTATAAATAATTGAAAAGGCCAGATCAGTTCACGTATAAAATTCCTTAAAGGTTACATTTGATATGGAACTTTTTGTAAACCATCAGCAATTTTTTGTTGGACTTTGTTTCGTTGCTAATATACTTAGTTTTGTAGCCTCTGATGTGCTTTATATTCATGACTTTGTTTTTCAATTGTTAAACACTTCTTATGCCTTCTTCTATGTTTAAAGATTGCATCTTAAAATATTATAAAAATGGCAGTGTAATCCACTTGATACAGTAAAACCTTGTTAAGAGTTACAAACAGAGAAAAAAATGCTTGTTATTTATATTTAACCCATGATTTATAATTTTCAGTTTTTGGTTATTATCTAAGAATTTTTTTTTAAATAATATGCAGCTCACTTTCTGAGTTTGGTGTTCTTGGGTTTGAATTGGGTTACTCGATGGAAAATCCCAATTCATTGATAATTTGGGAGGCTCAATTTGGTGACTTTGCTAATGGTGCCCATGTGATATTTGATAATTTCTTGGCTTCTGGTGAGGCTAAGTGGCTCCGTCAGACTGGCCTTGTTGTGTTACTTCCTCATGGTTATGACGGCCAGGGCCCAGAGCATTCAAGTGCAAGATTGGAACGCTTTCTTCAGGTTCTTTTTGTGAATCTATGTTCTAATTCATTTTATTATGAGAATACTTTTGAGCTTTTGTCCCATCTTCTTGAATGTGAATCTGCTTGCCAACTTTGGCTATTGTTTACCCTGCACGCAAATGTGTTGGATATTTTGGTTGATGAGATTGATGACACACATAATGGTGGTTCTAGTGCAACCTATTATTTATATGGTGTGCTTTGAGATTGATAATGTCAACTTGAAGTAAGTGGCACTGTGATATAAACATTTTTGTGTGTTTAAGATTCAATTGCAAGGTATGAGACTTAAGTTTCATATTGAAGGTATGGGATTCTAGTTTTGTTGACAAGTCCTTGGGCTTTCCAACTATAATGACCAATTTTTGTGGTGTGGTTCTCCCAAGGTTCTTATCAGTATGCATCTTCTTATTGTTTCATGTTGACACTATAAATACTGATTGTGCATAGTTACAGTAGTATGGGAGGGATACTTTGGTTTGAGAAAGAAAATGGAAAAAATATGAAAGAAAGCGGAGAAAATATGTATATTATTTATTCTGTGCGAAATATGAAAGAAAGTGGAGAAAAAAAGGTAAATTTCTCTCATTTGTTTGGTTGCAAAAAAAAAAGAAAAAAGAAATTATGCATTGAAAATATATTTTATACAAATAATGTTAATAGGAAACAAAAAGTGGAGAAAGGTGAGTATGGAAATAGAAACTTGGAACTCCCTACTTTCTTAGGAACCTCCTATAAACCAAACAGATTGATGAGAAAACTCTCCTCATTTTGCCTTTCTATTAACACTCAAACTAAAACCAGCCTTCTGGGCTGTAATAACGAAGGGAAAACTAAAAAAGGAGATATATTTTTGTGAAATTTAGATTGTTCTGTAAACAAGCAATTAACATAAACAATGCTATCTTGGTTTGCCTATTTCTGAACTGCTTTTTAGACTTGTTGTATGTGCTCCATCTTCCTATTTTATCTTGTCATTGAAATAACAATGTTCACTAATTTCATGGCAGATGGCTGATGACAACCCTCATGTTATCCCTGAGATGGATCCAACTCTTCGGAAACAGATTCAAGAGTGTAATTTGCAGATTGTGAATGTCACAACTCCTGCTAATTTTTTCCATGTTCTAAGGAGGCAGGTTGGTACAATAAATTGCTTTTTTTTTGGTAATGAATAGGACTAAAGCTCAAAAATGTAAGGTTGCATTGGTTGTGCTGTGGGGAGTGATTGATATTCATATTAGACTCCCAACAACTACTGCCAAGCCAGTAATATCCAAATCATCATCTAACTCGATAATATGGTTATTTATGAGTAAATGAAATGACACCTGACTTATTGCTAGTTTAGGCATGTACTTAGTACTCTTTAATGTGCCTTAGATTTGACTGCTCAGCCTGCTCCTCATCTGTCTCCTATTCTTTTGAACTTCCATCCGGTCATCATGATCTCTTTCATCACCTAAAACTTCATATGAATAAGTCTTTCTTGAGTGTCCTTTGGCGTCTTCCATTGGTCCCTCCAACCACACCATTGGGACAGAGGTGATCATTGACTTTGACCTTCATGCTCAAGCCATCTGATCTGCTTCCTGTGTTGAGAGCTCATGATTTTTCATGATAGGGAGAGCTTTGTTGTCCTCTTATTTTGTAACAATTATTTGATTTAATGGTCTCATCATCACTGAAAGTTATGTTCCTTGTTTTCTCATAATCTGCTGCTTTTGTTGTTGCAGGTACATAGAGAATTCCGTAAACCTCTCATTGTAATGTCCCCCAAGAACCTGCTTCGTAGTAAGGTTTGTAGATCAAATTTATCTGAGTTTGATGACGTCCAAGGCCACCCAGGTTTTGACAAACAGGGAACAAGATTTAAACGTCTCATAAAAGACCAAAACTTCCTCTCAGATGTTGAGGAGGGTGTTAGGAGATTAGTTCTTTGCTCTGGAAAGGTATGTGGTACTCGTCCGAAAACCGTTTTTATTATGAACTTAAATGGTTTTTATGCTCTTTCATCTGATGGATTTTATTAAAACCATATTTAAGTTGTACTTCAATTACATTCAAAAGGGTCTGGGATATCCGTTGTTTTTTAAATATGCTGTTTGAAATTATAAAGTGAACTATCTCTTGCAGGTTTACTATGAACTTGATGAACACCGAACTAAGGGTGACACAAAGGATGTTGCAATATGTAGGGTGGAACAACTTTGTCCTTTCCCTTACGACCTTGTCCAACGAGAGCTTAAACGATATCCAAGTATGTAATTGAAGAAGTAGAAAATGTTCCTTCAAATTCTGTTTTTTTTTCTCATATTGAAGGCCTGAATGGGGGTATACTTTTGTATTTTGTCTGGGACCTAATTTTGTTGCTTGTCCTTCTTCTAGTCACTGTTTAAATTTCCAAACTTTATTGACAGTAGAATCTTTACTCTTTACTAAATAGTTTCACTCACAGGTAGATAGATAATTTTACATTTTGCTGTTCAGTAGGCCTAATCTTGCAATAGTGAATATATCTGTTTTTCCACCTTTTTAAAAAGATTTTATTGTTAGATTTATGTTATCTGTGAATAAATCTTATATTCTATTTTTGATTCTTATATAGATGCTGAGGTTGTTTGGTGTCAAGAAGAGCCAATGAACATGGGTGGATACTCTTACATTTTGCCCCGACTTGTATCTTCAATGAAAGCTGTGAACAGAGGAGGTTATGATGATGTGAAATATGTCGGCCGTGCTCCATCTGCCGCCACGGCCACCGGTTTCCTCAAGGTTCACCAGAAGGAGCAGACTGAGATTGCTCAGAAATCCCTTCAACAGGAATCAATAGATTTCCCTTACTGAAAAAATCTTTGCACATGATGATGCATCCATCTTTTATCAAGTGATAATAATGCATGTGGTTTACTTTATCCCACATAAGGAGCTATAAGGTGGAAGGAAGGTGACTTCATACATTTGCTTGAGTCTTTTTGACCTTTTATGTTTTTTGGTTCCTTACAAAATGTCAGTAAGCTAAATTTCAACATAAGCATGCCGAAAGATTTTTATTTTATTGACGCAAAGGTGGTTTTGCCTTGGTGGTTGTATTGAGGCTTTGATATTTATACCTTTTGTTATACTGTAATTTGGAAACTGATCTTCAATAATTTTTTGACAATGTAATTTCATTTTCCAGAGGCATGCATGCCTTAGCAGTATAGCCTCGGGATTTTGATTAACACTTCTTCAAATAAGTTTTCCCCTTCTCTTTATAACTTAAATTCAAAATCAACTTTGATGTGATCCTTGAATCAATTTGAGTTCACCTTCTATGTCTCTTTGTGTGATAATCTACTCTTGATCAAAGTTTTGTGTTTATTGTATTTTGCTAGTAAGTTGGATAACGTTGGTTTCCAATTCAACCATTGGGGGATCTGCAACAATTTATTAGAACAATCTTAGAAGGTTTATATGCTACAACCAAGTTTGACTTTTGCTCTCTTACCAAAAGATTGTTTTATTTTTATTTTTTCTGGTCAAACACGGGCAGCTAAGTAGCTCCTTTATGTATCATTTTGGAATTGGAATTGTGATATTGCAGCTTCCCTACTCTAAGGTGCATCTACCAAGCGTTGTTGAGGTTCTTCAATTAAAAAAAAAACTATAATTCAGAAAATATAAGGGATGGAAAATCGTGGCAAAATGACCAAATAATATAGTAAAATCTTTCATGTAATGCTATATAAATCTTATCTCTCTGACAAGACATTAAATAAAGCTTATCTAACATGTATCGAGAAACAAATATACAATTTGAATGACTTTATTCATTTTTTTACATGACCTGCAATATAACATGATAAACGATAGAAAAAATTTCAGGCCATTTTTGGAAATGAAGGTTGATACTGTGATGACATGTGGTTTGAGCCGTCGTTCATAATGTTGACAATTATTAAAATAGATGTTACTTTCATCAAGTAAAAAGGTGTAAATCACTGGTAGTCCAAAACTGGACTAGTAAAACCAGAACTGAGGTTGGAGACCATGATTGTGTGCTACACAAGTGAAGATTAAGGAGTGTCATCTCAGTACTCGAAAGTGCATAACACTAAACATAAGTTGATTTTATCACTTAAATGACTTGTTTTTAATTTTAGACTTATAAGTTGATGATTGCATCCCCTTCTCAAATATCTAAAAAAAAACATCTCCGTTTTAGAAACTAATGTATCAACATTTTATATTTTCGTGAACTAAAATGATGTACGCTAGATGCATATACAAAAGCGAAAATTATAGAATACTGCAAGAAATTGTGAAAGCTCACAATGCCAGACATAAACATACATACAACTGATTGTCAAATTTGCACACGTAACAGGAATATACACTCTCCTCTCTCCCATGTAATAACCTCTGTTCAACTTCATACATAGTATAGATGGGATGGTTACCACCCACAAAATTGACATGACAACCCTAATACTGGATGGAATCTCTTAAAAGATTCACTAAGGAAGATGGTTTGCAAGGAATTTAACAAAGGTGACAAGACATCAGCAAATTGTGATGGAAAGAATGACACTGAACCACGAAAAGACATCTTCATTCATAAACAAAACAATCAAGTTCCTACAAGAAGCATCAGCTAAAACTTGCCAATTTTAAAAAGTCTTCTAAACTATAAAGCTGCCAATCACTCACTATGAACAGATTACATATCTACCACAGTTCTGAACTTTCAAGAAGAAAATTGAACTCAAGACGGAATTATCACTTCATCCTTTCCGTAAATACGTTGAAGCTCCCGAGTAGCAGCTTGGTATGATGCTGATAAGGGGGGAAACAGATTAGAAGTAGAAAGATTGAGGAATTTGTGTTGCATATATCTGAGCATATGGATAATTGAAGCACAGTCATGGTCATCCAGGTGTTCTTAACAATAACTAGGCAAACTGAAAACTCTTGTTACCTTTCCATATTCGAAAGTTCTTTTGGTTGATGGTAGAGCCAGTCACATTTTGAATTGCATCAAAAAGCATCTCCTGAGGAGTGTTTTTCAGCTCTTGAACAACAGCATATATAGTTTTTCCATTCTCAAAGTATATGTGATTATTGGGGTGTTTTGTCTTGGCACCAGCATGACGCTCAAACTCATATGCATTAAGAGCCTTCATGATAAAATTTAACATATGAGCACAATCACTTCGGTTATGCAGATTATCAGAACGTAAGTGATTTGAAATGCGAACCTTTGACTGCTTGCAGTCGTCACATGAACACAAATACCCTGTTCCTTTTATGATTCCTTTAAGACTTTTCTGCCACGCATTTTCTTGAAAATGTTATATAAGTAATATAAAGTACAAAAACTGAAATGAAGTTAGATAAAATTAAAATAGACTTTACCTCCCGTGACCATGAAACATATTTCACCTGAACACCATCAAAAATACCGGTTGACAGTAAACTTTTGACATTTGAAGGGAAGTTGTTCGTAGGAGCCTTCTTGGTTGTTGTCTTAGGCTCTTTGTTCTTAACAACAGTATCATTTTTAGTATTGAGCTTTGGAATGCTATTTACAAGTGATTCAGTGTTTGTTTCACTCAAATCATTCTGACTATCCAAACCTTGAGCTGAGTTCTGGTTTCCTATCAACAGATCATAGCCACTAATGATTCCACCAGAGGGATTTGCTTCAGGGTCATCATGAAAACCTCCAAAAGATATGGTACTGCTCTGACCCTTATGGTGATTTTGACCCACAGGTAAAGAACTAGAATCTCCTCTGTCATATGATGGAACTGTTGATGCAATATTTGAATCCACCTTATCATATGTTGGACCCATTGATATTAAATGATCGGTACCCTTGTCATAAGGAGCAACAGTAATGAAATTCTCTCCTGATTTACCAAAGGTTGGGCCAATTGATATAAAGCTCTCATGCCCCTTGGAATATGAGGTGCCCAGAGATATTAAATTCCCATCTTCTTTCTCATATGATTGACCCATTGATATGAAATTCCCATCTCCCTTGTCAAAGGGCTGACCCATTGATAAGATACTTTCATCTCCCTTGCCATAATTGTGGCCCATCAACATAAATCCCCCATCTCCTTTATTGAAGTTGTGAGCCACTGAAAGAAGATTGTCATCAGTCTTACTACTTATTCTAGACCCCATACTAATGGTGTTTTCATTTCTATGGTTATAAGTAGGACCCAACGAAATATTGCCATCATTCTTGTTGTAGCCAGCACCTACTGAAATTGTACTATTATCTTCCCTGCTATAGGTGTGGCCCATGGCTGCAGAAGGCATGCAATTGTCAGAATCTCTAACTTGATTAACTTTAACTTTTCTGATGCCACCAAAATTGAGACATGATGACGGGTCTGCAATGGAATGAGATATTGACAATCCCACCGAAGGATCATTACCATATTGGTGCTCAAAATCCTTCCTTCCCATGTTCATATTTCCACTAACAATAGATGGCACATTCTTATCAACCAAATTCACAGTCCTAGCAAGATCAGATCCAAAAAGTCGGTCAGAAAATTGACCCATGACAGAATGAAATCCTGAACTGGTGTCCCATTGGGAAACATTCACATGTGAAACTCCCGAAATTGGCCTACCACTAACATCTTCAACTGCTTGTTTCTTGTTGCTGACTATTTCAGGTTCACCTGTATCCATAAACCACTGATGACTACGCTTGGGTTCAATTCTGGAAGAATTTTCATATCCCACATTTTCTTCAGCCATGCAGCCAGCATCCCGTGGCATCCAAAAGCTTTTATGTTGGTAGGACTGCAGAATTCCACAGCTTAGAATGCTTATCTTATTTGAAAGAAATTGCAGTATTGAAAAAAATACAGAGTGTTGAAGAAACACAAGGCAAAGATCAGGGCAGAAATTTCTATTTAACTTTTAATATAGCATCTATGGTATCCCTAAAACAAATTCATCATCAAGATCATTCAAACAGAACACCAGATTGATTATCACAAACATAATACATTTTCACTATAGGAATTTTCTAAACACTAAGAAAATATAAAAAAAATCAAACACGCTACAACCTAAAAGCCTAAATATCACTGATCTTCCAGCTGAGAAACCTTATTATCGGATCATGGATGCAGAAAATGCTTTGCTGTTCAGGACCTCTACAAACAGTCATTCATATCCTTTCAACACAATTTTGAGCATTGCACCTTATGGACATGAGCTGCTACTTTTTCTTTGTTTATTCATTAATGAAAAATGTATTGATAGAGAAGATGTAAGATCCACCACTAAATGGGAATGTGTCTGGCCCAATGGAGTGGGAGGTACAAGAGTACAAGGGAGAAACAAATTCTGTATAATCCAAGACAGTTAGAGGAAAGAGAATTTGTTATGGGGAGGCAGCAGCAGCATACACATATACAATTTAGTGGAGAGTGGCCAATGGAGACATTTGGTTTTGTAAAGTTGAGGATTATAGATGAGGCTTGGGGTCTCTCAGCAAGAAGCAACAGTCCTCACGAGGACAGACCCTGTGGTTCTCAGTCCCTATGTAATTGCATATATTCATTTTTCTGTGATGATATTGACAATCCCTGAGTTTTGCTCCAATTTATATTTTATCATCTGGTTGTCTGACCATCATGATGCCATGAGGAGTCTCATGCAGAAGCACTGGAAAAAAGGACGGGTGAGATATGCAGCAAGCTGGGGCAGGCTCACTCCACAATATTAAAAATATAATCCGTACAGAATACTGGTCAGGGCAAATCTTTACGTGAATCATATTGAAGTGTCCGCTTTAAAGACAACAAAATAAAAACTTAATATAGCCACCTATTTTTACTGAAATATGCTTCTCTGTTATCATTATAAGCATTTCAAATGAAAAAACCTGAAAATATAACAATGAATATGTAAAGTATATTGGCAAGAAACACATCTAACAAGTAAACCGGTTGATATAAATAAGAGAAGCCAATAATAGAAACTAAAAATACAGACAATTTTACTGAAGCAACCATTTATTACTAATATGATGAACCTCATTCCATGTATGAGATCAGTAATTTATTAACCAAGAGATCTAATCATACAAATCAAACCACATTTTCATGTCATGTAACATAACTAAGTTAATTATCCTAAACATGCTTCAATTGATCAATATTTCCCAAAGTTATGTATAAACTGAATTTGGCTTAATTTTGTGACAATGAATTAAATGGAAAGACTGAAGCTTGGGCATTTCAATTATTAAATGCAAAAATATTTTGTGGATGGCTATTCTGTTTATAAATAAGAAACTTTGGGAAATATTGATCAATTGAAGCATGTTTAGGATAATTAACTTAGTTATTTTAAGTGACATTGAAATGTGATTTGAGTTGTATGATTAGATCTCTTGGTTAATAAATGACTGACCACTCTTCTGGTATTTGTGGTCATACATGGAATGAAGTTCATCATATCAGTAATATATGGTTGCATCAGTAAATTTGTTTGTATTTTAGTTTCGATTTCTCTTGATTAAATCAATCAGTTTACTTGTTAGATGCATTTCATGTCAATATACTTTATATATTCATTGTTATATTTACAGGTTTTTTCATTTGAAATGCTCATAAAGATAGCAGAGAAGCATAGCAATTTTTCTTTCAGAAAAACAAATTTGAGAGATAGCAGTGAAATAGCCACCAGGTGGGATAAGGTATCCCTCTAAACTGAAAAATAAAAGTCAAAAAACACAAAGTGGCTAAAACATGCAGCAAAGCCGCCCAGCAACAAGAACAATAAATAACTCATATGTACCAACATATTCACTTTCTTGTTAGAGCCCATTCTCTCATGAACAAATCACCACAAACAAATTTCAATCATCTTTCAATAGGTGCTATTACAATTATCCCCTGAAAACACTTGTTCCTAATCTTACATTTTCTGGTATGTTTACTTGTATATCTCATTGTTCTAATAATTAATTTTTGGCATGTGTTGAAACTTTCCACTACCCAAATTCACTAACAAAGTTTGAAGAGAGGTGTGGTGCATTTTCATATAGCAGCCCAAAGAGCCCACAATTACAGCCAAAATAGTGGTTGTACCAGTGGTATAGTGAGGCTCTCCAAAGATCCATTTTTGCCTTATAAGCAAGGTCAATTTTGGAGGCAAAGCTGAAATTTCCTCACCCTTTTTAAAATTTAAAAAATCCCTAATTGGATGTAGTTTTCTGTACCTTTATCTTCGAACCCTCAACCTTTCTATTATTTTTTTCTGAGCAACACCCATTTTCATTTTTATTTAATATTAAAGACGTCATGTATTTGAAATATGAATGTCATTTGAATTGTTTGTTTCCTTGACATTTATTGTTATTTACTTGGATGTTCTGCGTAAAATCTATGACCTTTTATGGTTAATTGCAAATTTGTCAGTGTTATCAAATTTAATTAAGATTAAAATATTTTAAGTAATTCATTCGGTTTGGGTTGGTTAGGTTCTTACCAAAGTTGTTAAGAACCCTAACCAAATCTCCGTGTTTGCATTTGTTGAAATTGAGGTTCCGGGTCAAATAATAAAAAATAAGAATCCTCAATGAAAGAAGGCAGTATGTGACGTAATAAAAGAGTAAAAGGATTCAGGAGTTGGTATCAATGGCATTCAAGAGAGAGAGGTCAGATTTGGTTTTACCCTTTTAGGTGTTTAGGACTTTGTGTTAAGGGAACAGGGATTGGATAGAGATTTTAAGCTGGTGGTAAGCAGATGCTGTGACAGTAGAGAAGGGAATTGACAGTGGATTTATGATAGTATATCACGTTTGGTTTGGATTGGTTATTTAAAAAAATTAAATTCTTCGACCCAAGAAGCAAACCAAACCAATTTCTTGCTATTGGTTTGGTTTGATTGGGTTCATGGGTTAATTCAGAACCATGGTCACCCCTTATAATGACACCTTGCACTATAAAACACTAGATAGAAACATTATCAAAATGACATCTGGAATTCATCAAACAGATTGCACAAAATGTTGACATTTTACATTTATGCCGCAGTGTAAAACTTAAATGATGAGTTAATATAGTAACTGACTATTAGTGTGTATAGATACATTCAAAATATCTGGTTTCAGCAGCAACAATTGTTTTGCTTTCACCATGAAATTGAAATTGACTTCCCTCAACTCACCAGATAAGCTATAATACTGAGGCTAAGTTCTTTATTCTGATAACAACGCCATGTTAACAATTGTATGAGTCATTAAAACTCAGTTTCATAGGAGTATCTTATAAGATCCCCGCTACTAAATCAACCCCGATAACAATTTGAGTAAACCAATAAATCAAGTGCATAAAATTCCAAAAGGAATACATAAATTTCAAGTATCTTTACATAATTTAAAGAAAACACAGCAAGAGTGTATACAAACAATCATGCAAAACCAGACAACCGCAAAAACACATAATCAGACCCCGTTTTTACATGCAAACAGTCTATCAGAATCTTGAACCTACCATTTCTCTCCTTGATGTTTCAAAAAAAGTATAATCCGACTCAACAATTCACGGTGTCACCACTCAGTGAGTAATGCAAATCACCACGTCCAATACAGCGACGCACCATAAAACCCTGTGAACTCGATCAACTGCATCACAAAAATCAAAAAGAGGATCAACTCATCAAATCGAAATCTACTATGTTGATCCAACTAATATATGCAAAATAAAATAAAATCAGCAAAAATAAAAAACCTAAAATGAGAAAACGGATTGAATCTGCTATCGCTAGGGTTTATGGAAGAGGTTTTGAAAACGGAAACAGAACCTCCATAGACTTATCTTACGGTGCTGGTGCTTCTCCGTTGATAGCTATAACGCTTCGTTTCACTTCGAAACGAAGTGTTTTTTGGGATTTAGGAATAATGAGGTTTAGAGAATGTGAGAGGGTGGATCAGAGATATAGTGCGGGAATATGTAGGGTTGCCCAATTCATCATGTTATATCTGCCCTACACGTGTGTACCTGTGATGTTTCCATCTTTGGAGAATCTGAACTGTGCTGAGTTGCTCGAAGGCATGAATACTCTGCAGAGAGTGCAGAGATAACTGATCAGGTAGTGTCTGATTCTGCCACGTGGAGCTTGTTTGTAGGTTGGATGTTTGTGTCAAATTCTCGTGCTAGTGACGTGGCATTGTGTGATTGGCACATCCTGAAGGAACACATGCACCCGTGAAAATTTCTCATTTGAGTCCTGAAATTGAAGTGTGAGAGTAGTCATGTAGCACAAATTCCAACATCAGGAAACTGATACGTCTGTCTTATAATCTTTACGAAGTATAATACTACCTGTAGAATTATAAATTATAATAAAAATTATTTTATTTTTAATAGAAAAATATTTTTTATAATTAATTCAAAAGAATTTTTTTTAAATTGTGTTAGAATTATAAAAAATTTAATAAATATTTTTTGAATTTGATACTTTATCAATACATATCCGTATTGTACTAGTGTCACTGATTATGTCCGTAGGTATGTCCGAGTCTCATAGATAAGTGTTTTATTTTAATTTTTATAAAAGAGTCAATATTTTAGGTTTAGTGATTGAAAATTAAATGTTTAATAAATAAAATAAATATTTCTCAAGTAGGATTTTATATTAATATTTAATTATAATTATTATTGGTATAAGTATAAAATTTATTATAAAAACTAATAATTGTTATATAATATATAAAATGTTTTGTCATGTTGAAAATATGATACAATGAAGGTTTATGTATTATATCATTAATTTATAATGAAATGTGTAAGGTTAACGGTGAGATCATTTATTGAGTAATTGAGTAAAATTAATGTAGTTTTAGTTTCAAATAATATGTGTGTTTTACATAAACAAATATAAAGAAATATTAAAAAAATAAAAATAATAATACGTATTAATGTCAATAAAGCATAAGTGATAATATTTATAATTATTTTTTCTCAATGAAAAATTTATAAATAATAATTGTACATAGTTAAAGTTAAAGTTACAATCAATTGAAAAGGTATAAACTAAGTCAAATGACAAGAATTTACTCAGCACTCTTGTGTTTGGTTGATAAATATTTGAAATGATAACAAATTCTATCTGAAATGAATTTTAAATTATTCATTAGACTCTAAACCTAATTCAACTATATAAAACCAATTTATAAAATAATGTTTGCATTCATTTATATATTATGAAATGTTTTAATCTTTATTCCATATATAGATCTCCAATATGATTAACGATGAATCAGGATATTTATAGAACAATATTATAAATAAATAACTGAGATAAAACAAAGAAGAAAAAAGAAAGACAAATAATTGAGATAAAACAAAGGAGAAAAAAAAGAGACAAAAGAGATGAGAAATAATATTTCTTTTATTCTCTTTTTCTTACTTAAATCAAGGTAAAGAATCTGATTTGTACAAACATTATACTCATTCAAAGTCTAGTTAAAGAGATATAATGTAAAATAAGAATCAATAAAGACTATAATAGAAAAAGACAAATCGAAGATCAGACATAAATACAAAGAAATAACTAAGAATTAGAAAAGACAAAATTAATATTAACTTCCTCTTATAAACATTGTATCTGTGTTCTTTTTATAAACAATGTAATAAAATTTCTCATTTGTCCATTAACATGGACCTGGTCATAATTTGTTAGAACACTATTGAGTTGACAAAGATAGGGAAAACAAAGGTATAAAGTTGAAAATGAAAGATTAGAAAAGTTGTGTGAAAAGGTGTAGAAAATTGAGAGAAAAAAGAGGTAGAATAGTTGAAGAGATGAAGTATGGGTGACAGAGAATAAGGTATAAATTGGTGAATGAATATAGTTGGAAGTTGAAAGATTAAGGAAACAAATTGTGATCCAAATCCAAAGAACCTAATGGATTAGGATGAATGAGGCCCATTGACTTGTGTGGTCAAGATCATACTTTGGTCAATTAACAGTGTTAATAACAAATGGGAAACAACCCTAATTCCAACATTTTTTCCTACACCTTATCTTCTTACCAACAATTTATAGTTCTAATTCTACAAATGCACATTAATTCATAAAACTTTAATAAAATTATATATTAAACTTTATATGATTATAATTAGTAACTTTGTCATATTGTCTTGTTTTCTTTACTACAGTATTATACAATTATTTTTATATTTTTAATATTTTTTTACAATACTTTTTGTATAGCTTTCATTGTCATTATAATTTATATTTTTAATATTTTTTCTTTTTTAAGTAGTTTTGTTTGTGTTGATCTAACCATTTAAGTTGTTTTTCAATATTTTTCATTGTGTTCTAAAATAAAATATTTTTTGTTCAATTAAGTTATGCATGGATCATGACATTTTTCTTTGTGCAACTTCTTCTTCTATTAACAACTTTTTTAGTATTTTTTATTTATTTTTCATTACACCAATATTAATTTTTTTTTACTAACAACTAACTCTACTAAGATATTAAGGCAAAGATTAATGAGATGCTTGTTATCTTAAATAATTTTTCTCCTTCTTAATTGATGTTTTATAATTCAACTTATGTAAGAAATTGTGTTTAATATCATCATTGGGAGAAGTTTGTATACCATTATCATTAATAAAAAAAAAAGTTTTGAGACCATTAAGAATAGATATGAAGAAAAATAATTTATTCATTAAGGAGAGCGTTTATTATTTTTATTATTTTCCTTTATGATCTTTATTACTTTCCTCCATAATTCATTGAGGAGAGTGTTTAGAATTTGTTATTTGTTTTTTTTTCATGTAATGTTATTAATTTATCTTTTGTATTCTATCCTACTACAATGTAACAACTAAATAAACTCTTTCACTTAAAAATAGATAAACTTTATTAATATTATTTATGTTTTTAAAGCACATGCACATATAAGCTTAATTCTAAAATGTGTTGAACGTTATACACTCCTTTCTTCTAAAAGAAAAAACATGTCAATGGTTTTTTTTTTTTTAAAAGAAAGAAAAATAGTCCACGTTACACATGTATAACATCCATTAATATAGATATTTTGTGTTTAGTATTTTTATTAAATTAATATAGATATAGTATCTTTATACTAATTTTTAATAATAAATATATATAGTATTTTTTAACAAATTTGTGTGAGTAAATTAAAAATTAATAATGTACTTAAAAAGTGATGTTGATATTTTTTTTAATTATATATATATATATCAAATTTATATTTTATTATTAATTTTTTTAAGAAACCAAATTCATGGTTAACTATTATGTTGAATATGTAAATGGTATGACATTTATAAATTTATCATATTGCATGACATTTATAAATTACATGACAATTTAATATATAACTATTATATTAGGTTGGCTATGTTTTTCATAATATATCACTTAGATGTGTCTTATTCATATTTATTTAATTAAATTTTAATATTAAATATAATATATATAATGAAAAATATAAAAATTTCTCCAAATTTTTCTATTAACATTTTTAAAAAATTAAAATTAGTCTCTTCATAAATTAAAATTAATTGTATATAGTAATTGATTAAAAATATATAGTATACTTTGCTTAAAAAACAATCATACTGAAAACATAACTTTTAAAGTATTGAGATTAAAAAGATTGATACTTTTTACAAATTGCAATATTGAAAAAAATATTGAGTGTTGAAGAACAAAAGACAACTTTCCAAAATCAAATGAGACCAAACATCTTGCCACCGAAGTTTGACATAAAGGTTTGGCTTTAGAGCATTGGGATGTGGGATGAGTAAGTATATTTACATCTTAAAATAAATTAACTTTCAATAAAATTACTGTATAATCTATTGAATTATTGACATGGGAAAATTTAAAAGCCATAAAAATCACTGTAATATGCTATAAACTTATAATTTATTACAAGTCAATAATTGACATTATTTGTGATAATCAAGTCACTTCTTCTATCTAAATTATTCTTTTTATGAAATAACTAAATGCATAAAGTTCTCATAACTCATGTAAAAATTAATATAGAAAACTTCTATAATTAATTGAATTTGTTTAAATAAAATTTTCTAAAAAACACTTTTAGAAGAAAAACATAAAATAAAATAACTCTGTTAATAAACTAATTTATAAAAAGAAATAGTATTAGCTTCTACAAACTCTAATCCTAAATTTATGTATAAGTTTATTGCAATTTATGAAAAAATAACAAATACCCTATACAGTAAAAATTGCTACAAAGACTGGTTTTATAATTTACAGTAAATATACATTCCAACTTCAAAATTAGAATATTATAACAACTAAATCAGTTAATATTATAGCTTAATATAGAACAAATTAGCTTAATTGCCAAAAAGTATTGGCTACAAGAATTTATAAACCACCACTCCATTAGAATTAAAACTTCTCAAATAAAGATCAATTTCAGGAAAATATACCTCTTAAACACATTTTTATTATAAATTTTTTAAATAAAGAGTGGCGAAAAAAACAAAAAGGAGAGACAAAACGGGATTTACAAATATGAAATAATTATTATGTCTTCATTTTTCGTTCAGTTTTTCAGTTTGATATATTAACTACATATAAATTTACGATAAAAAAAATAATTAAAATGAATAATTTCTTTTATATATAATTATATATAGGTATAGATAATTATAAAATTAGTTTTATACTCTGTTAAATAGTATTAAAATTAAAATGTATGTCTCAAATATTTTAAGGCGGCATATCTTTATTTGAAAATATATTATTTTCACTTAAAATAATAGGATTACTTAAACACATAAAAGTTTTCATACTTTTATTCCATTATAATTTTTCTATTTAATTTTGTGATAATCATATTAATGTTTTAGTAAAAAAATTAAAATAAATTCTGAATTTTGTAACTTTTAAATAAATAAGGGCTCAAACTCTCTCAATTGGCAATTAAATTAAATATTTAAAGATCATGTTTGTGTATATTCTTTATTAATGAAAAATTTCCCAAATAAATATGCTCTATAAGAGCCTTTTAATTTTTGATAAAAATATTTTGAAAAGAAACATATTTATAGGACATGATTGTGATTGGGTTTTCACATATTGCTAGCTTTAGAAGACTTTGACTCAAGTTTATATGATTCTCCTTTGGTTTGTAAAACATTTTCCTATTCTCTTGTGGTTTCATGGACTTATTCTCTTGTGGTTCCTTGGACTCCTTATAGTAGATGGAGAAATTTCAAAGTTTATAATATTTATAGGGAAATGAATCATTATGCAAATCTCTTAACTAACTTGGAAATTGAAAATAAACTTGATTTTCTTTGTCATTCTACCATGCCTCTTAAATTTTTTTCATAGTAGGTTTCAATTATATCTATAATTTTATATATTTTTTTATTAATTTTATTTATGTGATAATAGATGATAGTGAATTCTGAGATATCAAATTTCTGATTCATAATAATTCCTAACACTACAAGAAAATCATGAAATAAAAATCAATTTGTAGAAACGAAATAATTAGTTGCAATAGTAACTAAATTAGAGACCATTAATTTTAAAAACTAAAAAAAAAATTGGTTTCTAAATTAGTTTCTATTATTTTTTATTATTGTTAAATAATTTCTAAATTAGTATCTAATTAGCAACAAAATTTTTTGCTACCAAATTTAGAAACTAAATAATTGGTAGTTAAAATCTTAGTTGCTAATTAGATACCCATTTAAAAACTATTTAACAATAATAAAAAATAATATAAACTAATTTAGAAACTATTTTTTTTAGTTTCTATTTTAGTTTATATTGTAACTAATTATTTTGGTATCTAAAAATTGGTTTATATTTCATGATTTTCTGTAGTGTAGAATGAATTTCTTTATTAAAAAGAATAGGATAATATATATATTAAAATGCGAACACAGCTATTGACACTTGAATGTGAAAACTTACTTTAAATAGATTATTAAATAAAGAAAATATTGGTTTATATTAATATATTATTCTGGCTTCCGTACAAATTATTTTATTTATTTAGTTTAATATGAAGTTTATGTTGTGTATATGTTGAACGTGGAGCACGATTTCTAGATGTTTGGAATTCAGCGTTAACGTGCACTGTTGCTTCCTACTCTTCTCTGTTGCTTCCTTTTTCATACTTTTCCCCACACTTTGCCTCAAGAATTTTCCACCACAGTTTGAACAGTTTTAATAACAGTAGTGCCGCCCAAGGTCTCGTTTGGCTCAGCAAATCTGTCACGCTTACGCACCCGCACCAAACTCCTTTCACACCAAACAACCCCTTAGTAACAAACCCTAATCTTCTTACTTCACCACATCCCAATTAATTGCTTTGATTGCTGCACCACTCACACTTCCTTATTCCACAAGCTATCAAAGTCACAACACCAACATTATTCATGTCACACACAACACAAATGTTCAACACACATTAAAATAACAATAAATTTTTTCTATCTTCAACCATATGCTAAAATTTTATTGCTTAAAGTTATTTTCAGATCTTAATCCAAAAAAAAAGTCAACTATTGTTAGAGTAGTGTTCAACACTCTCAAGCTACCAAACCTAGAACAACCCTTTATAAATACCAAGCCCTTTTAGTCTCCTAGAGTTCCATTCCAATACCCTTTTCCCTTTTCATACATATTCCATTGAAACCAGGCCACCCCATTTCTCAAGTTTCTGTTTTTTCTGCGATCATGAAGAGAGAAAGAGAGGTTGACAGTGTAAGCATGGCGAATTGTTTGATGTTGCTCTCTCGTGGAGGTGAATTTGAGGCCTCATATTCAAGCTCTTCTTCCATGAGCAACCGTGTGTTTGAGTGCAAGACATGCAATAGACAGTTCCCTTCTTTTCAAGCACTTGGTGGGCACAGGGCTAGTCACAAGAAACCTAGGTTGATGGCAAGTGAAGGAGAATTGCTTCATGATTCACCTGCAAAGCCTAAGACTCATGAGTGTTCTATTTGTGGATTGGAGTTTGCTATAGGGCAAGCCTTGGGAGGGCACATGAGGAGACACAGAGTTGCAAATTTGAACAATTCCACCACCAGTAGTAGTGGTGGGAGCAGTGTTGATTCTTCAAGCAAGAACAACAAGAGAGTTTTGGTTTTGGATTTGAATTTGACACCCTTTGAGAATGATTTGGAGTTTTTGAAGATCAGAAAACCAACTACTTTGGTTGATTATTTGTATTAGTTCATCTGTTAATTATACTTAGGGAGGTGTAGTTGTGTATCATACATAGAGATGATGAATGTTTTGTTTTTTAATCTATGATCTATATACTTGTTTATCATACTGTATGAAAAAATTGTTCATTTATTGGGCACAATAATAAGAACCTGGTGAAGGATTATTTTGATTTTTTTTTTCAATTGAAGGTCTGGTTTTGATTTACTTCTAAATTCTTTGTTTATCTTTTATTCGTTTTAGTTTGGTGACGGAATTTATTTTTGACAGAGTTAATATTTTAAGTAGTTGTCTGAAAGATATTCTACTGTTAGATTATCATTGATTTCTTTGTATATTGGTTTGATCATTCTTAAAGTGATTCATATGTATATATTATTCATCGTGGATAAAAAACAAACTCCATATAGTGAGGTAGAAAAAATTTGCATTAGAAACATTTTGCAGCTTCTCTAATTTTATTTGAAGATTTCTAGAAATTTACTAAGGCAATTGAGATAATCAATGAATTGATATGATGAAAGATATTCTTTATACTCATAAATAGGGTTCATCTTCCTTAAGTTTGTCGATTTTGGTTTTAGTTTGTGAAATATCATTTTGTTATGAGTTATTTTGATATAGTAAAATTTTAAGAAGTATCAAATGTTTTTTAGAAAATATTTCGATAGTAAACTACCATTTTTTTTATCTCGATTTTAAAAATGATAATTATTAGAAAAATAAAACTATCGATGTAGAATACTTTATATGATTTTTTAAAAAAAATTCATGTAATTAAAGAATTATACCAAGAATTCGTATAATTTTCTAATTATGTTTTTATTTTACGTTTTAAAATAAAACTAATTCTAAATCCTCAGTATAAAAATTGCAAGCAAAACATAAATCTAATTTAAGCGATAAATGATAAATGATCTAAACATGTATTTGTTGATTTTTCTAAAACGTTTGGTACGAAGTTAAGCTCATTGAATTCAGTTACTTGCAAAATATTTAATCAACTTGTTTAAGGGAATTGTATTGTGTAGTTGTCTTAGTTATCAAATACTTAATTAAAAAATCTCTCAATAAGTGGAAAGCTAATCCAAATATTAATTCTAACAGTTGAAAAAAAATCTTATCTTAATTCCCAAATACTTATATATATAATTAACATTCTAAACAATAGAGATTATATAAATATACACATTATATTAAATTAATAAACTCCCGGTATGTATGTACCCAATTAATAGTTGCTGATAGGGTCACGGAGTTGGTCTTTAAATTTTAAGTCGTTTTTTAGCTAGTTGTGACAAGATAAACCTCGACGGGTACAAATATCTAAATTTCATATTTTTAGATACTTTTCCAGACCTATTGCTGATACTAAGTAGCAGCCAAAAATTTGTATCCATTTTTCATGATATTATGCATGGGTCAGATATATTATAGCGAATTCGTTAGATTCCATTGTGTCTTCCACAATGGAATCTGATAAGTGAGATTTCGGATAATTGTTTCCATAATCTTCTTCTGTCCGAAGAAATGACTCATCGAAATAATGAGTTATTATTGATATCGACACATCTGAGATCGCTAAATGTTCAGGAGTTCTTCTATTCAATCCTTTTCTTTCTTCTTGTTGCTAGATATCTCGTTCGTATACATCTTCTCTTTGTTTGACGATTTTTTTTTAGATGTATGTCTTGTTTGCTTTGTAAGAGGGTTGAACCACCTTTATTATATCTTTTGTTGATAAAAATATAAAATTAATTTGTTATTGTAGGTGTACATAAAGTGTAGAAGAAATTTGGAAATACGTAGTGGCGTGCAGTGGAAATACATTAATTTGCAGCTGCCATCTAGAAGTTGGAATTGATTATAGTTTAATGAATTTGTTTGATTCACACTATTGATTTTGATTTGAATACTTGTACAGGTGTTGGTAGATAGAGTTGGTTGAGTAAGCGTACAAGAGGAACACAAACGTTGGACCAAACACATAGTAAACCATGTGCTTCTTAAGTGCTTATTGGTCTCATAAGTGCTTCTTAAGTTGTCCAAATACTTTGACTTTTTGTGGATAATATTGACGATGGTGACAACTTTTGACACTGCTACAAGCTACACCAGTTACAGACACCACCAAGTAATAATCTGTAAATAATATGCAACTTTCTTTAATTTCCACCATACAAATCACAAACCTTGTTAACCTCAATGTAAAAGTTTTTTTAATTCGATTAGAGATAAAGACATTTCATAATGTATAAGTGGGTGCAAACTTTATTATAAAAGCTAATTTTATAAGGTTATTTTTTTCTCAACAATGAATAAATTAAATAATTTGAAATACTTTAGGAGTGTTTCAATCCTTATACAAAAAATTAAAACCACACTCATACCCATAATTATCTCATATTGCATCAAACTCAAAAAACAGCCGTTCGAAACTACACCAAACTCCTAAGAAATAGTCTTAGAGACAACTTAATATCAAGAAAAAACTTATAAGGTTGAGTTAGGTTTTTAAAGTGGTTGAAGATTCTTCATTGACTAAAAAAATTTTAGAGGCATGGATAACAGTTTTTGTACCATACGATTCCGAGAGGGTCTTGGTCAAGATCGTTGACTGAGTACCCCTCGGACATGGTCCATACATATATCTCTTAACACAAAAATGATTAATATAATCACTCTATGAAAATTCACCTAAAATCCAAAGTTAACCAAAAAATCTACTTTAATCTTAGTCCAATGTTCGAGATCCATTACAACCCTGTAAATAAGCACATTAAAAAACATTTATTACACTCAACTACCTCAAACCGATCACTAACTTAGACATCAGTGTACCTTTTATAGATACACCACCCAAAGACTGCACGACATTCCTAACCATAATCAACAACAGTTCAGTAAATTTAAGGGAGGATCGAAACTTTTTCAATCTGTAAGTACAATTTTTAATTATTTTGTAAGGTTTAACAATTTTTAATCATAGACTTTTGCAAAATGTTTAATCAAAATTCTGATTATGTTTTTGTTATAGTTAGTGATAGTTTAATAACGTTTTATGTGGAATTGGAAGGCAAAAAAGTGACGTATATAATGTGGTTGGGAAAGTTTACTTGGTTAATAAGAAAATGTAGAGTGTTTGGTTATGGTGGTGTGTAATTAAGAACAGTAGACTTTGGTGATCAGAGTCATCATCTTTATCGCCATCATCCATCACCTCATAGTAACTGTCAAACTTTCTCATTTCCAATTTCTAACTTCATCGTTTTGCTTAGTCAAGTCGCATTCCAGACTTTGATTCAGAAATTTAAGTAGCTACAGAAGTTTCATATTTTTACAAACCCTAGCAAATAATGACTGAGTGAAGAAAAAGGTTTTTCTTGGATGCTTCATTAAAAAAATGTTGATATTAAATGAGCACAATGTGTGGGAACTATTATATTAATTCCATAACTGCCTCAACATCATAGTCAAACACCAATTAAGAAATTGTGAGTCATTAATTATCTAACCGTGTCGGCTTGTTAAGATCTAGATCTTCCAATTAAAAAACTCATTCTCAACTTTTCTACCTCATCAACCACACGTTACTTTCATTAAATAATTCAGCTTAATTATTTTAAATCAATAATACCACTCATTCATCTAAATACTTAAAATTAGCATTTACATATGTCCCTTAGGCTTGAGGCCAATACTTGTAACTAGATGTATAATTGTAAATTTCTAATTTTTTTAAAGTCTTTTTCCTTTAATGCTAATGTTTGGTCGGTCGGTCAGAGTATTTGCAATTACACTTTAACGTTTAAGTTAGTGCTTTGATTTAGGTGTATTTTAGTGAAATATAAAAATGTACCTTACTCCTTTACAAAGAGCTCTATTTATAGTATTAGTTTATGGACCTTGACCCTGATGGGCTGAATCATCACTTACCAATGGTATTTGTAGTGGTTCCTTGATATCAGGAACGACGATGTGTATCTTTCCGTTATTCAGTTATTTCCTCATTCAATGTTATTTAATTGTTGCTGTTGTTGCTTGTTTACTTATTCTGTTATTTTATATTGTTTGACTCGGACGACCGGTCACTAAGGTTGAGGCAGGCTCGTCCGGTACCGACTAGTACAACATGAATCAAACACTCCTTAGTTTTGGTTTAGACTTTAATTTGATATGTTTGAATTTCGAAATTCAATTTTATATATTTTGAGGGAGATTTTTTTTAAGTTATGATTTAGGCTGCCTCAATTAAATTTAGTGTTTTATACATTTTTTAAATAAGTACAAGGTTTTATAATATTATGCATTAATAATAATATTTTATATACTGTATTTATAATGGTATTGTTTTTTTTATTTTAGGGTTAAATATGTTTATTGGTTTTGGTTATTAATCCAAACTTTAGACCATTCAAATACTTATAATATTGAAATTATTAGAATTAATTCTTTTGTATGTGAAATTGATTTAATTTGAGGTTTCACTTCAACAATTCATTGAAAGTAGTTACAGTGAAATTTGTTCAATTCGTTGTTGCGTTGATTGCAGACTAATATCCATTGTAACTACTTCCAATGGATTGTTGAAATGAAACCTCACCTCAAATTAATCAATTTCATATAAAAAAAAACCTATTATAATCATTTTTTTTACTACAAATATCTGAATGGTTTAAAGTTTGAAAAAAAATGAAAACCAATTTTGTATTACAGTACAAATACGAAAAACATGTTTAACTCTTAATTTTATAAATAAAAAATATTACAATAAAAGGATCAAATAATCCAATCTTATTCATATAGGTCTAAATAACTTTAGGTTTTAATGAATAATTGGACAAAAGTTTAAGTCAAACATGCATAAAGATAAACTCGTCCCATTCCTTCATCAATCACCCATAGTTTTTGGCTTGACTTGTGTGGATTATACAACATTGATCATGTAAGAAAAATGGTTGAAAAATGAAACACGAGATTAGGGTAAACTATTCCAATTCTTGAAATAGTGTGTATATATGTATCTAGTGTATAAGGAAGTGGTTGGCTTGCAAAAAACTGTGTTGGTCCACCTTGGATTAAGTAGTTTGGTCTAACTTTTGCTACTATGTACTAGTAAATCACCTAAAACAAATTATACTATAATAGGTTTCACACAAGCTACCACTAATATTAATCCTATGATGTCGTGTGTTGAAAAATACATGCATTTCTCAATGAAAATTCATTTTGTGCAAGCTGTTATTTACTTGACCCTTATCAGATCCACATGTGTGTTAAGGAAACGTATAAATCTTGGATGAACAAAAGAATTTTGCATCTTTATCTTCTTCCAATATTGTATTTCTGTGTTTTTTTTTATTGAGAATGAATATATTTAAAATATTTAGAGTGTTTAAGAAATATTTTAGCCCAATATATAGTAGAAATACCAATTTTGTCAATAGATCATTTTTAAAAATTAAAGAAAAGTTATATGAATGAATTGTTTTAAGAAAGATATGCATAATTTGTGTGCCTGTTAATGTGTGTCAAAGTTCAAATTAATGTAAAATGTAGAAAATTAAAATATATGATGGCATAAAAATAATACTACAACAAAATTATTAAATAAAAACTAATTTAAAATAAAAAAACAATTAGTTATTATATTGACTAAATTAGATATTATCTTAGAGAGTAATTAAATACCAATTTAAAAATTATTTATTAATAATAAAAACTAATTTAAATACCATTCATTTTTTTACTTTCTTAAATATTATATAATTTAATCAATATAACAATTTATTATTTTTTCTCTAAAATTAATTTTTGTTAATTATTTTATAGCACAGAATATGTGCAGTGGAAAAAGATAAATGTTTGATTTACTTTTAGCAATATCTTCAATATATTTATAAGTTTGAAGTATCATTACTATTATGTTTAGATTTTGAATTTAATGTATTATTTTTTATTTTTTTTATATAAGTTTATTTATGATTCATTAATACTAAAATTCCCAAATATCTTTCTTTAAAGAATCAACACTAATATCTTACTAACCTTGCTTTAAACCACTAAAAAATATATTTTTATATAAATAGAACTACACAACTTAAAAAATAAATTCTCTCATTTTTCTTATTGCGTGGCCTTTTTCCATCTTAACTAAATTAATTTTAGTTATGAAATTTATATTAATAAATTATAATTTTGTTATTAAATTATGTTAAAGTAAGAAAAAAAATATCTTAATATTACTATAGTTTAATTTCTTATTTAATACGACTCTTTTTTTTTTCAATTATAATAAACATAATCAATAAGTTGAAACATCTCATTATTCTATCAATGATTTTAAAGTTTCAAATTCATAATCTATTGTGTTCATTTTGAAATTTTCTTAAAAAAGTCAATAAGGATATTAAAGCTACTCAATGTTGATATATCTAATAATTATTTAGAAATATATGAAATTGTTTATACATCTAGTAATTAAAGACTTGCTTGGATAAGAAGAAATATAATAAAGAGGGGAAAAAAATGTAAAATAACAGCATATTTTCTTTTATTCTATTGAAAAAGTAAAAAATATTGACTTTTAAAAACAAAAAATAAGGAACATTCTTTTTTTTTTTCAATTCAAATTTCAATTGTTAGTCTCCTTCTTCATTTTTTTTTTCTCCACGTACCAACCCTACTATGATTATTATTCAATATTTGAAATTGCTCCCTTCTTTCGTACCTGAAAAAACGATAAATATGTTTATTTCATGTTTAATTATAAATTAAAAAAATATAAAAATATTATAATTGAACATATTCAGAAAACTTTTATATAAAAATAACATACTCAATAAGTAAATAATTATAGGTGATAAAGATGGAAACCTCTATTTGTGGTAGTTGATTATAAGGATATTGATAGGATAATTTGGGACTGCTGAATTATATTGTTTTTTTTTATGTATCATTGATAATTGGTTTGTTGATATGTAGAGTCGGATGAATTTCTATTGGTCCGGTGTTGAACATGATGATCTTGACCATTTTATGTATAAGGGTTGAGATATTTCTGAAGTGTCTCATTTTATTTTATTTATTTATTATTGATAGAAAACAATAAAAACCTGTATATATAAATAAAAATTATTTCCATCTAGCCTGTTCTTAAAATTCTTTATGAATAAATATAGTCTACTTATGTATCGTTTTTGTTAATATATGGATTTTGGTATAATCCTTCCATATTTTTGTATTTTTTTAATAATATTTTTTTAAGGTGATGTCAAATGATTGTTGTTATTTGAGGTGTTAGCCTAGCTGAGATATCAAGTTGCCACTACAAGAAAATTATGAAATAGAAACCAATTTTTAGATACCAAAATAATTAGTTGCAATAGTAACTAAATTAGAGACCATTTTAGAAACTAAAACAAAAGTTGGTTTCTATTACTGTTAAATAGTTTCTAAATTGGTATCTAATTAGCAACCAAGGTTTTAAAAACCAAATTTAGAAACTAAATAATTGGTAGTTTTACACAAATAAAAACTTTTATTTAGAAACAAATAAAAATAAATAAAAGTTCTTTTAAGTAAAAGTTGAATTTTATTTAGTCAAATATTGTGTGAATGCTTAATATTATATGCATGCATCTACAACCAAAGACCACGTGTTACTATTAGAATTAGGACAATGTATTCCCATTTTTGTCTTTTATATAAGTTTTTCATTTATTTATCGTATTCTTGTTTATTTAATTTCAATTGTTTTCCACAATTCAAGTTTTATATATTTTCTTTGAATCTCAATTTGAACACTGTAATTCTAAATCTATTTCTAATCTTTTTTAAGACTAATAACTTATTATTTGAATTACAAAATGAATAAAAAATTGAAAGCATTACCATAAGTGAAGGTCAAAGTGGTAAGTGTGGAGGCTTCAAACCTAATTAAATTATATACCTAAACCGTTTTGAATGAGAAAACAAAAACATGTTCATGAGATATATACTTCTAAATATGATGAGACAAAAAACAATAAGTTTCAAATAAAAAAGAAATTATACCAACATTTATTTTTTCAAATTACGTAAAAAAAAATTTCATATTTTACACAAAAGCATATTTTTTTTTCCAAATAATATTACATTTTACACCTATTTTACAATATGCATATATATCTTAAATTTTAAAAACATTATACTTGCACTCTTTTTAGTACAGTAGAAGATACTAGTGCAATAAGAAGAAGAAGAAAAAGATATAAGTGTATTTTTAATTTTTTTTTAAATATCATAATAACTAAATTATATATTATTTTAAAGACTGAAAAAATTATTAGTTTGTAAATTAGTTTTTATTATTAATAAATAGTATATAAACTGATATCTAATTAGCTACCAATTATTTAGATTCTAAATTTGGTAGAAAAACAATATTTCTTTTTTGTAATATGTAAATGTTATAATGGAGTTATTTTTATTTTTTTATATAGATCGAGTACTCTTATTATTCTCATTTATTATATTCTTTATTATATAAAAAAAAACTACTTTGACCACACCTATTTGAATGGCCATTGTTTTATAAATTGATTTTGATATATATCACATACCATTAATGTTGACTTTTATTAGTGTTTTCATGGTTATAGTTGTTGTTCACATTCAAATACAAGTTCATGTATAATTTTTTTTATAATCTTAAAGTGTGAAGAGACTAATTACATTTACAATGCTATTAACTATTCTTTGCTTGACAATTTTTTTACTTATTATGCTGATTTAACATCAATAATATACTATGTTTTTAATCTAAATTTTGACTGTTTTTATTTATTTTTTGGCAAATACAATTAACCTTGATGAAGATACAATTAGGTTAAAATATGTTCTATAGTTATATTAATCCAAAATTCACGATAGAGAAAATAATTTATACATTAACAATAAAAAATGCAATTATTATGTGCGGTAATTTTATATTTTTTTTATAATAACTGTTTTAAAAGTTATATTTGTATATTAAACATGGAAAAAAAACTTTAAAAAAATTAAAATAAATTAATTTTATCACTCACAAGTGAATTTTCGATAATTTAATTTACTTAAAATTTTATTACTCGCTTTTGTTATTGAGTTTGATTAGACATACACAGATTTTTTTTATTCTATTTTGATCCCATGGTTCTCTCTTCATGGATAAATCTCTATTTTATATCAATAATTATATTTTTAAAGTATTTATTTTCCTAACTCACAAATCATCCACTTCTATTATATCTTTTAATATATATTATCATGGTGCATTATTAAGACAATGAAGTTTGACCAAACTATACTTTTATGTAAAAAAAGAAACCCAACAAAATGAACAGAGAATTGGGCTTAGCTGCTTATGGGCTGAGTCCACATACACGAAGCAGAAGCCTCCAAGTTCAACACTGTTAAAAATAGGGGCTTTTACTTTATGTACCCCTACTATTATTAACTGCATCCCTACTAATAACATAAAAAGACTAAAATAACCTCTATTTACACCACAACTAAGAACACACGAAATAAATTTCAGAACAAAATTTTCAAAATATATGAAATGAGTTTTTTGAAATGATTTTTCTAGAATATTTTTTCTTACAACTCGTTATCTCTTTTTTTTCTTCCTTTATGATCTTTTTCCACCTCTATAAATTTTCATGTTCTAAAAAATGTCCTTATGTAATATTCTGGATTACGTAATCCGAAAGTTTTTTTTTCAAAATTTGTAATTAGTTTTTGGATTATATAATCCGAAAATATTTTTTCAAATACTTACATAATCCAAAAGTTACTCTATGGGAGTAACACAAAAAGAATAAAAAGATATTTTTCCGTTTTGTATGGGAGTGGAAGAAGAACATATGGAAATGCAGGAAGAAACAATCGAAGGAGAGATATTTTAGTTTTTTTATGTTAATAGTGGGGTGCAGTTAGTAATGATGTGATGGGGTGCAGGAAGCAAAAGCTACAAAGTGATAAGGGAACCCATTACAGATTGTCACATTATTATAGTAGTTTGGCCCTGGGAAACGTGGTTTGAAAACTAAAAACAAAAATCTCTAACATTTCTTACCCTCGGAACCATTTATGTAATAAAAAAAAGAAAGAAAGAAGAGTGCATGTTAAAGAAAAAATAGAAAAAAAAGTATTATGAAAGAATTAATATGCATTAGTAAAGATTTAAGTAAAACATTGGAAGTTAATAAGACAGATACGAAAATATATATAATTTATAAAATGTAGAATACGAAAATTATAAGTATCAGTATCTACGTATGTTAGGGTTTAGGGTTTAGGATTTAAGAGACGTATTTAACATCGTCATTTTTTATTTTTATTTTTTCTTTAAGAGACGTTTGAATATAATAGAGAAAGAAAAAGTATATATACTCTCATTAATCTATAATATGTGAAACTATATTATAACTAATGGAACAAAAATATCTGAGAAAAAAAAAACAGAATAGCTGACGCGAGACGAAGAAGATAAGGGTGTGGTTGTTAGAGAAAGAGTTGACTTTTGGAAAAGAATGCACGGCGTTGACCTCTGTGTTGGGATACAAAAGAGTGTAGTGCTCTGCAACAGTGTTTCGCAATCCAAATTGTTGCGTGGAGAGAAATGGCGGATACGATTGTGGTGTTCCTCATAGACAAATTGACGAGGCTGCTGGTGGAGGAAGCCAGGCTTCTCGCCGGCGTGCGCGACCGAGTCACGTTGTTGCAGAGCGAGCTCAGGTTCATGAACCTCTTCCTCAGAAACTCCCAAGGGAAGCGCAAAGAGCATGACATGGTCGGAGAACTCGTCAACCAGATCAGAGACGTCGCTCACGAAGCCGAAGACGTAATCGACACCTACGTCGCCGCCATCATCCAGCAGAGCTGGAGGAACGTGATCGGAAAAGTCGGTTTCCGCAGTGTAGACCACGCGCTCATGCTCCACCAGGTGGCCGTGAAGATCGACGGGATCAAGGCCAGAATCAAAGAGATCTTCGACAACAGCGAGAGATACGGTATTGAGGATGGAAGGAGGAGCAGCGAGGAGGAAGCGGAGCGGATTCGGAAGCAGCGGAGGGAGGTGGAGGAGGAAGAGGTGGTAGGGTTTGCGCACGACTCCAAGGTTGTGATCGAGAAACTGATGGTGTCCGATTCGCGCCTTAAAGTCGTTTCCATCGTTGGTATGGGTGGTTTGGGGAAAACCACGCTTGGTCGAAAGATATATAACTCTAACAGAGTGAAGAACACGTTTCCTTGCCGCGCATGGGGTTATGTCTCTAACGATTATCGACCCAGGGAGTTTTTCTTGAGCCTGCTCAAGTGTTTGCTGTCCACACCAAAGTACAACGGTTTGTTCAAGAAAAGAGAAGAGACGAGTGTGAGTGATGAAGAGCTGAAGATGAAGGTGCGAGAATGCTTGAATAGAAGCAGCAAGTACTTGGTGGTGGTGGACGATGTTTGGCAGAAACAGGTGTGGAATGAGGTGAAAGGGGCATTTCCCGATGACCACAATGGAAGCAGAGTGTTGATGACTACTCGTTGGGCTGAGGTGGCTTCTCACGCTGGCCCTGTTCCTCCCTACGCCCTTCCCTTCCTCACCAAAGAACAGAGCTGGGAGCTACTTTCCAAGAAGGTGTTCAGGGGAGAAGAATGTTCTTCTGATTTAGAGTCTCTGGGAAAATCGATCGCTGAAAGCTGTGATGGGTTGCCACTTGCCCTTATTGTGATGGCAGGGATTTTGGCTAACAAGAAGTCACCAAGGGATTGGTCTAGAATCAAGGACCATGTGAATTGGCATCTTGGGAGGGACAACACTCTCAAGGACATACTCAAACTCAGCTATGACTCTCTGCCCGTGAGGTTGAAGCCATGCTTTCTGTATTTTGGCATGTACCCTGAAGATTATAAGATCCCCGTGAAGCAGTTGATCCAGTTGTGGATATCCGAAGGGTTATTATCCCAAGAAACTTCTGGGGGCCAAGACACACCAGAGCCAGAATACATTGCGGAAGAGTACTTGGATGAGCTAGTGGATCGAAGCTTGATCCAAGTGGTTAGCAGAACCAATGACGGGGGAGTCAAAACATGTCGGATTCACGATCTTCTTCGCGACCTTTGCATAAGCGAGAGCAGGGAAGACAAGTTCTTCGAGGTTTGTGGAGAGATTGATGTTCAAAACCTCAATAGTTGTCCCCGTAAGTTGTCTCTGCAGGGTACTCTGTTTCATTTCTCTTCGAGTATGGAATCTGATTACCCCATCTCCGCGACGCGTTCCTTGTTGTGCTTTGGGCAAGAGGTGTACAAGGTTAAGCCAAACCACTGGAAATGGCTTCTCAAGAGCTTCAGGTTGGCTCGCGTGTTGGATTTGGGACGAATGAATGTTAACTCGATACCCACTGATTTGGAGAAGCTCATTCATTTAAGGTACTTGAGAATACAGTCTCATAATCTTGAAACTATTCCAGCTTCTATATGCAGATTGTGGAATCTAGAAACCTTGGATTTAAGAGGGTCACCCATAAAATCATTTTCTGGTGAACTGTGGCAACTCAAGCGACTAAGGCATCTTCTGATGTTTGGACCTGTGGGGCTCCCAGAAATGCTCTCAGAAAGTAAAACTGTGCCCAATCTTCAAACCCTCTCAACCGTGGCTCTTGATCCGCGCACAGCATCGTTGCTGGATAATCGTAGATTCCCAAGGATGACAAAATTGGGTATACATTGCGAAAGACGTGACAAGTGCAATGCCCGTATACAGTTGCAGAACCTCCACCGCCTGAGCCATCTCCGGAAGCTGAAAGTGATCGGAACTACTGAGATTCCACAAAATGCAAATGTGTTTCCGTCAAACATCACCAAGATATCCCTCACAAAGTTTGGTTTCTTCAACTCCACTGCCATGCATACGCTGGGAAAGCTTCCCAACCTTCAAGTTCTGAAATTGTCATCGCAGACAAATGATACTAGATTTGACCTGCACTGTGCCACGGGAGGGTTCCTTCAGCTTCAAGTGTTTGAAATGGTTGCGATCAAGGTCAAAATGTGGAGAGTAGACAGAGGTTCAATGCCTCGTGTTCGTCGTTTAGTCGTCAGAAGCTGCAAATCCTTGACTCAGCTTCCAAAAGAAATATGGTCTTTGACTACCTTGCGGGAAGTGCAGGTCTTGTGGCCCTGCACTGAATTGGCAAAAGGACTCCAAAATTTGGTGATTAACAATGCGTGTAAGCTCGTCGTCTATCCTCTCTCGCCAAATGATGAATCAGATTTTCCCTAAATAAATGGCTAATTAGTTAAAATACGTTTCATTTTTTTTCCTTGCTTCATAGAAAAATGCATTATATTGTCACTTTGGTCCTAACTATATGACTGCAGAATTGGATGTAAATGAACATAAGATAAGTTGAGCAGTTCATAGCTTTCTTATCTGAAACTGAAGGCCCACTTATTCACAGGTGAGTCCTTTTTCCTCATTGTCTTTGTCATATTTAAAGCTTCATTCCATGATCGTATCTTCCCTCAACAACCATGGATATCTATTTTCAATCTGATTGATGCTGATTTCTTGCACATCCCAAAGGACTAGTGCCTCATTTCTAATTGACTAAGAATACAAATTGGTCTGTTAAATTAGACTTGAGTAAGTCTGATTTGCATATCCAAAATTGAGCTTTATTCTCACAAATGAGATTATGGTGGATTTTTTTTGAAGTATTTTCTGATATTACATAAAATCTAATAGCAATTAAATGCCCTGAATTGAAATGCTTTCAATGCTTATAAACTAAATAAACAATATTTATTGAAAGACAAAGTGAATGCCTGGTGATCATGTACAGAATTAGCAAAAGGGCTTCAAAATTTGGAGGTGAAGACTGAGTAAAGCTTGTTGTCTATCCTTTCAATCAAATGAAGAATTAGATTCTTTATTAATCAATAGCTGGTTAATTAAAAATATATGTCATTGTCATTGTCTCAATCATAGACATAGTCTATATAAGTTACTTTAATCTAAACATAAAGTTAATCAATTGATAGATTTTTATAGTTTAAATTAGATATATAATACTTTTGACTGCATTATAAAAATTTATAGTAACTTGGTTATTCATAATACATGTGAAGAATAATAATATAAATGGTTAAGTATGTTTTATTATAGAACTTTGATGTGAATGTCTTACATGACTTTTAGAAGTGTAATAATTCAAATTATTCTACACTTTCATTTCGCTGAAGGATGAAATTCAATTTCGTATCAAATTTTATAAATTATTAAAATTTGAAGTTTTGCCATAGTTTTATTATTAAAAAAGTCTTAAAAGATTAAAAAAAATACATATTTTAATTATTTTTTACTTCAATTTCTATTGAACAATATCAAATAAAAAATCTTTAAGATTTCTTATCATACTTTTAATAAAATAATTTTATTTAATAATTATTTAATGATTATCTTACCATCATAATAATTTCAATTCAAGAACTAAAAACTATTAGATCACATCATGCAATCTTCCTAACGAAAGCTCTTCAATAATCACGTTTGGATGTGAAGGATAACGAAATCATTGTTTGGAGGGATTGAAGCCAAAATTAGCTTTTCCTTTTGGAACCTTATTTTAAAGATTTATAACATTTAATGAATATTTAGTTTGATGTCATATCAAATTAAACTTAGATATTTGAATATTTTAACTTTTTAAATATAAAATGTAGATCAAAACTTTAAATCTGAACTAAATACGCTGTAAATCAAGTTTATATAAGATAATTGATATCCATATACGTTTGATGATAAATAACTGTAATCTTGAATTAAATTTTTATTAAAATTAAGTTAGTATCATTTCAAAATACAGAGTATAACTTTTATATTGGGTTGAAATATTATACTAAATTTCATCATAAATTCATTTGTGACATAAAACTTTATAAATACAAAAATTACTTCAATATAAATTAAGTGTCACGATTATAAGTGTGAGTTTTTTTCTCATTAAATAAGAATGTCCGAAAAGTGATATATAAAAAGAAAAAAAAAATATTATTTTAAGATTTGGAATTAGAGGTGGTTTCTTGACTTTTTTTATATGATGCTTTTGATTTTTTTTTTTAATTTTTTTTTATTCATTGTTATTGATATTCTGATTTTTTTATAGGGAAAAACCGAACATTGATGATGTAATTTTTCATTAGTTTTCCTTTTTTCTTCCTTGTTATTATTTAAAATGTACTAAATCCATTTTTTCTCCCTTTTATCCACCTTGTTATATTTAAAATGTAATAAATCCGATTCAATTACAATTGTTCATTGCATAAACAGAGTGAGAATGATATTTCAATGATTGTACTAATGATCTGGTAATAATTGACTTTTTTGGTTCCGTAATGTAGGTAGGGACAACATTTAAAGAACACAAGCTTTTCTTTCTGGGGTCAAACAAGAGTGTTAAAGTTAATCAATTCTAATTAAAACATACAAACATGTTGAAAAATTGAATTTGATCACAGTGTATTTGAGAATGACTTTATTGAAATACGATTTTATTTTTTAGTTTTTATTCTTCAAAACTAAATTAACTTAATCTGCAAATACCCTGAAGATCGGTAAAAACAAATGTCCACGTCATATTACAGGTTAAGAACATTAATTCCAATTAAAGATTATAAAGCAAGATTAATGTCCATTGGAGATGACTTAACCATGGGCAAGATCCACTAGAACAGTATAAATAAGAGGGACATCATAATGAAAAATAATATTATTCTGAACCTTGAACTAGATCACGTTGAATCAAAATATATTTTGCAGATACCTCTCGTACTTTCAAGAAAACAATCTAAATGAAAGAAAAGACCGGAAGAATTTGATAGGAGACATTCGGTTTGGGATCCACCTTCAACACCACTAATAAAGCCAATAAGAGAAAAAAAAAAAGACATTCACTATCTTGATACATGTTTAGTACATTTGAATTTTCTTAATTTTGCTGTGATTGATGTAGAAATCACTGCACAGACACTGCATCCAAGCAATTCCCATCAGAAGTCTTTATCTTTGGAGGGTTTCCCTTGATCAGATGAATCAAACATTTAGCCAATGAGATTTCATCTTTTTGACAAGGAAATCCTATAAACTTTATCAGTTTTAGATGTTCCAGTTCAGTGCATTTAGTCTCTTTCATCAAGCATGAATTGGACACTTTTGCTGAATAACTTTCAGGATCAATCTGCATATCAGTTAGTGAAAAATGAATCATGTCAGAAAGATTAAAAACTAAAGCAGAACAACAGGTTCAATAATACTCACAGTCACAAAAAGTTTCTCCAAGGAAGGACATAGTTTCAAGAAGGAGAATAAGACTTCCATGTTGAATTCCTTCTTGTTATAGTTGTCAATCCACCATAACTCTCTTAACTTATAGAATATGAAGCTCCCAGATAGAAGAGAAATTGATGGCAATATTAATTCCTGTAAAAAGAAAACCTTTTTATGTCAAATCATTCATAGTAAGTTGCACAGTTATACTTAATATGAAAAGTTTTTGAAAAAAAAAAATTCATAGTACAAAAATTAAAAGATGAGACATCTTGGTCATGCTTCTCATCATCAAGTCATAAAAATATGCCTTTTGAGGTAAACCAAACCAAGTATCTCTAATAGAAAGTTAAGACCAATCTCTTGAAAGTATTACAAACTCTTTCAAGCAACTAACATTTTTTAACTAGTGTTTTCTCATACACAACAAGAATGTAAGAATCAAATCTCAAACAGTTAATCATATGTTTAAAGAGCATGGTTATCTGTTAATTACACCACACAATGTTGATATCACAAGCATATGCTAGGTGATAAAAATGTGCATAGAAGTGGCAGGTTCAACCCATGTTACAATTTCTCAAATGTGCATAAAAAATTTACCAAAAAAATCAACATGGCATACCTCAAAGGTCCATTTACACAGAGTAAGAACTTCAGAGTTCTTTATGGTTAACAGGGTTGCATCAAAATCCTTGGTTGTGAACTCATTGCAGCTCAGTCCTAGTCTGAAATCAAGCATGGCATGACTCAGGTTGAAGTGATATTCTGGCCTAATCAAAGGAAGAGGTCCACGGAATCCAAAAGACTTGAGTTTAGAAGTTCTGAGATTGAGAAACTTCAGCTCTAAGCAATCCAAGATGGCTAACTTGTGAAGCTCTGAGGTGGAATCAACACTCAAAGACTCCAACCCTCTGCACTCAATGAGCACCAAGTTCTCAAGGTGCACCAAATTTGAAACAATGGAAGAGGCTACCTCACTGGTGAAACAACTCACAGATTTCAGATAGAGGGTTTTGACTGAGAAAGTGGAAGGAAAAGACTGGTAGGTGGGCATGAGTTGTTGTTTGAACAACAACTCATAACCCTTTTGAAGCTCTTCCTTCCAAAGGGTGAAATCAAGCATTAGCTTACTGTTGTTTGCAACAGTTGCCAAAACCACACCCTCTTGAGCAAAGTGAAATTGAAGCCTTCTGGGATGCTTCAATGGATCAAGCTCCTCAAAACTTGCCATGAACTCTGCAACAACACCTATGATATCCTCTTCACTTCCATGTCTCACAACAGCTTCATTCCACAGGTCTCTCCACCTGGTAGAAAGGAGACTGGTTTCTAGTGCTGATTCATTTGGTAGAAAAGAAACTATGCGACCCAGAATTTCATCTGGCAGATTGCTAAACAGATCCTTTCCCATGTAATAATCTCTTCTTTCAATATGATCTTGCTTGGTCTAACACTTCAATCACATCTGCAGAATAAGAATTTTACAAGCATCATAATCACTTTTTCTGCTGTGATCATAACTATAGTTGCAACCATAATTTACAACTATATGAAAGAGAAGGGTATTAAATGCTGTTTGAAAATGAACTCTTGTTTAGTTAATAAGACAACACAGACAGGTGTATATGGTGAGGGACCAAGATAGCTTGTTACTGTAAATAGTAAAAACATATATTTCACAAATAAATAAAATAATTATCAAATAAATAAATTAATATTTTAATTATTTTCATTTTATTTTTTAATTTAGAATAATATAATATTATTATAAAGGGTTGTTAAATAGTATTATTTACTGTTTGCAGTGTCAACAAAACTTTTTCCCACATTTATGGAATCTAATATCCAAAATAACATTTTTCTATCAAATGCTTATATATTAATAATCTTTCACTAGATTATAACTCCAGACAAAAATATTTTTTTTAAATTAAACAGTTTTGAAATTACATTGTGTCAATTGTCAATTTACATGTAAATTGAAAATTGAGAGTGAATTTGTCAAAAAGTAACATTTTTCTAGTTTTTTCATAAAAATATTGTAAAATTACAATAAAATCATTAAATAAAAATTAATTTTAGAGATAAAAAATAATTAGTTGCTATAATGATTAAATTAGATACCATTTTAGAGACTAAAAAAATTGTTGGTTTCAAAATTAGTTTCTATTTTTGATAAATAATTTTTAAATTGATATATAATTAGCTGCAAAGGTTTTAACTACCAATTATTTAAACTCTAAACTTGGTAGCTTAGATATTAATTTAGAAACTATTTATCAATAATATAAACAAATTTAGAAATCAATAATTTTTTTAGTTTTTAAAATAGTTTCTAATTTAGATATGATTATTTTTTATTTTTAAAATTAGTTTTTCTATTTAATAATTATATGATATGAAAATCTACTTTGAGGAATTAGAATATTCTAGTAATATATTTTTCAAAGTCTCGAAATTCTCCATTTTAAAAAGATATGATTTCATGGTACCAAAAAGGAAAAGATTTGTGTCTAATGAAAAGAGTAGCTTCTAAAATGGTCAAAATCAACTTATAATAACAATCTAGCATGAGATCTTTCAAAGGATCAAGCTTTCTTATAACTTGTTCATTTGAAATGGGGAGAAGCTTGTAGCTATGAATAATGGACCCATTACATTTTTATTAATTTTTCTCTTACCATTTAAGATCTTGAATGAAGAAAACCTAACTAAGACCATTTCTGCTACATGGACTTAGTAAAAAAAACAAAACTTTGAGGTAAAGTCAAGGTTGTAACAATTTTGCTGATGGAAGGAACAGACTCTGAGGATTTCGTGCTCCTCTTGGAATTGCTTTCTTCTAGAAAATATTTTCATGTTCACTCTTCAATGCCTCAATTTTTGCCTATTAATCTCAATTTCTGTTGCATAATTAGTTTTCACACATTAAAACAGTTAGGCAAATTAAATCCAAAATTCATGTTATACCACTATAAAAAAAATCATTAAATTAAAATTAATTTTAAAGATAAAAAATAATTAATTGTTCTATTAATTAAGTTAGATATCATTGTTGTTACTTGATGTGTCAGTATAGTTGATATATCAGGTCAAGTTGCATGATGATGTCTAACATGAAAGCTTTTTTTTTTTTTTTTAAATATT
>Ga0123342_1000208_pt1 | contig 82030 bp, 54 predicted proteins | sample Turbeawhitnodule_FD_89960 | JGI IMG/M metagenome (GOLD analysis project Ga0123342, IMG submission 89960) | Root nodule microbial communities of legume samples collected from Mexico - Turtle bean Mexico white nodule | ecosystem: Host-associated > Plants > Roots > Nodule | place: Mexico: Nepantla... | reverse complement strand
TTTTATATTTAAATTATAATTCTATTTTAAATAAAATAATAATATTTTATTTAAAATAAAAAAGGGTAAAATAGTAAATTGTAATTAATTAATTAAAAATATATATGTATATTCAACTTTCTTCACAACTTAGCGAAGAAAGTTTAGAGCGTGAATTTTTTTTGAATTCCGTGTCATTTTACATTGGTTTTCGAGCTTTCCATTGGCACAGTGAAACTTTACTTTTCTTTGCACAGAAACAAACAGGGCCTTAGTCCTCATTACTGGATTGACTAAAGGTCAATGTCTCCATCAATTTGACTAACAACGCAAAATCTAGTTACGAAGCTAATCTATGATTAAGAGTTAGGTAATGTATTATTAAACACAGTTCAACTATCTAATCTGGCCTAATAAGAAATATTCATTAAAATAATATAAATAACACACATTCCAAAATTTAGGTACATCCAGTGCTCTGACAATCGAGCGCCGAATATTTTTACTGACTTAATCTGCTGCATATACCATCCGAGTCTGGACTACGAACAGTGAAAGGTAAGACAAGTAAGGAGGAATAAAGAGTTTGTAAGGAAAGAAGGTAAAGTGTAATGCGACCCACCAACCAACTAATGAAGGAGAAGAGTATTCTAAATAGTTTTTTGACCCCAAAACATATAGGCAATTGCTTCCTGCACCATATAATTGCACCCAATTACAGGAGAAAAGACAAAAATACCCTTAACAAAATGGGGTACATATAAAATTATATTCCAGACCCCTTTTCCGGAACACAATAATCTTTTCTGGATAAATTTTTCCAAAATGTATTATTTTTAATTCAGAATTTTTTTATATTCATGAATGACTGTATAATCTTCTACTTAATATATTTTTTTTTGAAAAATTAAAAAATACGTTTTTTCTAAATAAATTCACACAATAATATGCGGTGGTATCACTGTATAATTTATATTATCTCCGTTTAAAGTATGATTTGTAAGAATAGTAAATATAATTGTTCATACTAATCAACGTGAATCATAAAAACTTCAAATCTAATAAATATTAAAATTTCAAAATTAAAAAAAAAACATTTTTCAAATAACATATTTTGAACTTTAGAACTACATAGTCCAAATATTTTTTTTTAAATATTTTCTTTAATTTCACATATATCTTTATTTTATTTTTTGAAAAAAAATAAACATTTCAAAAATCATATTTTTTTATATTTAATTAAAGGTATCATCTTACTATAAGCGTGATAGGTACTAACAATTTACATAACAAATTTCTTAACCTAAATCCAGTTTCATAAATTATTTTTTTCGATTTTTCTATAATATTTCATAATAAACTCTAATGATGATTTTTTATTTTAATTTTTTTTTTCATCGTCAGTGTTAACTCTATTATGACACACACTTATAACTTTGTTGTATAGTGAATGCAATTTCCATATGCTTTATTTTTAGTTTTTAACTCATTTTCTTTCAATAGTAATAAATTGGTTGTACATATTTGTTTTTATTTTATATTTCCGACTTATTTGATCTTTGCTCACTATTTTAATAATAACTTTTCTGTATGTAGTTATTATTTTTTTGTTTTTTTTTAGTTTCATTAGACTTTACATTTTCAAAGTTTCAAAATGGACATATGGTTTGCTGAATTTTGAATTGTCTACTATTTTTTAGGATTTTGAAAGTTGAGGAAGATTTGCTGAAATTTTGTTAAGTAACATGCGAATTAACTTTTTTTTTTATTAGCTTAAACCCTAATTGAACTTATGAACATAATTACAATCCACACCTAGGTCTACGTTCTTCATACCATTTAAATTTACGAAATTCTAAAGTTTTATGAATTATCTTTTTATTTACTTTTTTTCTCAAAAGTTGACTTTTGTTCTTCTTTTTTTCTGAATTTTGCTTGTTAATTTTTATTTATGGAGAATTAAATATTGATATTTAATTCACAAAGTCAAAATCAAACAAACCAATTTGAGTTTTAACCTATTGTTTATAGTTATAAGTTTTTCCTTCTCTTTTTTATAGTTTTGGGTTTGCATGTTGTTGTGATTGCAAATTGTGTGTTCTTAATTTAGAATCAAATTAGGAACCAGATGAATATTCATTTGATGATTAAATACATATTAGATTTAATGATACTTTGATATAATTAGTATAATCCATTTACTTTATTAATTATTCAAACTTTAATGTGAAACTTTAGAGAAATGTGATAAAAGGATTCTTCGTAACAAGCTTTCTATACCATAAATGATACCTTTTGGAATTTTCAGAACAAACTTCCAACCAAATCTCATTTTACTCTCTCTCTCTTCTTCTTTTTCTTCTTCCTCCAAAAGAGTGAACCAGTGTTAGGGACAACAACAGTGGGATGATGCAGCATGGGAGAGTAGTTTACTATTTTTACAATGGCTGCTTCTTCCTGCACCTCCATACCTTCTTGTGCCACCCCCATAAGTTTTTCATATTCCAAAAATACCCTTCTCAATATTCTGGATTACATAATCTGGAAGTCTTTTTCTAGATCCAGAATTAGCTTATGGATTATGTAATCCGGAAGTCTTTTTGTGATTAGCTTTCGGATTACATAATTCAAAAGTCTTTTCTATACATAAGATTAACTTTTGAATTATGTAATCTGGAAGCTGTTTTTTCAAATGTGTTATTAGCTTCCAGATTACATAATCCGGAAGTCTTTTCTAAATATGAAATTGACTTCTGTATCCGGATTACATAATCCATAGGATTATTATTTCAAATTCAAGGGTGGAAAAAAAGAGGATAAAATGGTATTTCACATTTAGTATGTGGGTGGCACAAGAAGGTATGGAGGTGTAAGAAGAAAGAGTCTTTTACAATATGGGGTGCAGGAAGAAAAAAGCCTTGTGGTGATTTTAGTTGAATATTTAGGCCCAAGTCCAAGCCCTGATTATAAATGCAGCTATAACCAAACAAACGATGAATGCTGCGCGGGGCTTCATCCCTTATTCTGGATTAGGGTTAAGATTTCAATATTGCCCAAACTTGGACTCACCCCCTCTCACTTGACTCTCATCATCGCCACTGTAAAAGCCCCAAACTTTTTCCACCCCTTTTATGTTCAAACTCCAAAGTCGTGATTTTGATGCTTCGAAATGCTTTTTATGCATGTGGGCACTGTTGCTGAAAAATACACGCAACTTTGGTGTTTGGTAAGCAACAAACAATGAGTGGCCAAAGCCAAAGTTGTTTAAGCAATGGCACCGAACGATCAAGGATGCAGTGGACTCCATTAATGGAACGCTACTTCATTGATCTCATGTTGGAGCATTTGCAGAGAGGAAACAGGATTGGCCACACTTTCAACAAGCAAGCTTGGACAGACATGCTCACCTCGTTCAATGCCAACTTTGGTTCGCAGTTCGACAAAGATGTCTTGAAAACACGGTATGCCAATTTGTGGAAGCAGTTCAATGATGTCAAGAGTCTTCTTTCTGAATTCGGTTTTTCATGGGATGCTGCCCGGCAAATGGTCGTGGCTGATGATGATTCTGCTTGGGATATTTATTTGAAATCTCACCCTGATGCTAGATGCTACAGAACAAAACCAGTGTTGAACTTTGATGATTTGTGTGCCATATATGGCCACACTGTTGCTGATGGAAGATATAGTTTATCTAGCAATGACGTACGCCTTGATGATAAATTGCAAGAACTGCATTTGGGTGAGTATTGCTTCCACCCTAATGCTTAGAACAGAGATTAAGTTAGAGTCAACGTAATGTCAACCAATAAAAAGTCCGGCTAGGCATGATTTTTAGAGTAGTTATTGTAAAAATAAAGAAACTTTAACATACATAAGAATTTTTTATTGGCTGACACCATAAAAGCCCCTTAAACTCTCTCTACTTGTACTATTTTCTTTTGTTAACAGCATTTTTTTCCGGTGATAAGTGCAAGGAATTTAGTTAATTGTTTAGTAGTAATGGAAGCTGATGTTACTAATGTATTCTGTGATCGTAGCTGATGGAACAGGAGCCATCGCTATACCAAGTAGTGAGCGTACCAGGACGGATTGGACTGCTTCTATGGACCAGTTTTTTATAGAGCTTATGGTTGATCAGTTGGGTAGGGGCAATCAAGTGGACAATGGATTCAATAAAAAAGCTTGGACAGATATGCTAGCCATTTTCAATGCTAAATTTGGTTGTCAACATGGTAGAAGGGTTTTAAAGAATCGGTTCAAGAAACTGTTGAAATACTACCGTGATATAACAAATCTTGTAAAACAAGGCTTTTCGTGGAATGAACAACAACAAATGCTTTTGGCTGATGATGATTTCTGGGGTGCTTATGTCAAGGTATGTGATCAATAAGAATGAGCATAAGATATACATGATTCTCAGCACTGATTAACTTAAAAATTTTGTAGGCACATCCGCATGCACGAATATATAGATCGAAAACTTTGCCAAACTATCGTGATTTAGAATTAATATTCAGAAACGTGTCTGAAAATGAGATCAGTAATTTGCAACTGGAGAAAAATCATGAAGATGTCATATCAAAAAGAACAAAGGCTGGTGTGTATCAATGAAAAGCTTTCATCATCTTGTTCAATTTATTATGTTATTTTCTTGCATTCTCTAAAGCAAAATGATCAGTTTGCGCCATATCGGTCATGAAAAACTAATGAAGAATCGTCCAATATATTATTATACTTGTATGGAGGTGTAACTGAACATAAAAATATTTAAAGAAAAGAATTTGTTTGGAACGTGTGGGTTTTAAAATTTCAACTTCGAAAGAGAATTTCAGTTCCCCTTGTTGCAATTGTAACATTGTCACTTCAGATGTATTTACTGCATGGAAATACCAAAGGCATGTTTGGTCTATAGGTGCTTTATATTTTTAACTAGTCAGAAACTTATATTTACGAATCTAATTGAGATGTGAGAATGTTTGAACAAGCTACATAATTAGCATGGGTAGATTGTATCTGGGATCCCTTTTCTTCTTTTGTCATTTATTGAATATGTTGTTATAATTCATATCTTAGGCCTTAAGATCTTTGGAGAACTAAGTAGTTGCCTATGTGATCATGTACCTGAAGGTGAAGCAAAAGGAAATCGCAACCCAAATGGCACTGACCGAACTAGAACATATTGGACACCCCTGATGGACCGATGCCTCATTAACTTGTTATTGGAGCAAGTGAAAGATGGAAATAGACTTGGGCAGACATTCATTTCCCAGGCTTGGAATGACATGATTACATCTTTCAATGAACGATTCAATTCTCAATATGACAAAGATGTTCTGAAGAATCGTTACAAACATTTGAGGAAACAGTTCAATGATGTCAACCATCTTCTTCAGCATGGTGGGTTCTCATGGGATGATACAAGAGAAATGATTGATGCAGAGGATCATGTTTGGGATTCTTATACAAAGGTGACCGACCCATTTCCTACTCTGATCAGGTTTCTTGTGACTTATTGTTCTATTATCACGTTAACATATAATTCATGCAGGCACACCCTGAAGCTCGATCGCTTAGAGTTAAAACCTTGCCCGACTATGGGAACTTGCGTATCATATTTGGAGCGAAAGGTACTGATACAAGATATCTCCATTTATTTAGCACATAATGCACAACTCAGTATAGACTTACCAGCATTGATAGCAGGCTTGTTTTTCACATTACTTGCTACAGTAAGGCATTATCTTGTATAACACAGGCTGGTAGATTGATGAGTGTGGCATGAATGTATTTAGTATTTTCCTTTACATCCCCAACTACCTGTTAGTTTCTGCTTCTAGAGGTTTAAAATTTTCTTTTCTGCTGATAATATTTATTTTACTTCGAGGCAAATTCTAAAGCAAACCTCTTATATCCAACCAAAATTTGGCATGAATTCAATATCACAAAGGTCAAGGGAATAATTTCACAAATTACACCTAAAATTTTAAATATTAAGCAACAAATAGGCGTCAGGTTATTTTCTTTAACCTCCACATGCTTTCCTTCATTGGTTCTTTTCTTTTGTTTCCTAGCCAATTGGATGTTCAAAATTCTACACCAAATTGATTTAACCACTTAGGTTTAGGTTGTTGTGTTTGTTTTTCCTCTGAAGATGGAATGGAAAATCTATCGTTTTTTTAACCTCATCCTGTTCTCTTTTTTTTTCTTCAGATGCTCCAAATATAAAATAGAATCCCATGTCTTGTTGTATCCTATTCTAACACATCTACCACCAAAATGCACTATTACATTTTGATAGGAAGTTGAGCAATGGTTGACATTGAACATATCTCTCATTTATGGCATTGTCACCACTATACTTGCGAAATGTTCTATAGGGTAAAATGCATTGGCTTTTTTTGGGAATCAAGTGTTTTCCATATAAATTTAGATGGTGTTCCAAAATCTTATGGATATTTCTCATTTAAAGGTGAACAGAAGAATGACGTTTTTTCAAATGTTTATGATGCTGGTTCTACAATGGAACGCCGTTTTGTTGACCTTATGACTGAGCAAGTAAATAATGGAAATCGGATTGAAAATTTATTCAATGAGGAAGCTTGGATGCGTGTGGCCCAAGCATTTAACGCCAGATGGGGACTCCAATCTGATAAGAAGGTTATAATGGATCAATATTTATGCTTGATGAAAAAGCATGATGACATCTGCAACATTCTCAGTCACAATGAGTTTGCATGGAATGAAACCCTACAAACAATAATTGCTGAGGATGATGTCTGGGATGCATATATTAAGGTTTGGTCCTTTCTCATTTGACAGCATTCTTTGTTTGATATCGTCTATGGTTTTAAATAGTGGTCTACAGCACTGCTATAGTGGCATAGTGGTGAGCAGCCCCTGCCCACTATAGCTGCTGCCGTAGACCTTTTTGTTCTTCCTTATGAATGTCATTAATTTTTTAGTATTTATATGTACATAGTGTGCATAAACTATAAAAATATTCAAAATAGCGGCTATCTGCTACCTGCTATAGCATTCTTGGGAACAGGAGTTACACACAGTTATCCAAGATTTAGAACCATGATATCATCTCTCGCAGTTTTCTCAAATTATTTTATTTCTTTTAGTACTCTAGTACTCTTCCCCACTTCCAAGTATCCCATTTTCATGATTATAGGTGTCGGCTTGCAAAGGAGCCTATGGTAGAATAGTTTTCAAATACCGTTTCTTCAAAATATTATGATTACAACTTGTTGCTGAATAGTTTTCAAATACCGTTTCTTCAAAATATTATGATTACAACTTGTTGCTGAATGATATTTGCAGGATCACCCAGATGCCATCTCATATAAAAACAAATGTTTGTATTTTTTCCATGATTTATGCAAGATTTTCGGAAACAAAGTGAGTGATCTGGAGCAGCTTCAGTTGATTGAAGAAAATGATTTTACCATTGAAGTGGGTATGGATGAAACATCTGAAAATTTGGTTAATATTAGCGATATTGACATATCAGAGCAAGATATGGGCAGGGGAAGGGAAAATGATACTGATGGATCATTTGGGAATTTGGTGGTGAGTGGCAGCAATGAAGTTGACAATGTTGCCGATGAAACAAATGGAAATTTAGATGTGACTAGTAACAATGAAGTATCGAACCAAGACACAGAAAGGCCAAGGGAAACTGATAAGGATATCACTGGCTACGCTCAAATATTATTTGGAGATAAGCAAAACCCATGTCAGAAAAGGACACACCATGTCAGAAAAAGGCCTGGTACGATGTCTAGAGACTCAACACTTCCCAAAAAGAAGCTGCGAATGAAAGAAGCGTTGTCTGAGATGGCTAGTGCTGTCAAGGCACTGATCAATAAGAGAGAGAAGAAGAAATCATCATTTGAAGATGCTTTGAGTGTTCTTCAGGCTATGCCAGACATAGATGAGGAGTTAGTAATGGATGCTTCTGATCTGTTGGAAGATGAGACGAAGGCAAAGATATTTTTAGCTTTGGATATCTCTTTGAGAAAGAAGTGGTTGCTTAGAAAGCTTCGTCAGTAAAAACACAACACTCACTGTATATAGCTTACACATGGTTGTTTGCTTTTACCTCTTTTAAACGAGTTTCATTCTTTTCCATGGCCACATTTTGCTATCCATCTGTTGCAAAGTCTTAGAAACCATCTACAATGTAGTGTGACTGTGTACAGTGCAACATTAGGCTCAAGCCATATACAAAATTCATGACATTGAAAATTTTGTTCTTCAAGGATCTTAGTTAATAGCTATTCTGGTAGTGGCAAAATTCTTCCAAGCGTGCTATATTGAGTGTGCTTCTGGTGTTGTAAAACTCCTAGTCCACAAACTTCCAAATTTGGAAGCTTCTTGATTTCAATTTCTTAACTTAGCCTTCATATTTTGGCAATTGCTTCCTGCACCCAATCAATTTTGACTCCCACCCAACAAAAATTTTAAAATCCCATTCTACCTTTTTTCACACATTTGCTTACGGATTTCAATATCCAGAAGTCATTTTTACACATTCCGGATTTTGAAATCCGGAAGATTATTTTCATATTTCATTTAAGCTTCCGGATGGTCATATCCGGAAGTGAGTTATGAGTTCCAGATTTTTGTATCCGGAATGGTGTACTGTAAATGGTGCCGAGGATTGAGATCTGGAACTCATTTATGTTTGTTTACGGATCTTGATATCCGGAAGGTCATTTATGCTGTCCAAATAAGCTTCCGGATGGTGAAATCCGAAAGTCACATATTAGTTATGGATTTATTTATCTGGAACTTTGTAATTTGACTTACGGATATAAATATCCGAAAGACAAAAGTTTAAAATTATTAAGGGCAAAATGGACATTTCATGTGAGTGTGTTGGTTGCATGATATGGTGCAGGGAGAATCAGCCTCATATTTTAGTGCAAGCCCAATGATGGAAACCTTTTTATACACACACTTTTGGTCAAACATAAAAAATTTAGTCAGTTTACCATACTTTTTCGTGTTATTGGTAAATAAGTTATATAAGAGGATTTAGTTGGAAATGTTCTTAATTTCCAACAATATTTAACAAACTTCAAACATTTTATCACTTCAAACTTCAACAAATTTAAAACAATATTTAACATTACATTAAGGTCAAAACTCGTATAGCATTGATCTAGCTCAAATTGACTATCTCAAACTCGAAAAACATGTAATATAATCATAGTTCAAGTGCTTAAACATTTGTCATATTCATACAATTTCAACCAAGTTTAACTAAAGCATTCATTATAACATGTTTTACTTCTCATAACATCAATATTAATTACTTTAAACTTTAAATTCTAGCAATATCACGTTTAAATTCTAATTAACCACAACAATACTACAATTATAATAGCTTCATATAAAATTTCTAACTGAATTAATTTCTACTTTAAATATCCATCTCAAAACAAATCAACCTATCTAAATCAATTCAAATGACTATATACAAAAGCGTTAGATACCTTTACCTTAATTTTTGTATTCTTCATTGAATTACTCCAAAATCTTAAAAAAAATTAAAGAAAGTCAAACTTGCTTTGAGACACCTAACTCACAAATCAAACATAACATTATGAATTCTGTCTAACAAAAATTATGTATTAAACATTGATCTCACATGTGCTAACATCCCACTGCATGCAACCAACACAAGAAAAAAAAAGTCAGATATGAGGAATGAGAACAACTTCTTCACTTCACTCAATCACCTTGTTGACATTCTCTAGTTGAGAAAAAAAATGGAGATCAACTACAAAATCAGAGATGAAAAATAATAAAAGAAAGAAATAGAAACATGTTTTCCAAGAAAAAAAAAAAGGAGTGACACCAAGTGCAGACTTGCATTCTTCCCTGTTAACAAAAAATCGTGTCCTAATAAAAAATTTGGGTTTTTGACCATGATGTTATTTTTTTTTTCTTTTTATCAAAATGGGGTCCGTTTAAAAAAATTATAAATTTAGGTAAGTCGTGTCAATTCGACACGACTTCATATGCACAAATCGTACCAATTTGACACGACTCTGCTATGTCATCCTGAAGTCGTGTCAACTTGGCACGACTTCTGTCATGTCATAGACTTCTGCCACGTCATATTTTTTGAAAAAAATTTATTGTTTATATGTTGGGTAGTAAATTATGTAATGTTAAAAATTATTTTGATATATAATTTTCTAAGAGTGTTAGTTTTAAGGAAAAGAAATGGATAATCGTGTATGGATCATGTCCGGCGCCATTATATATCAAAATATCAAAAAATTTGCATACATGAGACATTAAATATCAAAATATACTTTTTGGCTAGTGAGAAACCATGTCCGGCATAAATGTCCTCAGGAGTTAATGACTCAAAGTTTGAATAAGTTGATTATCCAATTTTTTGTTCCTTAAAACTAACACTCTTAGAAAATTATGTATCAAATTAATTTTTAACATTACATAACTTACTACCCAATATATAAACAATAAAATTAGAAAAAAAATATGACGCGGCAGAAGTCGTGTCAAATTGGCACGACTTCAGTATGACATGACAAAAGTTGTGTCAAGTTGGCACAACTTCAGTGTGACATGGCAGAGTCGTGTCTAATTGGGACGATTTGTGCATATGAAGTCGTGCCAAATTGACACGACTTACCTAAATTTGTAATTTTTTTTAAACGGACTCCATTTTGATAAAAAGCAAAAAAATAACCCCATCATGGTCAAAATCCCAAAAAATTTAATTACTAAGAAAGAGATAAAGGTAGGGGTGGCAAAGTGGGTTGAACAGTTCGCGGTCGGTAGAAAAAACGCAAGGTGAGTTACTTATTTTAACTCGTTGGTCTGCCCCGCATAATCCCCAGCCCGCACGGGCTAAGTGGGGGATGAGACGAGTTGACCCGCATAACCCATATATTAAAATGTATAGATTTTGTCTGCACCTCCATATTTTCTTTATGTAATCTCATATTTCACATTCCAAAAATTTTAATAACATCTTACTACGCATGTCTCGTGAAAATAATATAATGAACCTATTTACCTAATGCATATAAATAAAATAAATTCAAATTCACCTTTTCACCTAGATAAAGGTAGACTTATTTCACCTTTTCTTCAAAATTTCAAGTGAAATATTCTAATTTTGCATCCTATATAATCTGTTATCATAATAACTTTATTCCTCACATGTTTCACTTATTGTGCTTTAATTCGAAGAAGTTTATTTTCAAAGACAAATTATCTACAATTTAAACTTCATCTATTTTTTATTACTATTATATTCAGTGTACACCATTCGAAATATTTAATTTCATATACAATCCTTTGTAAAGAACCCATCAAAATGAAAAAAATATAAAAAAAAAATTGAATATGCAATCTGGCCTTTACAAGAAAATAAAAGTAAATTAAAAACCTCACTACAAAAATAAAATCTTCTTGAACTTTTCAATATTAATTTATGATATTTCGTACAGGTATGGACCGAACAGTCAACACCAGGTTCGACTTCCACAGTCGAGCCGATCGAACGATATACATCCGTGTAGGATGACCGACACCTTCGGCCTATTAACGCTCAATCAAGGTCAGCAAAACTAAACCATCATTATGAATTAGGTAATACACTTATAAGTACGACCCACCTTACTAATTCGACCCAATAAGGGAAGCTCATTAAAATAATATAAATAACGCATATTTCAAGAACAAAGTATCTCATTAATTATTGTACTTTGATATCCGAGTGTCATTTACTGACTTGAGCGTCGGAGTGCCTTCTGCATGTATCTCTGATCCGACAACCGAGACCTAAAGGAGCAATAGGAAGACTAAAGGAGTAAGCTGAAGTGTGAACTGAACGACTAATAAAAAAAAAAAAGACGAAGCCAGTAGGTTCATCTTCCTACAAGGAACACAATAAAAAATATCCAAAAACATTAAATTAAAATCCATACATTGAAATGGTCCGGTAAGCACACATTCCCCTTTAAAAAAAACAACTTTTGTATAAATGTATATAATAAATACACATAAGTGAATAAAGCAAGATTATAGATATATCTATCTCACGTGGGATGCCAAAGAAAATCTCATATACCATCAATAAGTCACACATTCCCCTCTCACCCTCTCACTGTTATGCTTCCAAAATATAATAATAATAATAATAATACTAATAATAATAATAAATGCTCTTCTACATCTGCATTATTGAGAATTAATTGAAACCATGAGAGAAATAAATGCAGCAACACAGTCTGAGGAAATTGTCAAAAAAATACAACGAAATGTTGTACACGTAGTGGTATGTCACATAAAAAATCATACAGTATGATACACCAAATATTATGTGATACGTATTTTATACGATGAGATACTGAAGGAACATGTTGAGCAAGCATCTTTTATTAAAAAGAAAAGTGACCTCAGAGATTTTCACAAGATTCTCTTTGGTACCTCAGATTTGATTCAATGTATAAATAAGTGTTTAATTTTCTAATATTTTTAACCTTTGTTATTATTATATTATTACTATAAGAAAAGAATATCCTGGTTCAAATTACAAGGTCGATCTTATACCTTTTCACACAATTATTTATCTTCTAAATCCTCACCTTACTAATTATAGAACTAAATCCATGATTCATCGCTTTAACCCATTTATTATTAATTACACCGTGTTTGGTTTTGAGAAGAAAAAAATGAGTTGTGCACGTTTGTTAAGGTAATTTGTTTATCATTTTGTCTTGCAGTTGCCCCAACTTCCCCATACATTCAAAAACTGTCATGGGAAAAAGTTGAAGATTCCCGATAAAGTCATTCTACAACTTAAGTAATATAATTATTCTACTTTATCATTTCATTTTTATTTAAATAATTAATTAAAATATCACCAATATGATTTAAAGAATTATAAAATAATTTTCTACAGTTTTCAATTAAAATATATTATGATTTACAAACATTAAAACATAATAAAATTTAGGATAAAAAGAATCAAATAGACCTTTCATTTTTTCTTGTTATTTTAAAAGTATTTTATAATATTTTAATATACAAAAATAAATTGTACCAAAACAAGATTAATAGTTTATTTAAAATAGATGCTAATTATTTAACATAAAAACGCTTATAACAAAAAAAAATAAGAATTAATTAAAATAAAAATAAATTTTAGACTTCTATTTAAAAAGAAATAAAATTTAAAGTTCAAATAAAATAAAATACAATAAAAGTTCAATGTGTCTTTACAAATGCGATAAATTCAATAATTTATTAACATAAAATTAAAGTTTAAGGTGTCTATTTGTAGAAAGACAAAAATTAAGAAATAAATATTTAATTTTAAAAATTTGATAGAAAAAATCGATTTAAAAATAAAATAAAATTTAAGAACTGTTTTTTGACAAATCCATAAAATTTGAAATGGAGGAAGATATTTGCTCACCTTTAATCGCTCCGATACTGTATCTTATAATAGAGTATTTTATTGTGTATGTGAATTTTAATAGGATAAAAATATAACGTTTTTTATGATATCAGTTAATAAAAACATTTGTAGCATAATTTTTTTATTAAATTTAATGTTTTAAATTTAAATTCCTTATAACTTCTTGCTTTATAAAGAAACTATTTTCTTAAACTATCTCACTTGATAATACGAAGATATCTTTCTATATTCTCGTATAACAATTTTTGTAAATATTCAGTGTTTTCTAAAGTCACAAGTGAAAAATGGATAATAATATTACAAAAGAATTTTAAAACACTCGAATATTTATTACTAAATTTGGAAGAATTTTTTTAATATTTTTTCATGTGTATATTTTCTTATCTTCTCATGTCTTTCACGCATTACTGCACTTAGTCTTAAACGAGATACTTATATTTCTTTAAAATTTACTTTCTTTTGTTTTTATCTTTAAACTAAATTTGAATAATTTTTATAGCTAACAATGATAAAATTTTCATACATTAAATATTTTTTTATAAAATACAAAAATAATAATCATATATTAACTTAAGATAGTGTTTTTAAGATCTGTAAAATGTTATGAATTAAAAGTCATGATGAGATAAAGCATGACGTCATATTCGGCAACGAATCAGATCGAATCAGAAGGCTGGAGTCAAATCCGGGCCATGGATTTGTCTGATAAGCATTGTTCATCACCAAAACATTTAAACATCTTTTATTATTATTTGACAAATTATTTATTTATATTTGCAATTTGTGTATAATAGTTGAAACAGAAAGAGAGAATAAGAAAGGGATAAGAACAAAGAGAATCCAAGAGAGAGAAAGAATGAAAACGGCGTTAGTCTTTGAACGGTCACCTTGAATTCTTCTCACTCTCTTCCCAATTCCTGTTTTCTCATCAATCTTCTTCACTTCACACTCAGGTACCTCTTCTTCTTCATCTCTTCCTTTTCTTTCTCGTTTTAAAAACGAAGATTTCGATGTGTTGTGATTCTTTTCATTCATTATTCATTCTGCGCTTTTCTCTTTTGCCCCCAAACTGTGAACTCATCATTTCCAACCACAACTCGCCATCTATACTCGTATTTTTCTTGTTTTCAATCCTAATTTCTTTTTTTTTCTTCTCTTTATGATTCTTTGCCAGATTCTTAAAACTCGTCGATTTGTTCAGAAATTCCTTTGCTGAATCAAGATTTCAATACGTTAATTTTTTCTTTAAAGTTGTTACTCACCCTCCATTAAATTGGAACTTTTGTTTGTCGTCTAATTTCTCAAAACTCATGCTCCTCTTTATCGAACTTTCATGGCACTTGTCAATTTTTATATTTGATTTTATTTATTTATTGCAAACAGTTATATCTTTCATATAGTTGAACAGTGTGATTTTCTGGAAAATGCTTGAGTGGAGAAGCACTCAGCAGAATCTCTATTTGCAATCATTTCAGATTCAAATACATTTAAGAGCAGTAAAGAGAAATGTAACTTCCTAGAACAACTATAAGCCACTAATCTTGAATCTGGCTATTCAGCTTTTCTGGACGTTAATTTCTAGGAATTGAAGCAATTTCCAATACAGATATGTTGCTTGTCTTTCCATTACTCATGCTAGTTTTCTTTAATCTTGTGAATGAAGAGAAAAGTACAAGCTTAGATGGCTCTTTGGTGGCTGGAGTCTTCTTTCTAATTTCAGTCTTGAAAAACATTTTCTTATATTTTGTCTAAAACATTTTCTTATGCTGGAATGCAGCATTGCTGAAGTTTTCCTTGCATTTCTCTCCATTCCTTTGCTATTTTGAACATTTTTTCTTAACTTCTAACAAATATGTTACTCTTGTTGTATTATCTGTTGCACTATGGTGAAAGCAATATAATAAAAACTAGAGAAAACAATCCAGAATCTTTTTCAAGTTTAACCAACTAGAGCGTGAAATCTTACTATTTTTACCCTCTTTTGCATCACGGTTGGCAAATTAGGTGGCTGATCCTTCAAAGACTATTTAATGTTATCCAGAGACACATTCCAAGTGGGGTTGACCCCTTTTAGTGCCTGAAGGTGTCTTTTAGTGCCTGAGGGTGTCTTTTAGTGCCATTGACTACATTGTATTGGAACCCAAACTTCTCACCAGTTTGGGTTTCAAAACGTTGGATGCAAGTGCACTAATATCCTTTCCAACTTAGTGGTGTTTCTATTTTTTTGCAGTTGCAAAGCAGTTGCTGCTATTTTGTGTGTGTTTATTACTTGGAATATCCATCTGGTATGAAGTCTGCGCATCATATTTGCTTTGTTTCTTAAGAATAGGTTAATATATTTGTTTGCTTCTTGTATTACTATTTATTTGTATGCAGCATTTGCAGTCATAGGAATATTATCAATGACACTTATTTTTCCTGTCTATCATTTCCTTTGATTTAAGTTTTCTTTTATTTCCCTTCTTCAAGAAAGTAAAGTTAATGTGTGTGTGTTTTTTTTAATTCAGTTCGGAATGGGAATATATCTCAGCACTCCCAAAACTGAAAAGTTTTCTGGAGATGGTGAAAGTGAGCGTCTTAGATATGGTTTATCATCCATGCAAGGGTGGCGCGCAACAATGGAAGATGCTGTGAGTAATCATTGTAAAAGTTGCTTGTTTTATAAATCAAATGACTTTTGCATATAAATCCAGAATTCCAAAGTGAATAACTATAAACCACTTGGTATTATGGCAATGTCTAGTACGAAGTATACTGAATTGATTGGGTGTTATGCTTCTTGGTATCTGTCAATATTTTTATAGTTGCATTATTTCCCCCCTTTTCCATCAGTGCCTCAATTTGTTAAAAACTAGTATGACACGTGGAATGACAATGAAAGTTGCTTAAAAAAAGTTTGAGTTGATTGTAAAAGCAACTCTTGCTTACAAATAAAAAAAATATCATCGTAATAAATATTGTTATATATCATAATCAAGTCTAAATAAAAAGAATATCAAATAATGAGTTGCTTGGAGTTGTTTAAAATTTCTTCTATTTGAACTAATTGAATGTGAGTTGCTTGAAGATGATGACACCGTGGGACTCATGTTTCACGTTTTTCAATGTGTGAAGCAACTCATGTGAGTTGCTCTCATTGGAGATGCCTTAACACACTTTACTGGAAGTTGAAATTCATTGGAGATCACAAAATCACGAGTAATTAAAAATGTGAGACCCACAATTTTTTTTTTAAATTTCAATTAATTTCAACCAATAAGAAGGAATAACAATACATTGTTTCCCTAGGCATGTAAGCATGCTGAGTTTCAGTTGGTCCTGACTTGAGCAGGTGTTTGTGCTGTTGGGCTTACTCCAACAACACATCGTTGCCTTAGACATATAAACACTAAAAGAGTGTGTAGCTAGCATTTATCTTTTAATAATATTATGGTTTGTGGATTCACATTAAATGTTTTGTTGGAGAAAGATGGACTTTCATGTTTTATTTATCTTGTTCTTTTATATTTTGATGCATGCAGTTCACAAGGGGACATCGTTAATTATTCTTTTACAGTTTGTACTCTCTTTAATCATGGTAGAAACAGATAAATATTTGTTAGCAAATTCCAAGAAAGGTGGAAGTCCCAGCATTTCTGTAGTCTCATTCTTCTAGCTATTTTTTCAATAGTGTGTGGCAACAATAGTATATTTGTAAAATACCCGATTGATCTCTTGTATGCATAATTGAGCTTGCCTTCTCATTTCAAAAGTTGCAATGATTTGTCTAGTGAAATGTGATTTCAGGAGTAAATGTGATGACATCGATTCTGCTTTTAAATTTTTATCTCTTAATTCATTTTATTATTTTTCACTCGGATTGCTCGTTAATATGCTGTTGATCTTTTTTACTCTTTTCATTTTGTTAGCATGCTGCATATACTGATCTGGATGATTCGACTTCATTTTTTGGTGTCTATGATGGTCATGGAGGTGAGGTTTGAAAATTTTGGCTACTTTTATGGCAGAATTCCGTTTTTACTACTTTATTACTAATTTACAGATGTTTTTTAGCACGTTAGGGTGGTATTTTACTTTTTTCATTCCAGCTCTTTTGGAGAGCATCTCACACTCCTAATCCTACCTACTTTGTGTCTAAGAAGGCATGGAAGAGTAATTTACAATTTCTTCTAAAAGATAAGAGAAAGTAAAGAGGAAAAGAAAAATGAAATTTGGAAGCCCTATATAATCTAATAGAAAAATTTCTCTGAATATTCCCAAACGAGACACTTCCGCAGAACCCAAACCATGGTCTAAAGGGTATTTCTATTTTTTTCTAGTAAAATTTATTTATCTATTCTGAAGAATTGATAAAGTTAACTTTTGTGTTGCTTCTAGTTGTAGTTGATTTCAGCTTTTGAGGCATGAATTAAATTTAAAAAAATTTGACATATCTTTTGTGACTTGGGCATGGATTATAATGGGACATGCATGAAGACCCTGGTGCATTACCTTGCTTCATTCAATCCCATTTACACCATTGTAACTTGTGTTCCTTGATTCTAGATTCTCAAGATAGAACCTCACAGGGCTTCCATCTCTTGGTCAACTGTATTTTCTGCCGTGGTTGTAAATGCGTCTATACTTATGCTCTATTTATTGAATTGATTTTCAAAGAGATTCTGTTTGGCCCTTTTCAAACCATTTTTTATGGTAGAAAAGATCAAGGTTCTTTTATGCTTATCCTCCTCTACTACTTGGGTTTTTACTATTGTGTGCCATATATTTGACTTGTGCTACAAATTTCAATAATCCCCAACAAAACAAGAGGAAAATACTTCATTAATTATTTCTAGTTTGAAATCAGGTAAGGTGGTTGCGAAGTTTTGTGCAAAGTTTCTCCACCAAGAGGTGCTAAAAAGTGAAGCATACGTAACTGGAGATATAGGAACCTCCCTTCAGAAATCCTTTTTAAGGTTAGATTTAAAATAGTGTCCACTTCTATACAGTACTTAATGGAAGTGCCTGAATTTTGCAATTAAAAGACAAACTGGTTTCAATATTTCATTCTTGCAAGGAGTTGAACTTTTATTCTATTAAAGAGTTTCGATTTGGTTCATCAGCTAAGATCTCAGTTTTGTAGTTCTTATTTTCTATCTTTTTCTTTTCTTTTAATACACTAAGAAATATTATTAGCAATGGTCCCTCTCAAAGTTACTTAGGTTTGTTTTATTTTATGCACTTGAATAATTGGAAGAGTATGAAGAAATTATATTTATCCTTTTTAAGTGACAAGTTGTAGCTCAATTATTAGTTGCTGATTATGGTTTGCGTATTCATTAATTTACTTTGTCCTGTTAAGCTTAGATATTATTCAGCAGAAATGGAGTACAATATTACATTGCTTCTCTTTCCTGGTCTAATTGAGAAAAGAGTAACTATTGATTACTTATACATCTCTCACTGCACAGTAAAACGAAAATACAAAAGTAAAATGTTACAAACTGGCATTTTCAATATTATGCAGAATGGATGAGATGATGCGTGGTCAAAGGGGATGGAGGGAATTATCAATATTGGGGGATAAGATAAACAAGTTTACTGGGATGATAGAAGGTTTGATTTGGTCACCAAGAAGCAGTGATGGTATCCGAGTTGATGATTGGGCTTTTGAGGAGGTAAGTGTGACATTTAAAGATGGATATCCTAAATAATAATCTTCAGTATCACTTCTTCATTGGATATACTTGGTAAATTGGAGCATGCTGTGTGGCTTTTAGTAGAAATTTTCTTCTGTATCTCACAAATTTGAATTTACTAATTGCAATCAGGGGCCTCATTCTGATTTTGCTGGACCAACTTCGGGAAGCACTGCCTGTGTTGCAGTTATTAGAAACAACCAACTTGTTGTTGCAAATGCTGGTGATTCGCGATGTGTGATATCTCGGAAGGGTCAGGTAACTTCAGAGTGGAAATTCTTGGAAAATTAATTATGCATATTACATTAATTATGCATATTATCCACAGGCAGATACATACATAGGTACAAAAATTCTATTTTGCTTGTCTAAACACTATACATTATTTGGGAATGTGTGCCTTAATTTGGCTGGTCTAAGTTATTAAGGGGGCTTTTTTTGAAGGCATACAATATGGTTTGTCCCTCTTTTTTTGTAAACTATATGCATAGATGTTGTAGATAAATTACTTACAATGTTTTGCTATGGCTGTCTTCTACAGGCATACAATTTGTCTAGAGACCACAAACCTGATCTTGAGATTGAGAAGGAAAGAATCTTAAAAGCTGGTGGTTTTATTCACGCTGGGCGAGTTAATGGAAGTTTAAATCTTGCAAGAGCTATTGGTAATGTATCTATGGGCCAGTGAACTTTTTAAAATGAATAATTATGCTTCTTTCTTTATTTCTTCTTTCTTTCATTTATAACTTGAGTGGACTGTCTGGGCTGGGCTTCTGCATCTTTAGCTCAGGAATATCCATGAATTTTGTGTACTTGATGAATTCAACACCCAAACAACTTGTGTTTTGCATGTTTTATGTTGGTTCTTTACACGAAAAGGAAAATGATTTAAAACCATGTAATTGGAGATTTCAAAATTGTATGTGTACTCATGAGTCATGATGATATTTTCTTCGTGAAGATACAGATTCCTTTGGGATTTTGTGGGGGATTGGAAATGGTTTATAATGTTTTCATTCTTTAATAAGTTTCAATTAACTGCAGGTGACATGGAATTTAAACAGAATAAATTTCTTCCTGCTGAGAAACAAATTTTAACTTCCAATCCAGACATAAACACTGTAAGTTTGTTATTGTAATACAATTCAGCTAGCTGCCTCAGTGATAAATGTGCCACCGTTTCTATTTTTCTATATAATGGTAGGATCCATAGTAAAATGCATGGATAGGGCTTATTAGTAGTCTAAAGTATTAAACTTTATGTATGCATCTGCTATGACTAATACATTATTGTTGATTTCATATTTTTTACAGGTTGAGCTCTGTGACGAAGATGAATTTGTGGTGTTAGCTTGTGATGGCATATGGTATTCTTCTGGCTTCCTCATCTTCATTTGATTCGGAATGTTATGATGTATTTAGAAGATGTCATTTACATTATTAAAGTGTGATGATAAGCACCAATGGATTTTCATTCTAGGAACAGTAGTGACTAGGGGTGGTCATGGATTGGATTTTTCAAAATCCAATCTAGATCCAATCCAAATCCAAATAAATGGATTGGATTTAAAATCCATATCCATTTTAACTAGATCAAATTTAAATGGATTTTTTTTAAATCCATTTAAAGTGGATTAAATCTAGATTCAATCCATTTTGTTAATTAGATTAAATCCACTTTGTCAATTACATTGAATCCATTTTAATATGGACACAAACTAACTTGGCTCGAACTAGGCCTAAGCCGACTCAACCTGAATGCAGACCAACTCAGTTCAACATCGGCCCGGGCCTGGACGACTCGACATCAGCCCGAGCCTGAACGACTCGACATCAACCCGGGTCCGAACGACGAACGACTCAACATTGACCCGAACCCCGACGACTAGGCAACGGCTCGGGCCCGAACGACTCAACATCGACCTGAACCTGGACGACTAGACAATGGCCCGGGCCTGGATGATTCAACATCGGTCTGGGCCCGTTTGGCTTGACATTGGCTCGGGCCTACTCGACTCGACATTGGCCCGAGCCTGGACGACTTGACATCGGCCCTAACTTGGACGACTCAACATCGGGTCGGGCCCACTCTACTCGACATCGATTCGGGCCCGCTCTACTCAACATCGATTTAGGCCCGTTCGGCTCGACATCGGCTAGGGCCCGAGAGATTCGAAATTGGCTTGGGCCCGATCAACTCGACATTGGCCTGGGCCCAGTAGACTCGACATCGACCTGGGCTTGCTCAGCTCGACATTGGCTTGGGCCCGTTCGGCTCGACATCGGCCTATGCTCGGGAGACTCGACATTGACTCGACCTTGCTCGGCTTGAGATTGGCCCGGGCCCGAAAGACTCGACATTGGCCCGGGCACATTCGTCTTGACATCGGCCCACGCCAACTCGACTTGACATCAGCCTGGGCCCGCTCGGCTTGACATTGGCCCGGGCCCGCTCAGCTCGACATTGATCTGAGACCGCTCGACTCGACATCGGATGGATTGTCTTAGCTTAACTTAGATAGGGTCAAGTTAAAATCCATCCCAAAATGCAATTTGGATAATCCAAAAATGTATCCAATTTATATCTAATCCATATCCAATTAAATGGATTGGATTTAAAATCCAAAAATATAGTTTTGTGTTTGAAATAAATCTATTTAAATGAATTAAAACTAATATGGATATGGATAATTATGGATTGGATTTTGTACTTTGAATTTTTTGCCCACCCTTAGTGGTGACTGTTATTTGTGTCTTGTGTGGGTGGAATGAGTTTCTTGATTCATACCTATACACTGATGCAAACACCTGTAGTTTCAGAAATCACAAAAACCTGGCCTATTTTCAGTTTCCATCCCACAAATGTCTTAATTTACCCTTTTTCAGATAGATGTAAATTGATGCCTTACTATGCCAATGGCATCAATGGCATCCACAAAAGCATTGTTGATGGAATGTGTTAGGACACAACATAAGGGAAATAAGGAAAAAGCTTGGAGGGTGTATCATAGGAGAAACAAAGGGTATGTGGCAGTTCAGTGGTTAGGAAGGGTTGGTCTTTAAATAAAGACTAACCGGTTTGGGGGAAGGGGACTTTTTGTGGATTCAGTTTGTAAACAGGATAATTCCTGTGGAGAAGGAAAACTTCTTTTCCTTGGTTGATATTCGAATACATTGCACAGTTCCACTAATAATACGGAGGTCATTCAGTATTTTTTTCTCGGTGTCTTTGTGGTGTATCAGTGAGTGAGTTCAGTGTACGTAACAATTGGTCCAACTTGACGGATCCAAAAGAAAAATTGAGGTCAAGGAGTAAGGGATGGAACAGAGAACAGGGGCATTAGAAAAACTAATCAGCGAACGGTGGAGATGAAGACAGAGATTCACGGGTTGAAGGAGAGTCTTCTTGACATAAAAGAATTGCTGAGGGACATCAAGAAGGGAGATAGAGCGTCCGACGGAGGGGAAAACTTGGTGAATGAGGGAGAAAGGAGTGAACGGTCACGACACAGGTCAAAATCTGATATGGAAGAGGAAGGAAAACTGAAATCATGGACACGGAGGGTGGAGTTACCCAGTTTTGAGGGTACAGATTCGTCGGGATGGTTGGCAAGAGCTGAAAAGTTTTTCGAAGTGCAGAATGTATCAGACCAAGAAAGTTTGCATCTGGCTTTCATCAGCATGGAGGGCAGTGCTAACTCTTGGTTTACGTTTTGGAGAAAGAACTCCAAGAACCATTCTTGGGAAGAATTTTCTATGGCTTTAGACAAGAGGTTTGGGGAAAAGAAAGGTGTTCGGTCTTTGAGAAGCTAGCCAAACTCAAACAGAATGGGAGAGTGGAGGATTACATTCAAGATTTTGAGGGGCTAGTGTCCCAGGTACCGTTGACAGGGGAAGAGTAGTTACTGGGATATTTCTTCGCGGGATTGCAACCCAGAATTCGAAATCAGATCAGACCCCATGATCCAAAAGAAGTGATGAGGGAAATGGAGATTGCTCTTGATGTAGAGGAGGCCTTCAAAGAAGAAAAAGGAGGCAGCACTGGGTATAAGAGTATGGGCTCTTTTGGGCGTCCGGGAATAACCGGTTGAACGAAAGTGTATAAGGGGAACAACGGTCTGATGTCGTCTAGTATGGCAAGTAAAGCGAGGAAGGAAACTGCATCATCCAGTCGAGAGTTCCGACCTGGGGAAGGGTCAAGGGCACTGCCTTACCCAGAGTATGTGAGACGAAGGGAAGAGGGAAGGTGTTTCCACTGTGGAGGGGCTTACGGCTCCAGAGAAGAACTTAAGAGTGATCATTTGCGCAAAGGAGGAAGGAAGTCCAGTGGATGAGTGCTTGGGCAAATTGAAGAGAATGGAGATGAGGAGGAAGAAGAGAGGGAGTATTGCCAAATGGATCTGTCCATTTTCTCTACTGGAGGTCTAATACAACCGCATACCATGGAGTTACAGGGGACTGTAAAAAATAGACCAACAATGTTGTTAATTGACAGTGGGGCTAGCCACAACTTTATCTCGACAGAGCTGGTAAAACAGTTGGGATTACATGTGGAACCCACACCAACATACAATGTGAGACTGGGGGATGGCCATAAAAAAAAACAAGTGGGTGTTGTCCAGAGGTAGAGGTATACTTGGAAAATCATATGATCAAGGAGACCTTCTTCCTATTTGAGTTACGAGGGGTAGACGTGATTTTGGGGGTGGCATGGCTGGCAAAGTTGGGGAAGTGAAAATAAATTGGAGGACGTTGACTACGAGTTTCTGCATAGGAGAAAAAGTGCTCATCAGAGGAGATCACAAGTTAGCTAGAACGTTGGTAACGCCAAAGGCATATCATCCCGAAACGGATGGTCAAACCGAAGTTTTGAATAGAACACTGGAGACCTACCTACGGTGTTTTAGTTCAGAACAACCTAAGATGTGGGCGACTTTCCTTCCATGGGCGGAGTATTGGTATAACACCAGTTTTCATGGGGAGACGCAGTGTACACCCTTTGAAGTAGTGTATGGCCGGCCACCCCCATCGTTGGCATGCTTTGTTCTAGTAGAAATTATGGTAGAAGCAGTGGAGCAGGATTTGATGATTCTGGATGAGGCTTTAGACTAGCTTAAATTTCATTTAAGGAGGGCACAAGATCGAATGTCTCATTTTGCCAACCGCCATAGAAGACCATCTCCAATTAAAATATGAGATATGGTCTACTTGAAGATTAGGTCGCATAGGCAGCTATCCATGCCCACTCGACTGCATCCAAAGCTGGCAGCCAAATACTATGGGCCTTTTCTAGTGGTAGCTGTGGTAGGATCGGTGGCTTTTAAACTCCAACTACCTGATGCAGCTCGAATACATCCAATGTTCCATGTATCTCAACTAAAGCTAGCAGTAGGGTTGCACGAAATTCAACCTGAATGCCGAAATAGTTGCAAGGACAGGCGGGAGGTTGTTATCAAACAAAGATCTTGGATAGACGGGAGCGAGCCATCCAAGGAGCAAACATTCCGCAGATCCTAGTAAAATGAAATAATGGGAAAAAGGACACGGCTACATGGGAAGACGTGAAGATCATCTAGGACTAGTTTCCCGAATTCAACCTTGAGGACAAGGTTGTTCTGTCCGAAGGGAGTAATGTTAGGACATAACAGAAGGGAAATAAGGAAAAAGCTTGGAGGGTGTATCATAGGAGAAACAAAGGGTAGGTGGCAGTTAGTGGTTAGGGAAATAAAGACCAACCGGATTGGGGGAAGGGGACTTTTTGTGAATTGAGTTTGTAAACAGGATAATTCCTGTGGAGAAGGAAAACTTGTTTTCCTTGGTTGATATTCGAATACATTGCACAGTTCCACTAATAATACGGAGGTCATTCAGTATTTTTTTCTCGGTGTCTTTGTGGTGTATCGGTGTGTGAGTTCAGTGTATGTAACAGAATGTGATTCTGAAAATAGTAATTTTCTTACATAAGCCCCTTTAGCTGCCTTTTTTTAAATAATTTGTTTCTCATTATTTCCAGGGATTGCATGTCAAGTCAACAACTCGTAGATTTTATTCATGAACAATTGCAATCGGTGAGTTCTTAGTTTTAACCCTTTTCTAATTGGATGATAAAGTATTGACTCAATTAAGAGTGACTGTATGCTTATTCATGATATTTAATGCGTACCGAGTGCTTTGACGGATAAGAACTCCGCCATTTGTGCTTGTAGTTGTTGAAGAGAATTAATAAAGGAATATATAATGTTTCTTGTGGTGGTCAGAGTCACACTTTCTTTGACGCTTAATGCATTTTTTCACTATAGCCATTATCTTTTACTCGATCTCTAGCACTGTGCCATTTCTGATCAATTCTGTAAATGTTTTGTGCCTAAATTTTTATGGTCTGGATGATAATGTTTTTGGTGCCACAATTTATAAAAGTGATTGTTTTATACGCAGGAAACGAAACTTTCTGTTGTGTGTGAAAGAGTACTTGACCGGTGTTTGGCACCATCAACTGCCGTTGGCGAGGGATGTGACAATATGACCATGATCTTGGTGCAGTTCAAAAGACCTGCTCAGTCCAGTGCATCAACAGAAGAGCAATCCTCTTCAAACGGACAAGCTGAACCTGAAACACAACTAGAGAGAAGTGAAAGTTAGCATTTTTCCTCAACAACAGTTCAAATATTGTATCATATATATATATATATATATACACATATATTAAATATATGTAGTACCAATTATTAGAATGCGTTCGAATGGTCATTTTCCCTGCTTTTTCAGCATGCGGCTCCCAAGCATCAGTAATTGTTTGTAGTTTGTATTCAACTACTTGCAAGAAAGCTACTAGCTCGGTAAAAAAAAGTCTTTATGCTAAAGGAGGCATAATCTAAAACGGGTGGGGTTCTTGATTTGGAAATATTGTAACACACTCCTTTTGATACACAACTTTTCATTTTCCAAAAAATAAAGACGCCTTGTAATTTTATCCTTAAATGTGTTAAAGTTTTAGAAGTAAACCAATAACTCACTGTTGGTGAGTATGCATAACGGTCTATTTTTGCCATTTTGCTTAGGAACAGAGCTATAAGAGGGGGCGCCTTTTATGGTCTATCCATTGAATACATAGAAAATTGAAAAATCCTATTCGTGAGTGAAGTAGTTAATGGTGGCAGAGTTGGCAATCTATGTAGCACTGATCTGACACAGACACAAAGATACGTATAATTTCTAAAATGTAGAACATGAGAATACATATCTATATATTATATAATTATGAATTATATGAATTGACAATAAATAAATGTTTATGTGTATAAGTATGTTTCAAATTATTTTTTGGAGCAGAAAGATGTTTTTCACTACTAGTTCAAAATGATTTACTTTTTATTTTTATAATTATAATAAAAATTTATACAATAAAATTGAGTTTTTAAAAAATTAATGTATTTTTTTTAAATTGTATTAGAATCGTACTAGAATTGTCATAAATCCAATAAATATTTTTTGAATTGGACACTTCAAAGAATATGTGTCTTACAAGTATCATACGAGCGTCGATATCCGATACGAGTATCTAACACTGACACGTCATTTTAAGAGAAGTGTCTGAGTTTCATTGCATAGTCTCTAGGCTTGATCACTCAGGTTACTGACCACTGCTCATTACAAACAGTGAAGTAATTTTATTTTTTAAATACTGTCGAACTTATCAATATCTAGAGGGAGGAAAATAGTAGTTTTTTAATTTAAACAATCCCTCTTTTGTGATTTGGATTGTTTTAGTTATTTATTTATTTTTCATTTTTTTATTGACTGTGTGAAATTGTAAAACTTACTTTCTCATTTTTTTAATACCTTAACAAAACTTTATGATCCTTTATTTGGCAATAACGGCCTCAATAAGCTCTCGCATTTTTTTATACAAATCTTGGTGTAAGGTATCTTATGTTTTTGTACATTTCATCATCGATTTACATCTTGGTGTTATGCAATCACACCTCAATTCCCTTACTACATACACCCCCACCCTTCTGTCATCAGCACCGAAAGCCTCATCTAGCAGCGAAGCTCATGCCTGTAGTCACGAAAAAATATTGTAGGAGCCTAAGTAATCCCAACCGTATTGTTCGTATGGAACATGAAATATACTTGTGGGTAGAAATACTCACTGTCTAATGTTCGGAATTGATCCTCAAAAATTATTGCAAGAACAAGGGAGAGACTTTTCTTACACAAGTATTTCTCAGCATTAATCAGCAGGAATTTCCAGCATGATACAATCTTTATGCATGCCAATCATCCACTGAAAAATTGAGGTATGCGATTCTAATATCCAAGGCCATTTCCAAGACAAAGTAGTCCTACAAAAAACATGATAAAAAGTTGATAAAATGAATCAATAATACATATACAGACAATGTGATAGTCTATTTATTACATTGTAACTATCTTAAAAGTTATATCTAGAATGATTTCTAATTGATTGACAATTTGAGACAGCAAAAAACTTTTACATTGACAATGCACTGAAAATAAATAATATATGCCTGAAAATATAAAGATTGTTATCAATAATACCATTGATGATTTCTAATCAGTTGATTTGTAAACATTTACAGTGATATTACGTGCCAATCAAACTCCACATAAACTATCAGGTAAAATCAATTCTTAGTAAAACATTAATAATACCTTCATGCCTCCCTTTTGAATCAGGAACATACGAAAGGCCCCATGAGATAACTCAGTAAAATCAACATTTATCAGGCAATTGAGCAAATGTTCCTGCATTGGGGCTACACCCCACAACCATCATCTTCTTGAGGACAGAAAAGGCTCGATCTTTGTTCCCTGACATAGTATGCCCACGAATGAGAGCATTGTAAGTGAAGACATTAGGTTCAAGACCCATAAGCTGCAGTTCCTCGAACATCTTTCCGGCTCGGTCCACCATTCCAGCATTTCCAAAATGAAGAATCAATGAATTGTAAGTATAAAGATCAGGAGTGATTCCCCTATTTTTCATTTCACTGAAAAGAGAAAGAGCTTCCTCAAACCTGTGCGATTTTCCAAGGCCATTGATCATAAGATTATAAGAAACAGTATCAGGGTCAAGGCCAGTCAACTTTAGTTCCTCAAAGTAGTGCACGGCATCATCAACTCTGTCACTCATGCACAGGCATTCTACAAGAATGGTATAAGACTTCAAGTCTGGCCTTATCCCTTCCTTAACCATCCTTTTGAACAAATCACAAGCAATGTCAACGTTACCTGCTTTCCCAAATCCGTTGATGAGAATATTATAAATAGCACAGTTGGGCTTGCAATGATAGTCTGACATCTCCTCAAAAATATTCATTGCTTCCTCTAATCTTCCAGCCTTTAAAAGGCCGTCTATAAGAGGACCATATGTACAAGGAGTGGGAAAGAAATCACCACTCACGAGATCATAGTATAAATCTAATGCCTTATTTATGTTTTTAGATTTCACAAGGGCAGAAATAACGATATTATGGGTTATAGTATTCGGCTTACATCCCCTACAGAGCATGTTATTGTACAGTTCAAAAAGTTCATCAATCCTCTTTGATTTACCATGAGCATCAAGCAACAAGTTGTAGGTGAAAATATTCGGGGAACAACCTGCATTCTTCATCTCAATAAAAAGTTTGAAAGCTGGTTCAGTGATATTACTTCCAAGAAGCCCATCTATCAAGCAGTTATATGATTCCGAGGAAGGGTGAATTCCCAAAGTTTTGGTGAATTTGTCAAACAAATTTTGAGCATCAAGAGCCTTGTTCCGCTTGCACAGGATTCTAATAAAAGGTATTATCAAATTATCATCTAGGCAAATAGAATTGCACACCAATCCTTCAGCAAATGAAATGGCCTCTTCTATTTCTGCTTCAATTAAAATACATTCCATTAATTCTCCCCAGAATTGACTACTTGTCTGTAAACCTGGTTGATTTACAAATTCCATGACAATCTTGATTGCATCCTCAATTCTTCCATGTTTTACAACACCAGGAAGGAGGGTGTACAAAGTTACAGGATCAGGGGAGAGAAATTTCTTCATTTGATGGTAAAACCAGAATGCATAATCAGCCCTGCCTTCCTTGAGCAAGCCATAGATAATAGTGTTATAAGTCAGAACATCAGGACTACAGTTCATGATTGTCATTCTACAGAACATTTTCAAAGCCAAATCAACTGAATCATTCTTGCAAAGACAATCAAGGAGTGCGTTAAAAGTCACTGTGTTTGGAGGACATCCAGACTCATCCATACTCCCAAACAAATCAAGGGCCCTCCGGAGTTTTCCCTCTTTCCCTAAACCAGTAAGTAAAATGTTGTATGTCACAACTGTAGGAGCTAGCTTCAAATCCTTCAATCTCCCAAACATTTTCCATGCCTCATCAACTCGGTCAGCCTTGTAAAGTGTGTCAATTAAAGAATTAACTACAATTATATCTGGTTCACACCCTTCACTTAACATCTCAGTCAAAAGTTTTGTAGATTTGTCTATTTGCCCTGCTTTGCTGTAGCACTTCATCATCATGTTATAGGTTACTGAATCAGGTAAAAGCCCACACTTGTGAAGATCATTGAATATATATCTTGCTTCTCTGATCCTACCTGTTTCAGCAAGACTATATAAAGATGCATTACATGCGGCTATACTAGGCAAAATACCTCTCTTCTTCATTTTTTGAAAGGTGTCAAGAGCTTTTTCAGGATCACCCAACTTTCCATAGTAGTCAATAAAAAGAACGTATGAATAAGCAGTTGGTTCAACACCCAAAGATTCCAGATTGTTGAACAGCTCTAATGCCTCATCTAATTTTCTCAGGTTCAAAAGTCCAGAGATCAACGTGTTGTAAGTATGAAGATTTGGAAAAATCCCTTTCACTTTCATCACATCTAATATATCAAATGCCTGATCAACTTTTCCAGACTTACATAAAGCCTCAACAATTATAGTGTAGGAAACCACATCAGGAGCATAACCATCAGCCTCCATCTCACTCCAGAATCTTTTCACCATTTCCAAGTTGCCATAATTACCGAAATTGCCCATTAAAGTAATATAAGTCACCTGATCTGGTTTGTGACCGCTAGCTCTCATCTTTGTGTATAATTCCATGGCCTTATCAAGTTTTCCTGCAACACAAAGTGCATCAATTAGAACCGTATAAGTGACAACATCCGGCCCGCATCCTTCATTGTCCATTGTCTTTAAAATCCCATACGCATCATCGATTCTCCCTGCCCTCCCAAGCACTCTAATACATATGGTATATGTGTAGATATTTGGCTTCAAACCTAAAGTTTTCATTTCTTCCAATAAATCCATAATGGTTCCGGTCTCCCTCCTCTTCCCCAATGCTACCATTAACGCTGAGTAAGTCTTCATACTAGGCTTCATCCCTTCCGAGATCATTCTTTTGTAAACCTTCAAAGCCTCTTTACAAAAGCCAGGTTGGAGCAGGAAATGAATCAGTCCATTATATGAATAAGCATTCAAGACAAACCCAGCTTGCCTCATCTTTCCAAGTGCAAATGGTGCTTGCCGAATCCCACCTTTAATCGAAAGAGCCTTAAAGATAGTGAGATATGTATTCGGATTCCTGTTAATCACTTGCTCTTGCATAAAATCAAAAACAAAAACCATATCCTCAACTCTCCCGTGAGCCCTCAGGAGCTCCAGCATGTAATTACATGTTTCAGGTGTATGCACAAGATTAGGCAACTGGGAAACCATCTTAAAATACAAAAGAGCAGAATTGGGATCCAAAATTGACTTCAAAACGCCAATAACTTCTTCAGAAGACACTCTAGTTTTGCTCTTGCCATTTACTGCAACCACTTCAGGGGCACATCTTGTCACTAAGACACCAATACCCAATTGTCTTTTTCCATGTTTCTTCCAGTTTACCAAAGACCCATTAGGCAAAGATTTCATTTTGACAAATGGGGTTCCTCCAAAGAATCCATTATTGCTCATAGCATAAACATTGGTGTCACCGAAAGCACAGCAAGAGGTAGAAGAAAGGGGCACTACAACAGCCATAGAAACACCAAAGTCCAACAGTAACAAAGCAAAGGAGAGACTAAAATTCAGAACAAGCACATTGAAGAGTAGATGATGGCAAATCAAAAGTGTATGAACCTGTCACCGTAATTGGGTATGCAAACTGAGCACAGCAGAGGGTAATGTTTGGTGAAAGACAGAGACTTTGACAAACATCAAGTTTGGGTTTTGGATATTTTTGCCACCAAAATATCAGCATGTGTAATGAAATTGTAACATTGCAGGTAACTGGGTAAGGTTTACCCTTACGATTGTGAGGTGATAGGTGAGGATACTCCAACCTTATCAGTGATGAAATATCTACATGTTTATTATACAAGTGCTACTAATAAAAACAACATAAATTCTAATCACCACTTATTCATTTAAAAGTGAAAACATTTTATTCAAATACAAATATGTGTTGATTAAAATTAGAATTAAACATTTTATTAAAATACAAATACATATATACATACATACACACTTTATACATACATATATGATTAAAATTAAAATGTTTTATAAAACAATTGTTGATTCTTTGTTTGCCACTTTAGAAATATTAGTTCATGTAGCAATTTCTTTATTTTTAATCAATAAAATTATTTTTTTAATAGGTAATCAATAAAAGTATTTTATTTCACAATAGTTACTTTAAAGTTTAAATATTTTGGTGAAAAAAAATTATATTTAATTTACTTTATCTAATATACTGGTATGGACGAGACCGAGACACGTGGAACCGGTCAAGACTTCGGAAACTTGGCTGAGATTCCAAAGATCGCCACGGTCGTCCTGATCGACCGACACATACACCCATTAACACTCAAGTCAATGTTAGTGAAGTTAATCTGTCATTAAGGATCAGGTAATGCAACCTTAAGTGAGATCCATTCCATAACATACATCTCAAAGGTACGTAAGTCATTTATTACTATACACCTACCTGAGTATCTATCACTCGCTTTAATGACTTGGGCGTCGGAGTACCTTCCGCAGGTACCCCATCCGGTGTTCGCCCGAGACCAAGAGCCGAGAGAAAAACACGAGAAAGACCCCAATCAAGCACCCAACAACCTGCCCGATCGAGGACGAAGACTTCAATAATTCTAGCTCCCATCTACCTAGCATAGCAGGAACATCTAACTTTAATAAAATACCCTTACATAAAAAAATTATTATTATTCATAGATAGGTTTCACAAAAAAAAAAATATTATTTGTTTTTTAAATAAAAATTATTCATTTTTTGAAATTTATAATTAACAGTAATGGTTTATTTATGTGATACATATTTTTATATGATCTTGTGTATTTTCTCAACTCATACTTTATGTTTCTTCATTTTACTTGTTATATTTTTTAAAATTAATTTTCATGTGCAAGAGAACAAATATTTTTCCTTTAATTTTCAATAATTTTTAACTTTTAAATCACTATTCGATGTTAAAAATATACATGAACTTAATATATATATATATATGTATATATATATATATGTATGTATGATATACTTTAGAAATCTGATTTTTTTTTAAAATTTTCTTATATTTAGAAAATAAAGAAATTAAAAATACTTACATTATGTATTGACAATTATATGTTAATTTCACATTTTATTTTCGTTTAAAAAAATAAAAAATTAAACATGTTTAATAAAAAATATTACTGGTTCACTTAATTTCAAAATATGCTACGTTGTTGTGACATGGGTGAAATGTATATCTTATTAACTAACTATGGATAAAGTATTATACATGAATTTTGTGTATAAGTTATTTTAATGAGTTGGTTTAACTTGTTAAGAATATTATTTGATCGGGAACACAGGCCCTTTTCAGGTATTTTCAAACATGTGTATTCGTATTTTTAATTTTATTATTATTATATTCATATTTAAAAAAATATATAAAAATGACAACAACTAAAATAAATGATAAGAAAAAACAAAAACTATAAGTTTTAAAAAGATGAAGATATGAAAAAAAAGCTCACGTCCTAATAAATGTTATACTACTATTCTACTTTTAATAAACTATTTTTGACAAACTATTCTAAATTTAAAATTAATAACTGATTTTTACACATGACCAGAATATTCATATTAAAAATAAGATAAAAAAATTAATTTCCAATTAATTATAAAAAGAATTAATTATTTAATAAATAATTAAAAAATAAAAAATGACTAAAATATTTAAAATATTAATAAAAATAAAATATAAATAAATTTGTATACAAAATACTTGGAGAATCTTTATATATAAGTAAAAAAAGTAATTTCTAATTAATTATAAAAAAATTAGTCATTTAATAAATAATTAAAAAATAGAAAATGACTAAAATATTTAAAATAAAATATAAATAAATTTGTATACAAAATACTTGGAGAATCCCTTTATATAAGTAATATATATATATATATATATATATATAGATATAGATAAAATGAGAGTGTTATTTGATATAAATTAGTTTGAATATAATATTGAATATAATTGAATTTGATCTTCTAAATTTTGATTATATTAGTTTATATAATTTTTTCAGAAATATTGTATGTTAAATAGAAAAAACCTCGTAAGTTGAACATAACTTATTTTTATATTATAAAAAAATTATAATATACAATTTGAAGATTATGACACTCTTATTTCAAATTTAAATCACTTTCATTTTATCTTATTTTATATTTAATTTTCTTGTTTTAGACTAAACCAAACACTTTGATCCTGATTAGGTGTAAAAGACTAAGGAGCAGCTGCTAGGTGCAGTCGCCAACCCAACAACATCTCTTCTCTGTTTTCTTCTATTTTGTAGCATAAAACATTGTGAAAATAAAAACCAAACCCTACCTTATTATACTTGTGTTCTCTCTCTCTCTCTCTCTGTGTGTGACAGTGGTGGTAGCTAGCATCCTCTCTCTCTGCTCCAACCTCTGAATTTCAAAATGGTGAAAGTAAGTGAGAGCGGTGCAGTTCCTGAGGCAGTTATGGATGCAGCCAACACCACTCTCTCCAATCTCCAACTACTCCGAACGCATTTTAACGACTTTTTGTCTCTCTCCGACCCTCAATTCCTCTCCCAAATGCCCCCTCTTCAACGCGCTCATGCTCTGTTCATCCTCGCTAAAATCACCTCTACCCTTCTCGCATGTAATCCAAAAAACGCATTTTTTTTTATCATGAATGCTGCTATTTCGAGATTGATTCCACCTTGATTTTCTCTTTCTTCTGTTTTCATTCTCTCCAGTGAATTTGAGGTGTACTGGGGTTCACCCAGATGATCATCCCATCAAATCTGAGCTCGTGAGTTTCTGACAATTCTGTCTTTTTTTTAACCTTAACAATTGCTAACGAGTGTGTTTTTTTTTTCGTCTTCGCAGGACAGGATACACTTGTACGAGGACAAACTGGAACGTTTGGTTGATTTGAGTAAAGGTACATTTTTCTTTCTTTTCTCAAAAATGTGTTTAGCTTTATGCATTTGTTGAATGACCTTGTTGAAAATTAACGTGATGGGTATTTGGAGATGTGTTTTTTCAAGTGTGAATTATTTGCATTGGAGTGATTTTTGGTTTTGTTTGTGAAGCTCCACTGCGACCTTCCACTACCTTGAATTATCAAGCGGCTACACGCTTCATAGAACACTCTCTGCCTGACCTAACTTCTGGTGAGTGGTAAATTTGATTTATGGACTAAAACTTAGATGCTGTTCTTGAGATGCTTTTGATGTTGATTTGTGGTCAAATTTAGAGTTTCTTCTTGCCTTACCTTAATAAGGTTTGCATTCGATGTAAAATTCCAAGTGTAGGCGGGAAAACAATGCTGAAAGCATCTAAGGAATTGCTTCCAAGTTTTGTTCTTATTTTATTCCTTTCAAGGGTTATCTATTGTGTCTCTTCCAATTTAATCTAGTGTATGTAAAGAGAAGTGGTTTATTTTGTGCAGAGCAGAGGGAAAATATGAGGAACATAAGTAGAGGGGATAGAACAAAGACAAACCTTCCGGGTAGAGCAGGTCAAAAGAGGAAATATCAGTCTTCTGATAAACAATCTGTTAAAGCAGCTGCCAAGGATTTTTTGGAGAAAGCAGCCCGGGAGCTTCTTGGTGATAACAGTAGCGGTATTAAGGGACCGCTACAAGTTGACATGTCAGAGGATGACGACGACAAACAGCCCATATCCTGATTTTCCAGAAATTTGGTAGAGTTACTCATAATGTTCTTGTTTGCTTCTTTTTTTTTGTATGTGAATTTAATGTAACCAACACAGATGATATGTCTTTTGTTACAGTAAATGCTTAGAATTTGATCTATAAATTTAGGAATTTTCTCTTATCAGCATTGGAATGAACTCTGAACAAACAAACAGTTTTTGGGGATCTTTGCAAATATCTTGATACGCCTAGTAGGTATATGCCAGCCCCCAGCTAGGAAATTATAGCACATTTGATGATTGGAGCGACTAAATACATTTTTTTACTACTTTGTACAGATTATTTTTATTTAATAGTTTTCATTGAAAGTTTGTCTTTCATCATCACCTTATTTTCAACACCTACTGCCTATCAATTTAGTGTAACTGTAAGTTGTCATCTGTTAGCCTTTTCTATTTAATAAAAATTTGGTAGTATCAATATTGAAGTCATTGCAGTTATGAGAGTTGTTGGAGAACTTGTTAATTGTGTTATGTGATTCAATTTTACCTGCAGCTTTACGGTATTGCACATGAAACACGTGTAATCTCATTTAGATATGCTCTATAGTTCAAACATTAGTATTAGAAATGGAATTCATTGCAGCATACCAACTTAGATAATACTGTAGGAGCTTAGGACTTGTGGTCAACAACAATGGAAGAGCATGACAACTTGTAGATCACACTGCCTCTTATATGTCAAAGAGTAATCATATTTCCACAAACATCTTACATCTTTTTTTACAACAAGGAGCAATGATATCATCAATGACGTAGTTAGTCATGTTTCCCTTGAATTGATGAAAACATATAACTTGAACCATGTAAGAAAATAATGAATTATTTTATTGATATCAATCACACCAATTACATTCTCATCATCTTTATTTGTAATAACCAAAACTTTTAAAAAAGAAAATAAAAATATGCTGAGATGAAAAGGAAGATTATGAAGATAATTTTTTCCCCAAATTGCAATGGAGATATTGAGAATATTTTTATCCTAATAATCTGCTCTTTACAACACTTCTCAAGTTGGTAAATGAATATCAATCATTCCCAACTTGTCAACAAGATTCTGGAATTTTCTTGAAAGGTCCTTCAGTGAAAATCACTGGGCCTCTGTCAAGATTATCTTTGATGAAGTGTGTGTCAATTTCAACATGTTTGGTCCTATCATGTTGGACTAGATTATGAGCAATGCTCATGGTTGACTTGTTATCATAATACAATTGCATAGTATTTCACACACACCTTGAGTAAGGGCTCGAAATTCAGCTTCTACACTAGAGCAAGATACTTTATCTTGTTTTTTGCTTCTTCAGGTCACACTAGATTTTCTTACATAGTTCAGAGTTATATTTTCATCAACTCAAGGGAAACATGACTAACCACATGATTAATGTTGCTTGTCACCAAGTTGAATTACTGTGGGTTGTAGCTTCAATGCCTCCCAAGAACACTATGTTTTGATTGCTCATAGGATGGCAACTTTGAATGCCGCTAGCTATCCTAGGGTATTTTATCTTTTATTTGAAATGTTGATGGCTATTGACACTCCATTTTGGAGATATAGAAAATGTCTTCTTCTTTGTGTTAAAGATGTTTTTCACCCTCATTGCAAAGATTTATTTGCAAGGCTATATCCTCTGGCGTTAGTTCACTCAAATTCAGTACTTTTAAAATTAAGTTTATTTCAGCCACTGGGGCTTTATTAACACCAATAGAGTGTTTTGTTAGTGTCCTTATGACACTTCTGTTGACACCATTTGAGTGTTTCAAAAAAAATCTGTAATACTAGAGTACACTTTTTGTTCTACCCATTAGGGTAGTTTTAAAAATCACTATTAGATTGATTTTGTGCTTTGTCATTGTCCTAAAGATGACAAGGTTTTAAATTCCTACATTTTTCTTTTTGAGAGACTAGACATTTAGAGTGTGGGACTAGATATTAGAGGGTGGTCGGATAACGACCTCGTAACGAGCGGCATGATAAGTCCACAAACCTTGTTAGGATAAGCTTTGATGCTTACTTGAACTATTTAAGAAAATAAAGAATTATTTTATTGATATCAATCACATGAATTGCATTCTCACTATCTCTATTTGCAATAACCAAAACCTTTAAAAAAGGAAATAAAAATATTTTGAGTGTATATATATATATATATATATTTACTTATAGAATGTGTAAATTTAAGAACTTGTCATGTTTAGGACAACTACAAGGCACTAAAATCACTTTAATAGTTATTTTTAAATCTACCCTTGTAGTAGAACAAAAAATGTACTCTAGTCTAGAATTTTTTTAAACATCCTAATGGTGTTAACAAAATTGTCATAAGGACACTTAAAAAAACACCCTATTGGTGTTAACAAAGCCCTAGTGGTTAAAATAAACTTTAATTTATTAAGTACTCATTTAGACTGAACTAATACTAGAGGAGATAGCCTTGCAAATCTTTGTGTGGAGGGTGAAAAACACCTTCAACCCAGGAAAGACATCTTTCATATCTCCAAAAAGGAGAGCATCATAGTCATCAACATTTTGAGACACTCTATCTTGTTTTAAGTCACTAGATTTTTTTACGTAGTTCAAGTTATATCTTTTCATCAACTCAAGGAAAACATGACTAATCATGTGATTGATGATAGCGAAGTTGCCTGTGGCCAAGTTGAATTACTGTGGGCCATGGCTTTTTGCATAAATGCCAGTTTGGAACACTCCTCAGTTTATTCTCGTTCCTGTTGCTCTACTATCGATACTAACAGTTGCTATGAGCAATGTGTTTTGATTGGTTATAGGTGGCAACTCAGAATGTTGCCAACTATCCTGGGTTGTTTCGTTTTTTATTCAGTGTTGATGGCTATCGACACTGTCCCTTTTGGAGATTTAAAAAATGTCTTCTTCTTTGTGTTGAAGGTGTTCTTCACCCTCCTTGCAAAGATTTTCAAGCCTATCCTCTCTGGTATTGGTTCACTTTTGAATCCATACTTTGAAAATAAAGTTCATTTCAGCCGCTAGGGCTTTGTTAACACAATAGGGTGTTTTGTTAGTGTCCTTATGACACCTTCATTGACACCATTATGATGTGTCAAAATCTTCTGTACTACTGGAGTACACTTTTTGTTGTACTATTAGGATAGTTTTAAAAATTAGAGTAATTTTAGAGCCTTGTTAGTGACACATGATAAGTTTTTAAATTTCTACACTTTTCCTTGAGGAATGGACATCTTGAGCATCAGACTAGATATTTGTGGGTGACACGATAGGCCCAACAAACCTCGCTAGGATAGGCTTTGATACCAACTTGAACCTTGTAAGAAAATAAAGAATTATTTTATTGATATCAATCACACCAATTACATTCTCAATCCCTATTTGTAATAACCAAAACTTTTAAAAAGGAAATAAAAATATGCCGAAATGAATAGGAAGATTCTAAAGATATTTATTTTCATAATTACTATGAAGATATTGAGAATATATTTTATCCTATTAATCTACAATTTACAACAACACACCACAATTTGGGGTTGATATATGACTGAAGAGGGAATACTTCTTTGGTATTATATGAGAAGAGACTCAATCCTCTAGCATGTTTTGAAGTGAATTGGGTCAGTGAATTGATCCCTCCAGGTTCTCCATTCCTCCTTGTTGAAAGCAGTATTATATCTGGCATTTAAATTCTAGGATACATGATTGTTCAGATTCATGCATTAGTTGGAGAATTGTATTTACTGCTCTTTATGTCTTGCTGAGTACTTTTTCACTCAAGCAATTCATCAAAATGTTCAATCTTCAACTTGGTATTAGAGTGGGTTGGATCCGCTCTTCTCTATCTTTTACTTCTCCACATCATCTGGCCACCAGGAGAGATCCCCATTTTCAATTTTGTATTAGATTGATCGGGTTTGATCTAGGAAGTACCCACACCTTTGTAGGTCAGCATGTTCAACACTTTTTAAACATCACTTATTGGATACGTGTTCAGCATGTGGCCAACATCCCTAAACCTTTTATTGGATAAGCATGTCCTAGACAATGCTATCATAAAAAAGTAAAAAAAAAAAGACGGAAGTGTATTATAAATATTGCAAGGCTTGATACTTTTTTTGTTAGGCTTGCATCCTGGGACTTAACTAGTGTTTTAAGTATTAATATGTTTCTTAGTACACTATTGTGGGATCATTATTATTAGAAACTGTAAGACCTAGCAAATTTGTTTCTACCATGTGAATTGTGTAAAATCTTATTTCTCAATTGGGATTTTTGTCATGCTAACTAGTAACTATATATGAATAGGGTCTCCGTATCCTATATATATAACCATTAGGCATCTAAAGTCCACATCTGTAATTCATAGGGCCTGGGGACATTATCGCCGTCCACAGCCGTTGTTCACTCCAACGAGAGCTCCATCTAAAGCCCCTCCCTGTTTGACACAAAATCCTAAAATTTTGGAGAAAAACTGGCTATACATCCTGCGGCAAAACAAATCAACAATTCTGACAAGGCCGCTGGTTTGCGGCAGTGCGTAATGGACACATCTTTACAACATCTAAGTGTCCACAAATTCAATATATTTGTTCCGTGCTTGTAGCATTAAACTTATATGCTCATCTGGCTTGAGGAGTGTTGGAAATGGACCTGTAATTAGCACTTAAACTCTAGGATAAGTGTTTCTTCAGATTCATGCATCAGTTAGGGAATTATATCAACTTCTCTTTATTATTCTTAATAATTGTCTCTTGAATATATATGGCGTGTTGAGTGCTTTTCACTCTAGCAACTCACCCAAGTATTTCTGTCTTGAGCCCTCCTGTTGGAGCTCATTGTGCAGAAGGCAATAGAGTGTCTTATGAGTTAATGAAAATTTTGAGCACAATTGGTTTAGGGTTTAGACTAAAAAGTTTGAATATATAATTTGTGATTTTTATTTAAATCTTCATTCAATGATATGTGATCTTCAATGCAAAAAAATATAAAAATGTGAATCCGCTATACAAGAAAATTTTGGCAATTCATCCTATCAGCTGTTTTTCTTTTGACAAGTAACAAACAATTCATTTGGAAATATGAAATTAAAGAACAGTATACATGCTAATTGTCATATATTTTCTAGAAATATTGTGAAATGGCTCTGTCTTCGTTGTAATCATGGGACTGAAAGTGTAGTGGCCTTTAGGAAAAACTTGAACAAGTTGGTTTGTGCGTCATAATGTCAATTTAAATGCATGGAACAAAGCTACTCACTGCTGAATTACCTAGATTGTGTTGGTTGTTTCGTGTGAAGTTTATATGCTTTTCTTGTATGCTCATAAATCTTCTCGAACTGAATAGAATCTAAGTGAAAGCCTGCAACTTGCTTGAAAACTATACGTATTTTGGTCTCAATTTGCAGATTTCCATTTTGTTATTTATTGTTTTTATTGTTTTTGAATTTTATGTCCAGTGTGTGAACAAGGTGGAGCTGTGTGTCCGTAAGAGGGAATTTCACCATAGCGTTGTTGCTTTTCCATGCTTTTGGGGATGGCTTCCATTCTCTTTTTGGCGACAAAATCTCATTACTGTTCACTGTAAACATGTTGAATGTTTCTAATATCCAACATTTTAGTTTTTGGTTAATGTAAGTTTTCAATAGACAAATGGGTACTGTTGGGGTTGGATTTGCAGATCGACAATGTACATGTCTCAATTTTGGATGCTTAGGCTCTAGGATTTCCACTTGCTTATTATGGGTTCCTAATTTCAAGAACCAATTCGATGTGATTATAGGACATGCTTCAAGTTCTTAAGATCCTTTAAGAGAAAATTGATTACCAAAAGTTCACACCAATAAATCCTCTCAAATGCTTACTATAATGGAGCTTCTAAAAAAATTAAATGAACAAGCTCTCTTGGTATATATATTGTTGGCAGTGATGAAAAAGTTTTTCAAAGAGTAAAATTAAACAAAAATATTGATTTTCCACCTTCTCTGAATGTAAAATTATGTGAAAAATAATCAATTAGGATGTTTTAAATATCAGGCAAAAAAAAGGACACTGCGGTTCAAGAAGTGACAAAAGTGTGGAGAAAAAAGTGAATTTTTTAAGAACGAAATAAAAATATAATTTAACTTTTCTTCTTCCTATGTAAAAAATTTAAGATAATAGTAATTACAATAAATCAACTTCTTAAAAGATTCCATCAAACAAATCAGCGCAGTTCAGGTTGTGAATGCCGAAAGTTTTCCAATATAGAAAGAAGCAAAGCTCTTATATTTGCTATAAAAGAATTAATAAATAAGCCATCTTAAATTTATAGAAAAGAATGATATATTCGCTACAAAAGAATTTAGCCACAAATTATAAGAACGTCACCACCAAAGTCATACTAATGAGAAGGGGTGATTGATTTACACGAGAAAACCCACATACATAGCCAACACTCCCACAACAGTGACAAGACCAACTTGAAACGTTGTAGCACTACTAGTAGGAGCAACAGCTGGACCATCAAACTCTGCTGGAGAAGGTGCTGGAGAAGTTGCACGAAATGTGTGCCTTGGAGAAATCACAACCACCACCAACTTTTGCCCCTTCTCACAGTGCCCCTTTGCTCCACTGATGAAGTAGAATGGCCCAGGACGCTCTAGCTTCACCTTTGTGTTCCCATCACTGTACTCTTTGATGGGGTTGGAGGTGCTGCAATTGCCATATTCCTCCCTTGTTACTTCCAACACTGAGTCCTTCCCACTCTCATATTTCCACACTGCCAATACAAAGGTGTTACTCATGAATGGTATGGAGATGAAAATAGTATCAGAAAGGGTAAAATTTTCAGGCAATTGCAATACATTTTAACCTGTATCATTTTCAGATAAAGATAACTTTTAACTAAATGGTTGTGTTTTTGGGAAGTTACCAAGATAGTCGCCAACTCTGAAACGAGACTTTTCAGCCCATTGATTGAGAGAATCTAGTTCAGAAGATGGAATCTTCCAAGCATCAATGTTGCCTCCAACTAATAGTTCCTTAGCTGCTGAGAAACCAAGGAGAAGGAAAAAGAACAAAAGGGAAGCAGAGACGGCTCTTGAGGAACTAGCCATGGTCATTTCCTTTTTGAGAACTGAAAAGGGTGTGTGAAAGATTTTACCTTTCTTACTCTCAGAAGCACGAAGTGGTGATATGCTATGGTGACTGCTAGGCGTGTTGTATTTATGGTGATGAAGAGGAGAGAAACTAGCCGTTGAGAGTTAGAAGACTGCACAGCACAGTATGTGGGGGCCACTGTACTGAGTCTTCTGATACTATGAGGGCCCTTGAACGGTTAGAACAACGGTAAAGAAAACTGATATTAATGAGCGATTATTCTGGAACTTGGAATTCACTCTACCAATTTTAACAGGCAATTAGAGTAATAATATAATTAATATATTTTATTTCACTACTTTTTTTGTCTGTTTTATTATGTTGATTTTTCTCTCTCTTGTATGTTCTCTGTCTCATGGGAGTCTATAGATATGGGTGTCTATAAATCATTTTTGTAGAAATTATCTGCAATGATATTAACATTAAATAAGTCAGGGTCAGAGACAATTATTACTAACCAAAAATTATCTATGTTATATCCAATTCACCCTAAACATTTACAAAAGATAAATTTGATAACAATTAAGATTCTTTTTATGCATTTACGACGCGGAAGTAGGAACGTAATCAAATTTATCCAAATTCGAAGCTTGTAAAAGAAATTAATAGTTAATCTTGACTCATTTATTTAACCAAATTTAATAAGTTTGAATTTAAAATGTTAATTAATTAAAAGTTTGAATTTGGTTTATTAAAAAAATATTGAAACTCATTTATGACCTAAATAGTTTTAACGAAAAAAACTTAAATAACTTTCTATATCAATATAAAGTCATCAAATTATTTTAATAGTAACAAATTTCTTAAAAAAATCGTAAAATAGACCATGTTTAAAGGTGATATTAGTATTTCAAAATAAATATAGCGGAAATTTCACTTCAATAGAGATAAGTGCTCCAGTAATATAACATCTGCCACATAAAAGGCCGTTTGACAAGGCAGTCGAACCAACCTAAAATCTTCTGTATTGAAACGTGAATCCTAATTCAACAAAGGCAATTAAAATATTTAAAAAAAAATACTGTCGACACAGTTCAAAATTGTATAGAATAGGTTACATCTGAACATGCTAGTATCTGAATCTCAAAAATCCTTACACAAACTTTCTTCATTCTTTAAGAAGTATAGTAGATTGGTCCAAACCGCCGACTGCTATATCTAATCAATTTTGACTGAGGAGTAGATGAGCCTAGTGAACCAAAAGCATGCATAAAATCCGATAGTACCGGTCACCACAAAAAATGCATAAGAAGCTATAAGCATGTACCCAAAGTAAAATATCGCAGATACCAACTTTGTGATTTCAAGCTTGGTGAAGAAGTAGAAAGTTGCATAAAGAAAGAGGTAAAGTGCAGAGGAACCAGAGGTAAGATATGATCGCCACCACCACAAGTAATCCTCACTGCACAACTGGAAGTAGCAGAGCACAATGGTTATTTCAGCACAAGTCACAATGAGGATGATGAAGACCAAAAAGAGGAATCCGAAGATGTAGTAAAACTGATTCAACCAGATTGATGTGAGGATGAAGAAAAGCTCAATGAAAACAGCTCCAAACGGGAGTATTCCACCAATCAAAACTGAGAAAACTGGGTTCATGTACCAAGCCTGCTCAGGGATCTGCCTGGGGATCTTGTTCGTTTTCACAGGATTCTCAATTGCAGGCTTCTTGAATCCGACATAGCTACCCACAAAAACAAGTGGAACCGAGATCCCAAACCATAAAAAGATCAGGGCAAACATTGTACCAAATGGCACAGCTCCAGAAGATTTTTGTCCCCATATGAGAGCATTTAAAACAAAGAAAATGGCACAGACAATGGCAGGGAACATGGTTGCAGTCCTGAGGGCAACTTTTTTCCACTCCGATCCTTTGAACATCTTGTACAAGCGAGTTGATGAGTAACCAGCAAATATTCCCATGAAAACCCAAAGCAAGAGCATGGCTGTCATCAGCCCACCTCGGTTTGAAGGCGAAAGGAACCCAAGGACAGCAAATAACATGGTTACCAGCATCATGCCAAAAAACTGAACACCAGTTCCAACATAAACGCACAGCAAATCTGAGTTGATAGGGGGCCTAAATACATCACCATGGACAAGCTTCCAACCAGTCTCCTCCTGGGCTTCTTCTTGGGTCTCAAGCTCATTATATTTTGCAATGTCACGGTACAGTGTACGCAGCATTATCATTGCCACCATGCCCGAAAGGAAGAGAACAATCATTAATGAATTAACAATAGAGAACCAGTGGATTTGATCATCATTCATTAGCAAATAGGCATCCCATCTTGATGCCCACTTCACATCACTCTCCTGTACACGCCAGCCAAAGGTAATAGCAGATAATAAGAAATACAGCCCACAATCACATTTCATCATATAACAACAAAGGGAGGATCTTAAAGAAGAATCCAACTAGAAGGACGAAGATTTATCATGATGTGAAAAATAATAAGCATGCCCATTAGTGCAAACATGATCTTAAACAGCTTCTCCTCTCAAACCATACCTTAACTTCTTATAGCTCATTCCAATAACCACACTACACCATGAAGTAAACATGTAAAATATATCATCTCCTTTGACTCACCTGGAATTCAACATCATAGGTGAAGATAATTTCCTTGCCCTCTTCAACCTCTTGGGGAGAGTTGGAGTTGACAACTGTGTTTTTAGCATGAGGGTCACAGGTTGTCAAACGAGTTGTTTTTCCTTCCCATTTACCTTCATATTCGTGTTTAACACTGCAGATTAACACCCAGTTATGAAAAGTCACCACTAAATATCACAAAAGAATGAACCAATCACAAGCAAAACCCATTGCATGCAATTCCTACAGTTAGGGAATTTATAGGAATAAATTAATATGACAGCACAAAAATAATTACCTGAATGGCTTAACCTCAAAGCCTACAATTCTAGCAGATTCAGTTAGCACATCTTTATGGTACTTGACAGTAAATGCCAAATGGTTGTGAATAAAATACTTCTCCTCCTTGCTCTGCACATTTAGACAAAATAAGAAAAAGATACTAATTGGCATTCATAACAAATTAATAATAACAATAGTCAAAGTGCTATTTAAATAATGAGCATACCCCGCTGTACTGCCCTTTGAGTCCAACATGGAAACCAAGCTGATAAACAGTAGAATCCTGATCATTTCGTTTCAAGGGAACAACTAGAGGAAGGTTATCAAGAATCCTGCGCATGAAAGGCAGCACTACTGTAAGAAACAAGCCTATTACAATTGTAATAATACTTGCTGAAAATAATAGAACAATTATTGGCATATCATACATGTTCACCCGATACTCGTCACTGATCTTCTCTTTGAACTCCTTGGCAGTTTTAGCATCAAGTTTAATATTACACACAATATTGCACATTTGTGGCTCACGCATTTTAAACTGCAAAATATCAATGGGTCAGAAAACAGTTCATAACCATAACAAAATTAAGGGAACTCATAAAAGTTTAAAAATGAAAAAAAAAAATCAGCTTGAAAATGAATAACCAGTTAACCACTCACACAGTCCATAAATGATTACTCGTGTCAAATAATTGAACTGAACATGGTCAGAAAATTCAGTATTTAATTACTTAATTGTTCCTAAATTGAAAACATATTACCAAGAATTTATTTATTGCCATTGTCAAAAAAAATTAAACTGTCAAGAGTAAACAAGTAAAACTGACCGCATAAAGAGAATTTTCAATGCGGTCACCACGAAGCACTTCTCCAAGATTTTCTGCACTGTCCTGTATTTTTGGTGGGGGGCAATAAGGAAGCGAATAATATGAATATGGAAGCTGGGTCTTTGTTGACGTTAATTTATTTACTTTCACTTGCAATTGATCTCCCTGCAGCAAATAAATATGTAACAAGTCATTTAAGGCCTTGAGAAGTAGATCCATAATGAATTCTAAATACTACATAGGTCGTTTGAAGAAAATTGTGGATAAAGGCCTTGAGAAGTAGATCCATAATGAACTCTAAATACTCCTCATCTTGTCCACCTTACAAGCAAGACAATTCTTTAGAAGGGGGCTACATGACAGTAGTCAAAAAAACTTTTCCATCCTTCATAAGTAACATTATAGTTGGTAACAAGATAGCAAAGTGATAGATACTGAGACAGAACTTTATGCAAAACAATCTAATGACATGTCTTTCGTAATTAAAAACAACTGAAATCCTTAAATAAAACTGGAAGGAGGGTAAGACTAGAAGGTAAAGGCACATTGCATACATTACAATGATAGAAGGCAAAACCTAGGAGACAATAGTTAGTATCCTTTTTTTCTGTAAAGCTCTAACCGTTAACTTCAAATAGTATCAATGCCAAATATCGGAAAATAAATTTCTCAATACAAAGAGAAGTAGAAGGTAGGCACTGCAGCAATTCACATCTACAAAGAAATCCTATTCTCCAAAATCCTTTAAAGTTCCACATACAATAAAACCAACATCCATGTCTGGTTAGCTGTAGAGCATTAAAACAGCCATCGTAAGATCGATTCATCAACGAAAACAAACGTTGCAATTTGCAATTATAACCAAACTGTAACAGATAAACCGCAAGTAATAGAAACCAGACCTTTAATCTAGCAATAGATACATAAACACACAAAAAACGGTTCAGAGTTACGAAGTGAAAGTCCTTCATAGAAGCGATCTAAACTTCACACTCCATATTACTTACCACACCCTTCCAGCTCCTGTATCGAGTTTCAGCAAAACAATAACAATTTCATAACAAAAAAAAACCTAATATCGATCACAATATAAATCCAATAAAACTCAGATCTCGCTTATCGAGATTCAGGCACGGATCGAAAAGCTAGAAAATAACCGATAGACGTGTTAGGAGAAATCAAAGGTTACCTTCTGGAAGTCCTGTGGAGCGACGCCGGGGAGGTAGAAGCAGTGAGCGCCATGGATGAGAAGCAGAAGAACCGCAGAGAAGGCGAGAGATCTCCAAAACGCCATGGCGTTCGAGATCCAGATCTGGAGTCTCTTTTTCACGCGCTTCGACTTGAAGAAGAAGCGTAGTCACGACCACAGAGAGATAGGACTCGGTGCTGAATCAGTTTTTCTCCGGTTACAATTAGGTACAGTTACTGCATTCTACTTATATATGATGTTGCCCCTTAGGTGCCTCTAGTTGAATCTGACCCAACGCGTTTTGATATTTTTCTACTTTCTCTCAGGACTCCAGGGCATAAATGGGATTTATGAAATAATTAATTAACCTCACTTCTTCATTTATACGTAAGACTACAGAAATCAGATCTCAGAATTTGCAAGAACATTCATGACTCTCCCCATGTAGTAATATTTTTATATTAAACTAGTTTTTGAATTTTTTTAATTTACTTTTCAAACTAAAAAAATCATTAGGAAATCTTTTTAATTCACTCTTTAATACTTTTGAAATTATTACCAATTATCTTTTTCAAAGACTTTATTACAGAAATTTACAAAATTAAAAACCGTTATCATTTATTAGTTTAATTTTCTCTGGTGTGAAATTTTGGTTATTGAATTATTTTTGTTGTGCATTTAGTTATATGCTTTTCACTATAAGTGTTGGTCTGTTGTTAATCTGTAGACAGATTTTAAACCATAATTACTAACATAATATGTAACAATGATGTAACACTAATATACTAACATAGTAAATGACGTAATTAATAATTTAAAACATAGTTAAACCGGTGACACTAGGGTGTGTGTTGGCATGGTATTACAGACTGCAAACTAAAATTGCATATTTAGTTTTGTCTTTTCTTTAATTATTTCTCTCTTTATTAAAAATATTTAAAACAAAAAATAAAAAATCATATTCAAATAATATTTTTAGATAAATAATGAAAAAAACAAATTAGATTTTATCTAATTTGGCAAAAGGAACAAAATAATAGCATGTCGTCGTTGAATACTAGATTTTATCTACACAAATAAAATATTAAATATATCTTTCACCTCTGTTATAAATTATGTAGCACAAGACATAAATACAAAAATAAAGATAAGTATAATCTCTAAAATATAGAACACGAAAACACAAATTTATATATTATATAATTATGTATTATATAAATTAATAAAAAATATTTATGTACACAAGTATGTTTTAGATTTTTTTGAGTAGGAAGATGTTTTTCATAAATGAATTTGTTCCTTATCTTTATAATCCTAATTAAAATTTATACAATAAATTTGATTTTTTAGAAAATTATTGTATTTATCCTTTTTAAAATTGTATTAGAACTGTGTTATGATTGTCAAAAATCCAACAAATATTTGTTTAAATTGAATATTTTATCGATAAGTATTATATGAGTACCGTACGAATGTCGACACCGATACATATGACCGACACAAACACGTCATTTAAAACAAATGTCTGATTGTCATATATTATATAAGTAAATAGTTATGTTTCGTTGGTGAATGAGCAAAGCCATAATAACACATAAAACAATATTAAGTCATGTGCATGTAGTCTTACAAGATTGAAGCAAAATCGTTTTCACCATTCATCAAGATGTTTGTTACTCACGAGGTAGTGTCAACTCAAAGCAACGTTTATGATATAGGTAGTTCCTTATTTGGTCAAGAGCTGACGCTAAATTATTTCTTGCATTTTCCACTTATAACTAAAACATCCCAAAGATATTATCATTGGAAAGGGAATATTTATGCAGAAGGATTACAACATAATTAAATTAAATTAGTTTCTTAAAGCATGCCACTAAAATAGTATTATAATATACTTATCGTGAAGTTTTTAAAATGCTCAAGTGCCGAGGGTGGATTGTCACTTTCGAAAATGAAGTTTTACATGTAAAATTGATGTTGTGCATTTTTAAATACTATAAGTTTGATTTCTTATTTTTAAAATAAGTTCATATGATTATAGCTTTTGCTTTAATATTTTTTTTTCTGTAAAAAATATAATTAAGTTTTAATCCTTGTTAATTTTTTAAAGGTGAATAAGTTTTTCTTACACTACTATCTCTTTCAGTTTGAAAACTATAATTAATACAGTAAGTTAGCTTTATTTTAAAAGTATAATTGCTTTTCAAATTTAAAATAACATACCTTTGTTTTTATCCACTAAAATATTACATCTTACAAAATTATTATATTAAATCAAAACAGTTTAATTTACAAATGTAACTTTAAACTCTAAATATAAGTAATATTTTCCAAATGAACAAATGTATAAAGCTAAAACGATTATAACTTTGAAACAAGTATATATTCTGGTGTATGATTTTCGTGATTTTCTTGAGATTACTTTTGTATTATTTTTTAATGGGAATTCACTGTACCAGTTTTCTTTTACCTATGTAGCATTGTTCTTTTTCAAATGAATTATTTAACCGTTAATTTTAAGTGACTTTTGTAAATATTTGAAAAAATCATTGGAACAAATCCAAGAAAAAAGAAAAAAATGTGAAAAATAATAGTAATAACAAGAGAAATATACATTAGTTTATTTTAGATTTCAAGTTTTTAGATTAAAGTTGTGTTTGTATTGAGGAGTAGAAGTATAAGAATACGAAGAGTGAATATGTTAGGATTTGGATGGAAAATGTGAAGAAAATGTGTTTGGATTGAGACGTGGTATGGTGAATTTGTGAGAAAATTGAAATATGTGAGTGTTGTGATGATTGTGGGGTATTTTATTTTTTTAAAATGTAAGATTACAAATTTATCATTGTCTTTAAAAAAATAAAACAATCAAATATTAAGTATTTTTGTGTAAATTTAGATAAATTAAAATTATCAGTAGTATAATATGATATAATTCAATAACTAATTTCTGAAAAAAAATACGAATTACTTGACTTGATTAAAAAATAATTTACATATAAAATTATGTAAAAATTACCAAAATTTTTATATAAAAATAAATAATTTAAATATTCATAAATTTAAAAATTGTAATTAATTTTTTTTTATTAAATGTAAATAGCATTCTTATGTTTATAATAATTATTATTATATAATTTTTTATTATAAATAAGTATGTATTTTTGTATTACAAATTTATTTTATTATTAATTATTATTTTATTTTATTAAAATATTTGTGTTAGTTTGATTTATTTAATAAAAATAAATTCGAAAATAACTCTATGACTTTCTGTTTATTTTAAGGAAATATGATTTTTACTGTTAAGATTTATATCTCATTCTCTACCTTTACAAAACTCTTAATTCAAATAATGATATTTTCTTGTATCTTTACTTGTAAATAGTAAATTCACAAAAATAAAGAGATTAAAAAACTAGTTTTAAAAACATAACAACACTTGCAAAAGGTTGTCTCATAGGGAGTTAATCTTAAAGCCTTCACGTGTTACTGTTTGAAGTATGTTAGTTAAAAGCTATGACTTTTTAGAATTATGATTTAGAAAATCTTGATAAGCTTTGGGCCCAAAGAGATAACACAGAAATAATTGGATACTTGAAATCATAATTTATTACTGTGAAGTGTTGGAGAAGCATGGTGGTATTTGGTTCGGTTGTTGCAATTGCAAGTGTACGAAAGAGTGAAGAGAATGAGGAAGAAAGAATTGAGTTATTACGTCATCAGAGAATGGAAAAGGCACGTGTGACGACACAGATAGCATCATCATCATCATCCAAGGTAAAAACACTACAAGACAAGGGTGGAATGTGCAGGGATAAAGTGGATAAAAAGAGTAAAGAGTAGGGACAAAAGGGTCCAAACATACCTCAGGATGAGGCAGTGCCACCCTGTCTTCCTCTTTTCTTGCTTTCTTTTTTACCTTACCTGCAATGCAAACTTGACTTCAGATTCCAACTCCATTCTGCACTGTGTTTCTCTGAATCACATTTGCTTTGCTTTTGTTCTCAGAGAAAGAAAAAAGAGAAATGAAGTTTATGAAGTTGGGTTCCAAGCCTGATGCTCTTCAAGCTGATGGAAACTGTATCAGGTCAGTGCCAGTGTTCATCTCAGCCTCACACCTTCTCTTTCTCTTCTTTCCTTTCCTTCTTGATTAGATCCTGCATGCATTTTGCACCCCTCTTCACCATTCAACCTCAATAACTCCTTCATTTCATCACACATGCAGTTAGTTCTTTAAGCTTAGCCAGCCCCTACCAGGATTTTTTTTTGACTTCAAATTAAAAACAAGATTTGTCCACACACCCCAGTTAGAAGAGTTTCATTTCTATGTTAATGCAGAAAAAAATTACACTCTCAAACCAATCAGAAATCATGGTTGATGTGAATTTTCAAGGTAGTTGTTGTAAAAGTCAACAATTTATCATACATGATGATCTGTGATTGATTGGATAAGAGTATACAACACTGGGAGCGTTAGACTATTTTCTCTTGTTAGGAATAATGTTAACATTCTAATTTTGTTTCTAGTGTGTTAACATTCAAATTTTGTTTTTGGTAACCAAAAAGGGTGGGAGAAAGAGATCGTGGTCCATCCTTTGAACTGTGCTGTTTTTCACGAGCTTGTGGTCCATCATAAAAGTGATGTGGAGTACCTTCAATTATGGCTGGACACAAGCCTTTTTGATAAAACAATTTTAATAAACTCGCCGTATATGTTTTATTTTGCCTCGCTAGTTTTTGTATGCCATGGTACTGGGGTGGGGCACTCATTATTGTGTTTGTTTCCTTGTGTAAGTGGATGTGGACATTCTGGCGTGAAAAATAAAATAAAAGATAGATGCAAAAAATCCAAATGAGGTTCTAGTGGACCCTGAGAAAATTTGCTAGGACTCGTTCCCCGATAATAATAAGGTTAAAGAGTTTCACTTGAGGGTGGAATGTTTTACAGAGGTGGCTTAACCTGGTTTGGTCCCTTTTTTGTCTGTTCTAAAGCATGCTTGAAAATGAAATGTCATCTGTTACGCGTGTGGTATATGTATGTGTGCAGATAGGAGACATCTTTGGTTAATCAATATTAATTTGGAATTGTATCCAATTACCTATTAACTGGGACTAGATTGTCTTGCATTCATTTTTCTTCCCTGCAAGTAGATGAGGACGTGACAGACAATTGCCTTTCTTCCCAGAGATTGTTTCCAAGGAAATAGTTGATTATTTTTCAAAACAATTCTCAGGAAGTTGGAAAGAAACCCTATTTTTCTTCAAAATAAGCTAATCAACAAATCTAATATGTAGAAAAGGATTATTTTTTGCTTCAGACATACAGTCAGGTTTTGGCCTGGGAGCTATTTGATTGCTGCTAAGACGATTAGGATGAACATCACACATCTTGATTTATGTATTTTGGCTGAAGGATCTCACTTCCTGGCATAACTTTAATCACTTCTTCCATCATAAGTAGACACAAAGCTTTCAGACATGGCATGTGGTTAATTATGCACACAGTCTTATACATTTTGAACACCGGCGGTGTTTTGTGTGTCCCTTTTTAGTTTTCCCTGCAAAAAAACTGCCCTTTACAAGGTTACATACCAAATTTAATTCTCATGCAGGTATGTGTCATCTGAATTGGCTACAGATGTTACTGTTAATGTTGGTGATGTCACATTTCACCTTCACAAGGTACAGACTTTTTTGGCATCCAAACTTTTGTGCTGTATTTTATTCAATTAATCGAAGTATGATATGTATGACCAGGTTACAATATAATGTAGCTGGTAGTAATTTGGAAATATTCATTATTCAAATGTTACTAGCTTAGACGATCAAATAGTTGTAGTGATGGATCAAGTCTATGTTCCGATATGCGCATTTAGTGTGCATTCCCGCCCCCCACCCACCACAAATTTATGGTTTTTAGGTGACACAACTAGCTTTTTGCTTGCGCCCTTAGTTGTTTACTAATTTTGAGCTTTTAAGAGTTGTAGTTCCCTTTACTGTCAAAGAGCAACCGACTACAGAAACTGGTATCAAAAGCTAATGAAGAGAACTCTGATGACATTTCCTTGGATGATTTTCCTGGAGGACCAAAGGCCTTTGAAATATGTGCAAAATTCTGTTATGGGATGACTGTTACTCTTAATGCTTACAATGTTGTAGCTGCTCGTTGTGCTGCTGAGTATCTTGAGATGACTGAGGATGTTGATAGAGGAAACTTGGTTTTAAAGATTGAGGTGTTTCTTAACTCAAGTATCTTCCGTTGCTGGAAGGATTCTATTATTGTTCTCCAAACTTCTAAATCTCTTCTGCCATGGTCTGAGGATCTGAAGATCATTGGGAGATGCACAGACTCCATAGCTTCTAAAACTAGTGTGGACCCAGCGTACATCACTTGGTCTTACACTTATAATAGGAAATTATCTGAACCTGATAAAATTGTTGAGGACAAGATGACATTTTTAGAGAAAATTGAGTCTGTTCCTAAGGATTGGTGGGTAGAAGACATATGTGAGCTGGACATTGATCTTTACAAACGAGTAATGGTTGCAGTGAAATCTATGGGAAGAATGGATGGTGTTGTTATTGGAGAGGCACTACAAACCTATGCCTTTAGATGGATACCTGATTCTGTGGATACATTGGTTTATGGTGCCAATGCCTCAAGGACTAAATCTGTGGTAGAAACAATTGTCTGTTTATTGCCATATGATAATGGCATTGGTTGTTCGTGTAGTTTCTTACTGAAGCTATTGAGAGTGGCCATATTAGTCTGTGCAAATGAGTCATCAAAAAAGGAATTGACGAAGAGCATTAGCCTCAAATTGCATGAAGCTTGTGTCAAAGATTTATTGATTCCCGCTAGATCTCCCCAGACTACTACATATGATGTTCATTTGGTACAAGGTCTTTTGAATCAATACATGAATGACGAAAAGGGAAGATGTGGTATGGATGTTGTTGAGGATAAACATGGAGAAGATGAATATATTTTAGCACGAAGGTCTTTATTGAATGTTGGCAAGTTGGTGGATGGTTATCTTGGAGAAATTGCACATGATCCTACTCTTGGCCTCTCTAGTTTTGCTGATTTGTCACAATCCATTCCAGATTTTGCTAGACCAGATCATGATGGTCTATACAGAGCTATAGACACCTACTTAAAGGTAGCATTTTGTTTATCCTCTACGGCTTTGTTGGTTATTTTGCCGAGTTCTTAACTTTTGATTATTATCTGTCTCATACGTAAGTGTTTAGGAACAAATATAAAACATACTTTCTGAACATAATAAACATTCCATTTATTGATATGATAAGGAAACAGGTAATATATATGTGCAACTGAAACATATACTTCTGATCAGCTTCTTCAGTAGGAAAAGGGGGAGCTGATTGTTCATCTTGCATGTTCTATCTTACCTAACTGATGACATTCATTTCAGTAATTAACTTTGTTCTTCTGTCTTCAGGAGCATCCAGAATTGACTAAAGCCGAAAGGAAGAAACTATGTGGGCTGATGGATGTCCGGAAATTGACAGCGGAGGCTTCCATGCATGCTGCACAGAATGAATGCCTTCCCCTTCGAGTTGTAGTCCAAGTTCTCTTCTTTGATCAGGTAAGGTCTTCTATCAGCTTTCAACCACTCGGCCACAACAGCATGTATGACCCTTCACGCTCTCCAATGAATCGAGATGAGGGGTGTAAGAAAACAATGGGAGATAACTGCCAACCCCTCAAGAACCAGATGAGCCATTTGAGGATCAAGGATGAAGAGTTGCATAAAAATGGGAAATTAGGTAAGAAGAATAGCAAAAACAGCAAAAGTGGCCTTCAGTTGCTGCCATCAAGATCAAGGAGAATTTTTGACAAGTTATGGAGTCTGAGAAAGGTACAAGGAGAGAATAGGAGCTCGGAGACTTCAGGGAGTTCTAGTAGCCCAACTTCATTAGGCCATGGTGATACCAAATCATATGGTCTATCTTTGAGACACCAGAGGCATTCCATCTCTTAGGGAGTTAGTAGATTATTTGGAAAAGATGAGGAGGGAGATTCAAATTGCTGTCTAAGTGTAAAGTGGTAGGATGTTACTTTCGTATTTGCAATGCATGCACAGAATGAGGAAAAAGGTGCATTAGCATTGGATTAAAATGTAATGTAGTTTATGTTTCATTCAAGTGTAAGAGTAAGACCTTCCATCGTACAGAATGTTTGGTAATCCTAATATATTTCCCTCTTACACAACTTATTTGATTTTGCAGCAACCGTTCATGGCCTCTTCTGCTAATTATTTTTAAAAGCTTAAAAAAGAAACCATTGATGTGATCCAACACTGTACTAGAATCAAACACCAGTTTTTTAAGAGCAATCCTTGCACCTGCACGAGGGTGTCATTGTTAAGCATTTTATTTTATTTTGCTCCGATCTAGAAAGTTTAAATATATTCAATTGATTTTAATATTGATACCCTTTACTTAATAAAGATTTTTATATTCTGAACTAATAAGATAATATCTAAGGCGTAACTTCTAAAATAATCATCATAAAATTGGATGATTCTAATTAAATTCTTTTATTGGTAAACGCTAGTTAAGGGCCAAGGCCTGCATGGATCCTAAAAGTAATATATTTTTTGAATCATAAGATTCTTACGAATTACTTATTGCAATAATGAGAAACCCTGTGATAGCTGGCCGTATATCCCAAGAAGATCCACTGGTCATTGTTTCCGTTGACTGCAGATTAAAGTCAACCGGGGTAGTAGCTGTATTACAGCAGGCAAATTATAGTGCAACTATTGCTTATGCTATCTCGGTCACTATAGAAAACCATGAGACACACTCCCAGGATTGGTGTTCACTGTGTCTTTCTGTGTTATAATATTTTGATTTTGTCGAACACTGTTTTTGCATCAGAATCATCCTCTTCTCGCTGTAAAGCATGGTTAGTGCAATCCATTCCCACCAATATGCCCCACCTACACCATGTTCCTGGCACCCTCTCTACAGGTATAGTTGTCATTATTAATATTTGTGGCAGTAGAAACATGTGTTGTCCTGAGAAATTGTTATGTGGTCCGAGATTACATTAATCCCAGATTTCAATCTTTCATCTCTGAGACTCATGATTGAATTGTAGGGGATGTGCTTCGGTGGCTGGCTGCAAACTCCACCACGAGGCTTCACATAATTGCTCAATACTGGCAGCTTCTACCTTCCCCCAGCGATCCTCGATCTGGGGATTATGGATACACTCAAGATCAGATGCATGAATTTGGTGCCAGTCAAGGTGTTTCTCTTTATCAAGAGTTGGATGCTGCTGCTGACCGGAATGTTAGCATCAGGTGCGTTTCAATTTGGCTTACCATGCTCATGTTTCAAGGGTTTTAGAGTGTGTTGAATACTGAACATCTATTAACTTTCAAATGGGGTTTTTCAACATGGAGGGATGTTTGTGTTTATAATACATTGGCAAGGTGATCTTAACCTTTGTTTTATGGTTCAAATGGAAATTGTACTGAGGTAGGTTACTGTCCCACTCTGGAGTATATCCAACTTTTACCTTAGAACCATCCAAACTTGCTTTCGGAAGGCCAAATGTTGAGAATGTGACACTGCTGTTAGAGGATTGGTGGGGCTCCGGCATTGTCCATGCCAAAGTTTGGATATCTGATAATAGGGATGTGTATATTGGATCTGCAAACAATGACTGGAAATCTCTCACACAGGTAATTTAGTTACTGTGCTATGTTTGATTATGTTTACTCTCTTTTTTCTAATGTCAATTGGCCTCCATTAATCTAGATTATGAAGCATCGACCCTGTACTAAAAAGTCATTATGTTGCTTGTTACCTCTCTCCGTTGATCATTAATGTTACCTTTCTGTTGGTTGCTATCTTCTCAATAGATATTTATGCTAATATAACTCTTCTTCATTGTAGACTTCTGTTATCTGTTCAATCCATGATACTTGTCTCATTATTTATTACTTTCTGGCTCTAGGTCAAGGAACTCGGAATTTATTTTACTGATTGCTCTGAAATAGCTAAAAAGGTTGAGGCGTACTTTGACAATTTATGGACACTTGCATCTCTCAATTCTTCAGCTTACACAAAAACAGTGTTTGATCAAGAGTGGCAAGTTGAGAGGAAGTTTCCTTGCTGGTCACATTTCATTGATCATGAAGAGAGGTGCAAGTAAGTTCACTTATGAAATTTGCTTTGCTATTTTATACTCTGATGTCATTTTTTTATTGTTTATATTTGAATATTCTTACAAAGTTAAGGTGTTTATACAACAAAACTTCCTTCCTTCCCTGGAATTTCTCTGTTCTGAGAAGATAGAATGGTTCACACGACTCTGTGAATAAGTGTTAGAACAATGTTAACTGTGTGTTTTTATGTGAAGACAAAAGGTTGGTTAGGATTTTAACATCAAATAAAATGTAGTCTTACCCATGAACATGAATATGAGAGGCAGGAGTTAGCAAACTTCAGAAAGCAAGCAGATGGAACTTAACAAGTTTGCATCCGCAAGCAAATGAATGAGACAGTAAACTAACTATGAGGAAAGAACATCCTTCACCTTTTAGTTCATAACAGTATCTAATTATTTTTCACAGGTCACCTCTTCCTCGATATCTGGAGACTCCTCATGTTGCAGGATATCCTATTCTGTCTGACCCTTATATGTTTGTGGTTCCATTTCAAACCCCTGGGAAGAACTACTCAACAAAGCTCCCCCAAGTCAGCTATCTATCCTTTGCACCCCCAGAGGTAATGTTTACTTCTAGTTATTTTGTTTTCCGGGTGGAACCTGGACAGAAGAAATAGGTTGTCTTAGAGTTACATGGTAGCACAAAATTACCATTTAAATAATTTTCTAAATGTGCTATTATCACATGCTTGTTCACAATGAGTGGGGAATTGATTTAGATGCAGAAGAGATGGATCTTCTAGTCTCATTCATTGAATACAGTTTGTAAATGCAACTCATTGAATTGGGAGTTAGTGCTATAGGGCTCTTCGATACTAGAGCTAGGAATGGACAAATTTATGTTTAATTCTGAATATAGTTCACCTCGCACCATCTCCAATTTGCAGAGAAATCTCCAAGCCATTATTTATGCTTTTAATTCAAACCTATTATTTAGTCTGAATTGCTGCAGAAACTGCTCCCTCATTTTTCCATAATACCCTATGTAATGAAAGTGTAATAGACTAGTCATTGCTGAAATTTTTTGCCAACATTATTTTCAAAGAAAAAAATTCCTGGTGTAACACTGTACCCTTATATTGAACATATTAAGTTGCCAATCTTCATTGGATCATCATTGCATTATTGGTGGCTGCAGCTATTATTTGGCAAATATCAAGCTGATGAGCAGGCATGGATTGATACAATCAAGTCTGTTGGAGATAACCAGACAGTTAGAATCAGTACAATGGACTGGTTAGGTCAGTCAGAATTTATGGACCAAACAATTTACTGGTCTTCCTTATCCTCTGCAATATCACAGGTAACTTCAAGTGTTCTGGCTTCCTGCGTTTTCTTCACTCTTTTTGCTGTTTTTGCCCCTCTGAAATTTTTACCTTTTGGCAAAAAAATTATCCTAAATCTAATAGAAGATAAAGCATCCTGATTCGTGAAATTCTTACAGTTGTTTGGTACCATTTTGAGTGACATGTGGCATAACCCTATTCTCACTAGTTGCCACTGCAACTCTACACATCTCAAGTTCAGACTTTTCAAATTCATTTCTATAGTGTCATGAGTCAAGTTCGATATTGTGTATAAATGAATTGTCTATCGAGATTCATATTTGGAGACGTTAATGGTGTATCAACACGAATCAAGGAATCTCAGATAAATCAGCTAAATGAAAAACAAGTATTTATTATTGAATTAGACCAATAACAAGATCAGATGAAGAAAAAATAGAGTGAAGATTTTAGTATATATCAGAGAATATAAAAAAAAGAAAAACAGACTACACACTAGCTGAGAGTTTAACAGACTACACACTAGCTAAGAGATTACATATTCTTGACTACACTAAATGTTTTAGGTTTGAGATCTCAATACTCTTGTCCGGAACAATTTCTATAAAAAAATTCTCACTTTCTAACAAAGTTTCGCATAGCAGGTGGTGTTTTCGAAGAATGCAACAGTACAGGTATTGGTTTCATATTGGGCACACTCCATCAGTAACACAGATGTGTACCTGAAGTCTCTCCTCTACACCAACAATCTCTGCTCTTCCTCAAAGTACAACAAATGCTATGGAAAAGTTGAGATAAAATATTATGTGGTTCCTGGTTTCAACATGACAGGACCTGCTATTCACGGAGGAACTAAAACAGGAAACAAATACCCTGATTTTACAAGAGTCAATCATGGAAAATATGCAGTTAGTGATGTAAGGGCACACATTGGGACTAGCAATCTTGTATGGGACTACTTCTACACAACAGCAGGTGTCAGCTTTGGGACATACAACACTGCCATCATCTCTCAACTTAGGGAAATTTTTAATGCTGATTGGAACTCACCCTATGCTGTTCCTTTAGAAGAAATGGAGAAAGGTCACAAAAGTTCCATTTAATCAAAGAGATTTTGATGGATCAGTCCAAGAAAGATGAAAAGAAACTCAATTAACAAGCAATGAGCATGAGATGAACACTTGGTGTTGTTGGCATTTATTTCAATGTGTATTTATATTTTTTTTTCTGAAATGACTATACCATAATAACATAATTAGGAATGTGGTAAATTTAAAAATGTTACGTTAAATTCTAACATTCTTGAAAATGATTTTTAGAAGTTAGATTAAAAAGACCCTAATAATTAGGTTAACAAGTTTTTTTTTTCTTATTTCCATGTGAAAACAATGTCAATTTCGTAGTTTGAAAAGAGTGAAGGAGATAAGAGAAGAGTGTCAAATGAAGAAGGCTTTTAAGAATGATAAGCCCCAATGTTTTTTTCACGCAAATAATAATAAAAAGCTGAAATTATCATTAATCAAATATGCTTTTGCAACATAATTAGTTATGTTGCTTAAAATGTGAAATAAAGTTTGATCTTAAACTTCCATCATTGACACCTATAATTGATTATATAAGAGTTTTTTTTTTCTTTTCTTATTATAATAACAATAACGTAATAATAAAAAAAAAAATTTAAAGTCTCAAAAAAAATTTACTCTTTTATTTTATTTTATTTTCTTAGATATTTAATTAAAAATCGATTTTCTCATTTGTAACAAAAAAATCTTAAACATTCTTAAAAATGAATTTGAAAGTTCATTTCTTTTTAAAAAAAATTGTTAATTAAAAAACACATTTACAAATTTTGTTGTATAAAATGTTTATCATAAGGAGTGAAAAAAACATAAAAAAAGATAATATAGACGGAAAGTATTTAAATTGAATCAAATTATTGGAAATAATTGAAAAGTTAAATATATTTTTATTTTATTTATTATTTATTTTATAATGAATAAATATAAATATTATTAAAAAAAAGTAAGATAATTAATTATATTAATTTTTATGTAAATATGTTACAAATGACACTAATTATCTCATAACAGAAATTAAATAGATCAAATCAAAATTGAATCATCATACTTAAATAGTAATATTCTTAATTAGAAAGAATTGTATACTATTACCACTAATTATATTTTTATTTTTTGTCTTTGTGTTAGACGCTATAATTCTTTCTTTTAACACTTAACATGTTATTTTCCATTTGTAAGTGTCCTTATATATTTTCAATCACAATTGTTTAAAGAAAAATCCTCAAATGTTTAATAGCACAATTTTTTAATGATAATGATGATGTTTTTAGATCATCTGTAAAGTGGATGGACATATATGCATGCTTATAAATATTTATTATGAAATTATCACTACGATGCAAAAAAAATATTTTTAACCATTACACTTCCTAAAAGTATTTTTATTTTATCTTAAATATATTTATATTTTTTATTATTATTAAAAAAAATCCTTTGCCTTTTGAATATCTAATAAATCGAATTTTTTTATCTTTATCATTGTTTATCACTTGGTTAAGAGTCACTAAATATTTCTTTAAGATTTCTTATCATAAGTGTAATGTGTCGAGTAATGATCATTTCCTTGTTTATCTCAAAGATAATCAATACATTGAATTATATTCAAAGTTCAAGATTTTGTAACGAAACATTCTTCTTTTATTATAAGTATAATTTTGTAAATTAAGGTTTTGAAATCAAGAGAAACCCACCAATAATAACAATTGAGTTTTCAGGCCAAATTTTTTCTAGCACTTCTATACAAGTGTAACAAAAAGATATGTGTTTGCCTTTTGACCCATGTTTAGTGGTAAATTTAACCAATCCTTGTGAAGACACATTAAGTCATAAACTAATCACATTGAATGTCAAAATAAACAATAAAAAAACATGAAGAATGAAAATGGATTGATATCTTTTGTTGACAGCTTATAAATGTCCTATCATCTTTTTTAATGACACCAACATCAGTAAAAAATAATCCCAATTTACATCATTGGAAAACTTTCGATATTTATTAATGTTCAGAAAAACATTATTAGATACTTAAATGAAAAGACACTTGAAGGAATCCAAAATTTAGTTTAAGGTTTTTATGTTTTTACTTTAACTTATAGAGAAACATGCATTATCTATTGTTGAACTAAATCGCATATTTTAATCTTAAATGTTATTTTGCATTTACTCAAACAGGTTTAACTACAGAGCAAAAAACTATTCATCTGAATACTATACATACCTTCACTTCAAGTGAAACCAAAGCATTTAGGGTTACAAAGTTCTCTTTTTTAACGGGGTTAGACTTGGAGATGATTAGCCTTATAAAAGAGATGATGCATCGACATTCGGGTTAAGCTCAGGATATCATGCAATACTCCCAACTAGCTAAAGCATTCAAGAAAACATCAAGTGATATCTACACTGAACAAAGTCAAGGAAATGAACAGAAGAGACATGTTAATAGTTCCGTCTAGCAAAGTTGGGTTTCAAATTTAAGATTTATGCCCATGCTAAAGAGCTCCTGACATAATAATTTTGCTCCGTAAGGGACATGGGCAACCACAATGTCATCTGCAGATTCACAGTGGCGGCAATAAGGTCCTCGTACTTTCCGGCCACCAGAGACTGGCCGCATGATCACATTTGAAACATTTTTGCATCCGCTGCAGATGTGAATCTGAGACGAGTCACTGAGAGTAAAGAGGCGTTCATACAGGTTGGCTGATGCACCGTGAGCTATCAAGCAATCACGTTCCATTTCACCGAACTTGATACCTCCAAATCGTTTTCTGTCGGCTACAGGCTGTCGGGTCAAAGGGTGAACAGGACCAGTGTTGCGGAATTTCACCTTGTCTTCAGACATATGATGCAGACGTTGGTAAAACGTTGGTCCCATAAAAATGAGTGATCGGACCATCTCACCAGTCCTTCCATTGTATACCCTCTCGTTTCCCCATCTTGAAAACCCAGCTCTGCCATATCCTCGAAAGTAACATGCGTGAGGGCTCAGTAAAACAACGGGAACATAATATATACAAGCTTTAAGAATGAATTTAGGCAAAATACTTCCTAATTTTAAAGCAAGACTAGAACACAGACAAGAGACCATCGAAGACATTTTAAGCAAATAAGAAAAAAGTCATACAGTAAACAGGAGCAGAAATGCAAGTTCATTGTCTAAACAATGGGTCACACAGTAATCCAAAGTTCAAACTGCGTTTGAAGTAAACTAAATAGTACGATCAAACTATACCTGTGAAGCTGGTCAGTAATGGCATCAACAGAAGGAGTGGAGAAAGGCGTAGCATGTCTCAGTTTACCACCACAAGCAATCCCCTTTCCTAAAGCAGCCTCTAGCAGCTGGCCGGGAGTTTGTCGTGATGGAAAGGCATGCGGATTAATGACAATATCAGGAACAATGCCTTGTCTGGTGAAAGGGAAATTTTCCTGACACTCCAAAAATCCCAAAACACCCTTTTGTCCATGCATACTGGAGAACTTGTCACCAAGAACTGGACTTCGAACCTGCAGAATTAGTAAATAAGATATTTATCCAGAGATCAAATTGAAGTTAGCTTTCAAACATCCACGTTCAGATGATGCACAACTTAATGCATGCCCATCTACATGTATGTACTTGACCATACAGCAAGTCATGTTCACTGCAGAAATTCCTACAAGTTCAGACACAAGTATCTTTGATAATGTTCTTTGGTGGTCACCAGTTACCTACCTGTCTCAATGAAACCGCCGCAAAATTTTTCCCCTCGTCATTTGAAGACAGCACAACCTTTTGAACATAACCCCTTTCAGTGTGCTTTAACTTTACACTATTGTCTGCACCAGACTCAGCACACCGTCCAATAATAATATCACCACTTTGCAAGTTTGCCCCAACATATGGAAAGCCATCATCATCAAGGCTATCAACTCGGCCAATTTTACTCTGTAGCTTTCCAAAATTTACAATGTCTTCAGATTTTCGCTTCTTCTCTGAGGATTGCTTATTATCAATTTCAGATTTGTAACTCCTTATGTGCTCAGATCTGAACATACCACGCTGTAATGACGCACGGTTCATCACCAAGGAATCCTCTTGATTGTATCCCAGATGTACATTGACAGCCACAATTGCGTTCTGCCCATTATAGAATTCTGCCTTTGGATGTATTTTACTTTGACCCAGTGGAGAGGTTGGCTTTCCAAGACAATCTGAAGCCATTGTTTGAAAAAGGGGCCTCTGGGGATAGTGTAACTGATGAGACAAAGTATCAATTCTGGTATTCGGGTTTAAAGTAGAAAAGCCAATAGCCTGTGAGGAGTGCTTCTGAGATTGGTAGAGTACCCTCCTTGCATGGTCATGATTGGCAAATGGAACAAGTGAACAGCTTAAACCCAATAAGAATGACATATCAAGTTCACAGTGTGTGTACTTCACAGATCTTTTCCCCTCTTTTCCAAATAAATACTGAACACCCCAGGCAGTACAGCAGTCTTCCTCTTCTTCAGGTCCAATCAGCTCAATCACACCTTCTTCCAATAGAGTCCGGAAAGAGTAGCGGTCGGATTTAAATCTTTTAATCCTGAGAAGATTACCAACTACCAAAAGAGGACGTAGAATCCTTCCTGCATCAGAGTATATACGCACTTCATGTTGAGATTGATCTCTCTTGATTTCCACCTGCATGGAAAGTAGTAATCACCAGGTTCAAAAGAAATAGGATCAACTAAACTAACTCGTACTGATGTATTGCAACTACCACTATAATGAGAGTGAGAGTATAGATGTTTGACAAAAATTATGTTCCCCAATAAACTTAATGATAGAACATGCAGACAACAATATAATCCCATCAATAAAAAGTTCATAAAACTGATACAACAACAGCTAGCTATGGATGTACACGGAGAGATAGACAACTGAAAACCCAGGAGAGGAAGGGTGTCTTCAAACAATAGCATCATCATTCACAGAGAAAAGGGAGTCCAAAGAGTTAAGCCAATAATGTGATGCAGATGTTAGTCATTGACAACACAGTTCTCATGATGACAAACTAAGTTACAAAAGTATTAGCCAATATAGACATAAGTTTCCAAATGCTTAAATAGTAACTAAATCATTTGTTGATATCATCTGTGCGGTAGGTTGTCATGCATTAAGCTGTTAAACCTGTTGACCTTCACAAGATTTGACAGTTTATAAACGAAATTAAAAACATATAACATCAATAGCAAAAGCCTTTGCCCACAAGGTGAGATCCATTCATGGCTCAAATTAAAAGAAGGTTCTTAAAGATATATAAAATATGACTAGTAGAGAATACAAAACACATTAAAAGTGAACCTGATGAGGCAGTTTATTTTTACGTCTTTCACTTCGTAGCTCAGCCACAAACCAACTGGAATCAGGGCACACTCCAACCCAATCACCGTTTAGGAAGACTTTGTCCTTGTTTCCCATATGAGTGGTAGTATCATTGACAAGTTCTTCCATTCCACAATTCAACAATGTAGGCAGTATAGATTCAGATGCATTAGATACATCGGTGCTTACAAGTCCAGTGACAGCCATATTTTTTACTAGTCCACAATTTTCACCATCTGGGGTAGAGAGGAAACAAACCTTGCCCCAGTGAGAAGGATGCCTGCAACCGCAAACGTGTTATAATACAAAAAAAAAGGAAAAGAATTAGCCATAACTTAGTTGTGTAACAAACAGCATAAATGAAGAAAATAATAATAATAATAATAATAAAGAACTACAACTTGAAGTTACTTACGGATATCTAGCATCCCCAACTTTTCCTGTGTACTGGACTTGCTGCCTCGCTCTTCTTAGCTCAGCCATGGTTTGTAGGGGATTAGTGCGCCCAACATTTGCAACCACACCAGAGATCCTTTCCATCCTTTTGTACGGATGTGACCATGCTCCTGTTGAAAATGCCCTTTGCAGACCATTTGTAATTATTGAGGCATCAAGATAATGCTCAATTGGGCGTACATCCCTTTCTCCATAAAGGTCCCTCTGCAATGCCTTTGACATTCGCTTTCGAGCATGAGCTATGTGCACTTTCAACTCACGGTCAAGAAGCTCACTGGCCAATTCAAGCCTCTTATTACGAAAATCATCCCTGTTGTCGCATTTTCTGCGGCCAGTATATGCCAGTAAGAGACCCTTCACCATATATGCAAGGAAGCGTGCCTTTCTGTTTAAGCCGCTAATTCCAGGAAAGACATACATTTCAAGGCACTCCTCAATAGACTCAGGAGGTGGAAATTGTACACTTTTTATATACTTCTCTAAATATTGAACTGCATTCCTACCTCTCCGAAATGCTCCACATTTCTCATCAGCATCACAAACAGACGCAAGGAGAATATTCTGAATTCTGGCATCATCATTGTCACAACCAATGAGATCTACAACATCTTTATCAGATGTGACACCAAGAGCGAAAAATAATACCCACACAGGAACCTCAACTGATAAAAAATACACAGTAAGAAACATGTCTCCATTCTGCCCTTCTTCATTCCTAGAATTGCCTACCAGTTTAATAACCATCCTATTTCTCTTCATCTGTGACTTGTAGGCAATCATCCAACCTGGACTGTTCATAACCCAAAGCCGCTTTAAATACAGTTGCTCCTGTGCAATAAAAGTCTGCAACGATTTTTTCCAGGAAACAAATTCCATATTACTAAACATACCCTAAATATTAGAGAAATACATCGCAAACACGCAATAATCAAGAGATAAATTTCCATTCACCATCAGTGTAAAAGTTTTTACAGTGTGAACCAATCAGAAAATTTGCTAAACATGATTTTAAAAGTAGTTATTGTAAAACTCAACAAATAAAGGCCTACAAAAATCAAAACACGAAGTTAAATTCAACCTAAAAATCGTTAAAAATTAAATACAAACCAACCTTCTCGGCACCCTTGATGAGAAAATAACCTCCATGGTCAAATTCACAATCATCCTTTTCACCATTCATCCAACATAAATCCGACTTAACCATGACAGGCAATCTCCCAATGATCATCTCCCTCTCATCTTCCTTCAGAATCTCCTTATCAAGGTACTCTTCCTTCCCTGTCTTGAACTTATCACTCCGAACCTTCTTCGGAACATACACCTACAATTCCACACAAACACACATCAGAAATTGCTCTAACAAAGGTAACAAACCTACATTACACACACATTAAAACAACACCGGCACTCTGTTTTTCCTACCTGAACTTTAACTAAAATTTTTATTTTCGAAGCGTAGGTCATCCTCTGAAGCCGCGCGTGTCGTGGAAGCATCTTAAACTCCTGCGCGTTGCCCTCACCGCCCCAGAACATGGGCTTGTCTAGCGTGACCTTGCCGAACTTGACGGAGGCGTAACGGTAGTGCTCGTTAGCTCCCTTCTTGGAAGGGTCGAAGCCGGGCGTGACGACCAGTTCGCCGAAGCCATCGAAGGTTCTCTGGAGGCCGACGTTGGCGTAGTGGTTATAGGAGTTGATTTGGTGGCTGATCAGACCGTACTCCTCAAAGAACAGCATCGAAAACTTCTTGCAGTGGTATCGGAACGCCTCCTCTCCGCCGAATTCTTCGAGGATTTCGGCGTTGGTCGGGTCGAGGTCACCCAGGTCGTCGTCGAAGCCGTCGTCACCGTCGATGTCCATCATCGCGGCGGTCATCCCTGCCTTGGTGCCATCCTTACTGGAACCAACGTGACCCATTCCAATCAATGCGTTTCCTGAAACGAAAACAAAGTTAGGGTTTTGGTTTTTCTACACTCTATAGTGGGAGTGGGAGTGTGAAGAGTGTGAGCTATGAACAACACGTTCGATTTGCTGCAGAAATTGATATGAAATGTTTTGTGCGTGATGCGGAGGGGTATAAATGGGAAAACACTACCTCTTTACCTCTGAGGTTGTCTCAAGTGAAAATGTTTGTAGTTTGCTTAGAAGGGGAACCCAAAGACGCATGTGTCCTCTGGTTTCACCTTTACACATTGTTCTTAAAATAACATATGTTAGAGAGGAGAAATAAAATAAAAATAGAATGTGTAACACCAAAAAAGATATGCTTTTAAATAAGAAAACTAAAAGAAAAAATATACTTACAAAGACTAAATGATAAATTTTATATATTTATTATTATATGTATGTGAAAATGCTTGAGTTTACTTTACAATGACGACGAAATATATAATATTTAATATAAATAAATAGTATTATTTATAATTAACTTACTCTTATTTAATGTACCGGTCGGGAGGAGTGATCGGGTGACGACCGACCCAATTAAATAATATTTCAAGCTACGCAATAAATAATGACAAGTTACAATAACACTTAATATTGATTAACTGAAATATGGTAGAAATGTTTTTTAGATATTTCAACATACTTATATATCAATATATCTTTCTATTAATCAATGATCACGATGCATATCAGTCAATAATTGATATCCGGTTCATCATGGCAATGATCCATAATCAACACTATAAATAAAAGTATTTACAGAGGTGTAAGGTACATTTTTACCAATTATCAATATATATTCTTTGCACAGAGTACTTACTTGATTGTTAGATTATCTTTTCCAGGTCACCCCGACCAAGCATCAATAATTAAAGGAGAAGACTTGAAGACAAGAGAAAGGTGACAACCGGTACGTCAACAATTGTACCTCCAATTTCAGGTACTATCTAGGTCCTCTTTTTCCTATACAGATACATTTAAAATTTGAATTTTATTTGTCTGTGTCATTAATAGCAAATATAAATATTAAATAAAGGTACATTTAGGAAAACAATAATTAAAATTAAAAAAAATATAAAATATTAATTATTTTAATGAGATAAAGGGTAAAACTATTCAAAGATGGGCAAATAAAGTAGTAATATTTTCTTTTTTAGATTGGTGTGTATTCCTGCGTATGTGTTTGATATTGGTATACATCTGTTTTGGGAAAATTTATAAATGTGGTGTAATTTTCCTTCTTTTTCTAAAAATTATAAGTCTTAGAAAAATTATAAAAATGAATAAGTTGTGTGTGTAACTTGCAAGCATGAATTTTCAAATCTCATTTTTATACAAATTTTAAAACATAACCATTTATGTAAAAAAGGAGAAAAATTACATTATATTTCTAAATTTCCCTATCTTATGCATGCTGATTTTCTGGTACACAAATGCAATGTAAAGTAACTGTGAGAGATTCACAGTAGACTAAACAAGGAGCACTTATTTTGCTGGAAACATATAGGTATGATGCTGATACCTCAAGAAGGGAGAAGAAAGAGCAGGGTTATATCAGCAAGCATAGCAATAAGAAGGCATAAATCACAACAATTTCCACCTACAAAAAGATGTCCAAAAATGGAGTATCCACAAAAAGGCCCTGTGAAGTTGGTTCTTTCACAACATTCTTAGGTGGAGATAATGTAATTATGGAGAATTTCTGCAACCCTTTCTGCAGACAACATTGAATTGCAAATAAACAAGGAAGAGTTGTTAATTTCTCCTCTATAATTCATCAATTAATGAGTAGTGCAGGGACTACACTGTAACAGAGGAGTATTATGTATTTCAGAGTTTGTTTTCAGAGCTACAAATTTCTTCAGCAGGGTATTTGAATTGGATAAAACTCATGTGGGTTGGAGGTACTGGTTGTTATAGGGTACCACTCTATTTTTGTGAAAGAGAAGGGTGGGAGGTTATAAGGTTAATCAACCTCATTTTTGTAGGGATATCCTTAAATGTTCATAAAATAACTATTTCTAATTTTTTATTTTTAATTAGTTTTTAATACATAACATGGGTTAAAAAATAAACAATAAGCAAGTATAGCTAGGGAGCACAGTTTTTTTTATCAATTTTAAAATTATATTATTTTTAAAAATTGTTAAATACTCTATAATATAAGTTGATTTAAATATTTTATTATTAATATTTTTTTTTTAAGTTATTCAAATATTAAAAATAACTGCACAACATTACAAGTTACTCATTGAACCCTACATTATTATTAATTTTATCTTCTTAAAATATATAAAAACACAGAAAGATTCGTTCCTTCTAATAATAAATAAAAAGATGTCAATTTTAAAATAAAATCGTATTTATTGCATTAAAAAATATATTTATTATAACTCTGTAAACAAATTAATAAAACAATAACTTAAAAAATAATATATTTAAAAGTTATAAACAACAGTACATTTTATTAACATTATTATAATGTTAAAAGATAAATTTAAAACAATATTCAAAGTTTAAACAAATAATTTTAATGAAAGTTTATTTTTACATTATTATCCAAGGTTCAAATCTCTATTAAATCATTTTTATACAGGGTTGCAGTTTCTTCTGCTAAATTATTCTTGGGTATGGTGTTTCAATTTTTTTAAAAATGACTTGCCGTCTGAAATAACTTTCAACCCCATTTTTCACCATCTCTAACAATCCTTTTGGCTTCTCTCTTCCACCATTGACAGAAACACTGCTCTCTGACACCGGGCTTAATGGTTGCCAACGACAATCCTAGCAAGGAATCACAATTCAAACATATTTGTGTCTATTGTATCTAAGGAGAGGAAACACTAAATAAGGCACTATCATTGCTTCTTCCATCACCTTACTGTCCAAACTCGAGTCACACGCCACCATTAACTAGCTCGACAATAACTGGTGTTTATCACTGTTTTATACATCTTAAATGATTGCATTATTTATCAAATGTGAACTTCAAAGTCATGTGTGTTATTGGCTTTGAGGGCTTCAAATATTGTAAGAACATATTGAAAGGAGAAATTAATTTTATCACTTCTCACTTCCACGGTGAATTAATTATTGGATGTATTATAAAATAAAGGTTTTAATTTAAAATATTTCAAAATTATGAGAATTAAATATTAAACATTATAACTAAAACTAAAATTGCACATAAAAAACTAAAACAAACTAAGTCAGGTTTTTTTGGAAGAATGAGCTCGTAACAAAAAAAAACTATGAATTATATAAACTAACTACCAGCAAATACAGTTGAAATACTTATTATTCAAGATTAGTTGTTAAAATTCTTATTATCCAAGGTTATTTTGGTGAGTTTATAAAATAAATTTTATAAAAATTATTTGTAATGTAAAGTTGCACTTTAAAAAATTTAGATAATTTAGTTATAAAATATTTAATTATTGAAGTTTGAAAAATCTGGAGCGTTTTATTGAGATTGTACAATAAATTTTTGAAATTTAACGAAGGTTAAAAAAAACTGTTATTTTACTGAAATTTTAGAATAAATCTTTGAAATTGAACGAAGATTAAAAAAATCTTTGTTATTTTACTAAAATTTTAAAATAAACCTTTGAAATTTAGCGAAAGTTAAAAAAACATTTATTATGTTGCTGATATTTTAAAATAGACTTTTGGATTTATGGATCTTTATTTTTTTAATTTTAAAAAAATATTCAATCCATATCGACTCTAAAGTTTGTTAATTATATTGAATATAAACTCCTAAAAACATGGATTTAAATTTAAAATTAAATTAAATTAATTTGAATTTTATAATTATAGAATAATATTTGGATTTTTTTTCTCACAACCATAAATATCACTACAACAAATCTCAAGCCACCAACCACCATGACACCGTACATACATAGTTATATGAATCTTTAGTTCATAAAGATTGAACAAAGAAATTAAAATAAAGTCAATATAAAATATATATATCTTTTACAAACTTTTATATTAAAAAATGAATTCATTTGTTCACTTTCCACTATTTCTTTGCAATTTGGTCGATGTGACCTTGATGTATATAACAACAAAAAAGGAAGTTAACATTATTGCTTCCTAGAGGGAAGAATGAAGCATACATTTGGTGGAAGTTTTTATTTATAATGAATATAAGGGCATTAACCAATAAGAAGAATGAACATGCATGTGGTGAAAGTCTTCATTTATAATAAATATAAGAGCATTAACCAAGACGTAGGTACTTAAAAATGTGGTGTTATTAAGAGAGTTGTTATTACCATATCATAATGGAAGGAGAGGTGAACAAAACATACACTATAGGAAGTACAACCTTTAATTAATAGATAAACCCTCACCATTCACAAGTTTTAATTTTTCACTTTTTTATTAAGTAAATACTTAATTTGGGTATGAAAAATTCATATACTAATTCACAAGTCCTTGAATAATTTTTTTTATTTTTTTTTTATGTAAATGGATTATTGAAATCCTTTACTTAGTCTAGTTAAGTCCTTCCATTCATAAAAATCTTAATAGAAATTCATATAAACATTATTTATATTTAAGGGTGACAATGTTGATTGTTCATGTGGGATCGGTCCACAGTTTGTTATGAAATATGCGAGATGAGTTCACTATTGTGACTCGCTGACTCATTTAGGTTTGTCTCGTATAATATGTAATATGTGCGAACTAAGTATGGAGTAGGGCGGGATAGCTTGCTAGCTTGTATAATAATAAAAGTGATTTCTTTCTACACCTCCTCAATTTTTTTCCCAATTTCAAAAATCGAATTTTAAAAGTCAAAATAGTTGTTCTAGATTTTGGAAGGTAAAATATTTGTTATAAAAATGTTATTTTTTCTTCTAAATTTTCATTTATAAAATTGGCTTCTATGGTATGAAAATTAAATTTCAAAATTGATGAGGTACATAAAGAAATTTGATGGGATGCAAGAAAAAACACCCTAATAAAAATACAAAATTACCTCCTCCAGCTTTTGTTTTTAAAAGATTATAAGTGCATTAATATTATTTTTTTTAATAAAAAATTAATTTTCTTATGCAGACTAACCCGCAAGCCCACAGACCATCCCATATGAGAAGCAAGTCGATAGATTGAACCTGCATTACTTAAAAGGGATGGGTCAATCCGACCGCATTTGGCGAATCAATGCAGGACGGATCTTCTCGCATTGTCACTCATATTCATCCTTGATATTTGAGTGTGAGACATAGTGAAATGAATCTTAAATACACACAAATGAGTCATTTAAATAATTCATTATTTTGCAGATAAGTCATTTTGACACACAAAAATACAATTCATAAGCTCATTTCATACATCACTTCCAAGTTAATTGAAATCAATGAAGTAACAAATAAATGTTAGATATTTTACATCGAGTAGAGATAAAAGACATTTCATAGTATATAAGTTGGTGCAAATCTCACCTTATAAACTGTTTTTATAATATCGAATTAAGTTTAAAATCTTCATAAAAAAAACAATCATAAATCAACCACGCAATAATTTCATTCCACATTAATAGGCATACTGAATGAACAAGTAATATCCATAATTTTGTTTATAAAATTGGCTTCTATGGTATGAAGATTAAATTTCAAAATTGATGAGTTACATAAAGAAATTTGATGGGATGGAAGAAAATCATTTTTACAAAATCTCACACCCCAGTACATTTTTACAAAACCATGTCACTACTCTTCCTTTGTCACCGTTACCAAACCAACACAAACTCAAATGACCTCAAATTATAACTTTAAAATCTCCACCGTTACCACACATCACACTCACCTACAATTCAACTTCTCCAAAAAAAATACACAATTTGCAATAATCCTAAAAGTTCAAATACAAAATCACAAAACAAATTCCTTAAAAAAACAAAACAAACAATTGAAATAGAAAAGGAGAGAAAAACAAGTTGATGACTTTTTTTAAGAATAGGTTAATAGTTAGCAGAAGGAGAAATGTATGATAATGGTGATGTGGATTTTGATAATGCAAGTGATGAGAAATCAAACATGATAGAGAGTTAGAAATTTGAATGTATAGAAAAATAAAGTTGAATTACAATTATCTTAATGCTATAAGAGATCCACTATATTATGTTTTTTATGTTTTAAAATACTTTAAATATTTTAGAAATGTGATATTTAACCTATACAAATGTTTATTTAAAAATCAAAATATATGTGATTATTATTAAAATTTAGAAAGAGGTAATAAACTATCATGTTTCTAAATAATAATAATAATTATTATTAACATTTTTTCTTAAACAAAGACCATTGACTTTTTTTTTTAAAAATTAAAAGTATTGTTTTTACTACTATTGGACATTTTAATAGACATGTTCAATCACCTCATTATTTCTAGTTTTCATACTCATTTTTACTTAAGAATTTCTTTAAATTGAGAATTTATTTTAAAATAAAATTAACACCGTTAAACTTTTTCACGTATAATGTGTATAACGTAGAACAAAACAGTAGAAAATAAAACAAAGTTAAATATTTTTTTACTAAATATGGGCACCTATCCAACAATAAATGGTCTCGAAGATTAAAACTTTCAATACTTCTTGCATAATCCATGCATATGCAGAACTTGCTCGAGACTCTGTTTGCTTTAAGGATTGTACTGTTTAAAAGAAATTATGTGAATGGATATCCATAATTTGGATCAAGGGATGTGCAGAGAAGAGACTGAATCTGTATGGAGAGTGATTTATCTCATCCTTTTCATATGCATAGATTTGAGGGAAAAGCTACCTAGGATGGTGGTGTTTTACCTTTTTGTTTTTTCATTCATGCAATAATTTTATTTTTATTATTTTTTCCATCACAATTATCATATTATGATATTTTATACTTTATTCTATATATTTTCTCTTCTTTATAAATAAATTTGTTGTACAATTTACTCCATATATAATATTTTTTTATTATAAAATATCTACATAGTTATGTATCTACATACAATCTAAATCAATGAATATAAAAAACTTTCAAAATGTATAAATAAATATAACAATAAACTTGTATATGTTTACATAATATTATTTTTATGATTATTTTCATGTTTCGATCATATTAAGTAACTCGTATTTTTTTCAAAAATAATTATTTAGAAATAACTTATTCAATTGTACCAAAAATAATTTAAAATATTTTAATTAATTCAAATATACATAAAAATATTTCATTAATTAAATATTTTTAAATACAAAGATAAATTTATAAAGTTACATTTTAAACTTTAAAAAAAAATTAAAAAAACTTCAAAACGATTTCATCACTCACAAACTCCGACTTTCCTTACCCATCCACCCTAACATATTCTAATCTAAACAATCTCACTTTCTTCACACTTTCTTCTCACACATCCACTGTCTCAAATCCTCAAATATCTTCTCCTCAATCCAAACACAAACTAAATCAAACTAAATGTTATATAACATTATTTTCTAAACTGACATCCTAAGAATTTGGCAGTTAATGAGCAAATAAGAAACTGATATTTTAAATTAACGATAACACGATATTATTTTCTTAAACTGATTGCGTTGAGAAGGCTTCATTCGAAGCGTTTCAGTAAGTATTCAAGTTCAACATTTTTTGTGAGGGGTATCAACCATTTCTGGTACAACAGAGAAGCAATTGATGGATCAACCTTGTATTTTCCTCCCTTTTCTATATCATTGTCAATGTTCACGTCCTGCCCAAGCACCATGGCCTTCTTTTCAACCCTCTTCACCACCATCTCTTCAACCTTCTTAAGTGTCAATAATTTCAACAATGTTTCCCTGTCCTGCACAACAACCAAACATTTTGAAATTTAAAACCTTGGTAATGACCAATAACCAAATATTTGCTTGAAATTAAGGTAGGTAGTCACAAGCTATGTAACACAGACACTCACACACAAACACTGATACGACATGAGCACAGACACGAACATACGTATAATATAAACAAAAATGTAGGATCCGGAACACATATCTATATATTATATAATAAATTGACAATAAAAATTTATGTGCACAAGTATGTTCTAGATTATTTTTTGGAGCAAAAAGATGTTTTTCATGACGAGTTCAAAAAGATTTGTTTCTTATTTTTGTAATCATTATAAAAATTTATACAATAAGTTTGAATTTTTAGAAAAAAATATTTTTTTTCTTTTTAAAATTGTGTTAAAACCGTACTAAAATTGTTAGAAATCCTAATAAATGTTTTTTGAATTAGACACTTCCCGCATACGTGTTATACGAGTGTCGATTTTCGATATATAAGTATCCGACACCGACACGTCATTTAAGAGATGTCTGCTGGCATCAGCACACTCTCCATCACTATCTAGCCACTACAATGATTAAGAATGAAAACATTATATATACCTTGGCACGAATTGAAGGCTCAAAGGCTTTAGGATTTTCTCTAAATTTGGCCTCAGCTACAAATTTTCCATAATGAATCCTTCTGGAGATGGCCTGCAGATATTTTATGGAATAAAATAAACGGTATGCCAAGTAACAACCAACTCTATTTTAGAAGAACACATTCGTTGTTCTGCATAACTTCATCACCCATGAACTTACTGATAAAAGACCTTAGACATGAAATCTCACCTGCAACAACGTAAGATCGGCAGCAGCAGTTTGTGCATAGTTGCCATCATCATCGGAAGCAACAAACAGTGGAAGCAGATCACTAAAGTACAGTTTCCAAATGTCCTTGTTTATGTTAATCGAAGCAGCTGCAGGATGCAAAAACTAAAAACAATATTTGAGTAGATCCTTTTTCCACTAATTAAGTAGCAAATCATGCACCAGTTTTTGAAATTACTTGTGAGAAGGGGCAATGTGGCACAACCGAGGGTGGTAAACTTTTTGTGGAGAAAGGAATTTCTTCAGGATTAGTGTATCTACCTGCCTGCAACATACCATCAAATCAAAACAAAAACAAAATGGCAAGCCTTGGTATCAAGTATATTAACAATTATTCTGACAAGGCTTTTATTAAACTATCTACAACGACAATTACAACAGTAAAATCAACAATCAACGTTCAGTCTATGTAAGCACAAACACGGACATGAATACGACACGACACGGACACGAAGATATGTAAAATCTCTAAAATATAAGACACGGAGACACAAAATCTATATATTATATAATTATGAATTATATAAATTGACAATAAAGATAGATTTTGTACTGGGATGACCGACCGGTCTACGGACCCGGTCAACCCATGCGTCAAGACCCTACTTTAAGGTAGGAGGTCGACCACGTGTCATATATGGCCGACCGAGATAAGGTGCTCAAGTTAAAGGTTGACCCGATTAGCAAAGGCTAACCCATGGGTAGGAAACGGCCTAATCCAACCCTAATCGCTAAACAACCCCTAATCCGGCCCAACAGCAAGGGCCCATCAAGGTAATATAAATATCACGCATTCCAAAGAAGAAGGTACGTCATTATCTACAATATTCTAACCATCCGGATACGATACCCCACTGACTTGAGCGTTGGAGTGTCATCTGCAGGTACCCCACCACCCTGAGGAGTCGTTCGACGAGGAAGATAAAAGGAAGAACGTGCGAGGAGACCGACCGAGTGATATCTGAAGACAATAATTCTCCCAGTCCCCAAACTAGTTTAAGTGCTCAAGTATATTCCATATTATTTTTTGGAACAAAAAGATGTTTTTTCATGATTCACATGGATTTGTTTCTTATTTTTATAATCATAATAACAATTTATACAATAAAGTTTGAATTTTGAGAAAATTAATGTTTTAAAAAAAAAATTGTGTTAGAACCGTACTAAAATTGTCAAAAAATCTAACAAATACTTTTTGAATTAGACACTTCACGAATATGTGTCCTACAGGTGTCATACAGTGTCAGTGTCCGATACTCATCGAACACCGACACATCATTTCAGAAAAGTATCCGAGTTTCGTTCAGCACGTTCAACGTTAACACAAAGTAAAAGAAAAAGACTAAGGTGAAGTAAAAGGTACCTTGGATTGAACGGCCTCGGTGTTGTGAACGACGAAGTCAAGAATTGAATCTTGAACGGAAGTGTAGTTCTGATTGTAGGTTGGGGAATTCAAAGGAAATCTGGATCTCTCAATCAAAGCAAATATGATGGTGTCTTCTTGTCTAACCAGAGACGCTCTTGCTGAAGCTACTGTGGTCTCTGCTTTCGCTATTTTGCAACTCGCCAACACGAGAAGCGACACGAGGAACCGAAGCATCGTCTTATTCGTGGCGTCAAAGAAACTTTTCTGATTGTTTTAAGACTCCACAAATGGAAGAGAACACACACCCGTTAACAGAAAACAACAACGTTTGATTAGAAAACACAGAAAACAATGATGTCTTATTATACGTGTGAAACGGCAAGGTCAATTCAAAGGTCAAGGCTACCCGTTATGTCTTTATTAATTTGGGAATCAAACTCAAACGGAAAGTATTTGTAGTATTAATTGTATGCATGACACTGTGGAACAAAAAGACAAAATTGCTTTATGCGTTTATTTAATGAAAAAACATAGAGGAAAAAAAATGTCTGAACTTCATGGTATTTCGAAATAGACGATAAACAAAAAGTGGAAGAAAAAGAGAAAGAGAACCGTTTGAGCCACACATGTGAATTAATTACCACGTTGCACGAAACCATCTTATCTTCCATTCCTTCGTTTCTTCTTCTCGGTTTTCATATAAATACCATACGTTTCATTAATAATCACAGGTTAATGCTATATTGGAATTTTTTTTTAAGGGAAAATTCGGCATAAATTGTCAATGCATGGAAAAAAAAGTTTATAATATTGAATTGTATTATAAAGTTTGGTTTATGAGAATGAATGAGTTAACACAATGGTCATTAATCATTTGTTTTTTCAATGAACAAATCCAACTTATTTATTGCACTATGGTGATCCGGATTAGGAATGGAGCTAGATTTTATTCCAAGAAGAGAATGAGAAATTGATACCTGAACAATGAGAAAATGTTGCCTTTTTTCAATCCAGCACTTTCCCTGGAAAAGAAAAGAAAATAAAGAAGCTATTTATTGCATAATCTTTCATTAAAACTGGGTGTGTGACAGGCTGAAACCGTGTGCTAAACTAAGCAAAAGTATGAAAATAGGGTAATTTAAAACCTTTGAAAAAAAAGCTTTTTTTTCCTAAATTGGATCAATGGTGGATGAAATCAATCTTAAATAACAACTGCTGTTCATGACAATTAATTTGTTTAGGAAGATAAAATTATGAATATTAAAGGATATGGACACCTCTGTTATAAAAAATGTTAATATTAATTGTGTTTTTTTTAAATACTTAGTTGTTTCTCTTTATAAAATAATCTTTATTTTGTCTTTGTTCATTATGATTCTAGTACTTATTGATTGATTATTTTTTTCTTTGACTAGATTTATAATGAGTGTAAATTTGTATATATTCATATTATTTTCTGATTTCAAAACAATTAAAGAAATATTCATTCTCATATTTTTATTCTCTTATATTCATAGTACACATGATACACAATTTTTTTATATTCTTTATATTGAAATCATACAAAGTCAACACAGACGATTTAATTTTTTTATATTTTTTATATTAAAATCGTACGAAGTCAACACAGACAATAAAAAAGTCGTATATTATATATATATATATATATAATTTGTCTACCATGATCATACATTCTTATTTAAAATCGGTTTCATCCCAATAACTTAACCCAATTTAATAAAAAAAAAATCAAAACAAATGCCCTTAGATATCGTTCAGAAGATAACTTAATAGTTGTGTTGAAAAGACATGTGGATCACAGAAATATATACGTAATTTTTTTCTTTTAAATTCATATTGCTATTATAGTAGTGACCCATTATTATTTTTACGTATTCTTTTAACAGTTCATAAAGTAGAAGAATTTATTACAACAGTAATTAAAAATGAGAGTATTTTAATCTAGATCTATTTCAATTGAGTATTTCTTAATTTATAACTCATAACCTAAAATATTTTATTTTGGAAAAGAGTGCTTTTTTTTTCAGAAGTAAACATTGAAAGAGATATAAACTTATTACAATACGGCCTCAACTGTCTCAGAATACTTTAGTAAAAACAAATTAAGCTTTTATAATTAAATGACAAATTTCACAACTGAGTTCCAACATATTTGCTTAAGGTGAACATTATGCAATCAAGTCTCGGTGGAGAAAGAAAATTATAATCTTTGAACAAGATGATTGTCTACAATAACTGCAGGGAATCAAAATACTGAAGAAAAAAAGAGAGACGTATATACGTATAACAGAGGGTCATTAATTGTACTACTCAATAATATTGGTTGCTTAATAGACTTCACACTGATAAAAACTATCCTACAAATTTACTCAGCTTTAAAGCAATCTCAGGATCAAGTGGAAAAGTAAACCGAGAAGTTTCAGGAACATGTTGTGAGAGAAGTCGTGCGGTGTCTTTCCACCAAGTAGCCTCTATCTCTTTCTTCATAAGCTTTTGTGTGGTACATTCTAACGCAGACTCAAGCTCTGTTATCCGTTCTTCCAGTCTTGCTTCAAGCAGTTCATGCAACCTTCTCTCCAGTTCAATTGGAGGAACTCCAAATGATACGTCATAACTTGCTCCTAGTGGTTCCATTATTATTTCACCAAAACTTGAACTATGGCTGCTTTTTGAACTAGAGTCCTTAACAGTTACCTGCAAATTCCTTTTTTCAGCCATTCTGGAATATAACCAATAACTTAAGTAAAATGTAACACAGGAGTATTTACAACCTACAAAAAAAGGGACAACCACACGAATAATAAATGCAGCATATAGCCGCAAAAATAGTATAAATTTCATTTGGTTCTTCTACCAAGAGTAGCCTCCGTATCTAGAAACGGTATTTGGTGATAGTACAAGGGCTTTCCATGAAGCTTCATCTACATGTTGGCATTCAACTGATTAAGGAGATTATTCTCACATTGATATTTGAAAGGTTCGTGTATCTAGCAGGTTGTACTAAGCATGTAATAGTTTTCTGACAATGTGTTGGTTGACACATACCTCAAAGAAACAATAGAAGAAATTACTTTGACTGGGATCTAACTGGAGCAAATTTATTCCCTTCTTGATTAATTATAAATCAATGGAACAAAGTTGTTCATTGCCAGCATCAGGAAAAGGTAATTAGGAGGAATCCAACTATGAAACAATCTACCTTGACTCCCTCTTGTTTTGCATCTTCGAATCCAGCTTCTCCATCCAAATACAGCTGCAACCTCAGTAACTCATTTTCAAATTCTGCCTGGAGATCATTTATTTCTTCTGCACATTCACCTTGTTCACTTATGTTACATTCTAGAAAATTATTGGGAACCATATTTCTTTTTGACTCTGGTTGAACATACTGTGTTTGTGAATGGATAGAAATGTGACTATCAGAGCTGGAAACTTCTTGAATATCGGTCATGGAAAGGGCAAGAGCGTCATTTTGTTTCAATGGCTTAAGAAACGCATCTTTACTCTGAAGTTCCCCTTTCACATCTTGAAGGAGCACCTCCATTTCTTTCCGCAGCTCAACCATCTTGCCGAGCTCATTTTTACTTGCTGCAAGCAGATATAGCAAGCCACAACCAACCCCAAGCTTAAAAGATGTATCACTCTCATGTAACTGTCCTGCTGCATAACATCCACAACATCACAGTTAACAACAAAAACCAGGAAAAGGACAAAAGTAAAACTGCAGAAGTGTGGTGAGAATGAAAGGAACAAAGCCAATGAATAAGTAAAAGTGAAAACTAATTTGCCTTTTTCATCTCTAACAGAAACAAAAACATTAGTTGTTTATGTATCTGTAGAATTGATATTCAAAATAACAAAAAAGTTAGAAAATAATTTCAGTTGCAAAAGGAAAATTCTAAACCCTAAACCTCATGGAAAGAATTAGATTTTGTCCTACACGTACAAAGTTAGTAATTGCTGAACCTGGAATTATATTATATACAATTTGACAAAAGTGATGTATGAATATAACATTGGAAGAGAACAGATTTCACACAGAACCTCGATACAATATTGAAAACCAATATGTTGATGGATTGCTATGTGATTCCTTACAACGCAATGCAATTTCAAATGAACAGATTTCAACCTTGCAATGTAACGAATCGCGTAGGCAATTCATAAACATACAATCTACAGTATTAACCAATTTTC
>Ga0123342_1000207_pt1 | contig 82033 bp, 41 predicted proteins | sample Turbeawhitnodule_FD_89960 | JGI IMG/M metagenome (GOLD analysis project Ga0123342, IMG submission 89960) | Root nodule microbial communities of legume samples collected from Mexico - Turtle bean Mexico white nodule | ecosystem: Host-associated > Plants > Roots > Nodule | place: Mexico: Nepantla... | reverse complement strand
CTTCCTCCGCTCACCACCTTCTTCTTTCCCCAATTTCCACTTTTCACTTTCTCTCTCCTCTTTATTTTAATATTATAATATTTTTGGGTTCTATTTGGTATTACTCTTTTAAAGAGAAACTTGTTAGTTCTGATCCTCGAAAATTACCGGGAAGTTCCTGTTGTATCCTGGGGGACTTACGCAATACACCGCGGATAAGTCCTTACGGACAGTGATTACTCACGCCTCAGGGAAATCTTTTTGTTCGTTTTAAAGCCTAATTTACTACATAAAGTATCATCAGCAAATTGTAACATACAACATTCAATTTCGTTCCTCCCCACCTTCACACCTCTAAGCAAATTTTGTTTTGAAGCTTGTCTCACTAGCCTAGCGATACCTTCGGCTACCACAAGAAATAGAAACGGAGCCAAGGGATCTCCCTGTCTCAGCCTCCTAAAAGATTTAAATTCTTCTGTGGGACTTCTATTAATCAAAACTGACATAAAAGACGATTTCAGGCACCCTCTAACCCACCTTATCCATTTTCTATGGAATTCCAGCCTATATAACATATCAAGGAGATTTGAATCCTGTCATTTGCATTAAAAGTTGCTGTTAAAATATGGATGGTAGAAAGATTGGGACTCCACAGGTTAAGACTTATTGTGGTGCTACTGATGTATTGAAGATGGGGCAGCAATGGGTCTTCCTTAGTACTGGTGTAGGTAAGCATCTGGTGAACAGGGGAAGGGGCGGGACTGTGCATGTAAAATTGATTGGTGGAGACGGTGAGGAGGTGTACAACATTTGTTGTATAATTATCTAGCACATAACAGGTTCATATGTAAAGTGTTGGAGGGTGGGAGTGCGATGTGAGTATGACTGTGGGACTAAGTCAGCTGTAGGATGCCTGTCACTGGATGTGGTTCCATCAAATATGGTTGTAATATAATGGCTAGGCCTGTCCAGATGTAACAATTGCCTTTCTGCACTTAGAAGTGGTTCTGAATTGAGGATGGGTGATCTGGTTGGTAGATATGGTGTTGGTGGCAAGGCTTAGCAGTTGATGGTGCTCATGTTAATCGGTGGATTTTAGGTTACGGTTCAGTATTGAGGCAATTTTGTGGAGATTAGACTTTGAAGCTTGGGTGTCTAGCAGCTCACGGGTTCTTCTTTGGTTGCATTAGTTGCAACCCTTTTTTCTTGTGTAGGATTATATCTTAATTTAAGAGCAGGGGATGGAAGCGTAGCTTCAAGAGGGTGGTCTTTGGCAATGTCAGTAGAGTAGGGTATGCTAAAGGCAATTTGACTTTATGCAGGTGTAGAAGCGGGGCTACGGTGTACAATCCCTTGGCAGCATGATTCTGTTTCGGCTTTGCCAGTGCTTGTCTTTGCTGTTTTATGCTGATACAATCAAAAGAAACATCATCTGTTTTAACTTGGATGAGCTAGGTTAGTACATCAGATGGTCTAATCCATCTAGTAGTTTTTGTCATAAGGATGGGCAGTAGTGTACCATTTGTGATCATCTGTTAGGGGTCTAATGTTAGCTTGCCAAGAGTGGAGAGAAGTTTATTGGAGGTAGCAGTGATGGGTGAACCGGCTAAGCACATGACTTTCTACTATGGAAGTTTCTGATGTAGGGTGGAATTATCAGCGGTGCAAATATAGACTGAGCAGAATGGTAGAAGCAGGTTTGATGGATTGGAATGAGGCATAACTTATGTGAAGCGGGAAACTAAGCTAAGTGTCTTTTTTATGCAGCAATTGTAAGAAGATTTATGCAGAATTATTGTGTTTGGAGCAATGCAAAGAGTCGTGCAGGATCATCTCGGGAAGTCTATATGCATGAAGAAGGGGTCTTGAAAGAATTATTGGCAACATGAATTTTGTCTTGAACTACTTAATTCATCCGTGTGAACACCTCTTGGAATGTGCGTGGGGCCAGAGTCAATGCAGATTTTATTAGCTACACAAAGCAAATTGTGTTTTGCTGCTGAAGTTGATGTAGAAGGAATAAGGGAAGCAGAATGAAAGGAATTTGACTGCTGGTATGGAAGCTGGAATAGCTATATGTGAAGCTGGAAGTAGGCAATTTTATTGTTGTAACTATCTATGCCCAAGAACCAAGGATCAACCTTTTTATGCAGATTTTGAATGCACAATACTGCAGAATTTTATGCTATATTATGCAACTCGAATTGTGTTGATGCAGGGTTGAATTTTATCAAGTGTAGTGAACATGGAAGGAGCTGGTCTGCTGGAATGGAATGTGTATCTGCGTAGAATTCTGTAGAATTTTATGCTTAATTATGTGGCTAATTTTAATCTTCAATTGCTATGATGCTGGCTACAAATGTAAAGGTGGTTAGTATTATGTCGAATTATGCAGCAACAGAAGTAATTTTGGAAACAATCTCACTATGCTATCTTGCGGAAAGCTTTTCTGACGATATCAAATGGAGTGTTTTCTCTATGAATTCTGCAGCCCTTCAATTCCAATATCTTATGCATGAAATCTGAGGTCCAGTGGCAAGCTATTCATATGCATCTTATCCATATGTATAGGGTGCAGGAGACAATCTCTTAATTTTTTATAGCTTTGCTAAACAATTATGTTAGGGCTGGTTTTTTAGGCATAATTTTTCTCCTTTGGTTTGTAAGGGGAGAGGGGGGTCTTTGTTAGTTTAAGAACTCTGTGTTGGTTATATTTTTGTCTTGAACTCTTAAATTGGGTAAGGGTATATATATGGGTTGAAACACCATTTTAAATATCTCATTTTATTTTATTAATTTATTGTTGATAAATAAAAAAAAAGAAAGTTTCACATGACTGAATCATATGCCTCATAGTCTACCTTGAAACATAGTCCATTCCTCCAATTTTTCTTAACCTTCTCAACCACCTCATTTTCCATAAAGATGCTATCTAACATTTTTCTAAAACTTCAATAATTCATTTACATGCAATCACATATTGAGGTATAATTTTATTAGAAACCTAGTAAGTGAAGAAGATTTGTTATTATAAAGATTTCAAAATCAAAGAATCTAATCTATATGTTAACCAAGAAAGAATCTAATACATATGTTGACCAAGATTATTACAACAAACAAGTTGAGACTTTATATTATATTCATTTGTCTACGAGAATAATTGATGTTGAAGACATTACATTAGGTGATGATGTAATCAATTTTTAGTGAAAGAATCGTTAATACTTTAGTTTTAGTCACAATATAATATATGAATATTATTCTGCTATGCTATATAAACAACATATTATAAAACTTTTAAACACACCAAAATTACCAAAATCAATAATTATCGATATTAACACTACAAGAAAATTATGAAATAGAAATTAATTTTAGAAACAAAAAATAATTAGTTGTTAGAGTGACTAAATTAGAAACCATTTTAGAAACTTAAACAAAAATTTGATTTCTAAATTAATTTATATTATTGTTAAATGGTTTCTAAATTGGTATTTAATTAGCTACCAAACTTTGGGAGCTAATTAGATACCAATTTAGAAACATCTTTTTAGTGTCTAAAATAGTCTCTAATTTAGTCATTATATCAACTAATTATTTTTTATTTTTAAGATTAATTTCTATTTCATAATTGTCTTGTACAGGTATACACACAGAATTTTTATTATTAATAATTTTAACCAATTTTTAACACACATAAATTCATTAATAAATAAATAGATCTAATTGGAAACGGAGCCAAATATAAGTTTGAACAAATTATCAGAGTACATGTTATTATAGTGGTATACGACGTCCTTGCAAAGTGGATATTATTCACAAACATCCTTATACTAACTAGTATATGACAATAATGTAAATGTTAATAGAGCTAAACCAAAATTTCGACTCTTCCAAAGTAGCATAACGTGGACAAAAGGACAAGTACATAAAACTAAAAAAGGACAACTAAAATGGAAATTACAGCTTTACATTGTTAAAGAAAAAGTTAAATCATTATTTTTCCAAGCATATTTTATCAGCACCATCTCTGAAAAAATAGATGCCCTTACTTTTGGATGGATGAAAAAAAAGATTAAATTTTTGCTTGGAGTAAAAAAATACTAAACCATCTACAGTTAACTGTAAATTATGAGAATTAAATTCTTTATTCCGAGAGGATACTACCACCAACAGATAAAGTCCAAACAGACAAAGATCATGTCAGAAAATTATTTTCAGCAAAGATGGAAACTTTAAGCAACCACAAAATTTTGCTACAAGGGAAAAGCGAGAAGAGCTTTTAGAAACACATACATTGCAAAGTTTCGAAATGTACCCAAATTCACTTAACAAACAGGTCCATTACAAGATACTGGAAGCTAAAGTACCCATACAGACTAAAATTACAAGCACCAAAAGCTCACATGCCATAGCATTTTTTTGAGCAAAAGATGGAAACTTTAAGCAAAGCATCCACAAAATTTTGGCTTTAGAAACAGGTCCATTATGAGGTACCGGAAGAGAAAATAGCATAAAAAGTAAAATTAGAAGCAGCATCCCATGATAACCCTACACGTAAGTGACATGCAATGCAGTACTGAAAAGTATGTAGTATTGGCAGAGAGGCTAAGAGATAAGGTCATGAAGGGAGGGTTGGTAGGAGATGAGGAAGAAAAGGAGGAGAAGGACAAAGGCAACGCCCCAAGGTGAACCACCAGCTCTGTGGATGGCACTGGGCTCAGATCCTGGCATGGGGAAGCTTATCTGGGTGCCTGTGGAGAGCCAGTGAACAATGATGATCAAGAAGAGTGGAGAAATCACCAGCAAACGTTGGAGCAACTCTGATGCAGTGGCCATAATTGCATCATACACTATGTATCCCAGAAACCCACAAACCAGTGCTGTGCCTGCCATCAAGAGCCAGTGCTCTGAGAAGCTGAACCCTGACCCTGATCTGCTCACTGAAGAAGAAGCCATGGCACTGCCAAGGACCAAAGTAGTGAACACTTATTTGTGTTGTTGTCTTGTGTTCTGAGGTGGTGCACTATGCCAGCTGTCTTTTTTTGGATTTTATTTCAGTACATTTTAAAAGGATTTGTGTATTATACTATATTTTAGGACATCCACAGAAACAATCATTAAGGGCTTCCCTTTTTCTTTTTGGCTCTCAAAATAATAATAATAAATATAAATGAAATTTTGAAATAAAATAATAATATAACTGGTTATGTGTAATACATATAAGTTCTCAAAAATATTATGTCATTAGGTGAGAAGTTATTACTAGAAACTTACAAAATAGGACATGTGACAGGATGAGGTTGTGAATATTATTGCTCTGGTTAATGTGGTGCATTTACCCATTACTGTTTGAGATGATATACAAGAAATTTGTGCTTTGGTTGCTTCGTCATGAGTAAGGAATGAGCTTTTGGATAAGTTTGAAAAAAATATTACTTTTTAAATTTTTTTATTACTTTATCTTCTAGATAAAATAAGAATTTTTTTTAAAATAATTATAATTTATAAAAATTAATTTAACAATAATAAAACTGTATTTTTTAAATAAAAACTCTCCATTTTGAAGAAAAAAATTCATAAAGATTCAATAAAAACAAAGTCATATTAATTAATCTCTATAGAGAAAAAGCTAGTCTTGCTTATGATAGTGTAAAAAGATCGGATTGATGGTGGGTTTTTTATTTGAACTTCGGATGGAAGAAACTCTAATGAAACATGAGTACCATGAGATCGAGGCCATGAAGAGTAGTACATATTTGTTGTTTCCAAATCAGAAATGTAAGTTTTAGGGTGATCAGGGTAGAAAAGTGGTGTAAGGAAGGAGACACTATTGGCGAAGAAGGAGGAGAAAAAATAGAGGAAGAAGATGATGAAGAAAGAGTAACAAAAGGGGTCTTGGGAAAAAGATAGCTCTAGATATCATGTTAGAAGATAGAGAGAAAAAGAAAAGTGTATCTGAATATATGAGTTTGAGTATGTTGTAGAATGCATGAGATACATGTATATATAAGAATTACGTGCAATTGTTATAACAGAATGTAAACTATATCCCTAATATAGTTTAAATTTTTTTTATAACAAGTTTTAGTTTGAGAAAATAAATTCGATAATACGAGTTTAAGATATATTTTGAATTGTTTCAACTTGATTTTGTGTTGTAAAATCTTTTAAATAATACAATTGTTTAGATCAATAAGACATTTATAATACAACTCGTAAATTTTAAGAATGATATTTAATATGTTATATTTTTATTTTTGTGTTAAACTATACTATAAAATATATTTTAGTTTAAAATTTTATATTTAATTTTCTTCTAATAAAAGTCACATAATGTTTGTTTAAAAATAAGCATTAAAATTACATTATTCTTTTCTGCTAGTTTAGTGCTTGAGAGATAAATTAAGAGAGGAAAAATATTTTTTTCTTGAGACTATTTGAATGAAGTATTTTTTTTCTCCATTAGTTAGAGAGATTTATAATAATTTTCTTTTATTTATTAAAATTACATTATTATCTATTATTAGTTTCGTTTCTCTCTAGTTTGTTCTTTAGTATCTAATATTTTGTTGTTGTTAATATTATTGACGTTAGCTCAAGAAAAATCTTAATATTCACTGTGATTCCACTATAAGAAAATTATGAAATAAAAACCAATTTTAGAGACAAAAAATAATTAGTTGTTATAGTGACTAAATTAGAGACTATTTTAGAAATTAAAAAAACTTTTAGTTTCTAAATTAGTTTATATTATTGTTAAATGGTTTCTAAATTGGTATCTAATTAGCTACTAAGGTTTTTGGTACCAAATTTAGAATCTAAATAATTGGTTGTTAAAACATTGGTAGCTAATTAGATACTAATTTAGAAATTATTTAACAATAATAAAAACTAATTTAGAAACCAAAATTTTTTTAGTCTCTTAAATAATCTTAATTTAGTCACTATAAGAACTAATTATTTTCAAAGTCACTTTTTTTTTCTTTTCTTTTCCTTTTAATGTTTGAGAGAATAATTAAAAAACATTCTCCTTTAGGATTTTTTTTCAAGTAGCTGTATTTCCTTATTTCCAAGAGAAAATATTATTGTTTTCTCTTTAAATTTTAAAAAAATATTGTAATTTTTTTAATAAAATTACATTATTATCCATGATATTGTTATTTTTTGTTTCCATTATTAATGTTAGCTAAACTATTATGTTGTTACTACCTAAGAATACCATAGTATGATTTTAAGTTGACAAGAGTTTATCTGCATCTCTAAACTGAGAAATAAAGAAACTGGTGTCAACACTCCCATAAACTACCTTAAGAGAAGTTATTTATATGGTTTCATCGTAAAATTGGAAACTGTCGCATGTGAAGTATAATAACTTAAATAGGAGAACTGCAAAAATTTACAAAAGTTCTTTTTGGTCGGAAGATAATAGTGTTTATTTAAAGGAGAAATTAAAGATTTTTTGTCTAGGAAAAATTTGGTAGGAGACTTTGCCGAAAATATCCTCACGAAGTTTCCACCATTCGTACAAGTGATAAATGCTAATTGCAGTCTGTTCGTGTAACTTGTTTGGATATCTCATGGTTTCGTGTGTTTGAAATCTCATTTTAAAGCAGAGAATTAATCTCGTTAACTTAGTTCCGAAAACGTGAAAATATATTTTTTATTACTTACATTTGAAAAACAAAACATCACATTGATAATGTGGAATTAAAACTTGCAGTCGTGTTTGGAAAATAGTGTTGTCCTGCTCCTTGCTTCTGTAAACCTAAAATAGTACGGGACCACACTGCTTTTATTTGTTTGTTATAGATGTGACACTCATCAATAACTATACCACCAAAGAACCAACCATTGGCAAAACTAAGTTCAAACAATGTGTTTAATTTTACGCAAAAATAAATCAGAAATTTAGAGAGAATATTGCTTTTTAGTTGATAGAGTATTGTTTGAATAATTTTAATTAAAATTAATTTTGAATATGTAATTATTTAGGAATGACAATGATCCGTTCTTTATAGGTTTGTTTTACATTTGGTTTGTCTTGTATAGAATTTGCAAACTAATTTTACTAGTTCAAACCCAAATAAGAATTGACCTGCGAGCTTGCGGACCAACTCATAAAAAATATGTTTTTTAAAATTAATAAAAAATAAATTTTTATTTTTTTTATTTAGATCAATTAGGTAAATAATTTTACAATATTATGTTTACTATACGTGCTTAATAAAATATGTGAGTAAAAATTTCAAAATATGGAATTTACTATCTCTAATTCTTTATTTAAAACATTTTTATTATAATTGTTCTGATAAATGATATGCTTAGCATATTATGCAACAAATTCCAACAAGTTTCATACTCTAAAGTTCACTAACTAATCATTTGTGATATATATTACATAATTAATAATTTTTAATATTTTTAATCCATGTTAATGTATAAATTAGTAATTACGTAGGTGTAATAGTAGTATTTAACTTTTGAAATAAGACCAAAATTAATACCAAAATATTTTTTTATAGAAAACAGAGTGTGGGTTATTTGAAAGATAAAATCCTTGCCGTAAGCTTTGGATTTCGAGAAGGACTCTAAATAAAGTCATTAAGTATTGAATGATGATACTTCATCTATATAAAATTCTCTTTCTTAAATGAGAAAGAGATTAAAAAGTGATAATAATAAAAAAAAATGATAAAGAGTAAGAAATATGATACTCATTTAGTTATTGGTGTCAAAACGGGCTGGTGCGTTTGTGTTCGGGCATCTTACATTTGGTTCGTCCGGTAAAAGTGACACAAGTTGAATTTGTAAGTAGTGACTTGTGAACTTGTCTCTTAATATAAGAAAAAATTATATATTTTTATTAAAATGTTTTTTTTTCATCTCATCAATTTTTTTATGCACTCAACAATTTTGAAATTTAATTTTCATAATATAAAAGTGAATTTTAGAAATGAATATTTAGAAGAAAAAAAAATCCAGAATAACCTTTTTGAAACAATTATTTTATTTTTTGGAATCTGGAACAACTATTTTTCGATTTCTAGAATTGATAGGGTGTAGAAAAAAGTTTGACGAATATGCTGAAAAAAAATCATTTTTATTATTATACGGACTAGCGGACTGACCCGTTCTGTTTCGCTATATCAGCGAAACTGAGCAAGTTAGCAAGTCAAAATAGTGAACTCGTCTCGCGTATCTTGTAATGAACTACAAATTAGTTCGCACAACCACCTCGCATTGGTGTGAGTTTCTTAGATGATTCTTGGCTATTTGCGTGTGGGTTTTGTATGCTAATGGAAGGGGTAAGGGTGGTTGGAAGGTTAGACAAGGCTAAGGTAAGATCTTACAGGAATCTTAGGTGATTTTTGGAGCCAAGGTAGGAAATTGGATTCTTAGATGTTTCTTTGGATTTATTATAAAATTATACAAAATGGGAAAGGTTTGTGGGATTGAATTAAGTGTTATAATTTAGTAATATTTAAAAAAAAATTACTTATAAATTTTATAAACTTTAATTGATAAAATAATTATAATTCAACTCCTAATTTAGGAATTTGAAATATTTTTATCTACAGCCATTCATGTTAAAAATTTTAAAAAAATAGTACATATTTTTCTTATAATTTGATTTCCGAAACAAATGTGGACATATAAACAGCCTGTAGTTCTACTATAATATTAGTAAATTTAATTACGCATCTTAAAAGTGAATCATATTTTTTTTTTTTTGTTTTACACTGTCCACACACGTGAAGGTTAAACTCATAGATGAATATGGTGACACAAAAGTGTTTGCAATGAAACAAATTGAGAAAAGATTTTTATTTTTGGTGCAAGTGTCGGAAGGTGATCCGATGATGTAGGAAAGGAAGAAGAACGAGTCTGTAGATAGAGGCACCATTGGTGTTTGAATTTGTTAAATATATCCATCACTCATTTCATTTCAACATTGTTTATTCACATGTGAGAGACATTTAGTTGCTTTGGTCATCATCGCGAAGAAGAAAAAGCATGGGTGATGAAGATGAGTGTGAGCGAGTTTTCAAGCGGTTTGATGAGAATGGCGATGGGAAGATCTCGTTGTCGGAGTTTGCAGAGGCTCTGAAAGTGTTGGGATTAACTTCACAGGAAGAAGTTGAACGGCGAATGGAAGAGATTGATAAAGACGGTGATGGTTTTATTACGTTGGAGGAGTTGATTCAATTTCGTAATGACAATCCTAACTTGATGAACGATGTCTTGAACAAACTCTAATCTTTCTCATCCTTTTCATTTCTTCAATTCTCATTTTTCATTCCAGGATATATGCTGTTGTAACATGATAGTTTTAAAATTAACATATCGTATCTCAATTATATTTTTCGTTGTCATTATATGAAATATTAAAATAGCTAAGACATATAGTTTTAGATACAAGAACTAAAATAGAAAATACTAGTAATTGTGGGATACACCTAATAACGTATGAGCATGGTGATAAGGTTTAACCTCAATGCTGTATGTGATAATTAATTCTTTTTACAAGGCACTGAAACTTTTTTTCATTGTTATTTTTAGTAAAGTGATAAAAAAACTTGAGTTCCATTAGATTTTCTGTTCACTTCACTATTATGTGCTGACAAGTTTAGAAAGTTACACATTGAATAGAACTGGAGAAGTTAAAGAAAAAACCTTCATACGTAAAGATTTTAGTTGAATATTATGTAAAGTTTTGTAGTGTAGTTTATTCAAGTTCGTTTATTGGAGATCTAGAGGATGCTCTAACTTCTTTATTTCTGCAATTGTGATATCAATGACATGGTTAGAAGAGTTATTGTCCTACGTAGTTCAAGATGAAAAAAACTTGGATGATTAATATTTTGATACCATTATAAGAAGTTGTTGTGATATCCTTTGAAGATCACGGAATTAAAATATGTTAAAAAATAATAATTGAGTAAAAGAAAAAATGTATTTAAATTTTATAAATGTTATATAAAATACTTTAATTTTTTCTTTAAATAATTAATTTAATTTATAACATTATAATAAGTATTTAGATTTTGATATAAATTAGTTAAATTAAATTTATTAAATTGATTAAGTGTTTAATTTTAAAATTATTTAAAAAAATTATCTTATAAAGTTTATAAAGAATCCAAAGACGTAGAAAAATAATAATTGAGTACAAAATACATATTTAAATTTTATAAATATTAGGTAAAATATACATAAATTTAGGAATATGAATTTATCATGATGTAATTAATGAATGTAAAATGTAATGGATGTATCTAAAATAGAGAATCAATTTATCTTAAAAGTTGAAAGTAAAGTTAAGAAAATCAAAAGTGAGATAAAACTTTTTATTGATAACTTAAATAAATTTGAATGTCATATTTTTGTAATGGTTAAATGAACTGGTGATTTTACTTTGATATCTATTGTGATTTAAAAGATGTTATTTGTCATAATTAAAGCATAAAATCATTTTAAAGATTTATCGAGAATATTTATGATAAAAACATATATATTAAGACTAAGTACGTGAGTAAGTAATTTATTCTTAATTTTTAAATTACCCTAAACTTGACCACATGTTCTATAAATGTAATTGTTATAGTTATTGAATATAATCTCCAAAAGAAATTTATGTTTTCCAACTGAAACACATGATAATATAGTGAGTTTTGAGTCACGAGATGACTCATGTGCAATATTCCATATAAGTGTGTTAATAGAGTTTCCCAATGCACTAAATAACATATTCATAGATTTATGTTATTTTATTGTATGTCGTTGACCTCATATTAAAGAACATAAATGTTGTACCATGTAAAACAATTCTCATTGCATGAATAATAGGTCTTTGACATAGTAATTTTAGTATACCTAGTTCTTAATAAATGTAACATATATGTCTCCATTTCGATTGAGTCTGGTATAAAATGAATTTAGAATCATGGAATAAAGTTTATCATTAGATTTTGGATTATAAGTTTATAACCTTAACTCATTGACATTTTGGGTGCAGCATATGTACTTGTGTTTTTTATTGCAGTTAGTAAGATAAGAGTTGAACTAAGAACTCGATTATAAAGGCTAAAAGAGAGTTTCATAAGCAATTTCAATAACAGGGTTCATTATATTCATGATAGCAATTTAATTATGTATTTATTTTTGTTGTATAAATTAATTTATTTTCTTTTTATAAATTAAAGGATTTTCTTTTGTATAAATTAAATATATTTTTTGTTGTATAAATTAAATTAAGTTTTTGTTGTATAGATGAAATGAATATTTTTTATAAATTAGATTATTTTTGTTGTATAAATTAAATTGTTTTGCATAAATTAAAATTATACATTAAATTCATTTATTTGTTGTATAAATTTAAAATAAAATGAATTAAACTTTTTAAAGTTTTAATTTAGTTTTTATTAAATTACATTTAAGCTATGCGTCAGACGTGACCAATGCATAGTCTACCTATTTATCAAAATTTTCACGGTTTGTCCCACACTGTGTTCCACTCACGTTTTCCCCCAATCCAAAAAATCTAAAATGATTTTCCCCCTCTTTCACTCTGTCTCCAGCTGCACTCCACCCTCCACCACCGTTGCACTCACCCCACCGCTACACTGTAGTGTATCGTCGTCGTCAGCGCTTCACCATCGGCGTTGTACTTTACTGTTGTCATCAACGTTCTACCGTCGTCGTCAGGGCGCCGCTTTGTTCCTACGATTGTCGTTGTCGTTCACTACCCAGTCGTCCGCTGCACTAGTTGTTTTCTGTTCTCATATTTTGGTCTTCGTTTTTTTCTTATTTTCATTTCAGATCTTGTCTTCTTCACGCCTCTTTGTTGAGTTCCACCTCCTGCTTCACAAGTTCAGGTTGGAAAGGTAAAGTTTTAAAATTTAAAATTTTTATTCAATTTTATTGTTTTGTTGCACTTGTGGTCTCTGTTGGGCTGTGTGTTGATCTGTGAATATTGCGTGCGGTGTGAATGGACATTATGGTGAGACTAAAATTTCACTTTTTTTAAAGTTAATGGAGATATTTTTTGAACTTTTTTTAAATCAGTATGCACATTGTTAATATGGATGGACGGTTAATATGGACATTGTTAATATGGACTTTTTGTTAATGTAGATGTACAAGTTTCTTATTCACTTTTTCCATTGATTATGTTCAATTAATGATTATGTAGAATTTCACACTGATTATGTTTTAATAATTAAATACATTTAGAAGTTTTTTTTATTTTTTTATTGTGTTTAAAAGAAAATGTTGGTGCTGCCGAGAATAATCTTTTTTCATTTTTCCATTGGTTGTTTAAAAAAAGATTAAAAGGTGAGGGATGGTGAGGGATGTACAAAATAAAAAGGTGTCGCAGAGAGTAAAAAATTATGGGCAACAGATTTATAACTTCCACCTAGGAGTCTCTTTTCTCACTCAACCATTTGCTTCCGGCACTTTACAATCTGAACATGTGATTGAAAATCAAATGCTTCGTGCTGAATTTAGTATGTGGAGTCAAAAGTATGCACACTTGGAGAATGAGATAAAGGTTATAAAGGAAAAACTTATCTCAATGGAACGTGACAAAAATGCTTCCAATAGCACAACTCAATCCGATCACGAGTATGATCCAGAGTAGGATGACCAACCTGTACCTTAAAATGCATCCTAGACTGTAAACTTAATTATTTGACATTTTTATTATATACTAAGTATTTTAATTATTTCATTTATTTATTCATATTGTTTGTATTTTTTACAGGTTTTCATAGATCACATCATTATGGAATTCATTTTATATTTTCATTGACATTCTTCTATGTAATTGAATTATTTAACATTTTGAATTTTAGTACTTTTAGTTAAATTTGTAAAGTACAATTTTAATTTTAAGTTTTATTCTAAGTATTCATATCCACTTTGAATATTTGAATGGATCAAAGACTTTGCTTAATTATTTCTATTATTTTTTGTATTGTGGATGTGTTGTGAATGATAACAATTTGTCTAAATGTGATTTGGTCGGTATTTATTGTTTACGGGGTAAACTGGCTAGAAAAAAATTGGTTTTTTTTTCATCCCTTTATGCGTCGGCTTTTGCCCACGCCAACTTTTATTTTTTATATTAATTAATTTGTGCGTTAGCTTTTGCAGTCTATTTTTTTTTTTTCATTTCGTGGCCAAACCAATGCTTAGGCGACATTTTAATTTTTTGTCGGTTTGGCCCACGCATAAGCCGCTGCAATTGCATCACTTTTACGTCGGTCTTACTGACGAAATTTGCGTCCGCTTTGCGTGGGCTTGGTCCATGCCACGTGCGTCACATTTGCGGGCCAACAATAATTTTCATTTGCTTCCATGGCTCTTCCGTAGGACTGTTGGCCCACGTAAATCAGACACTTATGCATCCATTTTTATCCCGTTACATCCGTTTTTGGCCCATGAAATATTATATTTTTCTTGTAATGTTTGCACTAGTGTATGCATTAATTTTGTATTTGCATGATTGCACAAAATAATGTATGTGTGTGTGGTCTTTAAATACATTTAAATATATTTTTAAGTCAAACACACATGTTGAATTTTTAAAATTTGGAAATCATAGTACCTCACTTTTCTCCATAACTTGAATAATCATTTGATGATATCCATTTAGAAACTATTTTATAAAGTTTTAGTAATAATAAAAATTAATTTAGATAACAATAATTTTTTAGTTTATAAAATAGTATCTAACTTACTCAATACAGTGACTAATTATTTTTGTGTGTCTAAACTAGTTGTTATTAAATAATTTTCTTGTAGTGTTTGGATAAGAAAACTAGGATAATTTTGTTTAAAAAGGGTGGTGTTTGGTATGTGATTTTTTTCTCCATCTTTATTTTTTTTATAAAATATATACAAAATAGTAAATAAAAAATGTATTATATAATTGATGGATTGAATTGAGTTTACATGTTTATGGGAGGAAACCATGATTGAAAATATGGGGATAAAAATATAAAATTTAGAATTCATTTAAGAAATATCATTACAAGAAAATTATTAAATAGAAACCAATTTTAAAGACAAAAATAATTTTTTTGTTATATTGACTAAATTATATACTATTTTAGAAACTAAAAAATTATTGATATTTAAAGTGTTTCTATTATTAATAAAAAATTATAAAGTAGTTTCTAAATTAGTATCTAACCATTAGCTACAAAAGTTTTAGCTACTAACTACTTTATATTCTAAATTAGTCTCTATTAAGTCTCTATTAGTCTTTCAAAGACAAATTTAAAATTTAAAATATTAGTAGCTAAAACCTTGATAGCTAATTTAGATAACAATCTATAAACTCCTTTATCATTTTTTATTAATAATATAGATCGCTTTAAATACTAATAATTTTTTAATCTCTAAAATAGTATCTAACTTAGTTAATATAGTTACTAATTATTTTTTGATGTTCTCAATTCCTATCAAAGACATTAAATTTATACAAAATATTTATAAACATGTGTATTTTAAATTATAAAAGAATATATATAATATAAAATATAATTAAATGGAAAATAATATCTCCTTTATCGTTTTAAATTTAAATACGTGAATAATTAATTTTACATGTTACTAAAAATCTTCATAAACTTTTCGTGAAAATAATATCTTTCATTTTATTTTTATAAATGAATAGTATCAATTGCTTCATACAACTATATCAAATTATGAAATAAATTATGTTACTTTTTTTAGATGGTAATCAACAATCACTAAGAATGTCCTTTTTTTCAAAATTTAGACAACGATATATTATTTTGAATAATTTATTCAACACAAAAATCACTTGAAATCTTTCCAACAATAATGAGATTAAAAAAAAAACAAAGAAAAAAAATATAGAAAGAAAAATGATGAGAAAAAGAACATTGGTTGATGTGCAGTGAATAAGTTTGTCTCATTAATAAGGGTAAATAAAAAATTATCGTATTGATATAAAGAAAAATTCGATAAATTTTTTTTGATTGTAAATGCAATTATATGTATATTTTAAAATAAATAAAAGTTATAAAAGCATAAAAGTATTAAAAGTTAATTGATACCCGAATATTTTATCTGATAACATTATGATCTCCACAATAAAAAATATAGCAATGAAATAATTTTATTAAAATTTCAAACATAAATAACATTCAAATATATATTTCAATGGACAAAAGTTAAGAAAATAATATATATATATATATATATATATATATATATATAAATAATGTTGTAAAAAAAAAGAAATATAACCAACTCAATAGTTTTTACATCTTACCCCAAGCCTAATTTGGTTTTTACATCTGTTCATACTAAAACTTAATATCCAACTCAATGGACAATATGTGTAATGAATTGAATTATATTTAACTTTAGCACTCTGAATACTTTTGGTTCGATTCAATCCATTTATGATAATATGTATCGATGTGAATAAAACCACTATTAGATGAGCTTTTCAAGGACCAATGATAATAAAAGGTTATGTTATCAAAATTCTGATAGAGATGGATTACACAATCATATTATAAGTTTTTTTTTTCTTATCTCTAATAATATTCCACTTTGTCCTAGAAACACCACTTAGCTCAATTTTTTTCACCAATTGGATTTATTAAATGATATCTTCTACGCGTATGAATAAAAAAAACTAATATGCTCATTTCATGCACAGAGGATGAGAGGGTGATGTTCTCAATTCCTATCAAAGACAACAGTTAAAGGCCTTAACTAGCTCAATAATTGCCTTATAATTTATTTTTCTATTCTGTATGCTATAAAGATTTTTGTTTATAATTGTATATCATATAAAGCATGCAATTTATTTTATTCTCACGTAAAAAATCTACAAAATCATATTGATTTATTAATTTGGTTGGTTTAGTGTTTTAAGTAGGAAATTATTTTGGGATTATAATGTTTTTTCCATAGCTTTAAGATTTTTTTTTATCAGCAATATAGCTTTAACATTTATTTCCATGTTTTGACACATAAACAAAATATTAAGTTTCCCATTTTCCTTCCACTGAATTTCTAGCTCTTACTTACTTTTTATGTAAAATTAAACATTTATAAACACCTATCACACCAAAGTTCTTTTCTTAAAGAAAACAAGAACAAAATGTGCAACTACAACAGAGTGCAATGCTAAGTTTTGAAGTCTCTTATGAGCCACATTTTTATGCAATTTCATAACCGGAAGCTTGATCGTTCTGTACGTACAAAATCATCAGTGGTGGAAACTTCAAAGGGAGTTTTAATTTGGTCGAATCTTTCTGATAGGAACATGCTTTGCAAGTTTTTCATGAGCTTGGGTAAAACCCTGACTTCTGCTATAAACATTGCCTTAACAGGTCTATGATCTGATAGTTTTGATTCAATTCTAGTGTACTGAAGTTGCTTTAGACCCTCTCCATGCCACACTATTCGATCACACCTACGTTAACAACAAATAATGATTTAATAAAAACAACATTCAACAGTAAATGTTATGGATTTTATGTTTTCTCTTACCATGCTGGTGCTCTTCTCTTCTCTGTCTTTTTCCCCTGATAGAAACATCCATAGTAAATGTCTGAATTCGGACAATATTTGTAGGTTGGTGGAAATTTAATTGCTCCTTCATGCCATTCTCTCAACATGTTTCCAGTCATTAGCTCCATTTTTAGCTTCATTTTCATTGAATATAATTAAGTTAGATAAAAAATATTTGAAAGGATTCAATTCAAGAACAGTTCTAAGTCTCCAAGTATATATATAAACCTGATCATTTTCTAACAAGGAATCCCAGTCTCCTTTCTCAACAAGCAAGCGTGTGGTTTCTTCTGGTAAAGAAATTCTGTAATTTAAATCTCCAAGCAATATTACATGACTGCACAAACCCATGAGTTGTTAATTAAGTGCCTAAAATAATACAAGATATTGTGTATCATTGGAAGTACAATACAACCAATTATATGCAAGTTGGAGTTATTATATTTCCTTAATTTAATGCTTCAGTGGTCAATATGATGTTCATTGTTACCCTCATTTAAATATGCTCTACTTTGTTTAAGACAAATGTTTCAATTCAAGAGAATAATGCAGATTAAAGAATGTAACTGATATCTATTTACATTAAAATTAATTCTGAACTTTCTTATGCACCACTTCTGTTGTCCTTTTCTCTTATATTAAGTATTCAAGGTATTTAAAAATTAATATTATGTTAATCCCTAAACATTTACTAGTGCTAATACATCTTTTTGGATAACTTTTTGTTTACTTAAGGAAGATCAGAACAACTTCTTTACAACCTCTGAAGTAAAATCACTTTGTCTAGTTTAAAACATTAAAACAGTGAAGAATAGTATACTAATTTTTGGGGGCATGATTTCTGTTGGACATATTCAAAGTCCAAGATTATGTCATTAATGATGCTTCTTCTTTAAACAAATTATTTAGTATGCATTTAGTATTTGCACCTTGTTTACATGGTTTTTATTTGGGAAAGGTCCATGACAATTAAATTAAAAGCAAGGGGGGCAAAATTATTAAGAATGAGTTTGTTGGACTTTTTCAAACTTCACTTACTCATGATCAAGAATGGTTCTTGGCAAATCAAGCAAAGGCCCTCTAGGAAAGCTTGTCCTGGAAAAAATTTCAGTAACATTAGAGTTTCTGTGTTTCTCATCCCCTTCTCTGCCCCCTGAAGCAAGATGGCTGCACACAAAGCAGAAGCTTGTTTCATGTAACTGAAATCTCACTGATACAGAACCCTGCAAGTTAATAGGAGTTTTGAAACACGAAAGCCAAAATCAACCCAACTAGGATTTTAGATAACCAATTCTGATGTGAGCTTAGATTATTGACTATTAAGCTCTAACTGAGACATAAAAAAGAGTCTATACATAATTTATTTGGGCTTATAACAGTTGTGATGGTTTTTCCATAACGATTTTTCTGCTCATTTCAGTTTCAAAATAATTCTTAAATTTATTTTTGGTCAAGTCTCTGAATGATGCTTATGAATAAACTCTTGTGTGATAAACATTACCGAACGTAGTTGTTTACCAATAGTGCCTAATGTGCTTTATAAAAGATTGATGTTGACAGTGATGAGTGTGAGAGAATAGTACAAAACAAATACGTATATTGAGGTACAAGAGTAACATGAATTGAGTGGGGTTTGTTGGGTTACCTTGTTTCCTAAGCACCCCATTACGCCACAGCCTACACATGACACGCTTGGATGCCGAATGAATGGACAAAGATCTCTTCTGCTCCACACAGATATGAATATTCCAACCATTTGCTTGCTAATGATACATTGAACACCATGTGGGGCTTCACAGTACTTTGTATTCTGTAGCTCCTCATTCTTATTACCATCACTTTGATCTTTCACCCTCTTATGTGCTTTCTTGTTCAGAGCTTCCCTGATTAGGGAATTCCATTTCATGGAAATCTCATTGTTTTCCGATCCCAATACATTTGATGCTTTTAGAGGCACTACTTCTTGAAACCTGGATTGGGAAACAGTAAAAATAAACATAAAAAAATTAGTCATCAAAGCTGAAGTTTCTTTATTCACATTACAAAAACCTGAACCAGTTCTGACAGTACCCTAGTATATAGATGTCACAAGAGTTGTTGCATGTCTCCAATAAATCATCTATATTCAAATCATCTTCTGGTGCAATCCCACCAACGTTCCATGTACTAACAAATACCCTTAACATGAAACAAAATACACTGTGTCAGAAAAAATGAAAGGAAAACATAAAGAACAAAACCAAAACCAACCTAGACAATAACACTGCAGTTTTATACAAGTTTTCAATATATGTGAAGCATACACTAGAAGAATAGGATAGTTTGTTCTTACTTGCATTTTTGTGTGTCCTTGTGATCCTTAAGAATGGTTTTTGAGTTCTGATCAAAGTCTACAATACCCAGCAAGGGTTCTTTACAAGTAGGATAATCTGCTATAAAATTGCTGCTTCCTAGTCGCTTCTTGAATATCTTATTAGCCACTAACGTAGGCCACATGTCCTAAAGCAATTTGCATACACAGAGGGAGGTGTACAAAATTTGAGAAATGAATGATTGGGAGAAGGTGATACTAGAGGTGGTGAGTGCTGGCATGGTAATGTGGTGTTATTCAAAACATAGAAAGCATTTATAGAAAGTCCAAAAGTAGAAACAATAAGGAGAAATGGAAAAAAGCATTGTGGGGAAGAGGGAGGGTTGTGGAGGTTGAAGAGGTGGAAGGGCTTTCATATGACGCAAAAGATGATGCACCTTTGGCTGCATTGATCGTCATATACATATTTCAAATATAAGAACATTGTCCCCGTGGGAGAAAGATAGAGAAAGCTGGTACAAAACATGGGTCTACCCTTCTTGCACATTTTGAATTTTTCTGTTTGTTGAGTAGATTTTAAAGGATATCTTAATGTTTCCCAAATTTAAATTGTTGAAGATGGGTGCAAGTGGGAGTGTGGTCCATAACAAAATAGGCAAGTAGATAAATAACTTGTTATTATTGCCCCCATCTACATGTAGTCAAGTATTTTGCTCATATGTGAATAAAATATGACAACTTTCTTCTTCTTGGTGGTTGCTTCAAGAACAACTTCTACTCAAAAATGGGTTATATTATATCATGGAACTAAATACCCCTCAATTTGCACCATGATTGAATCTTATATAAAACATGACAAACTTTTTCATAAGTGATAAAAAAAATACCACAAACTAAAATTAGGGTAAATACAAATTAAACATAATACTTTTTTTTTTATTTTCTTTCTTTTTTTCTTTTTTTTAATAATATTCTTTTTCATATGGTAGATGATGGTTGAAACATGAGTTATCAGTCTAACATGATAACCTTTTATTAAAAAAATTAAACATAAGCTTTTAGAAAAATGGTTTTACATATTAGTTTATGCATGATTTGTTTTTATTTTTTGAAGATTTTTTTTTTCATATTTTTTTGTTATTTTTCTATCTAGTTTATTGAAGAGTTTCTCCAATCAGATTCAACTATATTGATAACTTATAAGATTAATTTGAATGCTTAATACGTAATTGTGTTCAAGAAATGAAAAAAAAAATCGTTTTCTAAATTAATTTAATTAATATCTATTCTAAACACAAATATTTGTCATTAAAAATACATGTGTTCCGAACAAAAAAAACTGAAGTCGTTGATATGTATTTTTGTATTAATAACTTTTGGTGAGATAAAACTAATAAAAATTTTGTACTACAATTTGTTTAGTAAAATTATGTATGAACGTTCTTGTGGCGTGCATGTTTTTTTTTTCAGTATGAACATCGCTTTTGAGGGATTGTGGCCAACTAAACGAGATATTCTGCAGATTCCAACTGTTATTAAGAATTTTATTTGAGAATGCAGCCAGAAGTCATTCTATATGAAACTACATCTTCACGTTAATTGAAGTACATGTGTCTTAATTAAGAGTTAAGAGGGTAGTAGACCCTGCTGTCAGGTGGTAAAATATTTTACACTAGGGTATCTTTTGTAGTTATGGAAGATCCACTTTCAACAATAGTAATCTTGTTTTATAAAAATATTATTTAATATTATTTATTTTTTAATTTAGCTTTATCACATCACTTATTTTATAAAAAAAATGTGATAAAGTTGATTTTCATAAAACACTTTAAAATTTCTCATAATATTTTTTTAAAGAATTTTGTGATGAAATATGAAGTTCAGACATAAATATGCATATAAAAAATTGTGATTGTGATATCACAAAACTTTTTTTTTTATCACAAATGTAATGAAGAAAAAAAGAGTACGTGTTGCTAAATGTGATGGGAAGATTCATCACAAAATGGTTGTAACTTAAGTGAATTAGTACTCACTTAAATTAATCTTATAAAGTGTACTTTAAGTCTAACTCAACTCCATAAAGCCAGTTCATAAGATTGAGGTTTACACCCACTTATATACAATGAAATGTCATCATTTCTAGTCGAGAGTGACAACTTGTGCGTGTGACAACATACTATGGATGGTCCTATAACGACCCAATAGCGGGTGGTTTGATAAGCCCAACAAACACTCGCTAAGATAAGCTCAAAAATGGCTCTGATACCATATTACAAAGTGGACTTTAAGCCTAACTCAACCCCATAAAACCAACTCTTAAGGTGAGGTTTGCACCCACTTAAATACAATGAATTGTCCTCATCTTTAGTCGATGTGGGATCTCCAACACCTATATGAGTCAAAAATACATGGCTTGAAGTAGAAATGCATTGGAAGCAAAACTATCGCTCAGACCGAAATTAAGGGGTTTTGAACGAGTAATAGTAATGTGTCTCACTTGATGTGTGTAAGAACTTGCTTAAATATGATAGGGTATTTTCGCTTAAGCGAATGACATTTGCTTGCTTAAAATGAACAAATGACGCTTAAGCGAGTATATGTCAAACAATGTTGCTTGCAATGAGTGTTTAATGCTTCTATTGATGTTCATGGGATTGGTCACTTGGAATGAACAAGTGACACTTAAGCGACTATGTCAAACAATGTTGTTTACAACGAGTGTGTACACTTGAAGCAATATTCATTGGATTTGTCACTTAAGCATGATATCATGTTCACTTAAGCATTGGTTAGTCGCTTATGTGAGTTACAATTTTAGCTTAAGTGAATAACTAAAATGAACTCTAATTTAATACAAGGACCACACAAACATAATGAAAATACATATAACAATAATAAAATATGTTACGTGCATATGAATTGTTTTGCACAGGATAAAATTAAAATTATTAAATATTACAATTACAATAATGTAAAAAAAGGATTAAATTGAAAAGAAAATAGTTGTCGTCAAATTGTGTTTTTTGTTGTAGAAAAGAGAGTGTTTGATTTGCACTAGAGGAGGTGGTACTAAGAAGATGGGTAGCTAAGTAAAAATATCAACACAAGTTACATCATCTACTCTATAAACAAATGTGACTTTTCTTTTTGAATGATTAGCATGTTCTTAAAGGTCTTATTTTCCTCAGATAAGTTAGACACAGGATGTTCCATCTATTCAAATTCACCTAATATGATTTGAAGAACTTGAAAAAGAAGAAGAAGAATAAGAAGGTTTGAATTTTCACCAATTTTCAGCCTTAAAGTCGTCCTCTATTGTCCAATCCTCCAACAATATCACAAAAATATCTCATCATCAAATGGACGACTGGACACACCATCATTTAATGCGTACTAAGATGAGTCTCTATCAATAATAAGTTTTTCATAGTCCTCCTAAAAAATTAAAGTGAAATTCAATATTAAATGATGCATGAATGTGTATATGAAGTAATGTATTAAAAAATTCAAGTGGTAAAACAATTATCTAATTTATAGAAATTTTGTGGAACACTCATGCATAAGTTTTAGACATTTTATGGATCTTTTAAAAGAGATCCCAACATGTTGAAGTGATGTGCTTCTTTTGTTTATGAAATGAAACAAACAAGTTAATTGTGTGTAAATAGAATAAAAAATAAAAGTAAATTATATTACATACCAATCTCTTAAAATGCTTTGATGTAAGGATTGATCCTCTTTGTTGAACTTAAAGAATAAGATCAAGTCATGCTTCTTGAAATAATTTAGAGAAGTTGGTTTGGATGATGATGTTGAAGGTGTATTTCTTGATATAACTTTCATTTCACGTGTTTGTAAGTCTTGCACACAAGCTAATATTTAGAAATTGAATTTATTTAGGATTTTAAATATTTTAGAAATTTTATATATTTTAAATAATTTAGGATTTTGAATACGTTAGAAATTTTATATATTTCAATTTTTTATTTACATAAGACATTAAATAATTTAGGATTTGAATTTATTTAGGATATTGAATATTTAAAGAATTTAATATATTTCAGATTTTTATTTTAATAGGACATTAAATATTTAAGATTTTGAATTTTTGAATATTTTAGGAATTTTATATATTTCATATTTTTATTTAAATAGGACATTAAATATTTAAGATTTGTATTTATTTAGAATTTTAAATATTCTAGAAATTTTATATATATCAAATTTTTAATTAAATAGCACATTAAATAATGTAGCATTTGAATTTAAGATTTTGAATATTTTAGGAATTTAAATAGCACTTTAAATAATTTATCTGCTAATCATATAGGACATTAAATATTTAGGATTTGTATTTATTTAAAATTTTAAATATTTTAAAAAATATATATATATATATATATATATATATATATAAAATGTAGCATTGAATTTAAGATTTTGAATATTTTAGGAATTTAAATAGCACTTTAAATAATTTTTCTACTAATCATAAATATGTTTGGACAATTTCACATCATTCGTATTTTTTCTGAAATTAATTCTTACACAATATAAAAAAATAATACTTTAATTAAAAAGATTATAATCCACAAATAAATCAAATTAATTTTCCAACAATTTAAAAAAAAAATTAAATCGAAGGATAAATTTATAAATTTATAAATAACTGTTATTTTTTTAAAAAAAATTATTCAATTGTATTGGAAATAATTTATAAAATTTTAAATAACTCAAATAAATGTATACAAAAATACCTTATATTTAGTTATTCTAATATTTTTAAATACAAGAGTAAATTTGTAAAATTAAAATTTTACATATTTAAAAAAAATAAAATAAAAAATTCACTACCATCATGTCATTCACAAAATTCAATTATCCTAAAAAATCCACTATAACATGCATCAATCCAAACACACTTACTTTTTTCACACTTTTTTTCTAAAATCCTGACACATCCACCCCTTCAAATCTTCATACATCTTCTCTTCAATCCGAACACAACCTTAAGGGTGTGTTTGGAGATTATTTGTGAGAATTTGAGAGAAAAGTATGAAGGAAGTGAATGTGTTTGGATTGCGGTATGTTAGTGAATATGTGAAAAAAAATTATTGAAGTTTGTTAATGATGTGATGGATAGTAGGAGATTTTATATTTTTTAAATGTTTAAAATATAAGTTTACAATTTTACCTTTTTGGAATACAATATTTATAAATAATGAAATATGAGGAATTTATGTGAATATTTAAGTTAATTATAATTTTACATAATATTAAAATAAAAAATAAATAAATATAATATTAATAAATTTATAAAAAAATCTTCTTAAATTATTTTGTATTGAATTTAAATAATATATTAATTGTAAAATAATATTTAACTAATAATTATTAATTAAATATTTAAATCTATTGATAATGACCTATGAAACTCGGACACTCCTTTAAATAGCGTGTCGGTGTCCGATACTGACACCCGTAGGACATGTATCCGATAAAAAAACAATTAAATCAATTTATGCACTCTAGCTATCAAACACAAATCGATTTCCCACAATATAAACCCAGAAAATCAATTTCTTTATTCTATTTATCATGACAAAATCGATTACCCACAATATAATACGGAAAAAAAAAACTACACATGGAAAGTAAGAACAAAATAGTATTTAAGCTTATGTTTACGTGGACTTCCCACAAATCCGCGCTTTCAATTCATCACATCTTCTAATCCAAACGGTATATCTACGAAAACACGAACACAACCTAAATTCTTGCTCTGTAGTTTGAAAAAAATAGTAGAAGTTATCACTTTGTAGAAATACAAATAAATAAAAATAGCGTATAGCATAATTTTATTATAAAATAAAAATATTAAATTTGTAGATATAAGTTCATTACCTTGTAAAAAAAGACATTTAAAAAAATTGTAGATCTAAGCACGACAATTTTTATATTGAATTCTATTTCTAAAAATAATTTTTATCATATAAATATTTTTTTTAAAAACCATCCATTTGAGAGATTTTGCAATGTATGGTAGGATCCTTGTACCTACATTTGCATTTTTTTATAACAAAAGCATATCTAAATTTATATATATTATTTTATTAGACCAACAGTAATTCATTAGCATTGGATTCGGAGACTAAATTAAGAATTTAACTCTAAAAAATCAAATCATCAAAAATAATATATAAGAATAAATTCAATGAGTGTTCTAGAAAGTAAAATTAACCATATATTAAAATAGTTCGACATCAATATACCTGCAGAATGAATGCATAGATACTATTTCAATGTCACATACTTTATTTTTAATAATATCTATTTCGTAACATCAATAAGCATTCAAATCCTTCTTAGTATTTTATTTTTTAGTTTTTTATAAGAGAAACAAAATACAAATAGGGCCAACCAGATTCTTGCCATCCTATTGGCTACCATAGCTATTGTTATTACTCATGGCATGACCCTCTTATCATGCACAATTTAAAGAAGAAGAAAAACAAAGGTATTAAAAGATCTTTTCTTTTTTCTTCTTATTATTGCTTTTGGAAGTTCTTGTTCTTTTAAAGATTTTATTTTACACATTAATTAATAAAGAGGGTTTAGTTAATCTCATGGTTTAGTCAGTTTTTTCTTTTCAAATTTTAAATTTAATTTCTTGAATATTTTATGTTTAATATATTTTGAAAATTGTTTTTATATTTTAATTAAATTATTTGTTAAAATATTTAGTTTATTCTTATATTTAACTAAATAAAAATAGTTATGTATCTTTTCATTAGTGGACCTGCCCTCAATAATGAACTGTGCAGGAAACCTAAAGAGTTTCAAGATTGACTTTTTCTTTTGGAATAGTTTAATGTTGAATCCAGAAAGATGGGGCAACAAGAATAAACTATTTGAACATAACTTAAGAGAGATAATGAAACAGAAAAATGTTAGTTAAAATGAATAATGTAGTGCAAATATTAAAAAAATATTTGTTTTATATTATGCATTGTTTATCTAAATTATTTGCCTTGAGATGTGAAGTAAAATGGACTACAGCAAGGCAAGGGTGTCATTTTGTGGATTATAATAAACTAGATATGTTCTGGAAGTCTGTGATACAATTTTTAATTTGTTTCCAAAAATCTGAATTTATGGTATCTTTTTAATTTCTAGAAAAAAAACATCAAATTGTTAAGGGTTAAACATGTGATTAACTGATTTTTTGGTTAATCATGGAGTATGCTATTAAGCTAAAAATGGCAATAAAATATAGATCTAAATTCAAAGAAATTGGACCACCTAAAGAAAGTCAAAATGTGTGTTAAATGTCAAATTAGTGAAAATATGTTACTTTTATACGTATACACAATCAATGCAATAAATAATTTATTTTCTTACAATCTTCTCCTATATTATAGTGTCATTCAGTTCAAAATTTGTTTTATTTTTTTCTTAACTATTAAAGATGGTCGTTCCACACACCTCTATCGAACACTATTATCGGAACCATGATAACTATAGAATGTGTGAAGCTGCATACATAGTTTTATCATACTATTAGATGAAGATGGTAATCAAGCCAAAATAAGTGTTAAAAAAAATTAGGAAATTATTAAATAAAAACAAATTTTTTTTAAAAAAAATATTATTATTATATTAATTAAATTAGATATTATTTTATAAATTAAAAAATTATTGACATTTAAAAATATTTTATATTATTAAAAAAAATTATAAACTAGTTTGGTAGTTAAAAACTAGATAGTTAATTAGATAAAAATTTAAAAACTAGTTTATAAATTTTTATTAGTAATAGAAATACTTTATTTACAAATAATTTTTTAGTCTATAAAATAATGTCTAATGTAGTTAATATGGCAACTAATTTTTTTTTATCTAAAATTAATTTATATTTAATGATTTTTTAGTAGTACTCTCTTTATCGTCTTAAACTTATGTGCAAGCATAAATTTAAAGGGAAAGATTTGTAGCGATACATCACGCCTTCACATACATTAGCATTGCTAGGATGCATTTTGTCATCAATTTAAAATCCTTAAGATTTGATATGGAACACAACATGGCGAACCATGCTCCCTACAACATTGACCTAGTGCATGTGAATCTAGAAAAGTTGAAGAATTTTCATGTTTATACCACTCAAAAGGAAAATTTGAAGATCTTGACTAAAAAGTAAGAGAAGAGGGTCGCACGAGAAAGGTTGGGACTGGTCCTATATTACATCCTATTGTACGTAGTGTTACTCAAGCATCTCACTATTATCAGAGAGGTTATGAAAACATGTCAAATACATAAGAATGAGGGTTTAATTTTATGTATTTAAAATTTTTAAAAACTTTTTACAAAGCTTCACTTGATACACACGAACATGTGAAGTTTAATGCTAGACAAACGCATTATCAAACAAGTTTTCTAAAAGATTGCATATGATGAAGAGTTATCAGACACAATTTCAAGCTAACAAATTTTGTTTTCACAAATCTCTCCTAAATTAGTTACAAAATAATAACATGTAATGCAAGGAAGATAAGGGTTGAAAAGATTTACATGAGGTATTTTTATATTGATTTGTCTGATAATCCAGACTACGTCTAATTCTTGATCAACACATCCAAGATTCCACTAATGTAGACTAGCGTTGCAAAGTACAAGGCAAGTATTATTTGAACTTTAACACTTCTGGCTAAACTACATTTATTCTTTGAAAATAACCATTCTTGGCTAAATATGAGTATTGTTTAGAACGTATATTCCTGGCTAAGTACAAGTATTCTTTAAAATGCAACCATTCCAAACTAAGCACGAGTAATGTAGCCACTTCTAACTAAGCATGAGTATTATTTGGAACACAACCACTCATGACTAAGCATGAATATTCTTTGGAATACAACTACTCCTAGTTAAACCACTTTTTTTATACAAATGTTGTGATCTAAATGTGACATGTTTCACTCACTAAAAGAGAATTAGCATCCTAGAGAGAACACAAGATTGAACACACTCTTCTATGAACACAACAATTATATTTCTCACAAATTGAAAGCTTAAGGATTTCTAAAGAGAACAAGAAGTTGTTCGTAGATATTGTTGTTGTTGCCATTGCCATTAACCTTTCTTCTTCAAAAAGAACCCTTTTTATATAGAGTTGAGAAGAGTCGTTGAAAATCCTTTTTGGAGTCGTTGGAAGGCAAACAAAAGTTCTTCTTCAACTATCATCTAACCATGTTTTAAGTGTCATATAAAACTAATTGCACATATCTTCTTTAAGCAACACTAAATACACGCATCACTTATCATTCTTGAGTAATCATACCATTTACTACCTTCTTCCAAAGGCCAAACATCCAAATTTTCAACCTAATCTAAACCTTTAAAAGTTTGGAAGGATCTTTATCAAGTCAAGGAGATGTAGAGAAGTGAAACTCCATTGTTTTAGAATAATCAATGGCGGAAGCATGAGAAACCATGGAGAGAACTAATTCAACATTAGTTCATCATTTCAATGTAAAAACAAGAACAAGAAAGGAAATAAAAGTAAAAATGTATTAAAACTAGAGAATGGAGTAAGAACATGTCACCTTCAACGAAGAATCAAAGGATAAATGCATGGAGATTCACCACTTGAGAAAGCTTCTTACAATAAGAACCAAAACAAGAAAGTGAACTCTTAAGACTCTTAAATATGAACTAACAAAGATATTTTCATTCAATATTCAAGGATGGGTTTTATAAATGGAGGAGACTCCCTTTTATATATAGGAAGCTTAGCCTATGAGTGGAAAAGACAACCAAAATTGAGTTAACTTTACTAATTATAGAGTAAACTCTCGTAAACATTATTAGTACATGATAATCCCTTGAAATTAGGGTGTGCACATAGGTAGTTCCTTGAATCTAGGAAAAGGTAATAATGACTCTAGGAGAAGTCACATGTTAGACGCCTATGTACTCTCTAATGGACACAAGAAGTAAATCGAATTTTTCTTGTAGTGAAATCAAGTAAAAATCTACACAAAACAACAGCAAAACTAGTGTAATGGTTAGTAGAAAATGTCATAATCAATTTGTAAGTGTGTAGATTTTTCTCTAAAGATGTATGAAAATCTGGACAAGGTTGGGTTGCACTCAATTCATTGAAAGAAAGTTCAGAGTTCTAAAAAATTGCTCTCAAGTTCAAATCAAGAAATATTTTTTCTCAAGTGAAAATAGGAAACAAATCTAAATGCACTTAAAACCCTTAAATTCTAAAAATGTTCAAAAAAAGGTTGAAAGAAAACAAGGAAGACAAACTTAAAAAGTTAATAAGAAAAGGTACCAAAAGATTACGCCATATTATATGACAATTTACTCAAAAATTGGGAAGAAAAACCTAAAATTTGAAAATGCAAAATCTAAGCAAAAATTGTGCGCATAAGATTTATTCTAAATGTTCTAATGAAAGGTACCTAAAATATACACATTAATGGAGACAAAACTCATACAAAATGATTTAAACAAATTGACAATCCCAAATGGAGTTCAATTAGCAAATTGATTCAAGAAATTTGGACAAACGAATCATACGACTACCCAGTTTTCAAGATATGTTTTTTCTTCTAACTTTTGCAACTTTTTTCTTTTGATTTCTTTGAAATTTTCCTGGCCTTTAAGTCTTGTATATGTCTAGCCAATCTAGATTAGTATGAACTAGGAATGATTTTGTTTTAGTTTTCTATTCTTTAAAACAATTACCAAATGAACAACCAAAAGAGAAAGTACAACACTTGCATCTTAATGTTCATGAGTCCCAAATCTTCCCAAAAACATTTTTAATCTTAGGCAATCTTTCAAAAGGGATTTAGAACTTTTTAAAACTTTAAAAAATTTCAAGAACAAAACAAGGACTCAAAGAACAAATCAAGATACCCAAAATTAACCAAGCATCAACATCATATTAATTTTTCTACAAATTGTTTTTGGACAATTCACAAGATATGGAAACAATGGTTTGACTAATGGCGTAATGTATGAACCAAACAAAGAAACATGTTCTAAAAAATTAGAATATGGTTCGGCCAAAGGAATAAAACAAGAAATAGCCAAGAATCACATCCAAATAAAAATGGGTTTCATACCCATTCTTGAAGAACACTTTGAATGTGATGAACACCTCCTTATAATGGGTTGATCTTCTAGCTATGATGGCCACTTGATGTAAATCTTAGAAGGTGGAAAGAATCTTGATAAACTCGAGGAGATGTAGATAAGTAAAACTCCATGGTTTTAGAAGCATCAATGGAGGAAGCATGAGAAACCATGGTGAGAACCAATTCGGAATTCATCATTTTCAATGTAAAAAAAGAACAACAAAGGAATTGAAAGTAAAAATGGATCATAATGGAGTAAGAACATGTCACCTTCAATAAAGAATCAAAAGATAAATGTATGGAGATTCGTCACCTGAGAAATATTTTCAACATAAGAACCAAAACAAGAGAAGATAACTCTTGAGACTCTTAAATATGAACTCACAAAGATTTTCATTAAGTATTCAAGGGTGAGTTTTACAAATTGAGGATACTCCACTTTATAGAGAGAAAACTTGACCTAGGAGTGGAAAAGAGAACTTTGCTAACCATTGTGATTTTTCTCCTACCTTGTGTTTTCCTTTTCATGATTCTTCTACTTTCTTAGGCTCCTTTTCTACAAGTTATTGTTCTTCACCATCTTTTTCCTTCTCCACGACCATGAGATTGCCACAGTGAGACCCTATCATGAAATTTTTCCTTCGACCACACTCACCATCGTGAGACTACCACTCACCACCATGACATCACAACTCTACCATTCACCACAATGAGATCGTCACTATGAGACTGCCATCACGAGAATCTCAGTGAGACCCTATCATGAAATTTTGCTTCGACCATACTCACCAACACAAGACCGCCACTCACCACTTTGACACCATAACTCTAGCACTCACCACAACAAGATCGTCATCATGAGACTACCATCGCGAGAATGTCACTACTAGATCATCATTTTACTCATGACCATAACTTTACCTAACACAATTGTGATATGCTTGATTTCTAAACTATGCAAGGAGAAAAATGACTAACGAAAACGAAATTTTTAAATCCAACTTTCTATGTTGATTATTTTCATAACCAACATAGAAAGTATGACTTACTATGTGAATTTTTTAATTGACCTAGAAACTTTAGATTTTTGTATATCATTTGTATCTATATCAATTCTTTAACTGACACAAAAGAATTCTTTAAAAATATAGTAATTATTGGGTTCTTTTAAGGGGATACAATGGGGAGATTTAACACTAATTAGTCATGATGAGTCAACCCATATAAGAGATTTTAACACCACTTCCAACACAAAACCTTCAGGCAGTGACTTTTTAGGTCTTCTTCCTTATAATGTTATTCAACTTTCTCATTTTTACTTGATGTGGTACTCAAACTCACATTTGGATCCCTAGTAATTCGTTCATAAAATGTGAGTCCCTTCCACATAATTCACCTCTTCAATTCCTAACAAACTCCCCCTTCAAGTGTGAGTTCCTTCCACATTGATACATTTTCCCTTGAGTTGGTAACCCTTACTTATCGTCGTTTATCACAATTAGACACACTTTTCTGAAACCTCTACAAAAAAGACTTTTAATAAAGGCACACACAATATTGTACTCGCCAAAATCGTTTACCGAGATGAACTATTGACTCTGATATCACTTTTGAATTATTTTGATAGACGATACACTGGGAAGATTACATACCAATGAACCATGAACCAACCCATATTAGAGACTATGACACCACCTCCAACCTAAAATCTTAAAACAATAAATTTATAATAAGTATTTTTTTATATGTTCAACTTTTTCAATTCTAGTCAATATCTAACTCACATAATGCATCAAATTAATGTTCACCTACATTTATAATTTTTTTACCATTACTAAAACACTATTTTCTTCTATTGGATTGAGCATTTTTAGTAATAAGTTTTCATAACTCTTCGTCTTGTTGTTAAGCGTTTTTTTTTATTAACAAAATGCAGAAAATGTTCATAAATATAATTCAATCCTTTCTTGTGTATGCGTCAGACATTGGTTCTTCCATTGCTAGTCATATTGGTTACTGGTATTACTATTATTTAAAACTCATGTTTTTTTTAAAATATGTACAATAATTCTTAAACAAGTGAATCTCCTAAAGAGAATAAATTATTAGTTTATTTAAAAAAATCTCATTTATTAACTTATCTCTTTAATTAATTAGTGTAACCAATCATAATAAAACGAAGTAGACTACAATTTTATCAGGAGCCACACAGATTAATTAGGTGCAGGCTAAGGGTGGCAATTTTAAAACCTTTTATCAGACAGGGCTTCAAATATATTAGTAAACTAAATTGCTGTCTTATCATAAGAAGCAAAGACTAAATTAATTTAGAATAACTTGTGCAATAAGGTGTTACGTAATATCGGCCTATTTAATAAAATATTACAGAAAATCATCAACAAATTCAACGATAAAAGGGATTTTCATTTTTGCTGTGTATTAAATATTAAAGGGTCTTTTGATTGAGACTCAAATAATTTCCATTGGGTGAAAGATCATGGAAGTGTATATAACTTTTTTCAGTATCTTTTTTATATACATGCACACTAGGGCAAACATCACAGTTATAGATGAAAATATAGTGTCAGATTTATAAATAATTTTACAGAAGATATTTTTCCTTTACACAAATCGATAAAAATTTGTAGGAGAAAAGCTTTGTAGAAGCGCAAGAAAAGAAGAAGCAATAGTGGGAACGTCGAGCAGTGTTGACCACCAAGCACCGTTTATGACACTCCTTTAAATAAAATACATGTCGGATCGGACACGACACTCGTAATTGTAAGATACATAGGTCCAATTTAAAAAGTATTGGTTAGATTTATGATAATTGTATAATTTTTTTTAAAAAAATATATTAATTTTCTAAAAATTCAAACTTTATTATATAAATTATTATTATGATTATAAAAATAAGAAACAAATCCTTATGAATCGGTCATGAAAAACATCTTTATGTTCCAAAAAATAATCTAAAACATATTTATACACATAAATCTTTATTGTTAATTTATATAATTTATAATTATATAATATATAGATCCGTATCTCCATGTTCTACATTTTAGAGATTTTACGTATCTTTGTGTCTGTGTTCGTGTCGTCAGTATCCGTGTCACTGTCTGTGCTACATTGCTACATAGTACCCAACACCGTTGGCCACCAAACATGGCGCACATGCATCCCCGTGCACTTCATCTTTGTGCTTTCCTTCCGCGACACAGTGCCACCGCCATTTTCGTATTACCTCCCATGACGCAGCGCTAGTGCTTACGGACACTGCCATTGAGCACACTGTTGTTGTCGCTTCTGTGATTCAACGGCGCAAGACACGCGAAAGAATTTAGATGATTTTTTTTTTTCAAATTGAGTTCAATTTTTAATATGATTAACATATGCATTTTAAATATTTTATTTAATATCAAAAATTTAAATTTAGATTAGAAATTTTGTATAGCAATAAAGGTTAGCATCTTATACATATGTTAGATTTATGTACCGCTACTAATACCTTGTAAAATTTGTGAAAATAAAAGAAATTATATTACAAGAGTCAATTGAAATCCAATAAAGTAGCCATGAATTATAAAATAATTTATAATAGATTGGAAAAGATAATCCACGTTAATAAATAGTTATTATAAACATAAATATAAGTAGGGGTGTGTGTGTATATATATATATATATATATATATATATATATATATATCCAAAAGAATAATAAAAATATTGATATTTTAGTATATAGACCATAATGCATATAAGTAGTTATGTACATATTATAAATATAAATATAGTTTTCGATAAATAAATACTTTTAAGTTAGAATTTAAAAAATATTTTTTAATATAAATATTTTTCCATTTTGTTTTGTAATAACTATTTAATTATGATGTTTTTTATTTATATGTTGTAGATGTTTGTATTTTTTGGTGGTATTTTCTACTTGGTATATTGTAAATGTGTTGGTATATTTCTCAAATTTATATCAGTTTAAAAACCAAAGTAAAAACTTATATTTATTACATCAATAACATCTACATTAAATATAAGATTAATAGAAAAATTAATAAATAAAGAATATTAAATATCCTTTTAGTAACATTTAGAAATCATATATATATTATTAAAAGTTGTTATATTTCATGGAAGCAATTATTTGCCAAATGTATATAATTGTACAATGAAAGGAAGTTTGGATAACTTATATTTTCTAATATTTTTGTTCCTTTTTATTTAGAGTGAAAGAAATTATCTTGATGCATGATTTTTTTTATTCAATATATGCTTCTAGAAAGTTAGTCATGCAGGGAAAATAATTAAATGATAATCTACACCTCGTTTCTGGCTATAATTGTGTTTCATATCAAACCTTGTTTCGTTTAGAGAAACATGACAAGAGGCTTTGAAACTTTCCCTTGGAAGTCAAAAACAAGACATTCTAACTCTTGATTCTCGTTCAAATAAGTATAGAAAGACTATAGTTATCGTTTGCAGTTATCAATAATGACTCAAAAAAGGTCAAATTCTTATTTTAAAACCTTATAATTAAGTAGCTTTGTGTCCTCATCTAACTAGCTAATTATACATAACAAGAAAAGGACTCCAACAAGTGGGGTTTGTGATAGGTTATTTAAAACCGAACTAATCCAAAATTAATCAAAAGCTTTTAAAAAAAACTGGTTAAAATTTATTTCTTTTAGGGTTCTTGGATCTGTTCTTTCTTCAATTAAATAGTTTGGTTCTACTTTTAAATTACAAGTTAAGAACTAAATTGAAAGGTACTAAATTATCTATTATATTTAAATATAATATTATATGTTAGGAGTAAATTACTAACAATCATGTATGGGGAATAAATTCTGCCTAGTTGCTCTCCAATTGGGGTTGCAATTTTGCAAAGAGAAGCTACATTAAATTTGAATTGTTGGTTTAGGTTTATGACTTTTAGCTTCAACCTTATCTTCTTTTTTGTATTAGGTGAAGATATATAGCTTGTTCAATAAATAAGCCTATATGCTGATGGTTTTATTCTTGTTTTGAGTTTATGTTTTTGTTGTTGAGGAATTTAACCCTTTGTAGAGAGCTTAAATCTTTTTAGGGTTTCTACATTTTGTTTTTTAGTTTGTTAACTCAAGTAACTATATAATTAAGGATTTTGATAACTAATCAATGATTTGTAAGAATATTCATTTTTGACCATTTCTATATAATGATTAAAAATATATAGAAGCACAAATATAAGTATAAGATATAAAACATATCATATTAATTAGTATGTTGAACAAGATTCCTCACTACAAATTATACTACAAGAAAAGAAAATTATTAAATAAATTAATTTTAGAAAAAAAATAGTTACTAGAGACTAAATTAAATATTATTTATAAACTGAAAAAATTAATGATATCTAAAGTAGTTTATATTATTAATAAAAAATTTCTAAATTGATATCTAATTAATTATCAAGGTTTATCGAACTATTTTAAATTCTAAAGTTAGCTTAATTGACACTAGGAAGAATCGATTTTCAATCATCTATACTAATACATTATCTTTTTTTTATTAACAAGTAAAAAAATAATATAATGGGAATATACTCTAACACACTTATACATAACATTATTACAGATCTTAAAAGCTCCTACACCTAACCATAGCTTATACATAACTTAAAGCAAGCATACACATAACATATGCACCTAGATTTGAGTTTGAATTCAATATGAGCATAAAAACAACTCTTGTATTACATGCATATAAATAACTCCTTTGCAAAAGTCTCTTATTCTACAAACATTTCCGTGTTTTGTACCATCTTGTTGTGTATCAGATTAACTTGATGTCATCCTCGTATATCACTACAAGAAAATCATAAAATAGAAACTAATTTTTAGATACCAAAATAATTAGTTGTAATAGTAACTAAATTAAAGATAATTTTAGATACTAAAAAAAATGGTTTCTAAATTAGTTTATATTATTGTTAAATAGTTTCTAAATTAGTATCTAATTAGCAATCAATGTTTTTGTTACCAAATTTAGAAACTAAATAATTGGTAGTTAAAACCTTGGTTGCTAATTACATATCAAATTAAACTATTTAATAATAATAGAAACTAATTTAGAAATCAAAAAAAAAATTAGTTTCTAAAATGGTCTCTAATTTAGTTACTATTACAATTAATTATTTTAATTTCTAAAAATTGGTTTATATTTCATGATTTTCTTGTATTATATACTTTAAGTCCTCACCTCACTTTCATAACCTGGGTGTTCACCAAACCACATTCATGAGATCTACACTTGTTCTTAGCTTATTTATCTCTACATGTGTCTTATGTATATCCAGCTTTGTCATCCAATTGAACTTCTACTACTTCTTTTAAGATTAGACACCATCTATTATCTTCTATGATTACAAAATTAAATTTATTAATTTTTTTATCGATAATAAAAAATAAATAAATAGAAACCACTTTAGAAGTGATACAACCCTTATAAAAAAACACATTATAAGAATTAGCCGCAAACTGTTTCATATCATTGCCAGAGTAAAAAAATTAAGATATTAATCAATAAAAATTAATATTAATATACTTTTAAAGTAATTATTTTTAAATGATATTAAATAAAAATGTAAAAAATATTTGGTTTTCTTTATCTTGTACATAAAATCTCATCGAATATTATCTGTTTAATTATCTTAATCACAAAAGTTGCCAAACAGCACGCACGCTAAACAAATATTATGGAACAGATTTTAGTCAAATAATGCATAGTCTGAAAAATGAAGCCAAACCAGATGAGCAGTGATTGAACTCAATGGTTTATTTCTATCATGTTTTTTTTCTTGTTCTCAGTATTTTTATTTTCTTATTCTCAAGGTTTTTGTTTTCTTGTATCATAATGAACTTGTTCACCAAGCTCGGTGAAGCTGTTTGGACGTGTTCCATTTGTGTAGAACATGGCCGAAGACATCATAGAATACTATGTCAATTTCAGTTTCAGTGACCTGAACAGACATGAATCCTTGACCATCGTAGTAGAACTTCATTTCTTCTGGGTTCCTCCACTTCACAACTCCCTTCCACGCCTTAGACCCTCCACCGCTGGTAAAAAATTGTATTGCACTGAAATCATGTATATATGTTTAGTGTATGTAGTTAAAATAAACTTCACTACACAGTATGTGACTAGAAGTTAACAAACCTGTCAATACTGCTTATGTGTTGTAGGCAGTGATCGTGTCCATTTATGAAAAGATCAATGTTGTTTGCCTGAGAAACAATAGACACATAACAGTTCGTTGAAGCTAGTAATTTAACCTACGATATTTACTCATGATGTGAAATATGCAATAGTTAGAACTTAAACAGTTGCAAGGATTCTCAGAGCATGTGAATATATCAATGATTCCGTCTCATGTATGGTGAGTGCTTAACGAGAGTATAAAATGGAGGGTTTTTAAATAATAGCTCTAGGAAAGTGATGCAGTACAAGAACTATGAGGAGGTCAAAAATGATGCGCAACTTCCTTCTATAGGATAGAAAAGAGTGCATCTGCTGAGATTTGTATTAGATTAACTTACATTATGTTTGGATATAGATTGTTGGATCTTATTGAGAAAATATTATGATTAAAGGTAGAATTTGTTATATAGATTAGATGAATTATTCTGTTTACTTACATACGAATTAAAACATTTCTTAAATACTACAATTTTTTGATGTTGATAAAAGAAATTATTTTTGTTACTAAAAATAAATAAAAAACCTTTCCAACAACGTCTTTGGAAAACCTTCAAATTGGAGGAGAATCTTGCTAACGTTCTTCCAGAATGATCACGAGTCTACACAAGTGGTTTCTGAGAGCCATGTTCAAAACTTAAGTTTTCCTAATCTTGGTTTCATTGTTGGGAATATTATCTTTGACAAGGGGAAAAGTGACAAAGATAAAACTCTAATTATCTTCAAAAGTGACAGATTTTGAGGCTGTTTCTAGTGTTGGGGTGATAGGGTGGAAAAGGAAGGTCTTGAAGATCATGAGGATAAACCACAACATAAAAACGAACAAGATACGTTGACTAATTCGTTAAAAGGTCACTTCTCTTAGAAGAAGTTTACGTGAACCTCCCAAAATGATTAATAATGTGGCTTTCAGCATTAAAGGTGGTACTCGTAACAATGCCTGATGAAGATTTCAATTCTTTTCTAGAATGCTCGGATCATTGTTAGTGTTGAGATATGACAACTGATAAAGTGAATTTACAATGATTTGGATGACGGCAGGATTAATCATTCTGAAATATTTTTTTGGCTCAATTTAAGATTTGATCTTGGATTACTTTTTATTTTGCTTCTACTTGTTTTTTATGTTTGATTGGTGTCTTGATCCGTTGACGTGTTTGATGTTGATTTAAAGTCTATGTTAGTTTTTGGATGTGTTTGAAAGTTTGGTGGTTGTGTTATGTTTAGACGCTTTCATTGATTTTGTGTTGACTGGTTCTGACAAGGTTATTGAGTCTTTTTTTTTAATTAGTGAGTGCAGTTGATATTTATACGGATTTGATCACAGTGATTCATTTTGTTTATTTATTTATTTTACTCATAAAAAAAATACATATCGAAAATCTCACATGTACTTTTGTTTGAAAAGTTCATGCACTAGGTGGATATAACCATATATAATCTCTGAACCGTTACTACTAAAGGTAATGAGTTCACCTGAACTAACGGACTTAAATATAATAATAGGATACATTTGATATCTTTTGTAGAAGGGAAAAAAAGTTACGTAGAAAATTTAAATTTTTATAGTATTAGATAATTAAAAAAAACTTTAAAATGATTATCATAAAAGGAAACCAACTTATATATTTTATTTAAAATATAAAAATTGAAAATTACCTGGAGAATTGGGAGAAGCTGCTTTACAAGTTCATCTGTGTCACCATGTAGACCGGCACTTCTAATTGTATGGTGACCCACCACAATTTTCCACTTTGCATTTGATTCTTGTAAAGCCAAATCCACCTCCTATTTATATTCAGTATACACACCAATGATTCCTGGGAGCTTTTGTTTGTATGAATATACATATCTTTTATATATTATTTTTTATTTTGGCATTAACAATTAATTAATAATATAAAAAAAAAGAAGATATTTGGCTGTTCTATTTCTTTCTCCAAAATTCGTTTTGATTGAGAAATGATGAGTGGGTAAAACCTTGAGGAGGTTGGAAATATATGTTTTGCGAGGTCCTATGCCTCTCCAATCATAAACATGGTCCCCAGGTTCCGTGAAGTATTTGTCCACAAACGGAGTGGTGTCTACGAAGAAAAACTCTGCAACTTCTGAAACCAAGAATGCAACACAAACCATGTCAATGTTCGTTTTATAGTTTAATTTAATATTTTAAGCTCACTTATTTCATTCTTCTATCTGTTTCAACTTTACTGCTATTTTACTTTTTGCTCTTAAACAAATTTAGCGTATTTTAATTATTTTTTATTTAATAATTTTCATGGTTTCAAATAAAATTAGACAATTGATGGTAAGGATTAAAACATGAAGTGAAAACTTACAATTTTACGTGCAAGACAGAATAAAATTTAAAATGAATATAAAGAATAAATGAATAATTAAAGGAATTGAAATGAAGTAAAATAAAAGAAAAGAAGTTTGATTTGACCTGCATTGACAATAAAAGATCTGAGGCAAAGCCATCTCTTGTGATGATTTGTGAGGACAGGACTGAGCTGTGCCTCAACATCGCCCCTATAGTCGTGGTTCCCCAAAACTACAACAATCTAAATATTAAACTAAAAAACTATACTGTTCATTCAAATTTAGGTTTAAGAAATTCAACTCTTACCACTGTACCATTGTTTCTGCAAGCTAGAAGAAGTGTAGATTTTGGTGAATGACTCGTCAAAGGCTGGATCATCTATGCCTCTCAAGCCACTGTCATAAAAATTGTCTCCAGTGGAAATCACAAAATCGATCTTCAATTGCTCTCCAACAACTCCCATCTAAAAAAAGAAAAACTGAAATTCATCTTAGTTTCCAGAGTAATTATTGAACTAAGCAAGATGAAACATTTAACGGGGGTATATTAATGGATTAGAAGTGTTTGTTTTGGTTCAATTGAAATTTTGGTCTTGAGTTAGATCCAACTCATACTCTCTGTAAAAAAATTTATTTTTTGATTGGTGTCTTGATCATCTAGTTTATATGAGGATGATTTCATAATGTACTCTCTTATGTGAATATTTGACTGCATTGCATGATTTTTTTTCTGAATTCAGTTAGAAATGTTTTGTATAGGCATTTATGAGAATATGTTTATGAGAGTATGTCTAAAGAGAAATGTTAAAGGTTGTATTTATGTATAAAAGTTAGACTACCTAAAATAATTCTTATTTATTTATTTTTTATTAGCAATAAGATAAAAAAAACATCAAAAAAAATGGTCATTATTTGCTCTTTTTCAGATACATAATTGCAAACTCTTCCTGTAACTCCATGTCTTTCTTCCTACATCTCCCTACTTAAAAAAATATCCAAATTATCTATTTTTACTTTTTCAATTGAACGTTTTCTTTTTTACGGGAACATGAAATTCAGAAATCTAATCTGAATTATAAAATCTGAAAATTAAAAATTTTAATTTTTTAATTTTAAATTCTATAATATAGAATACAAATTTTTGTATTTCAGAATGTACAATAAAAATACTAAATTTGTATTTTAGATTTTATAATAATATAAAATATAATGTAATTTGGATTGTTTAATTTAAAATAATACAAATTTTACATTCTGAATTTTGGTAGAATACAAAATGGATAGTTTTGATATTTTCAAAAATATGAGGTATACGAAAAAATTATGGGGTGCCGAAAGAAATCCCATAGAGAATTGATTTGAATTGTTGGTCCAAACAATTCTTAAATTGATCGCTCAGAAAATCGGTCAAATTAGTAAAAAAGCGTATTAAAGTTTAAGAAAAATTGGTTACAAAAATTATTTATAGATCAGTTTAATTGGTATGATGTACAGATTTATGCCATCAATCAATCAGAAATTATTTTAATGCAACTTGTAAGAAAATTAGTATAAGAATTAAAAAACTTAATTAAATATGTGTGTATATCGATTTTTTGTGATTGGATGATAATAGTGTAGTTCTTTATTCTGTTATTTTTAAATATTTATTCAAAATATTTTAAATGAATTGTTATCATTTAACTATTTATTTCGACGTATTTATAAGACAATTAATATAATTTGTTAAAATAATTTAAATATGATTGTATTTACCCCATGCTACCAGGCTTAGAAATGAAAATAAGTTGCTCATAAATCTATGCCTTATATCAAACTTAATCATATCAAACTGTGCCTCGAGTCGTTCAAAATGACTTTCAAATTTATAATACGTTCTTTTCTTAAGAAAATTTAAATAATATAATTATAATGATATTATTGCGTAAATTTATATATTACTATTATTATGTATTTATTATTATATTTATCTGTTTAAATCCACTAATGTATTTTTTGACTTTTTAAAAACTTATACAAATATTAAAAAAAATTAAATACAATTATTTTTTAAAGTAATTGGTGACAACAAAATATTTGTCATAAATAGTGAAAAAAATTGTAATGAGAAAGTTAAAATTTATAACAAATGTGAATAAATATATATTTCTGATAGATTTTATAACAAAAACATGTCATCTCTAAACATTTCATTACAAAACTGAATTCGTGATAAATATTTGTGATAACAATAGTTCATCATTATATCATAACAATCATCACACAATTTATAATATAATATTAGTGACAAACTTTATGATAACAATAATGAGGATATATCCACAGTAGGAAACGTAACCATTTAGCCTATTACCATCTAATTAACTAATACACTCACTTTAAACAGATTAATAAAATAATATTGATTAGATAAGACAGACCTAGATGTTTCCATCCAAATAAGAAGTAATAAAATAATATTCATGTGATAATTCAGACCTAGATGTTTCTGTCCAAATAACAACTAAACTAGGCCTTCATCATGCTGCATCATTCTTATATATGTTATCAATTTTCTTTTTGGACCCTCAGGATTATTACTTAATAGATAAACAAATTGAGAATCCTATACCAAATTATAATTAAAGAAAAAAATACCTTTTATTAAAATATATTAATTTTAAAATTATATTATACCGTATCATAATTATAAATTGATATTTTTTATTTCATATATCAAACGATTTCAGAAAGAGTTACTCTGTACTAGCCACTTTGTATTTCAAGAAAATTAAATTCATTGGCTGTTTTTCTCCTCTCTATTAAGGGAAAAAAATATCATTATGGTTTAAAATTATGTATCCTCAATCAAATTTTTATATTATGTATTAATTTTTTTTTTAAATTAAAATATGATTAAATTATTAAAAAGAATCAAAAGAAATATAATTTACATTATTACATGCTGTATATATAGCAATTTCCCATACCTAGATAGAGGTTTTAAATTCACTTTAACTACTTACCAAGATTAAGCATGCAAAATTATTGGACTTGTCTCGGTGTAAACTCCATTTGAAAAGATGGAGTAGTAATAAATGTTGTGATCACTGATAACATGAAGAAAGTTGTGAAGAAAAATAAAACGAGTTTAAGTTAAAGTTTAAGTTATAATTAAGGAGAAAATTGTTAAAACAATCCCTAACAATGAAAATACTTTGCAGAGGAAAATGAGTATGATTTTTGTGATGATGAGCATTGTTTGGCGTGAAAACGTGATTACCTGAAACGCAACTTCAGATTGGTTGTAAGCTCCTTTTCTTCCCCAATCTCCAATGACCAAGAAGCTAAGTGACCCATCTGCTTTAGCTGCTTCTTCAAACCGCTGAAGCAGTGCCGAGGAAACAACCAAACACAGTGCTACGCTACCAATGAAAACAAGAAAACTCATGGTTTAGGTCAGAGAATATCACAACATTTTGAATACGGCTTTCAGAACCTTCATTTTATATATGATATCTTCCCAATCTTATTATAATACCACAACAATATAATATTTTTAAATTAATTATTATTTATTATAATTAGTTGTCAAATAATTTTATATAAAATAAAAGTAAAGATTACTAATATAAATTTATTTACTAGATGACAAAAAGCTACCTAGATAGTATTTTTCAAATAACAATAATTAATAAATAAATTTTTGTTAATGCAAAATAAGACAGTGTAGCATGTGCATGGGTCATGTATAGGTCCATCATAATTTTTGAAAGACCATTATTTTATATCGTTAACAGAAAATAATTCAGCAAAGCACGCTAGCACAATTATTGGTAGAAATAAACATAATGCATTAGATGAAATTCACTTCTTACCGATAGTAACATCATATTAACACCAACACAACACAGATATAAAACAGATATTGATACAAACATCAAATATGTATAATTTTTAAAATGTAATACGGAAACACATATTTATATATTATATAATTATATAAATTGGCAATAAGGATTTATATACATAAGTATATTTTAGTGTTTTTTTAGCAGAAATATGTTTTCATGGCTGGTTCAAAAGGATTTGTTCTTTATTTTTATAATCATACTAAACATTTATACAATAAGTTTGAGTTTTTTAAAAAATTAATGTATTTTTTCTTTTTTAAATTATATTAGAATTATGTTACAATTGTCAGAAATCTAACAAATATTTTTTTGAATTGGACAACTTCACCGTGTCCTACGAGTGTCATACGAGGGATACATGTGTCCAACACGGACACGCTATTTAAGAGAAGTGTATGATCCTCATACACTTCATCCATACCGTTTTTTCATTTTTTTTATTTATTTCTAACAATACCTATCTACAACAGTATAGATTAAAATTAATAAAACGAATCTATATTAACTTCCTTCTAATAAAAAAATATGTAAATAAAAAAATTAAAGACTTAAAATATCTCAAATAAAATTCTATAAAAATTAAATTAGTAAAATGTCATATTTAAATTAATTATTTTTTTATTTTAAAAATTTGTTTGATGTTGTTTATTTTTAAATACTAAGGAAAGTATTAAGTTATTTTAACTCATTTATGTCATAAAAATATAACTTAATAATGATCCCATAATTTTTTTTAATAAAAATACTAAATCAAATAAATATGTTTATTTTTATTATTAGTTGAAGCAAAAATAATATTTTATATTCTTCCGGAAGTCACAAAACCAGAAAAAAAATCAGCAAAAGTCACAAAACCAGAAAAAAATCAGCAAGTTGTAAGAATGGAGTATAAAACTTAAAGAAATATTTTTGCACCAAGGAACGTTGAATACAACAAATTTTGTCTTCTCATTAACTCTCTCTACTCACGTTCAATTGATGAAATTGTTCTCTCAAACACTGCGGCTGAAGAAAAATGAAAATGTTGTGGTTAGAAGGAAGGTATAAAAATGTAAGTTTATGCTTCATTTAAAATTATTTAAAAAATTTAAAAATGTTAAAACTGACTTTTAACAATTAATAATATGAAAGTGTTGTTTGTTAAATACGTAAATTTTTTAGTTTGATTGGTTTGTATTTTTTTTCGGATTAAAAGGCGTTTTAACACTGAATTAATTACTTGGAATGTTCCATTAACGTAAATGATTGCATTATTAATGGATAAAGTATTATTTATGCATGGTATGGTCAATCCATTATATTTTCTTCACCAAAAAAAGTAGCATTGGTTTTTATCTTGACGAACGATTCCATCTTTGCCTAATGATAGCAAGAGAGATACCCTCCTCGTCGGTATTCACACATTGAGTTGGGTACCATTTTCATGGGTTGAGTTTTTCTATTTGTCATGATAAATTTAACGAATTAAATTGAGTAGAGTTAAATCTAGATATTGAAATAAAAAATTGAAGAAAAAGTTGTTATTTTAAGTATCAACTTAACTAAAAAATACAATTTTTATAAAAATTAATTTAAGATTTCAAGTAATTTAATAAGTTAGTTATTACAAGTTGATCAAACTAATTTAAGATATAAAAAAAAATATAATTTGTGACAAATTCTTCCTGCATTTTCATATCTTTCTTCTTTATCTTTATATTTTTTTAATTTCAATAATACCCTTATTAGTATGATGGAAAGTGTGATGTATTCTTGTTCATTTTCAAATGGTAATGGTTGTTTGTGGTGGTTAATCACACATTATTAATTTAAAGTTCTAATTTTTAATTTTAATAATTATTAGATCGTATGTTATATTTACAAGTTTGTTGATGAAATAACGTTAATATATCAACTTTTAATGTTAAATTGGACTATCTTGAAGTAATTAGGTACGACTAAATTTATCATAATTTAACTACTTTATTATTATTTTTTTAATTGTTCTTCTTCGAAGTTTAAATGTCATATTATTGTTATGATTACTTGAAATTATTGAGATAATAATGAGTTTTATCCGTTTTATCGAGAAGATTTATAATATTAAATTAAATCATTAATTAATACTATAACCTAAATTTTAAATCACTAAGTTCAATACATAAATTTTACTTAAACGAAAAAGTAATATTTATATTAAATAATTTTTAAATATACTCTTAAAATTAATATTTTTATTAAATAATTTTTAAATTTAATTAGTATATGCACCTCTTTATTATTTTAATGATAATAAATTAAATTTTAATGGTATAAATTTAATTATATAAAATTCAAAATATGAAAGTAAATTTCCAATTTTTATTATTAATGAATTTCCTCAAAATTAAATCAGTTAATAGATTAATTATATTTAATAAGTGTTTTGGATTCCATCTTTTAAAAAATTGAAAGAAAATGAAAAATATTTTAAGAATTTTATAGGAAAAAAAAATAACATGAAGTAAATTTATACAAATATTAATAAAAAATACTATATAAATTTGATAATAAAAAGCAGTGAACCAATAGAAACTCGCCAACACCTTACCATACCTAATCGCACTACCCATTGACTCCCACACCTTATCATATCACTCACATCCCATTGCCTCAATTCAAATCAACTCTCTCCTCCTTTGCTGGATCTGCTTTTCACTTTTCTCTTCTATTGCGTTCTCCCTGATTCAGTATCTGGTAATTTTTTCTTTCTTTTCTCTAATTTACTGTACTGTGAAAGATGGGTGTTTGACTATTTGGCTTAACATAGAAATGATTGACCTGGAAGATGATTGATTCTATGAGGTTCAAATTGAAAATTGTTGATTATAGGGACTTTGTTATTTGAGTTTGAGTTATTTTTCAGGTCAATTACTGTGCTTTTCTGGGTTTGTTTGTTGTTCTTTCTGTAATTAGATGAACCAATGCTTTCTGTTGTTTGTAAAAGTTTTGCGTCCACCGTTTGTTTGATGAAATGGGTATCTTTGGTTTGAATGGATATTAAGGTTACTAGAGATAACATTGATAACATGTTTTGATCGTTTCCTTTTTTTTTTCATATAGAGTGGTCAGGGATGGCTCCTTTCGCAATTACAACAACATTGGGCACTTCTCACACCTGCCACCTACCAAAGCCTGTAAACTTGAAGTTTCCAATTCGCTGCTCCGCTGCTGCTTCTTCTCCTTCTACGGTTTCCATTCGATCAAAAGCTTCTGATTTTGATTTGAGGACATATTGGGCTTCCCTAATGGTGCAGATCAATCAGAAGCTCGACGAAGCCATTCCAGTTCAGTTTCCTCCTCAGATATATGAAGCTATGAGGTATTCAGTCCTTGCCAAAGGTGTCAAGCGAGCCCCACCTGTTATGTGCATCTCTGCATGTGAACTCTTTGGGGGCAGTCGCCTTGCCGCCTTCCCTACTGCCTGTGCCCTTGAAATGGTTATATTCTTTTTGCACCCTATCATTTTGTCTTGATTCTGTTGAGTTTTTATTATCTTAATGTAATGACCTGAGGCATTTGAGCGACATTGGTTTATCATTGTCACGTTTTTGTTTTTATTATAGTAGAGTTTTGTCAGTCAAATATACCTGATCCTAATTTCCTCACTTTTTCATTTGATTTTAGAATAACATTAGTTGCATGATGAGTTGTAGGAGTGCCGTGTTATTATTCATGTAAATAAGTGTTTTGGATTCCATCTTTTGCTAGCTGTATTTGCATCATAGAGTACCTATCTACCTTTAGATGAACCGTTAATTCAACAATACCTTTATTTGCAGTTTGCATCGTTCTTGAACAAAATAGATTCTCTGAATTCGTGTTTTGAACTCCTGATGGGATACAAAATGGATATTATGAAGTGTTGGTATGTACTTCACTAAAAAGTAATGGCAAAATTGAATGTGTTCCTGATTATTTTGAAACATATATTGTTAATCTTATATTTCTATGGCAATCAGGTTCATGCAGCTTCATTGATACATGATGATCTTCCCTGCATGGATGACTCCCCCTCACGCCGTGGGAAACCTTCAAACCATACCATCTATGGTGTTGACATGGCAATTCTTGCTGGTGATGCGCTCTTTCCCCTTGGATTTCGTCACATTGTTTCACAGACTCCCTCTGACCTTGTGCCTGAGCCGAATCTCCTTCGTGTGATTGCCGAGATGGCTCGCTCTGTAGGCTCCACTGGTATGGCAGCAGGGCAGTTCCTGGACCTTGAAGGAGGACCCAATGCAGTTGAATTTATACAAGTAAAAAAGTTTGGTGAAATGGGAGAGTGTTCTGCAGTGTGTGGAGGATTGTTGGCTGGTGCTGACGATGATGAGATAGAGAGACTGAGGAGGTACGGGAGAGCTGTTGGGGTATTGTATGCAGTTGTGGATGATATTCAGGAAGAGAGATTGAAAGCTGAGGGAGGTGGTGACGGGAAAAACAGGGGGAAGAGTTACACAGAGCTTAACGGAGTAGAAAAGGCAACAGAAAAAGCTGAAGAGCTCAGAGAAATGGCTAAGGAAGAATTAGATGGATTTGAGAAGTACGGGGAGCGAGTCTTTCCTCTCTATAGTTTTGTGGATTATGCATTTGATAGAAGCTTCAATGTTCTTGACGATGCCCGGTGATAATGGGTTTTTGTTATTTCTATATATATATATTTATAGTTCTTTGATTGATTGACTAAGTGAGAATCGATCATTGCATTGCATGAGAACTTACACGGTTTTGAACGCGGAACTCCAAGTCTCTTCAATCAATCTCAGCTTTTAAACTTTCCCGTTCATTTGGGTTTGATGTCTTGACCATTAAAATGGATGAGGAAGTTCTGAAGCAAGGACCCAAAGGGAGGGCATATCGAATTCAGTATTTATCTTCCAGTAGCACATCTGACACGAAGTTAGCATTCCATGACCCTAAGGAACTAATGTCATGATTTTTTGTGACTCTTGTTAAATATGTTCAGCGGATGCTAACTGTCTCCTTGATTATAAAATGAAATGGGGTTTACGGATTTGATAATACACAATTCGAATTAAAAAAAATCTCAAAATTGTGGTATAATACAAGTTTTTTTGTGTGTGTATGTTATACTACCAAGATCTCAAGGTCCCGTAGTGTGTTGTAGTGTGTTATTGAGTACTGAGATGACGAGGTTCCATAATGTATTACTGAGTATCGAGATGATGATATTATGTAGTGTACTATCGATTGTTCAGATGACGAGATCATGTAGTATGTTACCAAATACCGACATGATGAGGTCTCGTAATGTACTATCTGAGTGTTTGAGATGGTGAGGTTCAACTCGACATCCCAACATCTTGGAAATATACGCAAATATCGTCTCCTAATTAGAATTTGGGCCTTGACAACGCATTAAACAAGAATTGCACAGTAAACAACTTACAAATAATGATTAATGATACTTGAGACCAATGTTGTCAAACTCGTACGAGGATCGGAAAGGAGATAAAAGATCGTAACTCGACTTGTAAGAGTTACTAACATGAAAAATAATATTCAATACATAACACAATTGGAAACAGGATATAAATCATAAATTGTTCATACAAAAAACAACTAAGTTCACAAATATTTAATACAATTAAACTATCCAAGGAAATCCTTCATATTAATTGAAGGATAATCATCATCCTCTTCTACAAGATCTTCATTTTCATTAATGTTATCTATGTCACGACCTTCGTCATCCTCAACAATTGGAGGAATCTCCAAATCATCCATAGGTTCAAATTCTTCAACTTCAACCAAATCATCCATAAGTTCAATGTCATTTATTTAATTAACTTCACAGTCCATTCATCATTAGAGGCAAGATTATCAATGTTGTAGTCTTTTGTTTTCCTAACATTCTTCTTCTTCATCAATCTTGAATTAGCGATCACAAAGACTACATCATTCATGGTCTTCTGGTGTACACAATTTCTTTTTTTGATGTGGACCTAAATAATTATAACATCATATTAGCCTCTAATTATAAAATGAACTCACAAATTTAAATGCTTACCATTTCAAACGCACTCCAATTGCGCTCACAACTGGATGAGCTTCAAGTCAAACTCAATACGCTAACTGCAAATCTTTGTAATTCCAGATGTTCATAGATATGATTCCCAACGTTGTGTTGGAGTTTTCGTTTTGAGTGCACGTTGAGCTATTTCACAACCAAAAAATCCAGATTTACTTTTGAAACTCTCAATTTGGGCATTAGTCTTACTTATCTCATCAATGTCTCCTCCCATCCTTTCTAAACAATCATACATTCTTCGTTTCACCTCATAATCAGCATTAAATTCCGGATGATAATGCAATATGGGATTAAGATAATAGTCTGCAACATGTAATGGCCTATGCAATTGGTAGTCCCATCTTTTATCAATGATTTTCCAAAGGGAGGTGTAACTAAGTAAATAAATTAATCTAGAAAATAAAGTTTACATTTCTAAAAAAGATTAGAAATGAAATAAAAGTGAAAGGTAATTAGTTATTTACCTTTTACAAACTCCATCGAAGAGACTTTGTATCTTCTCTTTAGCAAGGTCCATCTCTTCATAAATAAATCTCATGGATGGTTTTTCATATGAATCCACCATGCGCAACACCTTAATTAGGGGAAGAACACCCCTCATACAATTCAAAATATTTGTCCAGAATCCCTTATCCAATACCAAATTTTCAACAAGTCTTCCATCTCTAGTTTTTTACAAACTGACTAGATTGTCACTCCTTAAATGTAAACATTCTAATAAGTGATCTCTTATTCTCATTTAAACATCCCAGAGTTAAATAAGAAGTGGCAAAATGAGTATTAGCTAGTCTTATCAAATCTATCCCTTCAGTATGTTTGTGTAACAAGCAAATAAGACTAGTTCTTGAATAAGGATGTGATTTTCTTACCATTGGATATGGCCTCCTAATGGAGTGGTATTTTCTTCTCAAAATCTTCCAACATTAAGTCAATGCAATGTGTTGCACATGGTGTCCAAAACAATTTTTTTCTCTTATTCCATTAAGAGATCTCCAGTTGCTTTGTAATTTGTTGCATTATTAGTTACAATCTGGATGACATTATCTTCCCCAACCTCTTCAACAACATCATCCTCATCTTGAAAAAAAAATTAGTTGTCTTGGATATCTTAGAAGCATCAATCGACTTCAAAAACATAGTCCCCTTTGGACTATTTACAAGAAAATTAAGTATGGTTCTTCTCTTCCTATCAGTCTATCCATCTGTCATTATTATGTAACCATTTTTTTCCAAACTATTTTATATTCTTCCAATATCTGACTGGTCTTTGCAACCTATTGCTTCAAATATCTCACCCTCATTTCATGGTATGATGGTGGCTTAAATCCGGGACCATGTTTGGCAATCATGTCAACCATTTTACTAAACTCTTCGGTCCTTGCTACATTAAATGGAATAACATTGTTGTAGAAAAATAAAGCAATTTCTTGACATGCATCTTCCTCTCACTTTTCTTGAAGATGGAATTGATAGTACTTTGAGTTCCCCTTCGCTTGAAAATACTTGATGACTCACCCCCACTCTCTTCTTGAGTTGGTCTTTTTCTAAAACTTTCAGAATCACCCACATTACTATCCAAGTCTTATTTGAACATAAATTTCTTGATTAAATTTTGCTGCAACATAGAAACAATACTCAACATTAATTTTTTAACCTCTTTGGGAATGTCAAGACATGCTCCAACATCCTTTAAAGTGTCTGCAAGATGATGTTTTAGTCTATAAATACCTTCAGTTAAAACCTTCTCAGGATATGTTCATTTCACGTTTCTTTATTTTCCATCAATAGAAACACAATGATTCCATGCAGGGTCTTTCCTAATACTTCCTTTTTTTTTTTGCACTGTCACCACCTAAAGCCATTATAAAAGGTATAAACACTGCTTCAGCTTCTGAGTTGTCACTGCCTTGGAGAAGAAAACAATGAGAACTATGACTTTGATGGAAAATAAAAGAAGAGAAGAATGTGAGCAGTTTTTGTGGCAAACGCAAGTGACGACAATGGCATTCGCGAGCGGTGGCAATGGTGAATGTTGGTGACAGCGGTGGCGATGGCGAACACTAGCGGCAACAATGGCGAACGTTAGCAATGGAGAACGCGAGCGCGAGCGTTGGCGGTGGCGGAGAACCTAAGCGCGACTGCGACGCTGGTGGAGAACGTGAGTTCAGAAGTGCTTGTTTTCTCTCTTTAGGGGTTTGTGACGCTTCAGTATCTTTCACTTTTCACTCTACTCTTTCCCGCTTCACTCACTCACAGATATGGTTTTGGGTCACATTGGGTCGCACTAAGCCTTAAAATGGCCACGCTAGGTTACGATGCAGATCAACAATGCCTTCCGATGCAACGATACACCGTGTCGCGTGGCGCCACGGGATGATCCACTCCGATGTCGATCCGTCGATCGAGTCACCTTGGTTTGGCTTACAAACTCGCTATCTCGTGCGAGTTCGTGAGTTTACTCGCGATTTTGACTACATTGCTTGAGGACTAGCCTAGTTATCCGTACAATATATGGTCGGATGAAGCACAAGCTTGACAATAGTGGGACAATCCCAGTTTATCATGAGGAACGTGAGCCCACATGCTCTAACTTCCATGAAACGTCGAGAATGATGGAAGCAAACAGCTCCTGACACGTCTACAATCAAACAAACGTGTCAACCAGCACCTAGGGCGCAACTTTCGTCAACATCCCTTCACCAAAAACATAATGGAGGTTTCCCTCCCAAACAATTGGAATAGTCCCACGCTAGATAAGTATGGCAGATCCATTAACCCTAACGAGCACATCAACGCATACATAACACAAATGAGCTTGTACACTGTCGAGGATGTGTTGTATTATCAAGTGTTCACACGACTCCCACTCGATAGACTAGTAAGTTGTAAATAACTAATAAAATAGGCCACGAACTGTGGTTCATACTGTAATTACCAAACATATTCATGCCATTTTGTAGCTAAATCGACATACACACCGTCACTAATTTGGTGGATTCAAAATGAGTCAACACCTCAACTTTAATATTTCATCATGTCAACTTCAATGGACTTATCGTTTCTCTAAAATGAACTAGCCCGTCAATTTTAATATTCCATCCTTTCAACTTCATTGGACTTGTCATTTCCCCAAAATGAACCGGTGCCTCAACTTTAATATTCCCCAATTTCAACTTCAATGGACTCCTCCTTTCCCCAAAAAGGACCTAAACATCGATGCTCTATCGTACTACCCCTTCAAACATTGTCTCGTTACCATTGATACTTCACCGGAATCTTCCACCAATACTTATATTGTTTCCGACCTCAACCCTCCCTCTCCATCTCCAGCGACCATGATCCGTTGTCGTTCAACCCGCTGACTTTCTCCGACTTGGGAACCCACAAAGACCAATTTTGACGACACCTTAACCACCATTCCCAGAACGAACCTAAGGAGTGATGAAAACCTCGAAACTTTGAAAGAAAACAAGGATTCCCATAAGAAATGTGATTCTAAACAAAAGAAACTTCATCCCTCTCCACCTTCAAGAGTTGGCACCAAAAAGGGTGGCGAGGAGCTGTCGCCGCCGAGGAATCTCCCTCTCCATGTTTTTTTATGAACCCTTTTGGAGCAATTAGAAAGGTAAAGGTTTTGTTGGTGGTTTTTTTGGGTAGAGTGTTTGTCGTTGTAATCACTTATTGCAATTGAATCATTCATCACCTTTTCCCCAATTTCACATTAAACACATAATTTCAATGTCAAACAATAACATATTAAAAATTTGTCCCAAGTGTCCCTAAGTGCAAAGTCCATTATTATTGATAGTGTGTATGCCACATTATCAAAAGTTAACATTGTTAGTAAAAATTTAACAAAAGGAACCATATTGCATACTTTTTTAAAATCCTTGGAACCAAATTAATTTTTTTAAAAGTTATTGTAGTGAATTGAATATTAGCCCTAAATATAGGGACAAAAAGGTAATTATACTTTTAATTAACTAAGTAATTTAAATTGTTATATGAAGATTTGAATGAGTTGGGTGAGAAATGTTAGTGAAGTTATCATATGTATTTTTATGGTTATTTTTATTTAAATATTTCTAATTATTATCTTTGCTTTATTTTCAAATCCTAAAATTATATAGTTTACTTTCTCTATAATTAAATAGTTATATAATAAATAATTATGGAATCCATACTTAAAGTTCCATTTATTTCTTATTTGAATTTGTCTGTCCAAACAATTATTAAATCAGTTACATTTTGATATATCTTAACAAGAAACAAATAAAAGAAAAAAAAAATCAAAGTTTCGAGAATTTTAAAGAAAAAAATTTACAATTAATATTTAAGATCACATATTTATACACAATACTTCTTATTAATTTAAAATTTAGAATTATCTTCCTTTTTCAACTAAACAAGAAAACACAATTCGGAACTAAAAGTGTATATTAAAGTACCAATTACTTGTAAAAAGACTATTCTTCCAAAAATTTAATTAATTATTTAACAAATTTTGAATGAGCTTTTCCTTTTTATTTATATAAAACTAAAAAGAAAATAAATATTAAAATCACATCCAAATTTTAAGGGTATTAGATATAATTTTTTTCCCATTATTTCCTTCCGATGAAAATCAGAAATAATATATATATATATATATATAACAAAATAAATTAGTTTATCTTCTTTTGATCTATCCCTTTCAAATCGACCAAATATTTTTATTTTATTACTTTTTATGTTTGAATTTAGTGTGTGTGTATATATATATATAAAACTCACTTAACAATACAAATATTTTTCAAGTTAAATTAATTAATATCTTTAATTAAATAAATTGATAAGCTTATTAATTGCAAATGCTAAATTATTTGATTATAATTAATAATTATAGAACTTAACTCCTAAATATTTAAATTATCTACTGACAAAACATAACATAAAATTTATAATCTTTTAAATTAGTTTTGTATTTGAACTCTAATAAATTAAAAACAAAAGAAAAAAACAAGGACCAGGCGTATGAGCCGGTGAAATAGCATTAGATCGAAATCGAAGCAGTGGGCACTGTGGTTCAGAATGAGTTGCATGCTACAACCTTTATCTATTGCCTAATCGTGTACGCAATTCTTTTCTTCAACAATTACACTTTCCATCATTACATACGTAAAATACACCTTATCTTCAACCTTATTTTCATGTAACTTTTTTTAATAATTACTTCAAATATAGTGATTGATTTTAATCATATAATCTCCAACAAACTTGAATTCGAACAAAAATCAATAATAAATAAAATAATAAAAAATACAAAAGAATAATTAAAATATGTAAAAAAAGTATTGATATATTTATATTAATCAACAGCGCTGCTTATATGTGTTGTATAAATAAATATATAGAAATTGATATGTATATATATATATAGTATTTTATCTCATAAAATTACAATCTGTGTCTATATATATATATATATAAGATACATTTCCCTCCCTGATCTCTGTCTCTGGTTCTCTCTGTTTCTGGGTTGGAGAAGTTGCAGTTTGTTGAAATAAAGGCATGGCGTTATCTTCAAAAGAACGCTTGGTATTCCGTGTTGTGTTCGTAGCTGCTGTGTTGTGCTCGTTCATCACTCCTTCTATGGCCGAACTTCCCAGATTCAAACACGCTCCTAAGAAGCCACAACAATCTCTTCATATACTGGTGGTTGGAGATTGGGGAAGACAAGGAACAAACAATCAATCTTTCGTAGCCGATCAGGTTTCATTTTCCTCTAATCTCCCTCTTCTTTCATCTCACAAAATTTATCATTCTCCTTCCATGTCTTCTTCTCTGCACATCTTGCTTCTCTCTTCGCATGCACATCGTGTTTCAGATTACGACGTCACATGTGTGAAAAAAAAACTAATACCATTTGCAAAATTCATTTCAAAAAATTGATTCGATTTGAACCATATCATCCAATTTTTTTAGTTATACATCGATACCGATTTCGATTAGTCTTAATCAGTTTATCAAATTGAATTCGTGTTTAGTTTTTATGTTAATATATTTCATCAAACTATATCAAAATGTAAGTCTGATTTCATTTACAAACGCAAGTTTAAGGCAAATTCGTGAAATTAGTTATACAACCATCTTAACTATTATAAATATATATTTTTGGTTTAGTATTAAACCAATGTTATAAAATTGATAAATATGATAATCCAAAATCTCATATTTATAGTTTCACTTTCGATCAAGCCAAAGAGAGAATCGAATGAAAATTAGCTCAGAATTGAAAAAGCAGCATAAAAGAATGCAAAACTATAGGTGCCATTTTGCTAATTAAGTTATAAGTTTGTTACAATATCAGCATCTATCATATAGAATTATAAAAAATAAAAAAAATATGAGAAAGAATATTTTTTTCTATTTTTTCCTTAAATTAAAACAGAGTATATAAAAACAGTACACTCATTCTAGAGTTGATAAAAAGACAAATATAAATAAAGAGTCATTAAAAGCTATAATAAAAAAAACTACACATATAAAAAAACAACAAAAAAATAGAATAAATAAAATTATTATTAATTTTCTTCTAAAAACTTGGTATCCATAAACATTTTTTTCTAGAGTTTTTATAAAATATATAATTAAGCTATTTATTAAACACCCTCTTAATTAGGTAGCAGTTATTAACTGATTGAATGAAGGAGTACGTATATGTGCTCTAATATCTCTTTGAGCATATTCCATATGCTTCGCATAGATGCTGATACCAAGTTTCAATCAATCATCTCTGGCCTTTATTATGCCTTCTCCTTTTCTCTTTGCTTTATCATTATGTTATTATATATATTAAAATGCATTTTGCATACTTTTTTTAGTTATTTTTTTCTTACCATATTTAATTTATTATGAGATACTTAAAAAAGAAAAATTAATTATAACATTTATTATTTCATGTTTCTCTTCCAATCCATCGTCCACCCAAAACAAAAAAGGTTATCCATAACCTAATTTTATCAGTTACTTTTTTTCATAATATTCTTCTGTCTATCTCTGTCTTCCCCTAATTACTTAAATACAAACATGTCTCTGCATCATCCTTTGCCTTTTTTCATAGTGGCAGTGGCATCTTTTAACTTTGGGATATAAGAGATATGCTATTTTTCATTCCACTTAATTTCTACATATTATAATTTCTATACTAAAACTATGGTCTAACAAAGAACTCCTGAACCAACTTTCCTATATTTAAGAAAAAATAAAGTTACCATCAAAGGCATTTAATAGACTAATTTTACTTTTTTGAAGATGTCTTCATACTAGAATTTAACAAAGGTTTAAATCTGGTCCTGGTAATGAGCATAAAAATAGATATTTTTGGGTTCAAGAGTAAACATAATTAAATATGAAATTAAATATTTATAAATACTCTAACAGTAATTTATCATAAACGATATAATAAATTCAATAAATTTCACTAAATAAAATTAATTTAATTTTATAGAATTAATTTATAAGAGGTTTATATTTATTTATTTATATATTATAGTTTAAACATATTTATAGTAGAAGAAGGATTTCCAACAAAATCCTGCTACACAATACTTGCAAAAATAAAATAAGTACTCTAACTCTCAAATCAATAACAATATGTGTAAGAATAAACGTAATCTTCATTTAATTAGATGAAATAGTTTATCTTTCAACTTTAATAAGGGAATAGTTAACAGTGGCAAGATATTCTAGACAAAATTCAAATATCAATGTCTTTCTTTCTTTCTTTTATAAGTGATAACTTAAAAGGATATTTTTCAGTTGTGATAATTTTTACAGGAAATTTTTCACCAAATGAATAAGGTCATCCTCATCAAAAAGAGGTAGGACTCTCTTGTGGTGAACCCACCTTAGTCTGATAATACAAAAAGTAATATAGGAAAAGAAAAACTCATTAATTATGAGATGATAAAAAAATTATGCTTAAATAATAATTTCAATACAAAATTTTCAATTCTATTATTTTTTATTAAAAAATTACACAATTAATCATAATTTTAAATTTATTAACAAAAAATTACTTAAAAATATTTATATATTAACATTAATTTCTCTTTAATAAGCACACAATTATTAAATAATTAATACAATTAAAAAAGTTGTACTATTTTTTTTTTATTTTGGTAAAGTTTTAAATGCGTATTTAATGCATTTGGGCAACATTGTGCGACCAATGGTTTCAGTTGCACATTGCAAAGACTTTACCCAATACCTATTATTTATTTTAATACCTATTATCTTCACCTTGAATATGTTGGAGATAATACCCATCCATCTTCCAACAGAACACCCAATTTCTACGTATGTGTGTGTACTCCAAGGTATATTCCAATAGAACATAATGATGCTAGTAATTATTGCAATACACGTCACTTGGAATCTTTGAAGAGTTTCAGAGGGACAAGCATATTCCAAATATGATTTTCTTAATGAGGTCCACACTTCAAAATCAACAAATTATTATTCACTCCACCCACTATGTTGTAGAGCCTATGATTAACCCATGTGTTGTACAATATTTTGCCCTTCTAAAAGAAAATATAACTGGTCCTATGAATTGTTATTATATTAAAAATTCTGATTAATTAAATACCATCTTAACTTATTTAAAACTTGACAATGATAACCATTATATAATGTGTTGATTTGAATTTTTTTAATAATATAGTAAAGTATGACTAGACGCTAGTATAAAATAGTAATTATATTCATATTCATTAAAACGAAGTTAGTAATTTTATTATTTTTGCAGAAATAGAAAATATAGGTTTCATGAACCTATCCATTAGAATAAAACAAAATACACATGAATACTGTAATTTAGATTAGTTCATGACAGCTCTGTTATTTTTAAGTACATTTTTTTTTTTACTTTCGGTTATGGACTAATAATCAATTGCTTGATTTTTGTAGATGGGAATAGTGGGGGAGAAATTAGATATAGATTTTGTGATCTCCACTGGGGACAATTTTTATGAAGATGGGCTAAAAGGGGTTGATGATCCAGCATTCTACAGTTCATTTGTTGACATATACACTGCCCCTAGCTTGCAAAAGACATGGTACAGTGGTAAGTTAACTAAGTTTCAATATTGAAGGAAAACAATTAACATTACAAATACTTTGGCATGGTGTGCAATTGTCTAAAAACAAATTGATCTTCCTTTTCACTGTGGCAGTTCTGGGTAACCATGACTACAGAGGTGATGTTGAGGCACAACTGAGTCCTGCTCTAAAACAGAAAGATAGCAGATGGCTTTGTCTGAGATCTTTTATTCTCGATGGAGGTATAAATTCGTTTAATGAATGTTTGATTTTGATTATTTCAAAGGGGAAAAAATGCTACTTTAGATTCTCTGAATAAGATTATAATAAGCTGTTTTAAACACAAAAGAAATCAATGCAGACATTTGTGTTTTAAGAGATAACAGTTGAGATGATCCATTTTTGTTTACTCGTGCTTATTGCCCTTGTTTTTGTATAGAAATTGTGGAGTTTTTCTTCGTGGATACGACTCCATTTGTGGACGAGTACTTTGTGGACCCAGGAGAGCATACCTATGACTGGGAAGGCGTGCTTCCTCGCATGTCTTACCTTTCACAACTCTTGGTGGTTAGTTACAGCTTGCAAATCCAAATTTGTTGTCAAGAAATAGTGTCTGGTTAAAATTGGGTCATTTTCGTATTCAAGATTTTAAAATGAACTCAGTAGAAAACAATGACGTGGCTAAGGAACTTGTAACATCACATAGATTCAAATAAGTAAAAGATTAATGACATTGAATTTGCATTATTATGTCTTTCATGCCACTGCGCATTAGCACTTGAAAGGAGGGAAATGATGGAGTGTCCTTGGTATGTTTCTGTAGGATGTTGATTCAGCTTTGGCTAAATCAAAGGCAAAATGGAAGATGGTGGTGGGTCACCATACAATCAATAGTGCTGGGCATCATGGTAACACTGAAGAGCTCAAACAGATACTTGTTCCCATCTTGGAGGTAAACAAATCAATTTTTAACATACAAGACCATATATAATGTTTGATATAATTCATTTAAGGTTCAATTTTTTAATCCAAACACACTGTTATTAAGTAATAATTCTTATTGATACGTAGACTACTCATTTAGATTATTCATGTTTTTGGTTGGTCAATTATAAACGAGTATTGCATAATCTCGTAAGCAAGATAAAGACAATAACATTGATGTGACTTTTTTTAATTTCCAAACATTTGCATGTAAGACACCAACATATCTAGCAAAACAATTACCGAATGCCTACTTGTCATAAAGATGAAACATGGACATGGTCTAACTGGGCCAATTAACCAGATTCATAAATCATAACGAAACATATAGCTGAGACCATATTAAAACTTCAGTTACCTAATCATTGTTGAAATCATGGCATGAAAATGTACAATTTCTGACCAGTTAGTTTGTTCACTATTGGTCCAGGCATACAATGTTGATGCATACATAAATGGACACGACCACTGCCTGGAGCACATAATTGACAAAAATAGGTAAGCATGTCTTACTATTAAATGGTTAGCTTCAACATCATCACAGTTCTGACATCCATGATTCTGTGGTTTGCATGAACAATCCAGTGGAATTCACTTTCTAACAAGTGGAGGTGGATCAAAGGCGTGGTCAGGCGATGTCAAGCCGTGGAGCTTGGAAGAACTGCAATTGTATTATGATGGGCAAGGTTTCATGTCTATGCAGATCACCGAAAGCAATGCAGATATCATATTTTACGATGTTTATGGCAAACCCTTGCATTCATGGAGCATATCCAAAGACCGTAAAGAATCAGCCTGGATATAATAACCTAAAGTAGACATACATATTACAATCTGTGTTATGAAAATAGAGCTCCCCTCAGGCAGAAATTTCGGACAACTTACAAATGTACTATTTGTGATGAAAAAAAAAAAAGGATGTCTAGGAAAGTGTTAATGAGCTTTCAGTATGTAAATTGCACCTAAACTCGTGCATATATTTAAGAAATGTATACATTGGTTTGTAGTTTATTCAACCTAGTATTGAATATTGATGCAGAAAAATACAAGAGTGCACCACTTAGCAGGATACTCCCAGTCCTAATTGCAGAGACTAACAACCCAACCTACATAAAGTATGAATGACACTTACATTTATGATAAATCTTGAAATATCTGTTCGTCGCATTTCTCATTTCTCCGAGAGCACATTGACTCGAATAGTGCTATCATGGATACTACTCATCTAATTGGACATTATAGATAGATTCATACATTCTCCAGTAAGGAAACTGTAAATGAATTTGTTGGCTTAAGTTCACTGCATAATCTTCCCAAGCAGCTACTGCAGCCAGAATTCCTGACCAGTCAAAGCGAATGCACCCATTTTCTTCCGAAAGCATATTATAGAAAACTTTGGAAGCAAAATCATCATCATTCGAAAGTACAGAATTCAGACCACTGATTTTCTCTCTCTGCACATCTGTCACTTTTACTACCTTGGAGTCTATATTTGATACCTTATTCAGTAAAGCTGAACCTTTCCAACAATAGAAATGCACAACCTGTTAGAGTAAAGACAATCACTGTAGTTAAGAAATTTTTCCAAAATCAATATATTATTATTAGAAAGAAACCAATGATGCATAAACAACAGTAATAGACATAGTTGAATTAAAATGAAGGAATCAGATTAGATCATAAAATGAAAATTAATCAGAAAAGAAAGGTCAATTTTAAGTCTCTTAAATATTAAGGAACCTTCTATTACCATGCCAAAATAGTTAGTACTCACAAGAAAAGAAACACGTCCTTCACAACAGAAGTCCAAAAACGATCTAAATTTAAGTTTAATTCTTCTTAACGTTAATATATAAAAAGTCTTAGTTGACATGATGCACCCAGGTTGACAGTTAGCCCTATACTTTCCAGAAAGCATTCTCTGTATATTAAAAAGCAAGAATTTGCCACACATATATGTTGACAGATGGTCCGACTGTTCTACACAAAACATTTTGATATTCTTCATCAAGTAAACCAACTCCTCTTTATAAAAAAATCAGTCTTCAGACACATGAGTCTCCCCATTTGGAAAACTAAACTTCTAGTTAGTATTGTTTGCCTTGTATAGCACGGCAAGACTAAGAGTACCAGTGGCATTTATAAAAACTAATTTTATAGAGGGTCATAAAGAAGAGCAAAGATCATGGTCAGTTTGTATAGGCTTTTGATGTATTATAATTATGTGCATTTACACTTGATCTTTTAATATTAACGGGGGAAATGCAGATAGGATTATTTAAAATACCTGAAGTGCCTGCATAATATTGACAAATTCCTGATCTAGCAACTCACTTCCCCTCACTAAATGCACAGGCTTTACCAGTAACTCAGAGACATCAGACTCACAGCCACTGTCTTGAGAAATATATATGTCATATCCAAGAACATGCAGTCTAGCCCAGCATATATTAAAACCAAACTGGTGATCGGAAGCTTGGCCATGAGAAAACCAGTACATATTATCGGATGCGGGCAAAGGTATGTATGAATCAGCCACGTTCTTACGCAATAGGTGTTGTGAAAGAAGAGAAATGAGCTTCTTGTCCTCGTCATGGGAGCCATCACGACTGAACCATAAAGCAACTGTGAGCCTTTCTCCTTCAGTTATCTGACAAAGATAACTTCAGATCAGAAAAAAAGATTTAATAAGGTCGTACTTTTTTGAAGATTGAACTACCCTTTGCTACCTGATAGAGTGATTTCACATCAGTTTAGTTCTTCCAAAACAAATTTATTTACAACTGTTACCTATATCAGTCTCAATTTATTTAATCCCTGTAACAGTTTTGTGCCTGGGGGGGTCATAAATGCAATTAAAACATAAAATAACAGACTGTATATAGATAAAAGCAGCCTACTTACTCTTTGCACTCAGTGGAAAGGGAACGAAAATAATTTTTCGTGTTATGGATGATGTGTAATAGTTATATACTGAATCGATCCCTTTCATGGACTAGGATCAAAAAATAAAAGGAAACAATGCAATCAAGGAAATATTACACTAAATCAGGATTGTTAAGGCATGGGTGACCTAATACGAATCCTATATCAATCAATATAGTCTTGTTTAATACGCCATTGGTTTTGATGATAACAAGTAATAATAAGTTTTGGTTGATCTGATCAAAACTACTAAGTAGATGAAAGATTAAAGTCTATACAAAAGCGTGAAGCATTAAACAACATTACATGAAGCTTAAATGATGTTATGCAAATCTTAGATGATGCAACACACAGCGTTAGACGCTACACCAAGCTTAGTGGATGCTACACGAAACTAGACATTCACATGAAGCTAGACATTCACATGAAGCTTAGACGATGCGACATGAAGCTAGATGTTCAAACAAAGTTGAGATGATGCTACACATAATCTATCCAGGAGCTCAAGCAACTAGACAATCTCCAAGATTAAATGAAGACTACATTGCTAGCTAAAATGAAGACTAGATAATATCCGAAGACAAAACAAATTCTAGAAGACATCAACATGAGAAGTAGATGTAGTATACACATGAATATCACAAGACACAATTTTGAATTGTTTGACCATCCTTGTCTATACACGCCACAAGTCTATCAAGCGATTCCTTCAAAGAGAACTCCACTTGTTCTTGGACTCTCTTTGACTCTTTAGCTGCGTCTGTTGATGCCTCCTTGAATTTCTCCTAGGTCATAGAGACTTCATAAAAAACATCTCTATTAACAATCACTCTTCTTTCAGAATGTGATCAAACTCAAAATATCTTCCCTCTACAAACACTCCCTGGATCTAGGCTAAAACTTTCGATTGTCTACATGGTAGAAAGTTGGACACCCAAATACCCACAACGTTGAGTTGTTCACTGGCTTGCCTGACAATATCTCAACTGAAATTTTGTATTGTATGGCAGCAAACGGAGAACGATTCACTAAATAACATGATGTGCTCACAACCTCAATCCAGTAGTGTTTGTCCAAACTAGAGTGCGATAACATGTTCCTTGTTCTCTTCAACAAGCTCTTGTTCATCCTCTCGAGAATTCCATTCTTTTGTGGCATATGACAATTAGTCAACTGTCTCACTATGCTTTTATCTCTACAGAATTCATTAAATTATCTAGAGCATAATTCCAAATCATTGTTAGTTCTTAAACAATTGACAATTTTCTCTCAATTTGGTTAAGCATTAGGACCACCCAATGCTTAAACTTCTCAAAGGCTTTTGATTTCTACTTCATCGTGAACATCCATATGAATCTTTAAGGCCTAACTTTTGCAATGGTTTAGCCTAAGAGAAATGACAATAAACACTTTACCATTTTCTCTCAATTTGGTTAAGCATTAGGAGCATCCGATGCTTAAACTTCTCAAAGGCTTTTGATTTCTACTTCATCAATGACATCCATATGAATCTTTAAGGCCTAACTTTTGCAATGGTTTAGCGTAAGAGAAATGACAATAAGTTAACATTAAGGATGGTAAAAATCGGGGAAAGAATTTACCGGAGTGCAACCTCGCAATTCCTAGAACATGAGCCTTGATACCACAACTTATGAGAATACAAAAGGGGGGACCGTTCTGATATTCAATTTGGATAAGGACATTGGCACCACACTCAAGAAAGATGACAAGGTGAGTGATAAGTCGTGGGGTTAATCACCACAAGATACCTTTATAAAATCAAATTTGGGTTCTTAGAACTCCATAAAGTTCTCACAAAGAGAAACTCAATTTCTCTCATAATTCATGTCTACCTGATTACATTACATCCTTTTATAGGTTAAATTTTGTAAGACCCTCTACATTTTACATTAATTTCCACTAAATAGCCTTTAATGTCACTAGAGCTACTTCTAATTCCCACTTTATGCATCATTATTTACCATCATGAAAATATGAATGATTTTGTAATTTTCCCATGTGACAATTCAACCACTTAATTAAAAATATAATAAAAGTTACAAAGAAAACTCAAAATTATATTGACACTCTCAACATCACCTCACGTTCTTGCATTTGCAAAGGCATCTTGTGATTTCCACATGTAAGCTTCGTCTACTTCATTTTCACTTGTGTGATGTAAAAAGCTTCATCTACTCTTCGAGTAGGGTCTGTCTCTTTAGCTCTTGTATAGATTGCATATGGCGCTTCTTGTAGATTGCATCTTAGCTTTGTATGCATGTGTCTAGTGCTTCTTATACATTGTGTCTACTCTTCTCTAAAAGACTTCATATAAGATTCTTATGCATGTGTCTAGCACATTCTTATATCATATGTTTCACACTAAGTAGCATTCTTAACACAAGAATAGTATTATTTCTTATCATCAAAACTGTGGGTGTGTATGTCAAGACTCTAAGATTTAAACTTGTATCTAATTATATGAAAAATCACCAATGTTTCACCCCCACATCCTTTAAATTATAACAAAAGGGGGGGAAGTATATAGTTATACAATTTTGTATATATTATATAACTTCAACACTTATAGATTTGTATAATTTACATTTTTTAGCTTAAACACACATTATTTTGTTATTGCATTAAGAATCACGCAGAGTCTTCTTTATTCCTTTTAATGCATAAGTGTCTTTTAATTCCTTTTACACAACTTATATTTCAAGAATCAAAATGATATAATAAACCTACCATGCAGGGGAGGATGGAAGAAAAGATAGTTATAGTTAATGCTATACTCTTGAAAATGGTAACTTAAAAGGAACAAACAAACACCACCACAAATTTTGATGATTTCCTCTATGTTGATTATCAATGTTGACTTAAAACGTTTATTATTCAGCTAACAATCCATATTCATAAACAAAGAAAATTGACTTCTCATCACTGAAAGAAAAAATAATACTGAAGTTTGATCTTTGAATATACAATAATATGTTGTAGATGTAACAAACTAAGAGACCACAAATAAAGGCTTATAAGATGATGGTCTGTATATTCTAAACATATCCAGGACCACTCCATGGGTAAGCATAGGTCCAATCAAGAGGAAACCTTACCAATAGGTGTAAAATATAAATGTCAAAAGATGAAATATTTAAATCAAGTGGAATCCTCCCTGCTGGGTTAGTAGGTTTACCCTGATCTATGTACCCCCAAGTATGAATTCATCACCTAAAAATTTTGCCAAAGACAACATGAAAGTGGAACCAATGAACTAGTACCAACCTCAATTTTTTAAATAAGAACTGTATAAGCTCTCTTACTGGTTAAGTATTGATAACAACACTCACACTGTTGAAAAACATTATTATGTCATAATGAATTAAGGTAATGTGTTATCAATTCAATTTCTTGCAGATACAGTCAGACTTTTTCATATCCATGTCCAAAAAAACTAATTGATATTCATTATCGTTATACTCTTTATAAGGGAAATGATTCATGCTTGAATTAGGGAAATTAATTGTTGGGATGGCAATAATCAAGATCAACTTTTGATTAAGGTTTTTGATGAGAGAAATGATGAAAACATAAGAAGCCAAATCATGTTAATTCACAAAGAATGTTTGTTCTTAGGGCCCTGGCTCAGAGGTTAGGGAGGAAGCAATGAAGATTTGATTCTATCAAACACCCTAAGAATACAACAAACTAATTAAGCGCCGCAAAGAGGACACTTGAATATACCTCATCGACAGAATGAATGTTATGGTCATCTGCTGTATACATCACAACATCCTGAAATAGACAATTAATCATTCTCAAGTTCAAGAAACATAAACAGAGTGAAAGACTTGTTCTTTCCTACTTCGAATTATGAATGAACACATCATAGTTCAATAAAAAAATTCAAACAACATATGCAACCGCGGGAATGTCCACAGCAGATTAATTATTAAATAACATTATAAAAAATAGGGAAAACTCACTCCGGCCTTTGGCACAATTGACGTGGGCTCACCATCCTGGAAGTGAAATATCCCACCACTGAAATCCTTGCCATAAGTATTTAAATAGCACACTGCCTTTCATGGTATTACCAAAAGGGAGAAAAAAGTTATGCGAGAGAGTGTAGAGTATAACCAAAACTCACTATCTTAAAAAGGGGCTAATTGGTTGAATGACACTCACTGAGAAGTGACGTTGTTTGAGATAGGGCCTGTTATTATCACTATGCCATCCAATGCTTGCTCCTTTGCTCCAGCTGATTCATAGCACCATCAAACAATATGGTAAAAATGCATATTAACAGAGAATAGAAGCCAAACATTGAATTGAGGTAAGGTAAAGGATAACCAACCTGATTAAACCAGTGAATTCAATGAAGAGCTCATACTCACACTTGAAAAACTCCTCTAGCCTGTCTTTCAACCTTTCTGCCACCAAATTTGAAAACAAATAAGGTAAATTCAGTGAAATAAATTTCAAAGAGATTGACACATTTTGGGTGGGGGGAATGAAGTTTTGATGTAATGCCTCTAATGGGTATAAAAGGAAAGACGAAATGGGAAGAATTGGTAGCTATGAGATGAGAGAGAGTGGTGGAGAAGACATTGGGTCTGTAACCCACGGTGCTGCTACTCTTGTGGATGAACTCCAATTCCTTCACCAAAATCAAAAATCAGAAAGAATAAGGACCAAATTTTAGCAAAGAAAAAATAATGAAAGGAAGAAACTAACTCTGCATTCGTCAAGGGAGAGAAAGTTGGGGATGAAGAGGCGTGGATGTTGAGGTTCAAAATCAACCTCGGACATTACTACTCAACTCAACTTTGCTGTCGTGTGTCTCTGTATCTTCAAATATTACCTCGTACAAATGGAATTAGCATATCTCTTTATACCTATGTACACACGGATACACTCATACTACCCGATATGGAAATACTTATCATTTTTAAATTCTAAAACACATCTATATATTATATAATTATAATTATATAAATTGATAATAAATATTTATGTGTTTCAGATTCTTTTAAGAAAAAAATATTTATTCCTTACTTTTATAATCATAATAAAAAAATTTATACAATAAATTTGAGTTTTTAGAAAATTATTGTATTTATCATTTTTAAAATTATGTTAGAACCGTGTTAGAATTTTCAGAAATCCGTCAAATATTTTTTGAATTAAACACTTAACCGATATGTCATTTCATATAAGTATCCAAACCTCGTAGCTTTATATTCTTAGCATAACAAATAATTAATAACGGCCTCCTCCACATTCCGCATTCACTTTGTCATGTACTTTACCCACCTTTGTTACCAACGGTTAGGGTTTAAGTTATTCAACTGCAAAAATTATATTTATATTATACATAAAACTAATGAACTTGGCAGCGGGGCGGGCCGCAAAAAAAATTGACTTGGCAGCAATGGTCTAGTGGAAGAGTCACAACTTTGAATGAAAGAATTTGGTTTTCACTCAAAATACAACGCAGATATGTTGTTTCAAAAAACGCACACAACACACGACGCACTCTCCATTGCAGTGTCGTCACTCGCTCCACCTGCGACTTCGTGCGACTTCGCCTGCAACTGCCGCTCCGCTGCTGCCTCCACTCCTCCTCCATGTTTCAAAAAAAAATTGTGGGTCAGTCCGCGAGCCAAACCACATGCGGGATGGGCCATGAAAACCAGCCCGCATTTTGTATGTGGGGCGAGGCGGCCCGCTTTGCCACCCCTACACTTGATGGGTTTTGAGACAAATCTATTTGATGAAAAGAAACAAAACAACAAGATGCAGAAAAAAAACAAGAAAAAAAAAGAAAGAAGATCAGAGTGCGATGAAGCATAGGGGACGAGCCCACTCTGATACAGTAATGAATCCATGGGGATTGAATTGGCTAAGAAGAAAATAATGAAGAAAAGAGATTGAGGCAGTGTGAAATCTAAAAATAATGTTATATTCTGGAAAACATAATTTTATGTATATTCAAAAGTGCTTGTAAAGTTAAGAAACAAAATACTTAAATAAGAACACAAACCTAATAATTTGGCCAAGAGAGAAAATGACTCAAAGGCCTACAAAGGGAAATCCAAAACAAATCCAAAGGAAACATTGAAATTTCATCAGGTTTTTCTATCCAGGTGTTGGTAGTTCGCATCTTCACGAACATGTCTATTTCACCAAGTCTATGTTACGCCTTTCGTGCGGGTCGAAACTTACCCGACAAGAAATTTTGCTACCTTAGAATCGTTACAATTACGGTTGTCGTTCACCGGGGCTTCAGTTGTCGGCTCCCCTATCATCAAGTCACCAACTTCCTTGACCTTTCGGCACTAGGTAGGCGTCAGCCCGCATACATGGTCTTACGACTTTGCGAAGACTTGTGCTTTTGGTAAGTAGTCGCTCGGCCTGGTCACTGCAACCCCCTTTGTGAGGAGGCACCCCTTCTTCCGAAATTATGGGGCTATTTTGTCGAGTACTTATTATCCAAGGTTATTTTGTTGAGTTTTCAAAATAAAATTTTGAAAGTTTAGAAAACTTATTTGTAATGTAAAGTTACATTTTCAAAATTTTAGAGAACTTAGTTATAAAATATATTAAAACTATATAGTTTTTAATTATTTATTTATAAACATATTTAATTATATTTATTTATTGAAGTTTGAAAAATTTGGAGTGTTTTATTAAGGTTCTACAATAACATCTTTGAAATTTAACGAAGGTTAAAAAAACCTCCGTTATTTTGTTGAGATTTTAGAATAAACCTTTGAAACTTAACAAAGGTTTAAAAGATTTCTATTAATTTGTTGAAGTTATAGAATAAATATTTGGAACTTACTCAAAATTAAATTAAAGTCGTTATTTTTCTAAGGTTTTAGAATAAACCTTTGAAATTTAACGAAGGTTAAAAAATCTTTGTTATTTTGCTGAGATTGTTTTAGAATAAACCTTTAAAATTTAACGAAGGTTAAAAAAATCTCTGTTTATTTTGCTTAGATTTTAAAATAAACCTTGGAAATTTAACAAAGGTTAAACAAACCTCCATTATTTTGCTAAAGGTTTAAAATAAACCTTAAAAATGTAACGAGCGTTAAAATAAACCTTGGGAATTTAACAAAGGTTAAACAAACCTCCGTTGTTATTTTGCTGAAATTTAAAAATAACTTTTGGAACTTAACGAAGATTAAAAAAATCTCGGTTAAATAAATCAATTCTTAGGATTATATTAATTTTCATTAAATAACTTCCATTACAATTTTTTTTCTTGTATTATTAGTTGTTGATTGTTAATGTGATGTGTTATCTTTCTATTTAAAATTATATTTATATTGTGAATAAAGTTATTAAAGGAGTTTTGGTTGAGATGACAAATCACAATACTTTTTTTTTCTAAGATATGATAAGATACATTGAATGAATATAAAAGATTGGATTAAAAAAAAAGATAAAAAAGTATATGCTTCTTCACAATCTTCAACTTGCTTCGCACTAAGAAGTTTAAAAACATAAAATTGTTTGAAACTTAGATCTTTTCTTAGGTTGCAAACCAATGAAAAGAATGATGAAGGAATAATAAAATTAGAGACCTTCAAATTGGTGGAGAGGGAGAGACTTTTAAAATTTATGAGAGAAAAATATTTAAAAGAATGCATACCTCTACATTATTTTAATTTGTAGATTAAAATTTCTCCATGGCATAAATTTATGCTTTTGTAGAAGGACCTGAATAATGTTTAGACTAGGTTTCTAAAATGGTGCTGTATCAGTACTGTTAATGGGTGTTTCTTCCTACACCTCCAACAAATTTATCCCTACACCCCATCATTTTCAAAATAGGTTATTTTATCCTTTTAAAAATGACTTCTGAAATGTTTTCCACAATACTTTCTTAATCATATGAATTCCAAATTTACCATTTTAAAAGTAAAATAAAAATAAAAATAAAAATGTTCCTGAAAGAATATTTAAGAAAGATTTTTATTTTCTAGATTTTCTATTTCAAAAACACCTTTTACTTACAAAACAATCCCTATTCCAAAATTATCAAGGAAATCTGAATATTTCGAACAATGTAAGAAACAGCCACTCTTAATTACTCAACTGAAAAGTTTCAAATGGGATTGAACCTATTACTAATTTTATTTACCCATTTTCAAAAGAATATGTTGGCAACTTCTATTTCCTACTCAATAGGCCATTCTGCATGCTTTCAACTGGTTTTAACAAATCCAGTTACAACACATACACTATTAATACTACTACTACTAGATCAAAATTAACAGCAACTGGCATTAAAATAAAATATGATAGGAAAGACCAAAATTTAGTATTAAGAATGCGTTTCCTTCCTGTAAGAGTTGGTATTTTAAGAGAAGCAAAAAGGAATGGAGCAGAGAAAGGATTTGTATAGAACCAAAAGTTCTACCTCCTTCCCATGTTTTCCCCAGCAGTATGATGACATCTCGTGTTGCCGCCCTTTACAATTGTCTCAAACTCAAGTTAAGTTCACAACCTATCATGTTCGTGTCACAAGCTTTCCTCTCTCTCTTTTCTCTCTATGTACGTTACATCTCAATCCTCCCTAGACTCCAGGGCTGTTTCATCTCCAGTTCCATCAGTATGGCCATTGCATTCTTGCTTTTGCACCTTTCCTTTTGGTGAAGTACTACTACTATTATCATCATTACTTTTCCCATTTTCCTTCTCCTGCATGGTTGTTGGAGTTTCGATGCTTGGATTCACTTCAGACAAAGTACCTGCTGGTAACTGTTGCTGTGAGTTACCGGACCCCGGCGGAGGTAGAAAGACTCCTGTGCCAGGAGCAGGGATTCGAGGAGGGGGATGCCTTGGAGGAGGAGCTGTTGTCCATCCGGCGGAACCAGGTGGGATTGACACAGGTGCAGGATATGGCATGGGAGGTACAACTGGAGCAGCAACAAACAATGGTTGCATGCCAACTTGAGCTGGAATTTGTGGTCGAATGGGAGGAGCTGGCAGTACTCCAGTAGTTGGAAGTGCAGCATAATGCTTGGAGCCTACAGAATGTCGAACATGATTGGGTGATCGGCTTGGTGGCGGACCCCACTGAGAAGATGCTGCTGGCAAGTAAAGACGTTGAGCATCACTTGGTACTGACTTTTTTGGTTGGGACTTTGTGAAGGTAACAAGTATGCGTTGCTTGCGTATAGAAGGAAGAGCATGCTTGGCAAAATCACAGGATTTCCCTTGCATAGCCAGAAGGGACCTACAGCAGCCAGAGTAAAAAATCATACATCAGATCTCAAGTATAGAATCAGCATAAGGGGTGCTCACATTTCAGATTATATTGCAAGTGTACAACATTAAAACATTTAGCTCTCCCCTCATATTGAATTCTGCACACACACAATGCAGAACGCACAAGAGGTCTACTCTCAAAACATTAGTCCTACAGACTCATTCAATAAACAAAGAACACTCCATGTGATAAACAAAGCCTTCAAATTGTAAGTTATAAATAACCATGATAAAAGACTAATATTGTCACCCATAAAAAATAGAGCATTCTCTTGTGCATCACACATGTATAGTCACGGTCACTAGAAACAAATTACAATTTGGCTAAGATCATACTCTTTCCAAACAATATCATATCATAGTAAAAGATAAGGTTCAGAAGCATTACCCGGGGACGAGAGAAAGCTTGAGACTGCCCCTATAATCCCCAGGATGTTCTGAGGCAATTAATCTTCCGAAAGTCATTTCACATTCTGTTAGGAAAAGGGTGTAAACGGGCCTTCCAAACCATGATGGCCAACTGTGGGGCTGTGAGTGATCACCCTATAGACAATTGTTTTACCAGATTGGATTAGCAACTCTGATACCAATAATACCCCAATAAATAGAAAAGAAGAATGCCAGCAAAACATTGTTTGCCACTCTTCTCAGCACACCATTTGTTATTGAATAAAACCCATGTGAGACCTACCAACATGAATTTCATCCAGTAATAGAATTTTGAAACTAATGTGTCAGCGAGTGTTGCTAGCTTTTCACATATAAAATAGAATGTTATAAAAACCAACCTCATTATAGAAATCCACAATGCAACAATCAGGCTTCGTAGTCATTACTTGTGACGAAACCATACGCTCAATAATATCTTCAAACAGGGAAGGTATAGGTTCCACATTCATAACTGCCAGATTCAATTGGTAAAACATTCATCAATAAAAGACAAGGATGGCAAAAGACTGCATATGGGGAACTTTTGTAAACTATAGTAGATTGATATCGAAACAAAATCACACAATATAACATGCCTTTGGAGGCTCCTGTCATGTTTTCCCCTTCTGCTGGGGCATCAGCAATTGGAACACCCAACTGAATCATTTCCCTTCCATGCCCTTTCATGGGCCTTCTTGAAACTACATATGCCTGATTTCCTGCTTATAAAAAAATATTTAGCAACTAAAAAATATATTTTTAAAAATAAAAACAAGTTTGCATGATCTATGGTGAAATCATTTCCCAGCAGGAGGATATAAAAATAAAATTTAACGATCATACTGAACATCATCGTCTATGTATTGCATGTGCCCAGTTTTTTCAATTTGAGCATCGACCAATATGAATGTCAGATAAAATAGGGTGAAGTTTATTCCTATTTTCTCCTTATCTCCTCATTAGTCCATTGCAAACCTTATTGTCACATTCCTGGGTATGCTAAGACATTCTATTTGCTCTTCAATAGTTCAATATTTTTATCATTATAAGACATAACATATTCACATTAATGATAGCTATAGTCAAGAAAATACGGCTTGGACAAAATATTAAGGGCACAAATTACATTATCTCTCTCCTCTTAACTCCAATCCCTAGATTGAAACTGTGATGACATTTGCTAATGCAAGAAGCTCCACATTGAGTGAAATAGACAACTTAATCTCACAACTCACAACACGTATAATATTCTACAATTGTTATTAACGAAGAATAGTGCAAGCTGACTTTTTTGTCCATGACTTTTCAACTATTGAAATGAACCAAAGACAAAAATATATACAAGTCAACCACATTTTCTTACAAAAACTTCCAACTTCAAGAACATGGACAAAGGACCTGCTGTGCAATTGGCACAGCTATTTGCTATCAATGAAGTCCTATTATAAAAAGTGAAACAGTGACAATGAAGTACATTTACCTTGTAACTGTCCTTTTTTCCCAGAAATCCTAAGATCATTGACCAATGAAACAAGGTTTGAAACTTCGGTGCTATCAAATATATCTTCATACAACTTCAGTCCATCAGCCAAATTCACCTAAAAGTGAAAGAAATAAAAAGGGACATCTTAAATATAGAAAATAAAAGATAAAAGGAAAATAATTGAAAACTTATGAGAAGGCATATACACATCAACAAAACTAAAGAAATATTTTAAAGGACCCTACCATCTTCCCGTCAATCATTTCATTGCCAATAAAAGTCTTTGCTATGGTAGAAAAACTTTGGCTTTGATGTTGACTTTCCACAGAATCTGAATCATTCCCTGAAAACACATTTCACAAAGTGTTAAATATCATTTAACTAATAAGTGTGCAAGTAAAACAAAGACGTTTAGGACAAAGAACCCAAAGTTAAAAATTACTAATTTCAAAGAATAGGTAGATAAGATTTGAGACAGAAGAAATTTTAATATAATATCTAAACTAATTAATAATTTGAAAATGTTAAAAAAGTACTAAATAAGGGTAATGTGCTACAAAAGGAAAGAGAATAAAAAAATGTCTTCACATTCATCAGTAAAGACATATTTTATAATATAAGGATAAGGATTGATGATAAACATATATTAAACAAAAAATCTGCATAAAAAACAAGTACTGTAAGCTGACTCCGATCTTATAAGTGCATGAAAATTAATTCTCGGTGTATGATCAAACAAGGGGGTCACTACCTACACTTTTGTTAATTTGTACCCAAATTTAAGTACATCACATTCATGTAACAGAAAATGAGGTTGGTACAGTCCAAAAATAACTTCATGAATGCAATACTACTAGCATCACTCTGCTGCCCTCAACTAGTTAAAAATGACATATAATATATCTTCACTATCATCATTGTGAGGAGGAAGAAACCTTTAGAATTAGATATAAATTCATCATTTACAACAACAGCTTCAGATTCTAAATTGGACAAATATCCTTCAGAACTCCCTGTGCTCTTCAAGTTGCCATCAGTTTGATGCTTTATAATAGCATCTGCTCACACAAGCAAGAGAGCAAAGAAGTTAATAAACTGCAGCCATTTCACATGTATTAATGATCAGTGAAGTTATCCTTCTATTTTCCATTAATAGGATGGCAGAAGGCACCAGATCATAAGAAATAAAAAACAGAAGCTTGATTTTAATGATCAACCCTTTAAAATTTTAGTTAGAGAAAGTTTAGAGTCTTCCATGATTTATCTTTTGCATTTATTATAATTTAATAATAGAAAAGGAGCCTTTCCACAACGTTTAATTAAAAAAACAGGTTCTTTACTTTCCCCATATCAAAACTGAATTCTTATATGCAAACAAATGCATAAAATGATCTGATTATCTCCACTGAATTTTCTACAGCCCAACAAACACTGTTGGCACTACTTCAATATAACCATACGGTTCCATTTGAAAGGCCTAGCAAACGAAGCCAAATTGAGAAAACTTCCTATTTCTAAATTGCACCAGTAAGACAAGGCTGACGCAATTAGTTTTCAAGAATGCCCCAGAAACTCAATCATTAAGGCTTTATCACGTATTGTTTCAATATTATTCAACAAAGAATGGCTACAACACAACAATGTCACTACTACTTGGATTATAATGAACACAAAAGGCTGTAATAAAGACAATCACTCAGAGTTCCGGATTCGCCATGTCGTAGCATAAATAAGTGCATAACATACAGATTGATTGAGCCATTCTTACCTTTCTTCTCTTCAGGAGATGCTAAACCCTTATCCCCCACTTTCTCAACCTTGCTACCAGATTTATGTTCTTCACTCTTATCAACAGTTGGAGTCCCTTTCTCCATGCCTCTGGTAAACGTGGCATTTCCATCGTGACTATAAGACTCTACACTAGAATTATAACCTTCCTTTGAAGGCTCAAACCTATGCCCATACCGGTATCCCGGACCAGGTTTTCTAACTTCCTTTGCACCCACTTTAACTGGATCAAGAGGCCTCTGTTGCTTCCTCCACGCCACTTGCTGCAGTGTATACGTCACATCAGCCACAGAAAAGTATTGCTGCATAAGCAGGACCTGATTCCAATTACACCGCCTCTGCTGAATGGCCCCAATGACCATATCATACTCCCCAGGGTCCCCAACCACACGTAAATGGTGACATAGGGAGTCTATGATCGCATTGGCAGCTGCAAATTCGCTTCGCAGCCAACCAATAAGCCCATCCCTCTCATCAACAAACCATTGCTGGCGGTAATGGTGCTGTTGGATCTCTCCAACACCGGCACCACCTCCACCATTTGGAAACTGCATTTTGTCTTGTATAACCACATTTCCCGATGGCATTGCCATGAGAACTCACTACAGAGAATATACTACAACCGCATATAAAGCATACCCCAACACAATTAGATCTAGATAAGGAAACAACGAGTCTATAACAAAAAAAGCAGCGCAATTCAAGAGGACCCCACTAAATGAAACGCAGAATTCAGAAATATTAAAGCAAAAAGCAGCAAACTTGTTCAGAAACAAGATCACCCAGCAATGATTCAGGCCAAGAAAGAGTGAAAAAAATGGATAATATGAAATGGGTTTGGCGTTGAAATCTGTCAGAGCGTTAAGGTAAGAATTGTTGAATTGGATAGATCTGAGTTTGAAAAGGGTGAAAGTAGGATTGAAAGTGAGAAAGTGGTTGAGTTGGGGTGACGCAAAGGGATGAGCTTGAAGAGGAAGATCTAGGGTTAATGAAGAATGTGGAACAAAGGGAATGGCTTATTGATCACGCATATGTTATAGTCTTAAATGGTGGCTCATATTCATAAATCGCGACACAACACAACACACTCTCTATTTGTAGTTGCTGTGCATCTGAGGACTGATGGGTGCTGATTTTGGATTTTACAGAGAATATTCTGGAAGAGAATGGAGATTTTCGTCATTGCCTTTCTATATTTAGCCTTGGTTGTTTGAGATTGAGTCTTAAAATAAACAATTTTGTAAATTTGTTTCTTTGAAATTCGATATTTTTTTAAAAAGAAATACTCATTTGTAAAATTACAAAAACAGAATTCTTCCAAATTTAATTACAGAAACATACTTTGTAAAATAGGACCCAATTCTGCCTCATGTTTAAAATAATATTTAATAAATAAATCTTATTTTTTAAATAAAATTTATAATTTATTTATAATTATATTTTAATTAATTTTTTAAAATATAATAAATTATAAGTTAACTAATTAAAAACCATTAATAATTTTTAAATAAACTAGTAAGTTGAAATTTAATTTATGCTCCTTTATTTTTTAAATTTAATAATCTTAATTCTTAGACTTAAATAATAGGAATAAACTAAGAGTAAGTAAAATTGAATTCTTATGATGATTAATTTAATAAATTATATTTTTATAGAATTTAGAAAATCATTTAAATTTGATAAAGTAATTGATTAAAAGAATTTCTTAGAGTTGTTTTTTAAGCTGCAGTTATTTTTATATATATTTGTTCTCATACTCTAATATTTATGTCATTAAATGTAAAATACTATTTATATTTATGAGGAACTTTACTTTATTTTTATTACACCAAACACTATCCTTCTTTATTATGCTTATCTTTAACTATGTCTCTTAATAATCGAACAAAGAGGTTAATTTCCAAAATGTGTTAAATAGATAAAAAAAATTATTTTTGCAAAGCTAGTATTTTTTTTTTCTATTCTAATATCGTTGTCCTTAACTTCAATTGTCTTGTAATGGTTAGCCTAGACAATTTTAAAAGACAATTAGGTTCACAAGATAGATATTTTCAAATAAAATCAACAAACATTGAGTATGATGAGTGAACTTTAAATCCCACTATGATTTATGGAATTCACAAATTTCATTTGTTCTTTTCCTTTCAACACGATTTTGAATATAGTTTGCATCGCAAAACCCTTATAATATGAAATTAATATCTTTCATGTAACACAAACATAAATTAGTGGTTCCCACGAGATATTAAAGATTCATTTTACAACCCTGAGATGAGAATCCTTAAGATCGAGTTGGAATCTTTCACATAGACGAACATTATGCATAATGTTAGATATATTGGAAGTAAGATAAAGTAGAGAGCAAATAATACATTTGTAGATCGTCCAATCTACTTTCTTGCCATTGCCATCCTTACTTAGGCTTTCAAATGTATGTATTGGTGTCTTCGTAGGCTTTATGTCTTTGACGAATTTGGAGCCATAAAAAGAACTTAAATTCTACCGTCATGCTCACTCAAAATTCTCCTTATATCAACTTAGAAAAATTATTGCACAAGAATTCATTACTATCACCGAAGATGATATCATCTACATAAACTTCTACTATTAGAAAGTCTTTTCACTACACCATTTTATTATATATTAATGTTATTATTATTATTAATGGTATTGTAATTATTTTATTATTATTAACAATCTCTCTGTTAGAGAGAATCGAATTCAAGTCTCATGAGTAAACATAAAACCTATAACTACAACACTAGACAATTTTTGTTGACAAATTATGATTATTATTATTATTAATATTATTGTTGTTATTGATAATATTATTATTATTATAGCTATTCATAAGTCACATTTGTAGTGTTGTCTTTTTAACTTTTAGACCACATTTATATGTTTGTGACCACTTTTAAGCCAAAATTTTATTGTTTAGCCGACATATTAAAAAGGCAACACTTTAAAAATGTGGTTTAACTAAGCAATGGGTTTACAAACGTGATCTTTGGTAGTCATTAAACCACACTTGTAAAATTGTTGCATTTTTTTTTGTTTAGGTAACGATTATATAAGTATGATCTTGTTTAGTGTGACCACGTCTTTGTGTCTACGTATATGATATATTAAAGTAAAAAGGTAATAAATTACCCACAATTTAAAAAAATGCGACCTAAAATGTTGTTTAAAACACCTACATTTTGAAAAACATTGTTTGAGGTACCCACATTTTAAAAAATGCTTCCTGAAGTACGCACATTTTGATAAGTGTTGGCTATAATTGTCTTATGTGTTTATAACTTATTACTTGAAATAAATAGATAATGTTTCCCATATACTTTGAGTCAAAGACAAATAAACAATACTATATAGCAAACAATTAAAAAAGGTTGTTTGTCCCTATTTCAGACAATGCTTATCGTTCAATCTATCGTGCCATGCTCTGGGAGCTTGCTTAATACCATATAGAGTCACTTTTAGTTTAAAAACATGGTTTGGGTTATACGTATCTTCAAACTATAAGTTGCTTTATTTAAACTTCCTCTTTAACAAATCATTTAGAAACACATTGTTCACCTCCATTTGATATAATTTTATGTTTTTATAAGCAATAAACTCTAATAATATTCTTATTGCCTCAAGTTGCGCAATTGAAGCAAGTGTTTCTATTGATTATGCTACTGATCTAGCTTTATTTATTACCACCTTGCCTTCTTCGTCTAACTTGATTTTAAAAACACATATAAAATTAATCACACTCTAATCAAATAGAGGTGGCACTAACATCCAAACATCATTTTTAGTGAATTGATTTATTTTTTTCCATGGCTAGAATCCAATCATCATTTGACAATGATTATTTTTGGGCTCAATCTGAGATACCATGACCATTTGAGCTTCCTTTTTTAAAGAAGATCAGGTTCTTACGCCACCAATTATCTCTCCTAAAATTTGGTCATGTGGGTGAGAAAAGACCTATTTCCATTCCTTCTGAATGATTTGTCTTAAGTGAGATGACACAATCGTCTGATATGTCCTTTTCGTTTGTTGCTCTGCTTCCCTATGATCCCCTTATTACATCTACAGATGAATCAACACTTTCTATTTTCTCACTTAGCTTAGTAATCTGCAAATTGATCTTAAAGACCTAGTAGTTTTCTATCAATCTTAGAAACATCATCAAATTTGACATTATCGGTTTCCTCTATAATCAATGTTTGAGAGTTATAAGCCTTTGAAATTTTTTAGTAACCTTGAAATGTTCCTTTATAAATTTGGACTCAAACTTTCCAATTTGACCCTTGGTGTTAAGGATATAGAATATGCAACCAAAAGAATGAAAATAACATATGTTGGGCTTTTGGTTTCCCCTGACAATTCATAGAGAGTATTTTCTAAAACAGTCTTATCAATATTCTATTTTGTACATAACAAACAAATATTAACTACCCCTGCCTATAAGTGATTTGGTAACAAGTTTTCACAAAGTATGGTCCTAACCATCTCTTGGAGAGTTTTGTTCGTCCTTTCCACAAACTCATTATGTTGAGGTGTTCTCGATGAAGAGAATTTATGGTGTATATCATTTGATTCATGAAACTTTTGAAATTCTCCATTTTCAAACCTAGTTCCATAGTCACTTTTAATGCTAAAGATACAATAACATTGCTCAATTTATACTCTTTTGGAGAGTATTTCAAAGACATGGAATGACTCACTCTTGTGGGCTAAGTAGAAAACCCATGAATAGTAATCGTCAACAATGACAAACTCATATCACTTACCACCTAGAGTCAAGGTTCTCGTTAGACTAAATAAATCCATATGTAGCAATTCAAGAGGTTTAAAAGTGAAAACACATTTTGGTTTAAAAGAGCTTTTTTAATTGTTTCCTTTTTGATAAGCTTCGCAAAGAAGATGAGTTTTCCAAGAGAAGTTAAGCAAACCTCGAACAAGATTTTTCTTTAAAAGTTTTGAAATATATTTTAATTTAAATGCGCATATTTTCTTTTCCAAAGTCATCTCTCATCTTCTCTGGATATCAAGCAAGTAATTGTTTGTTTACTTAGATATAAGAATCAATCTCATATATTAGCCTTTCATCTAGTTGAAGATAATTTGTCCACCAAATGATGACACTTTGCAAGTGTTTTTGTTAAAAGAGACTACATAACCATTTTCATATAATTGACTTATATTGAACAAATTATATTTTAATCCCTCCACATATAAAACATTTTTAACACAAATTAAGAAGAATATACCTATTGGTTCAATACCTGTTGATGGAAGAGTGCCTTCATTCTTGGAGGATTGTTGGTGGAATTTGCGGAAGCTTAATGGAGGTTCACGGTCAAGGCTCTCCTATGAGATGTGGATGCCTCGGAGGTGCATGTTAGGTATGAAATGAGAGTGGTGAGGCCATCTCTCTTTGGTAGAATGGAAATTGAAGATCAATAGTCTAACCTTGAGAGGTTTTTGACAAGTAGTGATATTGGCTCAAATTT